>Ga0185299_10000229_pt1 | contig 165531 bp, 147 predicted proteins | sample PaiPotPPA55metaG_FD_128002 | JGI IMG/M metagenome (GOLD analysis project Ga0185299, IMG submission 128002) | Iron sulfur acid spring bacterial and archeal communities from Banff, Canada, to study Microbial Dark Matter (Phase II) - Paint Pots PPA... ...
GGACGCATTCGCGTGCGGCTGAATGAGCTATTGTGGCGTTGCGTTAGGTTGTGTCACAGAGGAGGGTATCTCTGTGACCCATCTACGTCAGCTGATGCTTGAGGAACTCAGACGCGCAACTATGCCGAGTCAACCATCCACGCTTACATCGGCACCGTCGAGCACTTCGCGGGGTACTTCCATTGCCCGCCCGACCAACTGGGGCTGGAGCACATCCGCCGGTATCAAGCCGCCATGTTCACCCGGTGGAAGCTGGCGCCGAACACCGTGACGCAGCGGCTTGCGGCGCTGCGCTTCTTCTACATCCAGGTCTTGAAGCGAGGCTGGAGTGCTGCCGAGACGCCGTATCCGAAGAAGGTTCTGCACCTGCCGCATGTGCTCAGCCAGGAAGAGATCACACGTCTGATCGATGCGGCGGAGATGCCCTTTCACCGCATCCTGGTGATGACGCTGTATGCCACCGGCGCTCGCCGGGCGGAGGTAGCACACCTTAAGGTCAGCGACATCGACAGCCAACGGATGGTTGTTCACATCCGCGGCGGCAAGGGCCGCAAGGACCGCGATGTGATGTTGAGCCCGGCTTTGCTGGACGCGCTGCGCGTGTATTGGCGCGGGCTCAGACGCAAGCCCACCGACTGGCTGTTTCCCGGCAACCGATGGCATACGGCGAGTCATCCGGTCACCACCAAGGTGCTCTGGACCGCTTGTCAGAAGGCGGCCGAACGCGCAGGCCTTGAGCATAAGCGCATCCATCCGCACACCCTGCGTCATTGCTTTGCCACGCATCTGCTCGAAGCCGGTGCCGACCTGCGCACCATCCAGATGCTGCTGGGGCATCGTGATCTGGAAGAGACGACGATCTACCTGCACCTCTCGCATCGCCATCTCAGCGCAACCGCCAGTCCACTGGATGCGCTCACGCTAACAGCATCAGGAGAACAGAGACGCAGCGCATAGACCGGCCTCCGCTGGAGATGGCCGATATTGTTCGCTGTGCCGGTCCTTCCTTTGTGGAGCGCAGTCGCCGCTGGATCAGCTGGCAACATCAGAAGGTCCTGCTCGCGATCACGCGCTGTCGCACTGCCGCACTCGGCGGCCATCGCGATCGCTGTTCCGCCTGCGGACATACGACGGCCATCTCCTATAACTCGTGCCGCAACCGGCATTGCCCCAGATGCCAGGCGAACGCGCGTCTCTGCTGGCTGCAGGCGCGCGAACAGGAACTGCTGCCCACCCGCTACGTGCACCTCGTCTTCACCCTGCCAAGTGAACTTGCACCCCTCGCCCTCCAGAACAAGCGCGTGGTCTACAACCTGCTCTTCCAGGCCAGCGCCGCGACCCTGCTCGAGATCGCTCGCGATCCCCGCCACCTCGGTGCGGAGATCGGCTTCTTCAGCGTGCTCCATACCTGGAACCAGAGGCTACAGCATCATCCCCATGTTCACTGCGTCGCCGCCGCCGGCGGTCTCGCTCCTGACCACATACTCTGGATGCCGTCACCGCACAGGTCCTTCCTGCCGGTCAAGGTGCTCAGCCGCGTCTTTCGCGGTAAGTTCGTCGCCGGCCTCAAGAGCGCCTTCCATCAGGACAGGCTCGCCTTCTACGGCCACCTCGCACCACTGGCGGAGCCGCGCCGCTTCGCCGCATGGCTCCGATCCGTGTTCCGCCACGACTGGGTCGTTTATGCCAAGCCGCCCTTCGGCGGACCGGAGCACGCGCTGCGCTATCTCAGTGGCTACACCCACCGCGTCGCCATCTCCAACCGCAGACTCGTCGCCCTTGAGCAGGGCAACGTCACCTTCCATTGGCGAGACTCCGCGCACGCCAACAACCAGCGGCTCCTGACTCTGCCGGTCGACGAGTTCCTCCGCCGCTTCCTGCTCCACCTGCTGCCACGCGGCTTCATGCGCATCCTCAACTTCGGATTCCTCGCCAACCGGCGACGCGCCTCGCTGCTGCCGCTCTGCTTCCAGTTGCTCGCAAGTTCAGCCGTCCTCTCTGCTTGAACCATGTCGCATGATACAGATCACGCTTGCTCCTCCACCCCCTGGAACTGTCCCGTCTGCGGAGGCTCCATGCGCGTTGTTTCGGAGGACTTCTGGGAAATTTCGACTGGTTAGAGGACGTATTGGTCGGGAACTTTCATAAGCTCCCCTGTGTGACTGTGAAAAAGATCGGGAGCGTGCCTGTGCCCTCCTATCCTAGATCGATCTAAATTGTGACGCTGAGCATGTTGGCTCTTTTCCCACGTCGCTCAATGAGCGATCACTTGCTGGTCTTGATCAATGGCGATTTCGCCAATACGTTCTGCAGCGGCGGCAAAGAAAAGAGCGGCCTCCTCGCGACCTTGGTTCTCGGCGTAAATAAACGTCACATCTGTAAGTCCGATGACAGCCAGAATGTGGAAAAGGTAGGGTTCTTGAAAATCGAAAGCTCCCCGCGCAGTGCCCTTTTCGTAGGCAGCCCCGCGAGAAGTGATGACGACAACCTTCTTTCTTGCGAGAAGGCCTTGCGGGCCGTTTGGTCCGTGGCCAACCGTCTTCCCGAGCCGCACAATCTGATCGATCCATGCTTTAAGGGGCGACGGGATCGATAAGTTGTACATCGGCGCGCCAATGACCACCGTGTCCGCCGCCTGGAGTTCTTCGATTAACTCATCCGAGGTCGAAAGATACGACCGCTGCGCCGGAGTTCGCTTCGATTCTTCGAGGCGGGTTGCGAGCCAGTCATCCGTAATCAGTGGAAGTGCTGTTGCGGAAAGGTCTCGCTGGATGACTTCGCCATCCGGATGCTTCTTTTTCCATTCTTCCGTAAATTTGGCAGTGAGTCGCCGGGTCTCAACTACGCAGACGATCTGGTCATCTGCCGCAAAGGCGACAGCGCTCAAAAAACACTCAACGCCATGCGATAGATGACGGGCCGGCTTAAGCTAACAGTCAACGAAGAAAAGACGCGAATCTGCCGCGTGCCGGATGGTGAATTCGATTTCCCGGGTACACCTTTGGTCGGCGTTATTCTGCCAAAACCGGGCGGCCGTATATAGCCTCTCGTCCATCGCGGAAGAGTATTAAGCGCCTTGGCGGGTCGCTCCTACCTGGGCTTGTGAGTGTTAAGGGCTGCACAGACTTTGCCGACGTGTGTGCCGTGAACGCGGATAGCCTCGTGAAGCTGTTCGCCGGTGACGCCGAGGGCCTTAGACCAGTAAGCGATGTCCGAGGCCATCTTGGGGTTGATCTCGTGAGGGTCGAGGGGTCCAGTCTGTTCTGGATGTTCGAAGGGTACTGCGCTTGTAATGACGTCTAACATTTGGGAACTATATACATGACTCCCTCTAGCCATCTTTGGCGTCTTTCGCGGCTTTCTTCGCCCTACGGGTGCGCCGCTTTGCGCCCTTGGACTTCGGCTTCGGACGGTAAGCGAGGACGACATCTGTTATCGCATCTAGCTCTTGAGGAATCCCTGACTTCGACGGCTGTTTCTTCTCGCTCATGCCGTCAACCTCGCATAAGTCAGCCGCTTGCCGTCTACCGCAGCGATGAACGAGTCCAGCCGCGCCAGCGTGTGATTCTCGACATTGCCAGCGTTCAGGCGGAACGTAACTTCGTTGACGTAGCGGCTCAGATGCTTCGTACTCACCTGATGCCACGTCCCGTAGATCGCACGCTTCAGGAGCGCCCAGACACTTTCGATGGAGTTGGTATGTACGGTGCCGTTGGCATATTCTCCGGCCCCGTGATTGACCTTGTGGTGACGGAACCAGAGGCCGTCCAATCCTTCGTAGCCACCATGCTCGTCCGTGTGGAGCGTGGAACCGGGTTTGATGTTGTCGAAGATCGCCCGATGCAGGTTGCTTCGGTCTGTGCTGGACACAACCATCGCCCGAGTCTCACCGCCGCGTTCTCTCATTCCGACTACGACGGCCTTGCCGACAGAGCCGCGCCCAGCCCTGAGCTTCTTATGCTCATGTTTGTTTGCTTCCTTACCGCCTATGAAACACTCGTCAATCTCCACGAGGCCTGTGAGACGGTTGTCTCGTCCTGTTTTACCCTCGCACGCCTCGCGGAGACGCTGAAGCATGAACCACGCTGTCTTTTGGGTGACGCCGATCTCCTTAGCCATCTGCATGGAACTAATGCCTTTCCGTGCGGTGACGACGAGGTACATTGCGTAAACCCACTTGTGGAGCGGCACATGCGACCGTTCAAAGATCGTTCCGGTACGAACCGTGAAATCGAGCTTGCACTGATTGCAGCGGTAGAAGCCGCCTTTCCGGGTCGTAATGCGCTGGCTGGTAATACAGGATGGGCAGATTGGGCCGTTGGACCAGAGGCGGGTTTCAAGGTAAATCCGTGCCGTCTCAGCGTCGGGGATAAGGGCGAAGAGTTCAAAGGTACTGATCGTGGACTTGCTCATTTCGCCCCCACCGAAGTGAAGCCTTTAGCCCACTCCTCCTCTGGCTTAGAGCATTCATCGCAGATCGGAGGATGGTTGATGATCTCCAGTTGGCGGCAATACACGCATTTGCCAAGTCCGTACTTATCGCACAGAGTTTGTGCTGCCTTTTCAAGTTTAGTGATGATTCTATTGATGTTCCGCTGTCCTGCCTTACTTCCTGTCAATTCCAACACTCTGCCATGCTCTGTAATCTCTCGCAGGGTGCGTTTGCATTCCTCTAAGGCTTCCGGCTGGGTCATCTCCTTCGCAGTCTCCTTCGCAACCTTCACTGGCCACTTGTGGCCACAATCGGCGCACACCGCATGAGGTACAGCGCGGCGGAGTTCCAAAAAGTGATAAAGGCGTTTCTTGCACCGTGGGCACGTTCTAAGAATCATGTTCATGGCTTCCCCCATGCCTCAATAGTACATAGCTCCCTCATGGGAGTCAAGTATATAATTCCCTAACATTTTCATTCTCTTTCCGAATGCTTTTCCCTAAGTGGGGTAGCTGCCTTAGTACAGTAAGCTCTATATGTAGTGGTTTCCGAGCCAAAAGTCGATCAGCGGCTTGATTATCCGGCCACCTGGCAGCAGTTCCGCGCCTGGTTTCCAGATGAGCAGGCCTGTGTTGCCTATCTGGAGCATCTACGTTGGCCGACCGGTTTTCGCTGTCCAAAATGCAGAAGTGAAAAGGGTTGGCGTTTGTCCGATGGACGCTGGTCGTGTTCCGATTGTGCTCGCAAGGTCTCCGTTATGGCGGGCACGATCTTTGATCGCAGCCGGGTTCCGCTGGCCGACTGGTTTACCGCTGTCTGGTTTATGACCAACCAAGTATGTAATTCCCGATAATTTCCTGTCGTCGCGATTTCGATTTTTCACCTGAGAAGCGATCCTCAGGCGAAGAAGCCATGGAACACTGGTGATGAGAATGGTCGCTCCTATCGAATACCTCACACTGGAGGGGTTTGCGGGCAAAGAAAGGCTAGGCATTGATGTGTGTAGGTGTCACAGGCCTACGAGGCGGTAACATCATTCACGCTTTCGTCCACTGGAAAGGAAGTGCAGGGTCTGGGGCAAAGGAGGCCCCGGGAAGAGTGAGCTTGCTGATACCGCACCCGTAAAAGAACACCATAAGCTGGCCATTTGGCCAACATATGGTGTTCTTGACAATACGTAGCATGTATTTTTTGTCAGATTCTCATCGGCATTAGGATATAGCGGTACTTCACATCTTCATTCGCATCCTCGGGCCGCATCTGCCCGGCGCTCTGCGCGTCCTTAAACTCCAGGCGAACCTCTCCGGTGTTCCCAATCGCCTTCAGGAAATCGATCAGATACTGGCTGTTGAACCCAACCACCAGCGGATCGTAGTTATATGGCGTCTCAATCGAATCTTCCGACTCACCAGCGTCGGTCGAAGAGGAAGAGAGCTTCAGCTCATTCTGCTCCAGCCGAATCTTGATAGCGCCACTCCGCTCGTCTGCAAACTGTGCCACGCGCAGGATCGAACCCATCAAGTCTTCCGAGCGCACGATCACAAACTTGTTGTTGTCCCGCGGCAGTACAGCCTCATAGTTCGGGAACTGACCCGTCAGTTTGCGGCTGGTCAGCACGCGCCCACCCACTTTGAAGAACAGCGTCTGGTCGTCATCGGCAAACTCCAGCGTTTCGGCCTCAGTCGCACCGAGCAGGGAAGAGAGCTCACTCAACGCCTTGCGCGGAATCAGTGTCTTCTTCTCGCCCGACACTCCATCCAGCGTCTCGCCCTGCTTCTCGATGTGCGCAAGCCGATGTCCATCCGTCGCCACCATCGCCATACTCTCAGCCTTCAGCACCATCAGCGCGCCGTTCAGTGTATAGCGGCTCTCTTCATTCGAAATCGCAAAGATCGTCTTCGACACCATGTTTCTCAGCGAACTCACCGATATCTTCACCATCCCGCTCGACGGAAACTCCGGCACTTGCGGAAAGTTTGCCCGCGCCATTCCAACCATCTTCGTATTCGACCGCCCCGCGCGGATCTGCACCCAGTGGTTGTCCATCAGCTTGATCGAGATGTCGCCCTCGGGCAACAGCTTGATGTAGTCGTACAGCTTGCGCGCTGGAATCGTGCATGCGCCCGGCTTCTTCACTTGAGCCGCACAGCTCGTTCGCAAGCTCTGGTCGAGATCCGTCGCGGTAATCGTGAGCTTATCGTCGGCTGCCTCAAACAAAAAGTTCGACAGGATCGGAATCGTCGTCTTCCGCTCGACGACGCTCTGCGCTGCGGTCAGCTCCCGCAGCAGCTCCGCTCGCGAAACGGTGATCTCGAGGTTGCCGGTTGGGGCTGCTGCGGTGGTCTCGGTCATCCGGGGCTCCTGGGTCGCACTTGTCACGGTCGTCTCTCCGAAAAATCAGTTCGATATCACTGGCCAAACTGTACACCGAATCAAGCCTTCAGTGCACATCGGACACAATATCGTCTGCTTGATTCTAGGGTCGAACCCACTCCCAACGCGACAGATTTCTTTGTGGAAAGCTCGTCCTATCTGTGCGATCACGGTATCCGCCCCTCCCTCCCGATGCGGCGCGTTACTGCTTCTAAGAAACAAGAGAAAAGAAGAGAAATACTAGTAGCAGTAGCCGTTGTCGTTTGAAAAGTGGATATCCGTCTCATCTGTTCTGGTTCTTCGACTTGAGGCCCTGTCCCGTTTTAGAAAACTGGACACCCTGAAGCGCACGCTTCGGAAGACTCACCCCACTCCACGCATCACCCACCCGGTTGTCCCACTTCTTCACACTCGAACTTCTTCCTCTCAGAGAAGACTCAGTACCAATCGTGGGAATGTTCACCAAACAAAACAGAATGATGCAGTTAGCTCATCCACTTTTTTCACATGAATATCCTGCGCCGGAGGATAATCAGTACCAAAGCGAAAGGAGCTCTTTATGAACATCGCCATCTTCGGCGCCAGCGGAGCGACTGGAACTCTTCTTACGCAACGCTGCCTCGCTGTCGGCTACAACGTAGCGGCGCTCCTCCGCACACCAGAAAAATTCCCTCTCCGTGATCAGATACATGTCATCCAGGGCAGCCCATTCGATCTCGCATCGGTTCGCCAGACCGTTCAAGGAGCCGACGTAGTCCTCTCCGCTCTCGGTGCTCACTCACCTCTCCGCAACGAGAACGTCCTGCCTCGCGCGGTCCCTCTTATCGTCGAAGCGATGCTGCAAACTGCCTTTCAGCCCAAACCAGTCCGCCGTATCATCGTCCTCGGGTCGGCCGGAGCTCTTCCCAATTCGCTCGACAAGCAGCCCGCCTGGCGCCGTTGGATCGTCCAGAATATCGTCTACAGAACCTTTCTCAAGTGGCCCGTATCCGAACAGATCTCGCAGTACGCTACCCTCTCCCACAGCAACCTCGATTGGACGATGGTGATGCCGACCATGCTCACCAACACTCCGCCACACGGCGCCTACCGCATCGACGGCGACGCTCTCCCCCGCAACGGCAGCCGCATCTCCCGCGCAGACGTAGCCGACTTCATGATGCAGCAGATCGACAACCCGCAATGGATTCGCAAGGGAGTCTACATCGCCTGGTAGTTCGCAGCATCTCCCGCTGGGCAGTAAAGTATCTCTGTCCCTCAAGGAGCCTCAATGAAGCAAGTCAACAGCCTTGCCGCCCTCGTCATCCTCACGTTCTCTAGCGTCGCTGCTCTGGCGCAAGCCTCAGCGTCCACTGCGCCAACCCCTGCCCCGCTCGTTGGCTCTATCGCTGGCCGTCCCGGCTGGCCCGTTGCAAAGCCCGAAGACGTCAAGTCACCCGAGGCCATCGTCAACGCCGTTTACAGCGTCATCTCCGGAGGCAAAGGCCAGTCCCGCGACTGGGACCGCATGCGCTCTCTCTTCATCCCCGACGCCCGCCTCATTCCCGCGTCTGCTGGGAAGGACGGACACACCGACGCCATTATGCTCACCATCGACGGTTACATCGCCCGCAGCAACGGCCGTATAACCTCCGCCGGCTTCTTTGAGCACTCCATCCACAACGAGACCGAGCAGTTCGGCAACATCGTACAAATCTGGAGCACCTACGAGTCCCGCCACAGCGCCGACGACCCTACGCCGTTCGCCCGCGGCATCAATAGCTTTCAGCTCCTCAAAGACGGCGATCGCTACTGGGTCGTCAACATCTTCTGGGACTCCGAATCCCCCACAAAACCCGTCCCAGCGAAGTACCTTCCCTAGTCAAACTAGCTAAAGCAAGACTAGCTAACTCACCTGTCGTGCAGCGCGACGCGACCATCCACCTCGCGATGCACCTTCGTCAGGTCCTGCTTCATCGGAGTTCCATGCTCCACCATCAGCTCTCCGCCCACATACACGCGCTCTAGATCCGGCTGGCTCGTCACGAACACCAGCGTCGCGTAAGGATCGAAGACATGCCCGAAGCGGCGAGGATCGATCACCAGAAAATCAGCCATCTTTCCCGCCTCCAGGCTCCCGAGCTTGTCCGCCACTCCCAGAACATCCGCGCTGCCCATCGTATGCAACCGCAGCACGTCATAAGGGCTCATCACGCCGGCGTTCTCATACTTGTCACGGATTGCATAGAGGCCCGTCCGCATATTCTCAAAGGGATCGGCCAGGTCGGCGCTCGCTTCGCCATCCACACCCATCCCCACACGAATCCCGGCCTTCAGGTACTGAGGAATATCCGCAACACCAGAGGCCAGCCGTCCATTGGAAAGCGGATTCCAGCTCATCGCAGCGTGCGCCTGGCCGGTCGCCGCAAGAATCGCCGCGTCCGTGTGGATGAAGTGTCCAAAGATCATCTTGTCCGTCAGCAGCCCGCTGTCGGTAAACCACTTGAACCGCTCGCGATCGAGCACCTGTGTCTCCGGCTGCTCGAGATAGTGGCTATGGTTGCTCACGTGGTAGTGCTTCATCAGCGCGGCCTCCAGTAGAGCCTGCTGATAGGTATCGTCGAACGCGGTGCCGCCGTTGATCATCACTGAAAGCAGCTTCGTCTCGGGCTTTTGTTCTTTGGTCCAGGCAAGAAAAGTCCCCAACTGATGGTCTGCCATCTCGGCCGTGTACGCTGGCCCGGCTTTGCCTGGCTCCCAACCATGCACAAACCGCACGCCAGAGTCCGCCTCGCCGCGAAACTCCTGTTCATTGAACCCTTCGCTCTGATCTCTGCTGTGTCCGCCGTAGTTGAAGCTGTACGTAGCGGTGATCCCATGCCTTAGGTGGTCCAGACCGCCTTCCAGCGTGAACCAGTAAAGATCGTCCGCTGAGGCCTGCGTCACCGCTTTGCCATACAGCGCATCGATCCACCCTAGCAGCGTCTGATCCGAAGCCAGACCACGGTACGCGCTCTGCCACAGATGGCTGTGTGCCGAGATAAACCCTGGCATTACCCAGTCCCCCTCCGCGTTCCACACGATCGCGGCCTTCAACGACGCCGGAGGCTCCCCCGCGGCCACCGCGATCAGCCTTCCATCCTCACCAACCACAAGATAGCCATGAAAGGGCGCACGCTGATCAGGCGCCATCGTGAAGATGTACGCATTGCTGACAACCAGTTTTGCAGGGGCCTGTGCAACTCCGCCAGGAATGCACCAGGCAAATAGCAATATGAAAACAACCTGAAGAACGCCGAAGCGGCGGAGGTGACTTTCGTTCGTCATACTCCTTCTTATCCTGTGCCAAGCATTAGCACAAGAACATTTGCAAACGAACACCCCGGCAATCAGTCCTTTTGAAGGTGAAATTTGGTGGCCTTGGCCCGGCGTCGCAACTGTAGACCACAGCAACACAGTTTGTTAGGCACGCGCTAAAAGAAAAGAGGCCAGCATCAGCGCTGGCCTCCCATCCATGGTCTCAGAAACCGCCTAACTCAATGTCTCCATCAATTTGTTGATCGTCCGGTTCAGGTCTTTATCCGTCCGCCGCTGCTCATCGATCTTCGCGATCGAGTGCATCACCGTCGTATGGTGCTTGCCCCCGAACTGCCGCCCAATCTCAGGCAGCGAAGCCTCCGTCAACTGCTTTGCCAGATACATCGCGATCTGCCGCGGCACCACGATCTGCCGCGAGTTGTTCTTCTGCTTCAGCTCCGCGACGCGCATCCCAAACTGCTCCGCCACACACCGCTGAATCGTCTCGATCGTGATCTTCCGCACCTGCGTATCGATGAACTGCTTCAGGCACTGCTGCGTCACGGGGAGCGTAATCTCCACGCCGTGCATACTGCACCATGCGATCAGCCGCACCAGCGCACCCTCCAGCTCGCGCACATTGGTCCGTACGTTGGAGGCAATGAACATCGCGACATCGGTGGGCAGCGAGGTCTGCTCGCTCTCCGCCTTCTTCTGCAGAATGGCAACCTTGGTCTCGAGGTCCGGCGGCTGAATGTCCGCGATCAAACCCCACTCGAACCTTGACCGCAGCCGGTCTTCAAAGTCCGCCAGCTCTTTTGGCGGCCGGTCGCTGGCGATCACGATCTGCTTCATGCTCTCGTGCAGCGTGTTGAAGGTATGGAAGAACTCCTCCTGCGTGCGCTCCTTGCCGGCGAGAAACTGAATGTCGTCGATCAGCAGCACATCGACGTTGCGGAACTTGTCCCGGAAGCCTGTCATCTTGTCGTAGCGGACCGAGTTGATCATCTCGTTGGTGAACTTCTCGCCGCTCACATAGCTGATCGAAGCATGCGGCTGCCTGCGCTTCACGTCATGCCCGATGGCATGCATGAGGTGGGTCTTACCCATACCTACGCCGCCATACAGAAAGAGCGGGTTGTAGGCCTTCGAAGGACGTTCCGCGACCGCCTGCGCGGCCGCCATGGCAAACTGGTTTCCGCTGCCAATCACAAACGCATCGAACTGGTATCGCGGGTTCAACTGGGACGCCGCGCTCCAGTCAAACCGCGCCTGCTCTGGCGTTGGTCCCGAAGCCGTGCTGCCCATCGAGTTGCCCATCCGCCCCTGCCGCGGCGCGCTCTGGCTATGGCTGGGCACCGGCGCAAACCCACCGTCTTCGCGCACCTTTGGCGTGCGCGGATCCTGCTCCGGAGTAGTGAACGTCACCGCCTCGACATCAAGGCCGAGGTTATCGATCGCCTCCTGGATGAGGTCGGCATAACGGTCGCCGATATGCTGAAAGTCAGCCGACGGAATCCGAACAAAAAGCTTCTTGCCCTCGAGGTGCGAGAACCGCGTCGGCTTCAGCCAGGTCTCGTAGGACTGGCGATTGATCTTCTTCTCGAGCGCCGCGAGGATGCGGACCCAATAATTCAGTACGGCGGTAGCCGTCGGAACGAATGACATTCTTTAGTTTCCTTGTCTCGTTTCCTGTTTCAACCCAGACAGTAGCAGTTCGTAAAATCTCGCCGTCCTGCGCGAGCAAACAGCAAATAGGAGTCTCTTCCTGCCCTGTGGACAAGAGGTGAGCTTCCCGTGTTGCCGGAAGTCTCTCCGTAGATGCCTATCGACGATCAGGCCGCGGAGAGGAGTTGTTCAACCGAAGCAGAATGCGGAACCGCTGGACCTGCAGAAAAACGTCTTACTAAACGGGTTCGATAGTAGCACGGAAAACACGGGCTTTTTCAATGTGATCTTTCAAAAAATATAAGTTGCACCATTAGCGGTGAAGACGAGAAATTATTGGTCTCCAGCGCGAAAAATTTGCGCCGGCAGGAAGATTTAACTCTACTCCTGCTCTCCGTCTTGTGGTATCGGAGTGAAGCGATGCACGATCGCGATTTGCTAATGCGATGCGAGGTTCTCTTAGAAGCTAACAACTGAAGGCTTAACACCGATCTACACAGATGACACGGATTGTAAGAACAGGCGAGACGAAATGCGGGTCCCATTCGGCTTTGCTCAGGGCGGGCTTCTCACTACGTCGCGCGATGAGACCCGGGCGATTTCGGTCGAGATGATAATTTTGCGGGTGGGAATTAGGCGAGGTGCAGAGGTCCTGCAAAAGTCTGAGGTGAGTGGAAAAGCCCGTCCCTTTCAAGACGACTACTTTTTCTGCATCCTCTAAAGTTCGTCGCTATGATTCCCTGACGTATCCATTTCCCTGGCGTGTGCAAAGGATGCAGGCATTCTGTACTGTGAAAATCCTGTCACGTCAGGTATACTCAGAGATTGCTGCTATAGCTCAAAGTTTGAGCAGGAGTCGTCTCCTGCCGCAGGAGTTTTTGTCATGCCGAAGCGCACCTTTCAACCCAATCGCCGCCACCGCGCCAAGACCCACGGCTTCCTCTCTCGGATGAAGACCAAGGCAGGCGCCGCCGTCCTTAGCCGCCGCCGCGCCAAGGGCCGTCACAAGATCGCCGTCAGCGCCGGGTTCCGCGACTAGTTCGTCACGAAGATGCCTTCGAAATCAAAATTCGAAGAGCAAACGGCCCAACAGCCCCAACAGGACCCGATCTCGCTCGAACTTGCATGTTCCGCTCTTAACGAGCTTTGGTCGCCGCGAGTGGTTGGCCAGGTCAACAATCAATACATCAAGGTCGCGAAGGCGCACGGAGAGTTCCCCTGGCACTCTCATGAGCACGAGGACGAGATGCTCCTGGTTCTCCGCGGCCTGCTCCGCATCGGTCGCGCTGAAGCGGACGGCGGCCCTGTTTCTGTCCGCCCTGGCGAGTCCCCGCGGCATCCGCCACAACACCTTTGCCGCGGAAGAGACCTGGGTCGTCGCCCTGATCGAAACCACCACAACTCTCCACACCGGCTCTGAACAGACTGTACTTACCCGTTCCATCGCCGACCAGCGTGGCTGAAGATTCATACATAAAATTGCGCTGTTTTTTTATTGAATCGAGGTGTCAATGCACTCTGTGGCATAAGCGTCTTGCTTTCTGCGCTATGGTGGATCTGGTGCGAAGCGACCTGCTTCCGACCAATGGAATTGACGGGCAACCTTATCCTCACCCACTGGAGTCGAATGTGGTATCAGCACGGTTGACGCGCAGCGAAGAAGGCGCCTGCTGATGCTGAAATGAGGAGCACGGATCATGACACAGCAAAATCAGCCGAATCAACCGCAGCAGGGCAACAAGCCCGGCCAGCCCAATCCGATGCCGAACAAACCCGGCCAAACATCCCAACAGAGCAGCGGTGGTCAGCATGACCAATCCACCAACAAGAAATAACCTGCCAACATCGTCTAACTAATAACTAGTCTAACTAATAACTAACAGGAGGCCCGTTCTCTTCAACGGGCCTTCCTCGTCGTTGCCGGCGGCGATTTCGCCGATCTTCCGTCACAATTCAAGGTCACAGTCTAAAATTGTGTCATGCGCGACTCGACCTACATGAGATCGGGCCCAGCAGTATGACTGCAAGAGCCTCCATCTTTCGTCTTCGCAAACACGCTGACTTTCAGCTCGTCTACAAGACCAGTCGCAAACAATTCGCCAAGCAGATGACTTACTTCTTTGTCCTGCGTCCGCAGCTTGGCCCCGACGGTACACCGTTGCGCGATGCAGACGCTCGAAGCCCTCGTGTTGGGCTGACTGTGGGCAAAGTGATGGGCAAGGCGGTCGATCGCAATCGCATCAAGCGCCGGATGCGCGAGGCCGTCCGCAAAAACCTCTCGACCCTTAACACTCCGGTCGACGTGGTTCTTCACCCCCGCAGCAGCGTAATCGATCTTGAATTTGCCGTTCTCGAGCGCGAGGTGGCCAATGTCTTTCGCGCCATCCAGAACGCCGCGCAAAAGCAGCGGGACACTGCTTCGAAGCCACCTCGTGCCTTCTGATACGATGCCAGATTCCAGACCCACCCTCGCCGTCCGTGTTGCCTATCGCCTCTACAAGTCCGTCCTGTCGCCTGTCCTCCACACCTTTGGCCCTAGCGAGTGCCTCTATCTCCCCACTTGTTCGGAGTACGCCTATGTTGCTCTGGTCCGCTTTGGGGTCATCCAAGGTTCGTGGCTCGCGCTTCGCCGTCTCGCGCGCTGCCATCCGTTCGCCAGGGGAGGCCTCGATCCTGTCCCCTTGCGAAACTCCGATTTGGCCCCATCCGTCACCATTCCGACAGACCATTTACCATAGAGCTTGCGCCTCAACTCCGCGCGGCATCGGTCTCACCTTGAGTAAAGAATAGGAAGCTCCTTTTGGCAGAGTTCAAAAACCCAAATCAACAAGGCGGCGGCGATAACAAGTCGCTCCTCGTCATGATGATCGTCCTGGTCACCGTCTTCTTCGGCCTGCAGTATTTTCGCGCCAAAACGAATCCCCAGACAGTCTCGCCCAACGCCCCCTCGGCTACGCAGAATGCAGCCTCAGCCGGATCGCAGCTTGCACAGGCGACTGCCGCGGCCAGCGCGCCGGCTGCAAGCCTTCCAGCCTCGGCCTCCACTGGTCCTACCGTTCAGGCCTCCGGCGAATCTACGACCGTCGTCGAGAATGAGCTCTACCGCATCACCTTCACCAACCGCGGCGGACAGGTCCTCAGCTGGATTCTCAAGCAATACAAGGACGCGGACGGCAGGCCTCTGAACATTGTCCACACCCAGGCGGCCGAACAGGTTGGTTATCCGCTATCGCTCTACACCTACGAGCCGGCCCTGACCACTGAGATCAATAAGGCGCTCTACGTTCCTTCGGCCACCGGCCATCTCGCCGCTCCTGCGACTCTCACCTTCAAGTACTCCGACGGAAATACCCAGTTTACTAAAACCTTCTCCTTCGACGAGAGCTATGTTCTCCGCGCGGATGTTCAGGCCACCCGCAACGGCGCGCCCGTCCGCGCTCTGCTGAACTGGCCGGGCGGCTTCGGCGACCAGGACAACGCCCAATCCTACGGCGGCGCGCAGTTCGACACCTTCCGCAACGGTAAGGATGAACATCTTGCCCCCAAGAAGGTCTCCGGCGGTGACACCATCAATGGCCCATTGGACTGGGCCGGCGTCAGCGATCCCTTCTTCGCTGCTATCTTTCTGCCTGACAATCCCAGTACTGCCACCGTCGCTACACTGAACAACCAGCTCGACGTAGCTACGACTATTCATCGCACCGGGATCGGCAGCGGCTCGCCCGCCAAGGGGCCTATCAAGGTGCCTATTCTTGGCGCCGCGCTTGGCGATACCAGCGGCCATACCAGCACTCGCATCTACGTCGGCCCCAAGGCCATCAGCGTTCTCAAATCCATCCATGCCGCCGACCCCAAAGTTACCCTCGAGCCGCTGCTCGAGTTCGGCTTCTGGGGCGCTATCGGCAAATACCTCTTCCTCGCGCTCCAGTTCATCCATGCCCATGTCGTCTCCAACTGGGGCTGGGCCATCGTCATCCTTACCATTCTCATCAACCTTCTCATGCTGCCGTTCCGCATCAAGACGATGCAGAACGGACTGAAGATGCAGCGCATTCAGCCGCAGATGAATGAGATCAAGGAAAAGTATAAAAAGTACAAGGCCACCGACCCCAAACGCAACGAGATGAACGTCGAAATCATGAAGCTCCAGAAGGACAATGGGGTCAACATGTTCGGCGGGTGTATTCCGACCCTGATCACGTTGCCCCTTCTCTATGCCTTCTTCACCATGCTGCCCAGAGTCGTCGAGCTTCGCCAGGCCCACTGGCTGTGGCTGCCGGATCTTCAGTCTCCGGATCCATGGCATATCCTGCCCATCGCCATGGTTCTCAGCCAGTTTCTGGTGCAGTTTTATACGCCATCGCCCGGCGTCGACCCGCAGCAGCAGAAGATGATGGCCTTCATGATGCCCGCAATCTCCGGGTATTTCACATGGACCTACGGCTCGGGACTTGCTCTTTACTGGGCCGTCGGCAATCTCATCAGCATCGCTCAGCAGGCCATCATGAACCGCACCAGCATCGGACGTGAGATGCGCGAGATTGCCGCCAAACGCGCTCGCCGCAAGGCAGGCACTGGCGTTACCATTAAGGGAAAACGCTGATATTCCCCCATCCGTGGAATCCTTAACCCACAGAAAATCGTTTATCCTACTGATATATGAAATTTGAAGTGAATTTTGTTGGTGCCATCAAACAGAAGCAAGAGTTGTTCCCGTACAGATGACAAACCCTCTGAATGATCCGGGCCCCGCGGCAAAGAAGATAGCAGACTTCCTGGCAATACTAAGTACGACAGGCGGTCTGAAGCTCAAGCCTCAAATCTCTGCCTGCAACGGCCAAGTGCAACCCAACTCCAGCGACCCAGCCGGTGAGTTCACGACTGTCTCATCCGATCCCTCCAGCCCCTCCGATACCGCTCCCGAAATCACAGTCGAGTTCACCGGCCCCGATACTTCCCTCCTACTGGCCCGCAACGGCGAACTCCTACACGCTATCGAACACATCGCCGCCAAGATCCTCCGCCTGGAACCCGAGGAGCATGACCGGATCTCCTTCGATGCCGAAGGCTTCAAGGCCACCCGCAACCGGGTACTCGACCTCATGGCCGAGATGGCTATTCAAAAGGTCCGCGCGACCGGCCGACCGTTTTCTTTCGCGCCCATGACGTCGCGCGAGCGTCGCATCCTGCACCTGTCCCTGGCAAAATCCGGCCTTCCCACAGCCTCCTCCGGCGAAGGCCCTGGCCGCTTTGTGGTTCTCTATCCCGAGGGCCTCGAACCTACCCAGCCCCCAACACCCTCGGCGGAAGACCGCACCCGCGCCATTCGCAATAGCTTCCGCCGCCGCTAACCCTGCGGCGGCCCCGGGACAACGATCCGCCGGGGGCCGCGCAACAGCGCGTTCTTATCCCATCGGCTCGTTGCTCCCTCTTTGATGGGTGAGACTACTGTTCGCTCCACCCCGCTCTCGAGATATCGCCGCCACTCCTCGGACTCGGCTACCCGTTTGATTACGGCATTCCGCTCCATCAAAAATGCCTTCAGACGCTTGCGGGCCAATATTGCCCCCAGTGGCCCCCACGGGACCGAGAACCGAATCTCATCTCGCATACGAGTCCCATCGTCCATCGGTGCGAAGTGATGCTCATGCACGAAGTGCCGGAAGGACCCGGCAACCATCACATCACGAAAGTAACTATGGGGCCGCAACACGTCAATCCGGCTCGTATGCTGCCGTACCGCGCCAAAGTGGCGACCGCGAAACGTTACCGTCTGCCCTTCGCCGATCAATCCGGTCATCACCCCGTCAATTGCTTTTTCCCCGGTATTACGGGCCGATGCGACATGCAGATCGATACTCAACGAAAGGAGAAAGCACCGCTCGACCGGCGCATCAATCCACGTAGCTAACCGAATCGTTTCCATAGTCCCTACGGGTCCAAGGCCCAACTACCAACATCTAAAGATTACGCTAGTAACAGAATCTTTCCGATCCCGCCCTTCTCTGCCGCCGCATGCGCCTTACCGGCTTCAGCCAGAGGAACCATTCGATCGATCGGAATCACCAGCCGCCCCGCCACTACGTCCTCAGCCATCGTTCGCAGCATCCCGGCGTCCGGCACAGATTGGATTGCCTCGATCTTCACTGTCGGGTGCATCTGGGCATTCGCCGGGGGGCCCAGAACAGAGGCAAAGATCCCGCCCTGCTTCACCTTTCCCAATAGCTTTTGGGCGGTCTCGCCCCCGACCGTATCGGCTACAGCATCGATAAACCCCAGTTTCGCCATCGCGGCCTCGTCATCCAGCGCCAACACCTGATTCGCCCCTACCGTCTCCGCCTCTTTTATTTGCGCCTTCCTTACCCCGGCGATCACCACCGCCCCCGCTTTCTTTGCCGTCCACACCGCCGACCGCCCCACATTCCCAGCCGCGCCCGTCACTAGGACTGTCTGCCCTGCCTGAATCTTCGTACCTCGCGTGATGAGCTGTTCGCCGGTTAACGTCACCAACGGCAACGCCGCAGCCTTCACCAGGTCCAGTTTTTCGGGGACGAACGCCAGGTCTTTCGCCGCGACAACGGCCAGCTCCGCATAAGCTTTGTTCCCAAGAGCCATCACCTTATCGCCAGGCTTAAAACCACTCACACCTTTGCCCACCTCTCGCACTATTCCCGAGATATCTCTTCCTAGGATCGCCGGCAGCTCCAACGGAAACAAAGCCTTTGCCGCACCGCTCCGGAGCTTGTAATCAATAGGATTTACGCTGCTTGCCGCCACCCGGACCAGAACCTGTCCCTCGCCCGCGACCGGATCCGAAACATCCTCATAGATCAAATTGTCCGGTCCGCCATACTCATGCAAAACGACAGCCTTCATCAGCACCCCCATCTCATGAGATGCAAAGACTGATTCCGGGGCCTTCTCAAAATTTGTTAGAAGAGTGCAAATAATTGCTGCTTATGTGCTGGAAATTCCCGCATTTCTGCCCGACTCCTGTTGCGGCTCGTAGTCTTCCGGCAGGTACTTCCGCCACTCTTTCTGATTCTGCGCCACCTTCCGCAGCAGGACCAAACGCCGTCGCAGCCGTCTCGAGAGGTAGGGCACCAGCACAAACTGGCCCACCAGCCGGCCCACGAAACCCAGCGGCAATGTGAACCGGATCTTGTCGTTCAGCACCGTCCGCTCATCCATCTCATAGAAGTAATGGTCGTGCTGATACCGCTTGAACCGCCCCCGCCCCATCGTGTCCTGAAAAAATGCAGGTCGTTCATACCGGGTAATGTAGATTTCGTGCATCTGCGGAAACCCGAACTTCCACCCCGCCCACACCAGTCTGTCGTCAGCCACCAGCATTCCACTGGTCTTGCCCTCAAGGGGCTTCATGCCCAGAGTCCGTCCGACCAGCTCAACGTTAGTCGAGAGCAGGAAACATCGATCGATCGGAGCATTGATAAAAATGCTGTCGCTAATCGTAAACATCGGGGGAGGAACTCCTGCGAAAATTGTACCGGTCTTTCAGCCGTTGACTCAATCAAGAAGCGCAGTCGTCTGCCTCTATCCGCCGTTATTGCGTCGGTTACAGTCGCTGCGCCATCTATACACCGAGGGTCCACAAGGTTTGATGCAAATCCCAAAGTGCGGCTTCAGGATTTGAAAGCGGCCATCGCCTTAGAGTGCGACCAACTTCGAAGCCACCAACTCCTTCGCCCGTTCAATAAAGTCGGCGAGCCCAATACTCCCCTCATCGCCCTTACCCCGCGTCCGCACACTCACTGCTTCCGAAGCAGCCTCTTTATCCCCCACCACCAGGACGAACGGCACCTTCTGCAACGTGAACTCGCGAATCTTCGCATTCATCTTTTCATTTCGCGCATCAAGCTCTACGCGCAGGCCCGCAGCCTCGAGCTTCGCCTTCACTGTGCCGGCATACGCGAGGTGTTTCTCCGAAATAGGCACCAAGCCGACCTGCACCGGTGCCAGCCACAGCGGAAACGCACCCGCATAATGCTCGATGAGCACGCCAAAGAACCGCTCGACGCTACCGAACAAGGCGCGATGCACCATCACCGGCTGATGCAGTTCTCCATCCTCGCCCTTGTACTCCAGCTCAAAGCGCGCCGGCAGGTTAAAGTCGAACTGCACCGTCGAGAGCTGCCACAGCCGTCCCAGCACGTCTACTAGCTTGATGTCGATCTTCGGCCCGTAGAACGCACCTTCGCCGGGGATGCTCTTAAAGGCCACGCCGCGGTTCGTCAGCACACCCTTCAGCGCCGACTCGGCTTTCTCCCAGTCGGCTGCATTGCCTACAAACTCGCCCGCTTTTTTGGGGTCGTGCAGCGAGAGCTCGACACGGTATTCGTTGAACCCGAAGGTCTTCAGCACAGCTTCGGCGAAATCGAGGCACGCTTCGATCTCGCTGACGATCTGATCCGGCGTGCAGAAGATGTGCGCGTCGTCCTGCGTAAACCCGCGCACGCGCAGCAGGCCATGCATTGTGCCGCTACGCTCGTAGCGATACACATTGCCCAATTCCGCATACCGCACCGGCAGGTCGCGATAGCTCTTCGGCGAATTCTTGTAAATCAAAATATGCCCCGGACAGTTCATCGGCTTCAGCCGGTACTCGGCGTCATCCAGCTCCATCGGCGGATACATATTCTGCGAATAAAACCCTTCATGCCCCGAGATCTTCCACAGCTCGCGCCGCATAATATGCGGGGTAAACACCATATCGTAACCGCGACGGATACATTCCTCCCGCATCCAGTCTTCCATCGTCTTGCGAATCAGCCCGCCCTTGGGATGCCAGAAGATCAACCCCGATCCAGCGACCTCCTGGATGGAAAACAGATCGAGCTGCTTTCCCAGCACACGATGATCCCGCGCTTTAATCTCCTCCAGCCGTTTGAAGTGTGCATCCAACTCCTTCGAATTGAAGAATGCCGTCCCATAGATCCGCTGCAGCTGCTGGTTCTTCTCATCGCCCAGCCAGTAAGCCCCAGCGACCGACATTACCTTGAACGCCTTCACCCGCCCGGTCGAAGGCACATGCGGCCCCCGGCAGAAGTCCACAAACGTGCCGTTGCGGTACAAAGAGATCTCCTCTCCCGGCTGCGTGAATTTTTCAATAAAGTGGACCTTCATGAATTCGCCGTGTTCCGCGTAGTCCTTCAGCCCCATCTCCCGCGACGCCGCCTCGCGCACGAACTTTTCATCCCGCGCGACCACCTCTGCCATCCGCGCTTCGATCGCCGCAAGGTCTTCTTCACTGAACGGGGTCTCGCGATACACGTCATAGAAGAACCCCGCATCCGTCGCCGGCCCATGCCCCAGCTTCGTCTCGGGAAACAGCTCCAGAATCGCCGTCGCCATCACATGCGCAGCCGAGTGCCGCACCACCTTCAGCGCCGCCTCATCGCTCTCCTTCAGCAGCTCCAGCGCAACATCCTCGTTCAGTGGAGCAGCCAAATCCACCAACCGCTCCCCACTCGTCTCCGCCCCGTACATCGCTGCCTCAGAGGCCTCTTCAGCCGCAGTTGTTCCGGTCGCAACAGGAGTTAGCGGACGAATCCGCGCCACCACCACCGCTGCTGCCAGCCGCGGCGAGATGCTCATCGCCACGTCATGCGCTGTCGTACCGCGCGGAACCTCGCGCACTGAACCATCCGGAAGCTGAATCTTGATTGTCTGCTCGTTCACACTCATAAGAATAGATGGTTGTCGCAAACCTCGTCGAGACGAGCTCTGAATCACCCGTGAGCGTCCACGCTCAAGGTTACTTTGGCGGCGATCGTTACACGTCTGTGCTATGGCTCCGACCTTCGAGACGGTCTACGCTGATGGTGTTTTGAAGTTTCCATAAGGAACGGGTGAACGCCCGGTTAGGACGGCAACAGTGCAGGTTCTACTCAGAAGGTCGGAGTTCAGGCAAGACATTCGCTGCAGCATCTGTGGTCAGGGCTTCCGCCTCTATTGGGAGCTGACCTCTCCCTCCGAACGCGCCACCATGCGCTCCATCGTTCTGGGCGAACTCCGCGACCACCATTCGCGGGAGCAAGGCGACGACAAAACCGCCTCCGCACATCCATTTGATCTCTTCCGGCTGCCAGCCTGGACAGGCTCACCGAAGTTCGCTCGGAAGACGCTTCTCGCAGGCCCTTCCCGGCCTCCCAGTGAAATCTCCAAAGTCGTCATGATATCCCGGCAGCTGAAATAGCAGTCCCAGCGCTGCCATAGCAATCCGCCCGGCGGCACTCCCTGAAAGCAGGTCCCGATGCACGTATATCAGCAATCGAAGCTCTCCTCCAGCGTGACCTGCCCCGTCTGCGGTCAGGGCTTTCTCATCTTTACCGAACCTGATATGCACGCTTCTCAGGCCGTCAGCCGGCACATTGTCATTCACGCCCTCCGGTCACATCATGTCACCCATTCCACCTCGTCCAGCGCTCACCCTGGCAGCACCTTTCACATCCCCAGCTGGTCCGGAGCCCAGCCGTTCTTTGCCTCCGCTGTCTTAAGCAACCTTCTCGACAACTCCCTCTAATTCCAAAAGATTATTACTAAATCATAAATCTCGATATCGAGTGAATCGATACTATTCGCTGGACATCTATCTCCTGTGCCTCGTTCTAATAACGGCCCACAGGAGAAAACCATGTCTACACTTTTGAAGATTGACGTCAGCCCGCGCGGTAACTACTCCATTTCACGCAAATTAGGCAACCACTTCGCAACCGAGTGGCAGTCCAACCACCTCGGCGGCGAGATCATCACTCGCGATCTTGCTACCACCAAGATCCCCTACGTCGATCTGCCCTGGATCGCCGGTGCCTTCTCTGCTCCAGATAAGCACACGGATGAGCACAAGGCAGCCCTCAAGATCTCTGATGAGCTCATCGCCGAGCTGTTGGCCGCTGACGAAGTCGTCATCTCCACCCCCATGTATAACTTCAACGTCCCCGCTGTGCTCAAGGCCTGGATTGATCACATCGTCCGCCTCAACAAGACCTTCTCCTTCGGCGCTGACGGGCTCAAGGGTCTCGCTGCCGGCAAGAAGGTCACTGTCATTATCGCCAGTGGCAGCGAATACACCTTGGGCTCGCCTATGGAGTCCTACAACGTCGAAGGCCCTTATTTCCGTCTCGTCTTAGGCTTTATCGGCATTACGGACATCACCATCGTCCACGCCGGCGGCACCAACAAAGTCGCCCAGGGTGAAGTCACCGAGCCTGTCTTCCTCGAGAAGTTTGTCCATGAGGTCGATCTCGCGGCAGCTAAGTAATCCAGCACTGTAAAACGGCGGACAGCCATACAACTGTCCGTTTTTTCCGCCTTACCGGCAAAAAAAAAGGACCGCGCCATCCCGGCAGCGGTCCTGTGCTTGTTGCAGCACGGTAAACCTTAAGCGATCTCAGGAATACTCTTCATCGATCGACCCGCAGGCATGTTCTTCTTTAGCCAGACATTTGCCCTCCACCGTCCGACGAACGGCGCAGCGGCGATCATTCCAAACGAAATACCTAATGCGATATGCATTCAACCTTCTCCTTTCTCCCTAGATTTTTGCAACTTCCTCCAGGGTTGAACCGGCAGCTAATGTGCAAAGTGTTGCATGTTGCTACAGTTGATTCCTTACTATCCCCCGCCCGAATCAGCCTCGATATCCCACCTTCGTGTTATGCCGCGAACCGCAGCGTCAATGAGTCCATTTCCGCTCCCACTTCGGTAACCTTCGGGGCGTTAAATCCGAAATAATCGCCTAAAATAGCCCCATGTCCTACGCTGCAGCGGTCGATCATCTCTATGCCCTGGGCCACGAACTCGCGCCGACCCCCGCCAATACCCCCCGCCGCAAGTTTGTCCTGGCTCACATGCGCGTCTTAGCTGGCGCCCTTGGCGATCCGCAGACCACCTTCCCCTCTGTTCTCATCGCTGGAACCAACGGTAAAGGCTCCACCGCGGCTACCCTGGCGAGCATCCTTACTGCTGCAGGCTACCGTACCGGCCTCTACACCTCGCCCCACCTTGTCCGCGTCAACGAGCGCATCCAGATCGACGGCGTTCAGATCTCCGACGAAGCCTTCGCCCGCCTCTACTTCCAGGTCGACGAGGCCGCTCGCCACCTGGTTGAATCCGGTGATCTGCCTCACCCCCCGAGCTTTTTCGAAGTCCTGACCGCCCTCGCCTTCCTCTACTTCGCAGGAAACAAAGCAGATGGAAGTCGCGAAGCCGGAGTTCCCGTTGACATCGCCATCCTCGAAGTGGGCCTTGGAGGCCGTCTCGATGCAACTAACATCGTCGAACCTCTGCTCTCCGTCATTACCGACATCGCCCTGGACCACCAGGACTACCTTGGCGACACCATCGCCGAGATCACCCGCGAAAAGGCCGGTATCCTCCGCCCCAACGGCACCCTCATCACCCTCCCCCAACACCCCGAAGCCAACCAGGCCATCGGCGAAGCTGCCGCTACCCTCAATCTCCGTGCCGTCAGCGCTGCCAGCTTCATTCCCCACTTGCCGCCCCGCCCCTCTCATCCAGCCGAAGCACTGGCGGCAACCTCTCTAACCCGCAACCACTACACCGTCACCCTCGACAACCAACCGCTCGAAATCGACTCGCCACTCGCTGGCCATCACCAGCAACGCAATATAGCCCTCGCAATCGCCGCCGCCGCCGAGTTACGCAACCAAAGCAGTTACAATTTGGGGCAAAATAACCTAAATAGCAACCAAAATGGTTACAAAATACCCAATGCAGCCATCGAAGCCGGCATTCGCAACACAAAATGGCCCGGCCGTCTCGAACTTCTTACCTTCCCCAAAGGCCCCAAGCTCCTTCTCGACGTCGCCCACAACCCCGCCGGTGCCTGGACCCTCCGCGCAGCCATAGCTCAGCTGCCCGAAGACCAACCCCGTACCCTCATCTTCAGCTGCCTCCGCGACAAGAACCTCCGAGAGATGTCCCAAATCCTCTTCACCCTCTTCGATTCGAGCCCTGACGGCTCTCCGGCTCGCCCGTACGACCACATCCTCTTCGCCCCCATCGACAACCCCCGCGCTGCCAGCCTCGAAGACCTCGTCGCCGCCGCCCAGTCGCTCGACATCCCCGCTAAAACAGCTCCTGATCTCGCTGCCGCCCTCGCCCAGGCTCGAGCCATCACTCCATCCAACGGCCTCATCATCGCCACCGGCTCCGTCTATCTCGTAGGCGAAATCCGCCACCTGGCGGAGCAGGAATGAACGACCCGACCGTGGGCAATTTGCCCGACCGTGAAGACGCCGTCATTTCGACCGGAGCGCAGCAGAGTGGAGAAACCCGCTTTTCTACCTCAAATCCGTCAAATACCAAACCCGCGGCATCAAGCCCGGAACCGCCACCCTCCCCCAAACCCCCCTTCGCCCTTCGCTGGCTCTCCTACCTGCTCCTCGTCCCCCTCGTCGGCCTTGCCACCGGCTTTTTCGGCAGCATCTCCCTCCTCTGCGGCCTATGGGACAAGTCCGGCCGCCAGCAACACGCCATCGCTCACCTCTGGGCGCGCACCCTGCTCGTTATCAGTTTCTCCCCCGTCAAAATCATCGGCCGCGAAAAACTCCACGAGCACGAAACCGCCGTCTACGCCTCCAACCACCTCAGCTACATGGACACCCCTGTCCTCTTCGCCCACCTGCGGTTCCAGTTTCGTATCCTCGCCAAGCAGTCCCTCTGGAAGACCCCCTTTATCGGCTGGTATCTCAACCACTCCGGCCAGGTTCCAGTCGACACCAAGAGCCACCGTTCCCTCATCGCCAGCCTCAACCGCGGCGTCGCCACTCTCAAACACGGCCTCCCCCTCGTGCTCTTCCCCGAAGGAGGCCGCGCAGCCAGCGGCCATCTCCAGACCATGATGTCCGGCTGCGCTTACATGGCCATCAAGGCTCAGGTTCCCCTCATCCCCCTCACCCTAATCGGCACCTACGAGCTCCTCCCCATCCACGTCTACGCTCTGCACCCCCGCCCACTCCTCATCGTCGTCGGCGACCCCATCCCCACCACTGGCCTCACCACCCGCGACGCCGACGCCCTCACCCAGCGCCTCTACAACGCCATCTTCAAGACCTACATGGAGCATCACCCCGATCGAAACGCGAACCTGTAGGCGTTTCACCAACGCAGTATCATGGAACCAGCATGAAGCCTCGCATCGCCATCCCGGCTCCCACCAGCACCGACGTCGCCTACAACCAGCGCTCCTGGCCCCAATACGCCACAGCCGTCCAGCGCAGTGGCGGCGAGCCAATCGAAATTCCCCTCCTCGCCACGCCAGTTGAGATCGCCAATCTCATCAACACCTGCCAGGCCGTCCTCCTCCCCGGCAGCCCTGCCGACGTCAACCCCCAGAAGTACGGCCAGGACCCCATCCCTGAGTGCGCCCCCACCGATTACTCTCGCGAAAACGTCGATGAGCTCCTCCTCCAGGACGCCCACAACCTCTACAAGCCCATCTTCGCCATCTGCTTCGGCATCCAGATCCTCAACGTCTGGCGCGGCGGCACCCTTGTTCAGGACCTCAACATCCTCCCCGTCAACCACGCCGCCGGCAGCAAGGTCGCCATCGCCCACACCGCCGCCACTGCACCCGAATCCCTCCTCGGCACGCTCCTCACCGATGAAGAGGCCCCCGAGCAGGACAACTTCCTCCGCCTCCCCATCAACTCCAGCCACCATCAGGCCATCGGCATCCCCGGCGACGGTCTCCGCGTCTCCGCCCGGTGCCCGCAGGACGCGGTCATCGAGGCCGTCGAAGGCGGCCAGGCCAGCGAAGGCGCGACCGCTCACTTCGTCCTCGGTGTCCAGTGGCACCCCGAGCGCAGCTACGACATCAGCCCCGCCTCCCGCGCCCTCTTCGACCGCTTCATCGCCGAAGCCATTGCCTGGAAGCCGCGCGCCGTCCACACCTCGGTGGCCTGAACTCCTAAACGGCGGTTGTCCCTTGCGCTGCTACTCTGCGCAGGAGCCCGGAGACACGTGCGAACCGCTCGCTTGCGAACGCGGAATATTTTGCTTTTCTCGGGTAGATAAAGCATGAAGAAAATCACCTGACCGATCTGCAAGACGCTTTGAAGGAAGAGAGGACACCGAAGCCGTCCGTTGCTGCGTCTTACTCTGCTGCTTTTCCGGCGACGATTCGTCGTCCGGCCTGCACTCGTCGGGCCAGATGTGATTGAGAAACAGTACCCAGGCGAACATAAGACCGATGATTCCAAGTGTGATGATGATACTGATCGACATGACATCCTCCTGAGCCTCAAGTGGAGGCTGAGCCGGAATCAGTTACCGGCACTCCTCTATGCGTAAAAACCGAGCGGAAAGGGACGTACATGCCTGAAGAAATTCAGGAACAGCCGCGTCGACTCATAAAGAACTTCCACACCTTCGTCGTCATCTAATCCGCATGAGCATGCAAAAGGTAAGGCTTGGTTCACAAGGCGCGATCGTCTCCCATATGGGACTCGGTTGCATGGGTATGAGCGAGTTCTACGGTGAGCGCAATGACGAAGAGTCTGCCGCAACCATACTCCGCGCACTCGATCTCGGCATCAACTTCCTCGACACCGCCGACGTCTACGGCTTTGGCGACAACGAGATTCTCGTCGGCAAGACCATTAAGCCACACCGCGACGAGGTCTTCCTCGCTACCAAATTTGCCAATCTCCGCAAAAAGGATGATCCCACCTACTGGGGCGTCAGCGGCAAGCCCGAGTACGTCAAGCAAGCCTTCGACGCCTCCCTCAAACGCCTCGGCGTCGACCACGTCGACCTCTACTACCAGCACCGCGTCGACCCCAACACTCCCATCGAAGACACCGTCGGCGCCATGGCCGAGCTCGTCAAGGCCGGCAAGGTCAAATACCTTGGCCTGTCCGAAGCATCGCCAGCCACCATCCGCCGCGCCCACAAGATCCACCCCATCACCGCGCTCCAAACCGAGTACTCCCTCTGGGAGCGCCACGCCGAAGACGAGATCATCCCGACCATTCGCGAACTCGGCATCGGCTTCGTTCCCTACAGTCCACTTGGCCGCGGGTTCCTTACCGGTAAGATCAAAGACACCAGCAAGCTCGACGCGAAGGACTTCCGCGCTACTCGCTATCCACGCTTCTCCGGTGAAGCCTTCGACAAGAACCTGGTCCTGGTCGAACGGGTAGAGGCAATCGCGAAGCGCAAGGGAGTCACCGCCGGCCAGCTCGCCCTCGCCTGGGTTCTGTTCAAAGGCGAGGACATGATCCCGATCCCCGGAACCAAGCGCCGCAAGTACCTTGAAGAAAACGCCGCGGCGGTCGACATTAAGCTCAGTCGATCCGATGTCCAGGAGCTAGAAGCCGCTATGCCTCAAAACGAGATCGTCGGCGACCGCTACAACGCGGGAGGCTTGAACACCATAGACCGTTCGATATCTGTCTAACTAAGCCGGCCGGATGCTACAACGGCATCCGGCCATTTTGTTGTGCCTTAACTGAAGGAATCCGGGTGCCCATCTATGCGACGGTCTCATCGTCGATAAGGTGGGCATGGGGCGAAGTCCGACCTCCTTTGAGATACTGGGTTTTGATGCCCACTCTCTCCGAATCCGCAATAGCAGAACTCCTCATTCCCTACCTCCCAAACATACCTTCGGGCCTCCTCCCCCAGCTTTCCCTTTACCTCGACCTCCTCCTCAAATGGAACGCCCGCACCAACCTCACCGCCATCCGCGACCCTGAAGAGATCGTCCGCCGCCACTTCGGCGAAAGCCTGTTCGCCGCCCGCCACCTTGACCCCGGCACCACAACCCTCCTCGATTTCGGCTCCGGAGCCGGTTTTCCCGGTCTGCCCATAGCCCTTCTTCGCTCTGAGATCGCCGTCACCCTCGCCGAATCCCAAAATAAAAAGGCCACCTTCCTCCGCGAGGTCATCCGCACCCTCAACCTCGCCACCGAGGTCTGGCCCAATCGCGTCGAGGCCATGCCCGCCAGCCGGCGATTCGACGTCGTCGCTCTCCGCGCCGTAGACGACATGGAAACTGCGCTTCCCGCGGCGATCGCACGTATCGTTCCTGGCGGTCAGCTCGCCGTCCTTACCACAAAGGCCAACACCCCCGCGGGCGCAAACTCCATTCCCCTGCCGAACTCTCAGTCTGGAGTGCTTTGCCTCCAGACGATACCCAAATAACAGACTGTCCAATCTTTAGTGGGCGGCGGCCACTCAGCCCGGTTTTAAGAGAGCTGCAAATTCTTGGAAAAAAACAGTTGTGCTGCGAGGGAACCTTTGTTATAAACACCTTGCCCCTCGAAACAGGGGAACTCCCCATGAATAACGTTGCGCTAAATGCAGGCAAAGCTCTGTGTTGCAACCAAGGGAGTCAAGCACGTGAACGCAGAAAAGAACGTACCCACCGTAGCCGCTTCAATCGTTACCAGTGAAGCATCGGGCCAGCAAGAGAACCACATCCGCTACACCTCTGATTCTTATCAGAAGATTCTCGACTACCACGTCGGCGAGATACTCCTCACCACCATCATCTTCGGCATCATCCTTTTGCTCCGTTTTCATCGGTAAAGCCCGGTTAAATACCTGAAATTCATTCCTGTCGAGTGAGGCACATCTGTGTCTCTGCTGTAACGATGTTCCACGTGGAACATTGCGGTTTGCCGCTAACAAAAAAATCGCGCTGGTGGAGCGCTGGTTTTTCAGGGGTTTTTGCAAAAAATGGTGCGCAAACGGTGGTTTTGTGATGGTGAATTCGTGGTGAAATGGGTGCTTTTTGTGGTTCCTTAAACATCTTCTATTCCCGCGCTAAAATTTTGCCACGTTTCAAAACTATTTTCGTCTTGTCCCAATGGCAAAAGGAGGAGACGAGGCTGAACTTTGTTCCACGTGGAACAAAAGATTTCCACATCGCCTCCCTCAAAACCCGCGAGATTGCACCGCAAAACCAGCATTCCACAAGTTCTCCACAGCCCGCCGCACTTCTGCACAGCCCATCCAGCATTGCCACCAAACCAAGCTCTCGGTACCCTTCTTCTTACGCCGATGATCACCATTCACCCAGTCAACAAGCCCCAGGCCGCCTCCACCCCATCGAAGGTCATCGCCGTCGTCAATCAGAAAGGCGGAGTCGGCAAAACCACCACCGCCATCAACTTGGCCGCCGCTATTGCCCTCGAAGGCCTCCCCACGCTTCTTATCGACTGCGACCCCCAGGCCAACTCCACTGGCGGCCTCGGCTTCGCCCGTGCTAAAGACGGAGAAGACGCCCGCCTCAGCATCTACGACATCCTCCTCGGCCACACTACCATCGCCGAAGCCCTCCTCCCCACCGAAATCGACACCCTCAAACTCGTCCCGAGCAGCAAAAACCTCATTGGCGCCACCATCGAGCTCATCTCCCTCGAAGGCCGCGAATTCAAGCTCCGCGAGGCTCTCGCCCCCATCCGCGCCGACTATCCCTTTATCCTCCTCGACTGCCCCCCGGCACTCGATCTCCTTACGCTCAACGCCTTAGTGGCCTCCGACGGCCTCCTCGTCCCCATGCAGGCTGAATACTTTGCCCTCGAGGGCATCTCCGAGCTCATGTCCACCCTCGACCGCGTCACCCAGGCGTTCAACCCCTCGCTTGTCCTCGAAGGCGTTCTCCTTACCATGTACGACGACCGCACCAATCTCTCCCAACAGGTCAACGAAAACCTCAAATCCTTCTTCGACGACAAGCTCCTCAAAACCTCTATTCCCCGCAACATCCGCCTCGCCGAAGCCCCCAGCCACGGCAAACCTGTCTCCCTGTACGACCCTAAATCCCGCGGGGCCGAAGCTTACCGCGAACTGGCCCTAGAACTCCTCGCCCGCAACAACCTGGAAAGCCCCGAAGCCAAGCGTCGCAAGGCAGCGGCAGCGGCTGCCGCCAGCTCCCTCAAATCCTTCCAGGTACCCGAAAAGAAAAGCCGTTTCTGGAAGTCCAGCAAGGAAAAATAGCAAGCCGGCCAACGGCCGAACCCTAGGCATTACGAATTACTAAGACCGGTATATACGCCACGAAGTGGCCGCCCCACGCGCAGTGGGCCCGTCCGGCAGGACATAAGCTTCTAAAAAGTCACACCAAGAGAGCAGAAAATATGCCCACAGCAACCGACCCCAAACGCCGCGCCTTAGGAAAGGGTCTCGAATCCCTCCTTCCATCGCGTCCTACGCCAGCTACCGTGCCCGTAATAACGGCTGTTGCCGAACCCACCGGAAAACCACTCGAAATCCCCCTCGACCACATCGAGCGCAACCCCTTTCAGACCCGGACCCGGTTCGACGAGGCCCAACTCAAAGAATTAGCCCAGTCGATCGCAGTCTCAGGAGTTGTGCAACCGATTGTAGTCAGGCCACTTAGCTCTCCAAAAGGAGCGGTCAAGTACCAACTCATTACGGGTGAGCGCCGCTGGCTCGCGAGCTTTCAGGCAAACAAGACGAACATTCCCGCCATCGTCCGCCAGGCCTCTGATGAACAGACACTTGAGATGACGATCGTCGAAAACCTTCAGCGCGCCGATCTCAACCCGATGGAGCAAGCCCGTGCCTACCAACGACTTAGCCACGACTTCAAGATGACCCAGGAGCAGATGGCCACGCGCACCGGCAAAGAGCGTGCCAGTGTAGCTAACTTCCTTCGTTTGTTACGCTTGCCAGATTCAATCCAGCACAAAGTCGAGTCTGGGGACCTCTCCTTCGGCCACGCCCGCACTCTCCTCGCCTTGGACTCCGCAGAATCAATCACTTCCGCCGCACAAAAAGTCATGGCCCTCAATCTTTCTGTCCGCCAGACTGAAAGCTACGTCCAGGGTTTGATCAACCCCGAAGCCAAGCCAAGGAAAGAAGCCAAACCTAATCAGCCTGAAGATCCCAATGTCCGCGAAGCCCAGGACCGCCTCCAGCGCACCCTCGGCCTCAAAGTTCACATCGAGGACAAGAAGGGCAAAGGCCGCGTCATCATCGAGTACTCTGGCCTCGAAGACTTCGACTCCATTCTCACCGCATTAGGCGGCCAATAACCACGCGACACATCGCACTCGGACATTCCAGACACGACCAGGAGACTGCACATGCGCAACACGAATCGCACGAAATTTTATATGTCACTCGTTTTGTTACAAATTGCAGTCCTATCCGCCTCCGCGCAAACTGCCACCCGGACGCTCATCCGCACCGGTCATCTCCTCGATGTGAAGACCGGCGCAGAACCTGCCGCTCAAACTATCATCATCACCGGCGACCGCATCACCGCCGTCGCTCCAACAGCCTCTACACTGAAGCAAGCGGGCGACACCGAGATTGATCTAACGAAGTACACCGTCATGCCCGGCCTCATCGACGTCCACACCCACCTCACTATGGCCAACAACTTCGATCCGTACTTCGAGCTCTCGATGACACCCGCCAAAGAGGCCATCATCGGCGTCGAAAATGCCAAGGTCACGCTTGAAGCCGGCTTCACCACCGTCCGCAACGTCGGCGCCAACGGCTACACCGATGTCGCTCTACGCGACGAGATCAACGCCGGCCACATTCCCGGACCGCACATGCAGGTCTCCGGCCCTGCGCTCGGCATCACCGGCGGTCACATGGACCAGAACCTCCTTCCCTACGAGTACCATGTCCACGGCGAAGCCGTAGCCGATGGCATCCCCGCCGTCCAGCACCAGGTTCGCGAAAACATTAAGTACGGTGCCGACCTCATCAAGATCGCCTCCACCGGCGGCGTTCTCTCCAAAGGCGACGATCCCCAGGCGAGCCAGTACACACTCGAAGAGTTGCAGGCCATCGTCGCCGATGCTCATCGTCTCGGCCGCAAGGTTGCTTCCCACGCCCATGGAGCACAGGGCATCCTCTGGGCCACCGAAGCCGGTGTTGACTCCATTGAACACGGCTCCTACATCAATGACGAGTGCATCGCCCTGATGAAGAAGAAGGGCACCTATCTTGTCCCCACTGCTTACCTCGTCGACTGGATGCGCGAGAACGGCCATCTTCCCGCGCTCTACCAGCAGAAGATGACCGACGTCAGCGCCGCCATGAAGGCCAACCACAAACGCGCCATCGCTGCCGGCGTCAAAGTCGCTCTCGGCACCGACGCAGCCGTCTATCCCCATGGCCTCAACGCCCACGAGGTCGACGTCTACGTCAACCAATACGGCATGTCCCCGCTCGCCGGCATACAGACTGGCACCCTCAACGCCGCCGACCTCATGGGCTGGACCGATCGCGTCGGCGCCATCGAACCCGGCAAGTGGGCTGACATCATCGCCATCGACGGCGACCCTCTCAAAGACGTGAAGATCCTCCAGCATGTTCCATTTGTCATGAAGTCCGGCGTGGTTTACAAAAACGAAACCAAATAATACGGTCGCATCGTGCGATTGAACCAATTGCGTTAGCTCAGATTTGACATAGGCCCGATGAACGAAGCCGGCTACAAACTCCGTGAAGGTTATACGAAACACGACTGTGCGGAAAAATGGGCGAGACATCGCAAGCGCACATATATCGTCTGGGGACTTTTTGCGGGATGGATACCATATGCGCTCTTGGTCGGCACTTTGCTGAGCTGGCTGCATTCGAGCTTCGATGCTGCCTTCGGGATCGCGATTGTCCCGTATGCGTTGGCATTGATTGTTCTAAGCATAGTCGTGTCGAATTTTCGGTGTCCAAGATGCGGCAGTCGCTTCTATGCTTGGGGGCCTTGGGGTCTTGGCCATAATAGCTTCGCGAGAAAGTGCGGCAATTGCGGTCTGCGCAAATGGCAATGCGACTGAGCCGTCATAGTGCGGGATAAACTGTCCTTACCCCATGAAAGCAACGCTACTCGAATTTCGTTTCCGTTTTCTCATCCTCGCTGTCATCTTCTTCCTCGGCTTCGTTGCCCCGTGGAACTACTGGCTGCATCTGGACACCATCCGCACCTGGCAGCTCCTCGCGGCGTGGCCCGCGCGCAGCGGCTGGACCAACTTCAGCACTGCAACCATCGTCGTGCTGCTCTTCGGTATCATCTGCGCGTTAAAGGGAGCATTCCTCCGCACCTGGGCCACTGCTTATCTCGGACCTTCCATCGTTCAGGACAAGGCCATGCATGGCGAAGGCGTCGTCGCAGCTGGCCCCTACCGTCACCTTCGCAATCCGCTCTACCTCGGCGCCTTCATCCACACCTTCGCACTCGCGCTCCTTATGCCGCCCAGCGGAGCCATCTTTTGCATCCTCGCCGTCTTCTTCTTCCAGCTCCGCCTCATCGCCGGCGAAGAATCCTTTCTCACCACCAAACTTGGCGAACCCTACCTCGCCTACCGCGCCAAAGTCCCCCGCCTCCTCTTTGCGCTGACACCGCGAGTCCCCGCATCTTCCCTCCAACCCAAATGGCTCACTGCATTTCTCGGCGAGATCTACATGTGGGGCGTCGTCGTCACCTTCGCCATCCTCGGCTGGCGCTACAACTCCATCCTTCTCATCAAAGGCATCCTCATCTCTCTCGGTCTCTCTCTCATCGTCCGCGCCTTTCTCCCGAAGCGATAAATCCCAAAACAACAAGCCCGTCGCACCCAAACGAAGCAGGGCACAACGGGCTTATCGTTACTCGTAACACTCTCAACTCTCACGCCTCAACAAACGCCGCGAAGGCGCTACTGATCGGGGAGGGCCATTCCGTATGCGACGCTACCCGCGCTAACTGCCGCAGTCAGCGTCGCAACGAAACTACTTCTTCACCGGTGCGATCGTGTCCTTCGCAACCTTGGCCACGCGGAACTTCACCACGGTCTTGGCCTTGATCTTGATCGTTTCGCCGGTCTGTGGATTGCGACCCAGCCGCGCCTTGCGCTCAGCCTTCACCAGCTTGCCGATCCCAGGAATGGTGAACTCGCCATTCTTCTTGGTCTCTTTCACCGCAGTCTCGGCCAGCAACTCCAGGCCCGCTGCGGCCTGCTTGTTGGTGATCTCAAGCTTCTCCGCCATGTGGCGAACCAGCGCTGTCTTTGTCATTCCTTTTGCCATGTGTGTTGCTCCTTCTGCTTTCAAAAATGTATTTTCACCGATCCGCTCACCTTACCTGCATCAACTCCGAAGAGAATCGCACCTGGTTTCCAATGCGAAATCACCAATGTTCATGCGGGTGCGGAGAACCGTACCGCAATTCACCTTCATCCTTTCCGAGCGCTTTGTCAACCACAAATCTTCGGTTTCCACAGGTTTTTTCCGGGTTTTTCGGGTTTTGTTCGTATTCGGGCACATTTCACACGAAAAATCCCAGCAAAATCGCCAATTTCAATGACTGCGATACCTTTGGCCTGTCTCCTTCCAGTTCTCGCAAAAGACGTCTCAGAACACAAGCGATGTCCAAATTTCCATGCATCTTCGACAAGTGTGAAATTCACATCCGTTCAACCGCACGCGGCATCATACATCAGCAAAGACAAATCAAGCGCAGTTGCCCAAGCGCAGTTGCCGCGCGACCAGGCTCGGCCAAAGCCTCAGCTTCGCACTAACCGAAGACAAAGGAGAATTCACATGCCTACGATCACCACCAAAGACGGCACATCGATCTACTACAAGGACTGGGGCACCGGACAGCCCATCACCTTCTCGCATGGCTGGCCACTCACCGCCGATGCCTGGGACGCGCAGATGCTCTTCCTCGGCCAGCAGGGTTATCGCGTCATCGCGCATGATCGCCGCGGCAACGGCCGCTCTAGCCAACCATGGGACGGCAACGACATGGACCACTACGCCGACGATCTCGCCGAGCTAATGAACTTCCTCAATCTCAAAAACACCATCATGGTCGGTCACTCCACCGGCGGAGGCGAAGTCGCGCGCTACCTCGGCCGCCATGGCGCCGGTCGAGTCGCGAAAGCCGCACTCATAGGAGCAGTCCCGCCGTTGATGTTGAAGACCGACAAGAATCCTGAGGGGCTGCCAATATCCGTCTTCGACGGTCTCCGCGCTAACCTCGTCGCCGATCGCTCGCAGTTCTACAAAGATCTCACTCTGCCCTTCTATGGCTACAACCGCGCCGGCGCAAAGATCTCCGAGGGCGTACGTGACAACTTCTGGCTTGCCGGCATGCTCGGTTCGCATAAAAGCCAATACGACACCATCAAGGCCTTCTCCGAGACCGACTTCACCGAAGACCTTAAGAAGATCGACATCCCTGTCCTCGTTCTCCACGGCGAAGACGACCAGATCGTCCCCATCGACGCCGCCGGCCGCGCGTCAGCAAAAATCCTCAAGAACGCCAAACTCAAGACCTATCCAGGCTTTCCCCACGGCATGTGCCAAATCCACGCGGACACGATTAACGCTGACCTCCTCGCCTTCTTCAAATCCTGAATGTCTTAATCCGCTGAAATCACCATTGAACCGTCATCTCGACCGAAGCCGCTCACGGTTTCATCGTGAGCGGCGTAGTGGAGAGATCCACTTCTCTACCCAAGCCTCTCATCAGCCAATACCACGCTTTTAGCCATCTTCTAATCCCGCAGCCGCGAATCGATTTCCACTGAAAATCATCAACCTCTAAGAGATCAATACAAAAGGGAGTCCTCCACAGATGCAGATCGGCATCGACAGCTTCGCAGCACTCGTCCCAGACCCTATCACCGGCCACGTCGTCACCGCGCAGCAGCGCATCGCCCGCCTCATTGAAGAGATCGAACTCGCCGACAAAGTAGGCCTCGACACATTCGGCCTCGGCGAGCACCATCGCAGCGAGTACCTCGACTCCGCCCCCGCCGTCATCCTCGCCGCCGCTGCCACTCGCACGAAAAACATCCGCCTCACCTCCGCTGTCACCGTTCTCAGCGCCGCCGATCCCGTTCGTGTCTTCCAGGAATTCGCCACTCTCGACCTCATCTCCAACGGTCGCGCCGAAATCGTCGCCGGCCGCGGCTCCTTCATCGAATCCTTCCCTCTCTTCGGCCTCAAGCTCGAAGACTACGACGACCTCTTCGCCGAAAAGCTAGACCTCCTCCTCACCTTGCGCGAATCCACCAACGTCCACTGGTCGGGCAAACATCGCGCCCCGCTCACCGGTCAGGGAGTCTACCCGCGCCCGCTGCAAAACCCGCTCCCTATCTGGTTGGGAGTCGGCGGCACGCCAGAGTCCTTCGTTCGCGCCGGCATGCTCGGTCTTCCTCTCATGGTCGCCATCATCGGCGGCGAACCTCACCGCTTCCGCCCGCTCATCGACCTCTACCGCGAAGCCGGCAAGCGCTCCGGCCACGCGCCCGAGCAATTAAAAGTCGGCATCCACGCCCTCGGCTACGTCGCGGACACTGACCAGCAAGCCTCCGACGACTTCTTCCCCGGCTACGCCGAAGCCTTCACCAAGATCGGCAAGGAGCGCGGCTGGCCTCCCGTCACGCGCAACCAGTTCGAGGCACTCCGCCGACCTACGGGCGCGCTCATCGTAAGCGACCCCCAAACCGTAGCTGAAAAAGTCCTCCGCTTCAACGAAGCCCTCGGCGGCATCGACCGCCTCAGCTTCCAGATGAGCGTCGCCGCCCTACGTCACGACAACCTGATGCATGCCATTGAACTCCTCGGTACTCGCGTAGCCCCCATCATCCGCAAAGCCCTGCCCGAACCCACGCTCTCGGCGTAGCTCTCCACGACGGGCCTGAGCTCCCCACAGTCGTCGCGTCGCGCGAAAATCTAAAACATCGGCTTCTTCGGTTTTCCCACCAGCGGCGCATTCAGCATCGCAATCATCGGCGACGCCGCTTTGAACCGCTCCACAACGTCCTTCACCAAAGTCGCCTTCGTCGCTCGCTCCGCGGGCAGCCTTGCCGACAAACCCCACTGTCTATTCTTCAACAAATCAATCGCTGGATGGTCCTCCGGAAACCCCTTCGGCGCGCGGGTCAATGCTGCCCCTTCGCTCTCCTGCATCAGCGACCTCAACTTCTTCCCCTTCATCACCGCGCGAAACTCCGCATGATGGTCCGCCAGATACCGCCGTACCGCCAGCAACTGCTCTCGCTCCGGCATGTAAACTCCGGCGGCGATGACAACCTCCTCCGGGTTCACACTGAAATAAAACCCAGCCCCCGAGGTCTTCTGCAGCCCATCCCTCACCCACCAGGCCGACACGTGCGTCTTATAAGGCCGCTTGTCCTTACTGAAGCGAATGTCCCGATAGATCCGCATGATGATCTTCTGCGGCGGCCTAACATGCATCGGCGCAAACTCCGCCATCGCCTCATTCACCTCACCGATCAGCGCCAGCATAGGCGCCTTCAGCTCCTTCTCAAACACACCCCTGCGCGCCTCAAACCAAACCCGGTCGTTGTTCCGCTTCAACCCCCGCAGAAACTTCATCGCCTCGCCAGAAAAGCTAGTAGCCATACCCCATATTAACGCCTCGCCACAAACTTCCAGGCCGTCCGTGTCCGTTTCTCATGTATCCTCGCTTGCAAAGGTACACACACCTATGGAACCGCTGAACACTGCCTTGCTGGTCTTCCTCGTCTTCCTTGCCATCATCGTTCTCATCACTGTCCTCAAGACCCTCTTCACCGTCCGCACCTACACCGCGGGCGTCGTCGAACGCTTCGGCAAGTTCAACCGCATCGTCCGTCCCGGCCTTCACGTCCTGATCCCGTTCGCCGAAAGCGTGTACTTCGTCGACCTCCAGGTCAAGCAGGCTCAGTTCTCCGTCGAGACCAAGACCCATGACAACGTCTTCGTCCAGATCCCCGTCTCCGTCCAGTACCAGATCCTCGACGACAAGATCTACGACGCCTTCTACAAGCTCAGCGCCCCGCAGAAACAGATCGAGTCCTTCGTCTTCAACTCCATCCTCGGTCACGTCCCCAAGCTCTCCCTCGATGAGACCTTCGAGCAGCAATCCGGTATCTCCATCGCCGTCAAAACCGAGCTCGACACCACCATGTCCAGCTTCGGTTACAACATCCTCAACGCGCTCGTCACCGACATCATCCCCGACGTCAAAGTCAAAGCCGCGATGAACGACATCAACGCCGCCCAGCGTGCACAAGTAGCTGCGCAGGCCCGCGGCGAAGCCGACAAGATCCTCAAGGTGAAACAAGCCGAGGCCGAAGCTCAGTCCAAAGCCCTCCAGGGCCAGGGCATCGCCGCCGAGCGTCAGGCCATCATCGACGGCCTCCGCTCCTCCATCGAACACTTCCGCGAGTCCGTCCCCGGAGCCACCGCAGAAGACGTCATGGCCCTCGTCCTCCTCACCCAATACTTCGACACCCTCAAGGACATCGGCACCAAAGCCGGAGCCAGCACCATCTTCCTGCCCAACAACCCCGGCGCCGCCAACGAATTCCTTACCCAGATCCTCGCCGGCCTTCGCGGCAACATGGGCAACACCACCAACTCAACGCATCCCATCCCGCCGCCACCGCTGGCCGTTTCAACCTAGCTCGAACAGTAACAAAAATGCTAAAACTGTAAATCATGCCAACCGCGAACAACATGCTGACGCCTCGTGAAGCAGCCCGCCTGATCGGGGTCAGCTACGCCACGATCAAGCAATGGATCCTGAGCGGCAAGTTGAAGACGGTGCAGACCCCAGGCGGACATCATCGCGTGGCCGAGTCTACCCTGAAGCCGTTCTTGGCCCGAGACAAAAAGAAGCCCTCGTCGGAGTCACGCGAGCGTTTCCGTCGTGTCAGCGGCAGAAATCAACTTGCCGGCAAAGTTGTGAGCATCCGCATCGAAGGCCTTCTAGCCGAGGTCGTGCTCTCCGTTGCGGACACCTACGTAACCGCAATCATCACCTCAGGCGCAGTGCGTGAGCTTCAATTGAAGAAGGGTGACGCCGCAGCCGCTCTCATCAAGTCGACCGACGTGATGATCGAGCGTCTCGATGACCCTTCCGCGACACGCTGACGCAACTCATCCTCAAAAAAGCGAATCGTTTGACCATACGATTTGAATCGACTAGATTTGTTATAGGCAGTTAGCGGCGCGTCAGGCTGAACGCGACCAGGCTGCGTCCGTCTCGTTCGCACAATGAGTCAGCCATGTCCTCATTTACAGCGTGGCTGTGTTTTCAGGAGTGCCTCCAATGAAGCGTCATCATCTCCTCTTTGCCTTCATCCTGCTTGTCTTGGTGAATGGGCCGGATTCCTTCGCCCAGATTGCGGCGAATCTTCGAGGACGCGTGCTTGATCCCTCCGGCGCGGCAGTTCCCAATGCTCACGTCGAGCTAACCGAATCCGCAAAGAACGTGCATCAGTCGACAACGACCTCAAGCACGGGCGATTACCTGTTCCCGAATCTCAATCCCGGCTCCTACGCAGTCGCCGTAACCGCACCAGGATTCGAGAAGCTGAACCACACCGGCATCACAGTCGACGTGGGACAGACCGTGAGTGCCGATCTCTCGCTAAGCCTCGGCGGCGATCAGCAGACCGTAACAGTCGACGGCGACTTCCCTGTGATGCAGGTCGGAACCAGCGATATTCAAACCAACATCTCAGCGCCCACCATCGCCGCGATGCCTCTGAACACCCGCAACTTCATTCAGCTCTCAACACTCGCGCCCGGCGTCGAACTGCCTCCGGGAACACTGCTGCCTCGCATCAACGGCGGCCGTCCAAGAACCAACGAATATCTCTACGACGGCATCTCTGCATTGCAGCCGGAGCCCGGCCAGGTTGCATTCTTCCCCATCCTCGACGACATCCAGGAGTTCACCGTTGAAGCCAACAACGTCGCCGCGGAGTTCGGCCGCTTCAACGGCGGCGTAGTCAATGTCGCGACGCGCTCGGGCTCAAACACAGTCCACGGCAGTCTGTTCGAGTACTTCCGCAACGAAGATCTGAACTCGCGCAATTATTTTTCAGCCGCACCCGCACGCAAACCCGAGTACCGCCGCAATCTATACGGCGCCACGCTCGGCGCTCCAATCCTTCACGACAAACTCTTCTTCTTCGGCGACTATCAGGGCGTCAAACAGCTGATCGGCGTAACCCGCATCTCCACCATCCCCACACTCAACGAACGTCAAGGCATCTTCACCGGTGTCTCGAAGATCTTCGACCCTACGACAACCCAGACCGTAGCCGGAAAATTCGTTCGTCAGGAGTTTCCCAACGACACCATCAATATTCCGTTAGACTCTGCAGCCAAAGCCCTACTCGCCCGCTTCCCCACGCCGACTAGCTCCGCTTTAGCCAACAACTACACCCGCACCGCAAACGACTCAGACCATCAGAATCAGTTCGACATTCGCATCGACGGCGCCTACCGTACTCGCGATCGCGCCTTTGGCCGTTACACCTACTACAAAGAGGTTGAGCTGCCCGTCGCCCCGCTGCCCGATGGAGGCGGAGCAATCACCGGCGCTGTGCTTGGAACCGGCGGCGTGGTCGGGCTCTCGAGCGTGCTCGGCCAGCAGGCAGTCTTCAACGAAACGCATACTTTTTCCCCGCGCCTGCTCAACATCTTCGCACTTGGCTACACACGCCGAGGCAACTCGGTTGCAGGCCCCACACTAGGAACCACTGCGTCGTCCGCACTGGGAATTCCTGGCATCCCAACCAACGCCGCGTTCAACAATGCCCTACCGCTATTCACCCTCACCGGAATACAACAGCTCGGGCCCTCCGCCAGCACCTTCGCGCAATTCCAAACCGCAGTCTGGCAGATGGTGGACACAGTCAACCTAACTCGGGGCCCACACGCAATCAAAGCCGGCCTCGACTTCCGCTGGTATCAACTCAACACCGTCTCCCCGCCGAATCCGACAGGCTCCTTCGCCTTCACCGTCACGGGCACCAACCAGCAGGGCGTAACCAACAGCGGCAACTCGATAGCCAGCTTCCTCCTCGGCCAGGTCGATACGTTCGCGATCGATCTTCAAGAAAGCAAGATTCGTCCGCGCGACATGATCGAAGAGTACTTCGTGCAAGACGACTGGAAGGTCTCGCAACGGCTCACACTAAACATCGGCGCGCGATGGACGCTTGCCTTCCCATCGACGGAAAAAACCAATCAGGGAGCGGTCTTCAATCTCGCAACTCAGCAGCTCGACTACCTCGGCCAGAACGGAAACTCGCGCAGCGCCCGCCAGCTTCACTACGGCAACGTCGCGCCACGAATCGGATTCTCCTTTCTCGCCACGCCGAAAACCGTGATTAGATCAGGGTTCGGCATCGTCTTCATCGACCAGTCCGGAATCACAACGCCATTCACCACGCCGCAGTTTCCGTTCATCCAAAACGTACAGCAAAAAACCCAGGACAGCGTAAACGCCGCGTTCAAGCTGTCAGGCGGCCCCTCGGTCGCGCCCATCCCATTCACTCCGGACGCGGGGCTGGGACAGAGTGTCTATACCGCGAAGAAAACCGCCGGGTCAGGCTACGTGCAGCAATGGAATCTCGCAGTGCAGCGAGCGATCACCAACAACATGTCCGCCGAGATCGACTACGTCGGCTCGCACATCGTGCACGTAGGCGTCCCGGACTCGAACCTCAATCAACTGACCGCCGATCAACTCGCCCAGGGATCATCGCTGCTCACGCAGGTAAACAATCCCTACTTCGGCCAGATTCCCATCTCCAGTTCAATTGGCACAAAGACTATCAGCCAGGCTCAACTGCTGAAGCCGTATCCGCGATTCCTCAACGTTGCGACCTACCGGAACAATAGCGGCACGACGAACTACAACGCGATTCAAGGCAAAATCGAGCAGCGCTTCTCACACGGAATCTCTCTTCTGTTTGCCTACACCCACTCGAAGCTGATCGACGATGCTTCCGCGGTCTTCTCCACCACCGTGCTCTCGTCGCCAAACTCGAGCAGCCTCATCGCTGCAGACACCTTCCGCCCCTATCTCGAACGCGACTCGTCCAACGGCGACATGCCGAACGTGACCTCCTTCAGCGGCATCTACGATATCCCGGCTGGCCGCGGCCACAACTTCGCATCGACCGGCATCGCCGACGCATTGCTCGGCGGATGGTCGTTGAACGCCATCCTCTCACTGCAGTCCGGCATGCCGGTGACCGTAACCCAGGCGACCAACAACAACTCCTTCGCCGGCTTCGCGCTGCAGCGGCCAAACATCGTCGCAAACCCCAGTCTGCCATCGAGCCAGAGAACGCCGGCACACTACTTCAATACCGCTGCATTCACCACGGCGCCACAATTCGTCCTCGGCACTGCATCGCGCAACCCGGTGCGCGGCCCCGCCTATCGCGACCTCGATATGGCTCTCGTAAAACACATGAAGCTGCCGCTTGAAACAGACGTAGAGTTTCGCGCAGAGATGTTCGACGTCACGAACACGCCCGCCTTTTCGCAGCCCAATGGAAGCTTCGGCTCCGCTGCATTCGGCAGCATCACCAGCACGACAACCGATCCGCGCGTCATGCAGTTCGCCCTTCGGCTCAGTAGGTGAGCGCTCTCATCCTGCCGTCCTGCCACAGTTACAAATACCTAACGACACATCTCCTCAAACCTGATACCGTTGCGGCCGAGGGTTCAACATGCAACGTCGCTCGTTCCTGTCTCTCGCCGCCGGAGCCGTATCGGCCGCTGCCTGCGGCCAGTCGTCCGCATCGGCATCTCCTGCCCCCGCTCAGACGACCCCGTCCTCTCCGCTGATTCATCCCGTACTCTCCCATCAGGACCGTGCCGGCGAGACGCGCAGCATAGGCTACAGCACCCTCGCCTACAAGGTCCTCACCCCGGACACGCACGGCGACCTCTTCGCAGCCGAGCACTCCTTCCGCCACAAAGGCGGCCCACCCCGCCACCTGCACCCTCATCAGGACGAGTGGTTCTACGTCCTCGAAGGAGAGTTCATCGCCGACATCGGCGACAAGCGCCTGACCCTCCACCCCGGCGACTCCATCCTCGGCCCGCGCAACATCCCCCACGCCTGGGCCTTCATCGGCGAGGGCGCCGGCAAACTCCTCCTCACCTTCACGCCCGCAGGCAAGATCGAGGCGTTCTTCAACGAGGTCACGAAGACCCAGGCAGCACCAGCCCAGGACAAGGCCCTATTCGCCGCCTACGACATGGTGCTGATCGGCCCACCGATCGCCATCTGACTCCATACATCGCAATGGAAAGGTTCTAAGCGAAATAGCTGCGGAACTCAGCGCGCGATTGATGCTCATTCCACGATTCGCTGGCGAGGCTTTGCAGGGTTTCCTTCGCCTCCTTCGTCGTGTAGTCGAACTCCCGTATGGCGGCCACCTGCTTTTGTGCCGGTTCGCGATCCACGCGGTAGTAGCGCTCTCCCAGCAGCGTCCTGCATTGCGACTCCGCCAGAACCTCCTGCGCAGCCATCGTCGCCTGAAAGAGTTTTCGCCTCACCATCCACGACACCACCGACGGACTGCCCAGAGAGCCAAGCGCCGCACCCTGGCTTCGAGACGCCGTGCCCAGAGACAGCACATATGTATCCTGAAGCCGCCAGCCGAATCGTCCGCAACCTTCGCAAAGCGCCAGCAACTCGGGCGCATTGGCAATGATGCCGCCGTCAACTAAAGTCTCCCCGCCCACCACCTGTGGTGGAAAGTAAGTCGGCGCCGCCGCACTCGCAAGCACCGCCTGAAGCACCGTGGCATCGCTCGCCTCACCCTCCGCAAGTCCCGCGGAGCGAAAGATCTTCGGCGATCCATGAGTGTAGTTCACCGCACAGATGGCAAGCGGCTTCACAATTTCCTTCATCGAAAGTCCCGCATTATCTTTGCCGATCGTATCGATCACAGCGCTCTTCAACGTCTCCGCCGAGTACGGCGCACGAAACACCATCTGCTTGGCTGGCGTCAGAAACGAGCGCGGAAAGATCAACGGCCCATGCTTGATCATCTTCTCCGCGATCGTCGCAGCTGGAACTTCAAATACCAACGCAGCCGCTATCAATCCGCCAATCGACGTGCCCGACAGCAAATCGAACTTCTTCGCGACCCCACCCGGGAAATTGTCCTCCACGTAACCAAGAAACGTTGCAGAGTAAAGTCCCCGATACCCTCCGCCCCCAAGCGCAAGAATTTGACGTCGTCGCGCCTCACGCGGTGCGGCTGTAGTCCCCGTCGGCAGCGAGGCATCGATATGTTCTTCTATCTCGCCTTCGCCCATTGTCGTTCGCCTCCCTGTGCTCACGTCCCCGGCTCAGGGCATACCTCATACGGGTCTTCGAGCACCAGCCCACGCGGAGCAAGCACATCATGCGCCGGCTGATGACGCTCGACGAAGATGAACGGCCTGCCGTTCAATCCTTCGATCGCCGTCGCCAGAACCAGCTTTTCATGAAACCCATAAAGCTTCGTCTCTCCCTTGGCGTTCACATAGGCAAGCGAAAGATCAAGAATCTTTCCCCATTCATCCGCAATCCTCTTCGTTACCGGAGCCACCTGGTCCCGCTGCACGTAGCGGTCGATCAGCATGTCGAGATTGTCCCGCATCCGCACGAAATTCGGATCGTCTTCCTTCAAACCCCTCGCCACAATCATCGGAGTCACCGCGCTGATATAGATATCGCGGCCATCGATCCCACGCTCGCTCGCGCCCGTAATCCACCGCTCCGGAGCCAGCCCGCTCCGTTTCGCGATATCCACCAGGCACTGACTTCCAAGCAGGTAGCGTGACATCGCTTAAAACTCCACATCCACCATCTCCTGGTCGTGGTGTCCCTTCGCCGTCTCGTCAAAGTCGATCTCAAACTTCGACGCCGACGGCACAGGCGACAGCCCCGTAAGCACCTCAGACGGCAGCGTGCGCCCATTTTGCATCTGGGTCGACCGGTCAATAATCGAGATGATCAGTTGATGCAGCGTGGCCAGTGAAATCATGACCGTCGTCTCCTGCGGATTGCGCAGGATCCCCCGATCAGCCACCAGCGCAGCGCCGCCTTCATAGAGGCGGCTTCGCACCTGCGGCAACTCATTCCGGGTCTGTCCAACCGGCAGCACCTCGGTCGTAATCCTGTCCATCTCCTGAAGCAGCCGCCCTGCATGCCGGCGCAGGATCGGATCCTGAACCGACTCTGTCGCCCGCTCCAGGTTCTGCATCAGCTGGTTTTCCGCAAAGGTAGACATTTTCGTCCTCCTTATGCAAAATACTAATCCTCTTCATGTACAAAATCAAGACTTTTAGTACAAATTAAGCTTCCCCCAGCGGCCAAATCGCTTCCTAATCGGGAAGCTCATCTTATTCAGGATCAGCTAGTTACGCCTTGACTGATGGCGTGAGATATCCGTGGGTAGCGAGATGCTCGCCCATGCTGGCATACATCGCCTGATCTTCCGGCTGCCACGTCGCAAGGCCATCGACGTAGCGGTTGTACATGCAAAATGCCGCGGCGATCAGCACCGTATCGTGAATCTCAGCATCGCTCGCACCCAACTCGCGGGCCCTCGCGACGTCTTCGGTCGTAACGTGCTTGCCGCCCTGCTGCACCTTGCCCGCGATTGTCAGCAGAGCCTTCAACTTGTCCGAAACCTCCGCATGCGCGAAGTCCCGCTTCACTTGCTCGACGAGCCCCCAATCCTCGCCCATATGCGCCGCCGCCGCTGCCCCATGGCTGGTTTGGCAAAAATAGCAGTCGTTCCTGCTCGAAACATAGGTCGCAATCAACTCACGCTCCCCGGGACTCAACGTGCTCGGCCCATGCAGCAGAACGTGGGCCAGTTCACGCATAGGCTTCGCCGTCTCCGGACGAAAGGCAAAGCCGCTGCTGATCCCCGGCAATCCTTCAGGCAAAGAAATATGTGGCATTTTTCGCTCCCTCTTCCTTATCGAGTCGCTTCCGCAGGTAAATACTCTTTGCTGACATTCACGTAACCATCGCGAGCGATCCACTTTCCCCGCTCGCGATACATCGCCTCATCGCGAGGCTGCGTCGTCGCCAATCCGTCGACATACCGGTTGAACATGCAGAACGCCGCCGCAATTAGCACGGTGTCATGGATCTCCACATCCGTCGCGCCCAACTCCCTCGCACGCGCGACATCCTCGGCCGTGACATGCTTGCCTCCTCGTTGCACCTTGCCTGCAATCACCAGCAGCGCCTTCAGCTTCGCCGGAATATCGGCGTTCATAAAGTCGACCTTAACCCTCTTTACCAGCGCCTCATCACCATTCAAACTGGCCGCTGCGACAGCGCCATGGATGGTCTGGCAGTAATAGCAATCGTTCTCCGAGGAAACATAAGTTGCAATCAACTCGCGTTCTCCCGGAGTAAGCGAGTTAGGTCCGTGGAGCAGTATTTCAACCAGATCATTGAGAGGCCTCGCCGTCTCAGGCCGAAAAGCCATCGCACCGCGAATACCGGGTAAACCTTCAGGAAGTTTTATGTGGGCCATAACGTTGGATTCCTTTCACAGTGAAATTTGTTGAGAAAGCGCATTCGTCGCAACGCTCGACTTCGAAAAGAAGAATCGCCGCACCGCGTCGCCGCAAAGCACAATCGCCAGTCCGACCAACGCGGGAACAGGGTCATGCATCAGGATCATCAGGTTGATCGCAACGCACCCCGTAAGAAAAACCACAGGCGCCGCCGGAAACCACCACCGCTGCACCGGCTCCCGAAGCCGAAAGAGCGAAGTCACCGAGAGGGCTAGAAAGCAGATCGCCGAAAAAATGATGAACGAAAGTATGCGATCAAACGCGCCAAAGCCGAGCACCAGTAGCGCAAGCCCCGTCTGCAGCAGCACCGCATTCGCAGGTGTTCCAAATCTTGGATGAAGCCTCCCGAACCGAGCAAAGAACGCGCCATCCTTAGCCATCGCGTAGTAAACCCTCGGCGCAGCCATCGTCAGCGCCATCAACCCGCCCAGCACCGACAGCAACACGCACGCCGACAGAACCCTGCCCCCCGTCGCGCCAAACAGCGCCTCCCCAAACTGTGCCACGAACGCCGTATTCGAGACGATCCTCTCCAGCGGCACCACCGATAGAAACGCAAAGCTCACCAGCAGATAAACCCCAGTCACCAGCAACACGCCGCACGTAAAAGCCAGCGGAAGATTCCGCCGCGGATTCCGCACCTCACCGGCAACCTTGCCCGCCTCCCACCATCCCCCGAAGCTGAAAAACGCGCTCACGGTCGCGCCCGCAATCGCGGCAAAGATCGGCTCCGAACCCGCACGCCTCTCCGTCAACGGCATCAGATGCGCCACCGTCGCATGCCCTGAGATCCACGCCCACGCCACCAGGCACACCAGCACCGCAATCTTCAACAGGTTCGCAGTCGCCATCAGCCGCCGGCTCAGGTTCGTGCCGACATAGTTCAGCACCGCCAGCCCAACCAGCATCCCCACAGGAATCAGCCATTGCACGCGCGCCCAAAAACCAAAAGCAGAAAAACCGAACAGCGCCAGCACATAAGGAGTCGCGCCCACCGCCAGAGCCGCAGCCAGCCCAGGGTCCATCACCGCGGCCGACATCCACCCATACAAAAAGGCAATGCGCCCGCCAAACCCCTCACGCAGGTAAACATACTCGCCGCCCGTCACAGGAAAATGTACTGCCAGCTCCGAGTAGCACAGCGCTCCACACAGCGTCATCAACCCCATCCCGCACCACACCGCCGCCAGCAGCGCAGGAGACCCCAGCGACCGCGCCATAGCCGCAGGCGTCAGAAAAATCCCGAGCGCAATCGACTCGCCTGTCACCACGGCGATCGTCGCCGCCAACCCCATCTTCCTGCCGTTGTCCATTCGCGCGCAATCCTACACGCGCCAGAACAGAATCAGCATCCACCGAAAGGTTGAATTCGCCATGGGACCAGCTTAGAAAAGAGAGTCCTGGTGTCTATGAGTCGTGGGTCGACACGGAGACCGGGAAATAGCATCGTAAGTGCCTTGAGAAAATATCCCCGAAACTGTGCTGAATTGATCATCTATCCGGATAAAGCCCTTGTATGTTGGAGATTCTTCCCGGAAAGAGGCCGCACGATGGTTCTCACGATTCCACCTTTTTTTCCACACAGACGAAATGCGGATGGTTCTTTCGATTCCATCTGCCTGAAATGCTTGCTCACGATTGCCCACGCACGAACCGAAGCCGACCTTGCAAAGTATGACAAGTATCACGTCTGTAATCCCTCCATTCTGTCCCAGCGAGCCTTCGACCGCGCTCGCGAAAATGGTAGGAACTCCGCATGAAATATATCGCTGATTACGTTGTCAGCCACCGTGGTAACAAGCACTCGGGCACCCTTGTCCTGAGCGGCGAAGGCACCCCTAAAATCGGCGATGTTCTGGATGTCCGGATTGCAGGACTTCCGATGCCCGTTCAGATCAACAGTGTGAATCTTAGGAAAGAGATGTACGGTATACAGCATGCAAGCCTCGTCTGCTCCACTTACACGCTCTAGTCAATGGAACGGCCTGGGCTGGGCCGCTATCGCTTTTTTGTTTGTGATTGTGGTGTTCGGAGTTGTCGTTATTGGCCACATGCCCAAGTGGCCAATCTACGTCACCATTCTGACTTGGTGGACGTTCGTTATTTATACGACTCTCCATATTAATCATCAAAAAGATGCCCCCATCTCCGGGGACTAGGTTCCTGGGTATATTTTGTAGTGTCTTTTTTGCGCCTTCACGCTACACATTCTGTGCAACCTTGCTCACGATAACTGCCCTTTGCTTGGCTTGCTTGGAATGATCTTTCTTACTGACTAAGATAGACGCGCTCACGGCGTTATGCTCCGGTAGCTGATCGTGCAGCACCACATTGAGTAGCGACTTATGAACTCGTATGCGCCCGTTGTATTCGATAAAGCCGAGTTTGCGGAAGCGATTCATGAAAAAACTCACGCGGGACCGGGTTGTGCCAATCATCTCCGCAAGCGTCTCCTGCGTAATTTGCGGGATCAGCATCTCTGGTTCACCCGGCTTGCCGAATTCAGCCATCAACAAAAGAATCCTCGCTAGGCGTTTTTCGCTTGAGTTGAAAAGCTGATCTACCAGATCGGCCTGGATTCGCATACTTCGGGCCAGCAGGAATGACAGGAACAGGTCAGAGAAGGCATGTTCCGCGTGCATTACGCGGATCATCTCAGACCTCTCTATCCTGAGTGCCGTACAGGCGGTCACGGCTGTGGCCGTCGCCATACGCAACCCTGCAACGGCCGCGATCGATTCCTCTCCAACGAAATCACCGGCGGACAGAAGCGTGATGGTGGCTTCTTTGCCTCTTTCCGAGACGACCGTAAGTTTCACTCTGCCGGTCTGAAGATAAAAGATGCAATTAGCGTCGTCCGCCTGCGAAAAGAAAACCTCCTTTGCCTTCAGCCGGACAAGTCTTCGGCCCACCCCCGCGTTAGCCAAAAAGGTTAATGGATCGAATGCAGCGTCTGTTGTCTCCTTCATGTCGAGCGCCTCTGTCGTGTACATAACATTACACTCTATATGCGGTTCCATGAATGTGACCGCCTATTTGGTGAGACATTCGGGCGGGTGGCCAGATTTGAACGCAATCACAAAAGGTGGGCATTCGCGCTTCGCGCGAACCATATCCCGTATCAAATCCCACCCTGCTGCATCCAGGTTCTTATTTCGGCTCAATGACCGTCAGTCCCTTCACCTGGGCAAAGTGCCGCTTATTGAACGTGGCCACGGCACTACCCCGTTCTAGCGCCGTCGCGGCCACAATCACATCATAGAAACCGATCATCTTGCCGGACGCTTCCAACTCCGCCCAGATGCGTGCATGTTCGAAAGCCGTCTGCTCCGTGTAGGGGATGACCGGCAAAGCTCCCAGGACCTCCTCCAGATAGCGTTGCCGCTTGACCTTGTGCGCCCCGGAGGCCCGCTCCACACCATGCCACAGTTCAGCCACCGTGATAGCAGCGATCTCAAACTGATCGTCCCCGCAGGACGAGACCCACCGCTGAAGATCGAATAAACCCTTCTCCGCGCGAATAATGACATCAGCGTCCAGAACTATCACCATCGACTATCGCCATTTGTCAGCCGGAGCCTTCAGGATCTTGCGTGCGCTGCGCAGGTCCCGCCGCCACGCCTTCGACTCCTCATCCGTCAACTTGGTCTTCGCAAGTGCCGCGGCAAGATCGCGTCCCGTACAGACCTTTTCATTGCTTGGCGTGAGCTGCGCTACGGGCAGTCCATTCTTGAGCAGCACAAACGTCACCTTCTGGTAGTGAGCACGGTTGACGCAATCGGCAAAGTTGCGTGAAGCGTCGGTAACGCTGATGGTCGTCTTCCCCATAAAATCAGATTATCAGATTTTCGTGATTGGAAGTGCAGGGCTTTAAACGCTGCTGAAGTCGTTGTTGTCTTTCGGAGGGAGCGCAGGACTTCAGCCCTGCGAAAACCTCCGCAAATAGAAGGGCTTTAGAGTCTGTGTGAGAACGAAACAAAACCTACAGCGCCAACGGCGCATACTATACCAGCATGGGGCGAAGCCCCATGGATAGAGTGCCGAGAACCACAAGGCCTGAAAGCCCGCCCCATAAATTCCAGTTCTCACGCAGACTCTTTAGCCCGGGTTGTGCAGCGATCCCCGTCACTGCATCTTTCGGCGAGTGGATCCATGCAGACGTAGCCGATTCGACCATTTCAACCCCAAAAAGAGCGCGGTGATCGTCTTTAATTTGGAAGCATTCCTTCCCACAAGCCGGCATCTCGGGACTCATCGGTTCCTCAGTGAGTGACTCGGCGATTATGCACTCACCGAGATCCGCCGATTCAGATTGCCGAGAGAAATAACGCGATGGTTTAGGGCTTGGGGCTCGCGGTCGTCTCGGAAGCCCGCGCCAGAGCTTGCGTGTCGATATACTCCCGGATGTTCGTCAGTTTGCCATTTCGAACGGTAATGTCGAAGACCCAGTGATCCTCAAACGTTTTGTTCGTGGCCTTGATTTTCCCCGTAGCGACGCCGACGACCAGAACTCGGTCTCCCTGCGCCACGAATTCGGGGGGCTTCGGGTATGTCGTTTCCACCTCTTCGGACGCCTTCTGAAGCACATCCGCCAATCCCGCGTGCCCGCGGTGCGTGCCTGCCAGCGGCCAGCCCTCGCCCGGAACGATCCACTCAATATCTTCGGTAACCAACGCCAGCACACGTTGCTTATCGCCGCTGCCGATTGCTGCAAAGAAATCTTTCACAACCTGTACATTCTTTTCGACACCCATCAAAATTTCTCCATTTCCCTTACATCGGATTGTGTCCGATCTATTCCAAACTGACTCAGGTCCGGTTCGATCTGATCTGCAAACTCCTTACTAGACCTGCGCCATGCCCCCATCGACGGCGAGATCCACGCCGGTGATATAGGAACTTTCATCGGAGGCGAGGAACACGACCGCGGCTGCGATTTCCTCGGGCTTTCCCCTGCGACCGAGTGGAATCTGCGAGGTGAACTGGGCGACGGCTTGTTCGGCCTGTTCGGCGGTGAGGCCCGTCGTCGTCGCTAAGGCTGGGGTATCGATTGCTCCGGGGCTCACACAATTCACGCGGATGTTGCGGTCTTTCAGCTCCATCGTCCAGCCGCGCGCGAAGTTGCGCACAGCCGCCTTACTCGCGGCGTAGGCGGTAAAGCCAGGGAGCCCCAACACGTTTGAGACCGAAGAGTTCAAGATAATCGAGCCGCCGTCTTTGAAGAGGGGGAGAGCCTTCTGCACCGTAAAGAACATTCCCTTTACGTTCACGTCGAAGGTCTGGTCGAAATGTCCCTCGGTGGCCACCGCGAGCGGTGCGATTGTACCCGCGCCCGCGTTCGCAAAGAGTATGTCGATGTGACCATGTTTCTCTTTGACAACGGCATAGAGGCGGTCCAGATCTTCCAAGCGCGACACGTCGCCCACGACCGTCGTAACGTTTTTCTGGATGAAGGCTGCGGCCTCCTTCAACTCTTTCTCTCGTCGCCCAGTGATCACGACGTGCGCACCTTCTTCCACGAAGCGCTTGGCTGTGGCCAAGCCAATCCCGCTGCTTCCGCCTGTGATGATCGCAATTTTCCCCGTCAATGTTTGTCCATGGTTATTACTCATATGTTTTTCCCTTTGTTTTCGTTGGTTTTTTATGTTGAATTTGAGCTCGGCTTCCAAAGCTCAGATAGTCACGATTACTGCTGCTTCTTGAACAAATCCTGGAAGATGAGCAGACCCCAAGTTTTACCGCGAGCGTGCACCAGCGCACCCCCCTCGTTGAACTTTCCGAGCTTGACGGGTGCGAATCCTAGTTGTTTGGCCAAATCTGCCACGGGAGGAATCGCGTCTTCCTCGTCACTCGACAGAAATACGACGCGGTGCCCGCCCTCGACAACCGGATCGGTAGCCAGGGTGGCTGCAATCAGGTGATTGAAAGCTTTCACGACCTTGGCGCCGGAGAACGACTTCGCGACGAAGGCAGAGGAGGGGAGGCCGCCCATCTCCTCAGGTGGGAGTGGGAACGAGTTCATAGCGTCGATGACCGTCTTGCCTTCCCAACTCGGCAGGGCCTTCGCAATCTCGCGATGTTCCCCGAACGGTATCGCCAAGATGATTGTGTCGGCCTGGAGTGCATCCCGCAGCGACTTGGCGACGACGGTGGGTCCAATCGCCCGAGCCTGCGGCGCTAACTCCTCGGGCGACCGGCGACTCGCGGCGGTCACTTCGATGTTCTTGCGGGCAAAGGCGTGGGCAAGGGCTTGGCCTATTTTCCCGAATCCTACGATTGCGTAGCTCATATATTCTCTTTTGTTTGCCGAGCCCTACGGCGCTCCGAATAATCGAATGGAGCGCCGTCGGGCGTACCGTGTCAGATTTGTGCCAGGCCGCCGTCGACGGCGAGCTCGCTGCCGGTCATGAAGCTGCTGTCCGACGACGCGAGAAAGGCAGCGGCCGCCCCGAGTTCCGCCGGATCACCCATACGCTGGAACCCAGTCATGGAGCCGTAGGCCTTCAGGCCCTCCTCCCCCAGTGCTTCCGTCGCGAGTTCGGTCGCTATCGCCCCGGGAGACAGCACGTTTACGCGGATGCCGGTGCCCTTCAGGTCCTCCACCCAGGTCCGCGCGAGGTTGCGCACTGCCGCTTTGCTCGCGCTATATGCGGTGAACGCCGGAGCGCCCGTGGTGCCGGCGCTCGATCCGGTCAGGATGATCGAACCGCCTTTGCCCATCAGCGGCAGCGCCTTCTGGACCGTAAAGATCGTACCCTTCACATTGACGTCGAAGGTTTCGTCAATGTGCTTGGCAGTTATCTCGCCAAGCTTAAGCTGGCTTCCCACCCCGGCATTGGCGACGACGATGTCGAGGGTTCCGCGCTCGGCCTTCACCGCCGCGTAGAGTCGATCGAGGCCGGCCTCATCCGAGACCGAGCCCTTTACCGCGCGGGCATTGGGCCCGAGGTCGGCTATAGCGGCGTCGAGCGCTTCCTGCCGACGTCCGAAGATGAAGACGAAGGCGCCCTCCTCGATAAAGCGCTTTGCTGCGGCGAGGCCGATGCCGGTAGCGCCACCCGTGATGACTGCAACCTTACCTTCAAGCTTTCCCATAATTAGTCCCTTCAGAATCCGTGTGGCATTCGGTACAGTTGAGTAGATTGCTTTGGCAGCGGACGAGAACTGCTCAAGAGTCCTAAGATTTTGTTTATTCGTCCAAAAAGAGAGCCGAACCGAGGTGTGCTGCACTTTTGATTGAGCTGGGGACGCGCGGCTCGCGGAAAGGCTTGCAGGAGTTGCGACGGGAGGAGGGATAACGTCCGTCAAGGTAGAAACCTTCTCTCCTTGATGATGCGCTTGTCCGACAAACGAAGCTGTGCTGTTTTGTACGGCTCTCAGAGCATTATGGCTTTCAAGAGCAGGGGGAACTAAGTTGGATCCGATAACTGACATCTTCAAAACAATGCACGTAACCGCTTTTGGTCAGCACAGGCTCGAAGCGACAGCCCCGTGGGGCTTGATACAGGAAAAACAGCCCGAAGAAAAAGTCACGCCTTCCGGCAAGAGGATGTCCCCCACAGATCTGGCGCACTTCGCCATGCTTTCGCGCGGCAACTGCTGGCTGAGTGTGGAAGGCATGCCGAAGCCGATTCCCCTCACCGGTGGTGACTTTTTCTTGGTGGCCCGGGGGACTTCGATTGTCTTGCGCGATAGCCCGCGAACACGTCCAAGGTCAACCTTCCGCGAGGTCGGGGCCAGTGCCCAAAGCAATGTCGCTCACTTTGGAGGTGGTGGCGCACCGACGACCATTGTCTGTGGGTCCTTCAGTTTCGATCGCGCCAGTTTGAGACCGATCACTCAGTTACTGCCGAGCTTCATTCTGATCAAGGCCGACCAGGCACGCACGCTGGCTCTTCACAGCACTATGCAGGCGCTGGCATCAGAGATGGCAGAACAGGCGCCGGGATCTGGAGTTGTCGCGACTCGGCTGGCCGAAGTTCTGTTTATCCAGGTACTCCGGGCGCATATCGCGTCGGGACCGGAACGCAACAAAGGCTGGCTTCGTGCCGTTTTTGACCCTCAAGTGGGTACCGCCCTGAGTGCCATTCACGACCGGGTGAATACACCCTGGACGGTCGAGTCCCTGGCCGAGGCGGCGGGGATGTCTCGCTCAGCATTCGCAGCGCGTTTTAAAGAGCTACTCGGACAAACTCCGCTGGAATATGTAACTGGGTGGCGGATGCAGAAGGCGATTCAGTTACTCGAACAGCGGGACAAAAAGCTCATAGATGTCGCACGGTTGGTCGGTTACGAGTCCGACGCTGCGTTCAGTAAAGCTTTCAAGCGAGTCGTCGGGGCCAACACTGGTGAATACATCAAACGTGGCTCTGAAGGCCGCGGTGATGCCGGAATGGCGGAAGATTTTTGAAGCGGAGGATTCGACTTAGGCCTACTTTGGCGTCTGTCGCATATCGTCGGAAGGTCGAAGAGCGATATACAGGCCAATGCACTCAGTGAGCACATCGGCGATTTTGAGCCAACCGAGAAGCCCGACGTGATGACTTTCGAATGACCGACGAACCATTACCTAACCGGGTTGCATTGTCCTAATTGGCATACTGCACGATAGAATCGGCCAATGAAATTAGTACTCGCCTGGCTCACGCTAGCTCTGCTTGCACCTGGACAGGTCAAGCAGACTCAGACCACGCAGGATCGCAATCTCATCGTCGGAGCCTGGAGCCTTAGCTCGTACGAACTCCGCCTGAAGCCTTCGGGAACGATCACGACACCGTTTGGACCACACCCTGTCGGCCGAATCCTCTATGAGGCGAACGGCCAAATGTCCGCCCAACTGATGCGTCCCGAGATGACGGCCTTCGCGAGCGATGACCCGCTACGCGCGACCGACGAGGAAGCTGCTTCAGCCTGGAGGAACTACATCGGTTATTGGGGCACGTACACAATCGATGCGAGAGCGGGCATCATCACGCATCACATCGAGGGCGCTTGGTTGACCAACTGGGTAGGTCAGAATCAGACGCGCGCGTTCCAGCTTTCTGGAGACACCTTATCGCTTGACGCTGATTCGGCTGCTTGGCACGCACACCTCACATGGAAACGAATTCGGTGAAGTAACCTCCCATAGCCATTATTGCGATCAAGACTCGGGACAGATGACGGGGAATCCGGAAGGTTGGCCTCAGTTGGCGAGAACAGGGCTTAGCGTAAATCGAGTGTTCTGGAGAACAGACATCCAAACCGGTCATTCACAGGTTCCTCCAGATTCTGCTTGCATCCCAGGTAGCGTTCCGTCGTCAGAACTGAGGCGTGGCCGAGAAGGAACTGAATCTGCTCCAATTCGCCTCCGTTGACATGACACAGCTTTGCACATGTCCTCCGCAGGTCGTGCGGCGCGAGATGATCCAGTTGCATCCGCTGGGCGCAATTCCGAACCACATACCAGACGACGTTTTCAGAGACTCCTTTGCCCCATGCGGTACCTTGTCGGCTGACTGCTCTGAAGATTCGGCCGTCCGTGACATCCGCCGCTGCCATCCATCTGTCGACAGCGCTCTTTACCCAGATCGGCACCGGAACCGTGCGGACATGTCCACCCTTTCCGACGAGATCCACGATTGCCCAGTGCCCCTGGCGGATTTGGACGTCTCCCTTCCTAAGGGACACCAGTTCTGCTCGTCGGAGTCCGCATCCGAGCAGAATGGAGATCATGGCCACGTCACGGGTGCAACGGAGACTCTCGCCATCTGAGTTCTCAAGAAGCAAGCGAGCCTGATCGCGGTTGAGCCAGTTGCCGGCCCGAGAGCCCAGTTGCTTCACGCCTTTGACTCTCCTGATTCCGGCCGCCAGCTCTGGACTCAATAGTCCCGAATCAGCCGCTTCTTAGGCGAGGCGCCTGACCGCGGCGAGCCTCTGGTTGATGGTACCTGCCGCTAGGCCCAGAGACTCGAGATACAGCCGGAACCTCAGGACCACGACTCGGTTTAGAGCCAATCGCGGCTCGGAACAGTACCAAGTGATGAATTGCTCCATTGCGAACCTGTAGTTCCGCCTCGAGTTTGGTGAACTCAGGCTGCTGAGCACGGAGTTCTTTGCATGATCCAGATCAGGCAGACGAAGAACGATCTTGCGGCGAAGGGGTTTCTTATTCTTCTTGCGCATACGAGCGGCCTCCACGCCGCTGGCATGCTTGCAAGGGTATGTTCTGCGCGTTCCGGCTGGTCAGGCAAGAATCGTCGGTGAGTGCACAGGCGATTTCGCATCAACTGACCGCGGCAAGGCCTCGCCGGGACTGCGACAGGTGGTTCCTTCAGGTCGCACCTCACCCCTTTTGAAACAGAGCAAGCACTCTAGAACCTGCAGCTTCTGTCTCCAAAGGCTGCGAATGTGTTCCCGCTAGTCGCCACGCGAAACATCGGCCTAGCAGGTGCCAGGGTGTTGCAGGAGACCTGGACGGGCGAGCGTCTGCTAGAGATAGACGGGCCTGAGGGTGGAACCGATTTGTACGCAACGGCGGCCGCGTTCGGCAGGGCGTTGGGTCGTGAGGCGAAGGCCGTTCGATTTACCTGAGGTTGCCTGGCAGAACGTTTTGGAAGCGATGGGTACCCGGCCGCTCCGCCTCAATATCAATCTTTGTTTTTCTAGAGATCAAGGCAGTTGAGTAAGCGGAGGCGGATAACCACCATGGCCCAACGCCCACCCAACTACCGCCGGGTCAAAATCTCCCGCAGCTACGCGGTGGACGAGATCGCCTGCCTGTTCGGTATCCACAAAAATTACCGTGCGCGCAAGGGTGAAGGCAGGACTCCCGACCAGCGACGAAAGCGCCCCGTGCTGATTCTGGAGAATGACCTTGCCGCATTCCTTGAGGCTCGTCGGGCAGGGCACAACCGGCCTCGCAAGGCAGAAGAGTTCTACTGCTTCCGCTGCCGCTCGCCCAAACCCCCGCAGGGTCGATGGCGGATTGCTGGCCGGTGACCGACAAAATTGGCCACCGGCCAGGCCATTTGCCCGGACTGCTACTGCCTGATGAATCGCAAGGTCAGCCTTGCAAAACTGAATAACCTTCACCGCATTCTGGCAATCACGTTTACGAAGGCACCGTAGCAAGTGATATGGATCGTGCCATCTGAAATGTAAGCCAGGCAAGCTGAGTTGGCTACTGTAAGGCTTGGAATTCGACGCCGCTGGGTTGCTGGGCGGTGTGGTAGATGCGTTCGACAGCAGGCTTGAAATCCCCGGGTTTTGCATTGGGGATGTCGACAAATGTTTGGGGGTTGAGGTCGGTGAGAGGAAACCACGTGCTCTGGACCTGAACCATGATGCGATGTCCCTTGAGGAAGGTGTGGTTTACCTCGACGAGCGAGAAGTCGAGCGCCTCGACCTTTCCGGGTGTGAAGGGCTGAGGAGTTTGTGAGCTGTTGCGGAATTTGCCGCGCATGGGCTCGCCCCGGACAAGCTGCTGATAACTGCCGAGCAGGTCCGGTGTTGCGAGGACATCGGCGGTGCGAGCATGCGCATTGGCAGACGGTGTGGAGGTGCTCGGCGCAGAGAAGTTCTTCGGGTAGACGTCGATGAGCTTCACGTCAAAGTCGGAGTCGGTGCCGCTGGTGGAGACGTGCAGCTTCGCGCGCAACGGGCCGGCAAACGTGACGTCCTCGGTGAGGGGGTCGGTCTGGTAGACGAGGACGTCAGGGCGCGTCGCGGCGAAGCGCTGGTCGGCAATCATGTAATCCTGGCGCGGACCGGGAGCGGCGGCAAAGGAGACGTCGGGAACGGGATGGGCGGGATCGCTTGTGTATTCGTCGTAAGCAGCAGCATTCGTAGCGGGAGGGGGTGGATCGAAGGAGAGCTTGCCTCCGGGCTGGAAATAGATCATGCGCGGTTTCGAGCCGGGAGGCGGCCATGCGGTGTAGCTGCGCCAGACGTTGGAGCCGGTTTCGAACACCGTGGCCTTGGCGAGGTTCGGATCGGGGGCGTCCTTCAGGTAGTGCTCAAAGAAAGGGAATTGGATTTTCTGGCGGAAGTAGTCGCCGGTGTTCGAGCCGAAGTGGACATCGCCGATGCGCTCGCCATCATACGCGTTCCAGCCGCCGTGGACCCAGGGTCCGACCACGATGCGTTCTGAGGCGGTTGGGCTCTGGGCTGCGATGCCGTTGAAGACCTTCCATGGGCCGGAGAGATCTTCTGCGTCGAACCAGCCGCCGACGACTAGAACAGCGGCGTGGACATTGTGAAGTTGGCGGCTGAGATCGCGAGCCTCCCAGTACTTGTCGTAGTTGGGATGGTCGGCGGATTCATCGAAATATGGGTTGTCGATGAAGGCCTTCGCTTTTGAAAGCGGCTCCAGCTGATTGAGAAAGGACGTGTACGCGTCGGCACTGGAGTACGGCAGCGGGGTTGCTGGCGACGGCAGGACGGGGTTCGGCTGCGGGCGGAAGCTGCCGAAGAAGTTTCGCGATTCGAGCATCAAGGCGCCGTTGTGGTAGTAGTCGTCGTTATCGCGATAGTCGGTCACCGGCGCCTGCGGGCTGGCGGCCTTGATGGCAGGGTGCCCGTTGATGATGGCGGTCGTGGTGTAAAGGCCCGGCATGGAGCTGCCATAGACACCGACCCGGCCGTTGTTGTTCGGAATATTCTTCAGAAGCCACTCGACGGTGTCGTACGTGTCGGTGGTTTCGTCGTGCTGGGTGCCGGTTGGGTGGTCGAGGAGCACCGGAGCTTTGGCATAAATTCCTTCCGACTCATAGCGGCCGCGGACATCCTGGTAGACGAAGATGTAGCCGGACTCATCGAACTCACGGGAAGGGCCAACCATTGGACGATAAGCGTCCGGACCATAGGGAGCGATGGAGTAACAGGTGCGGGTGAGCAGGAACGGATAGGACTTGGAGGTGTCCTTGGGCGCGTAGACGATGGTGAAGAGGTTGACGCCATCGCGCATCTTCACGTGGTACTCGGACTTTGTGTAGTGCGCGCGAACGTCGAACGGCACGCTTTGACTCGCCGGCGTACCTTGTGCAGCCTGAGTGATGGCCGCCGGGCACAGGACGAGAAAGAGCGCAGAGGCGGCAAGTGTGGAGTGCAGTGAAAAACGCATGTCTGATGGATCCTTTCATAAACATCTAGCCGGACTGATGCGAGGCGCCTACCGAATGAAGCGGAGTGGCAATCATTTTGGCGGCGATTCGAGCCTGAAGCAAGTTCGAAAAATTGATAGCTTGATAAGTCCGGCGATGAGGAACTTCACGCGATGGTCCGGTTTGGCTGGCTATTCCGGATTTCTCTTCTCGATATATCCTCTGGATTTCTAGAGATGGCCATATTTTTGCAGCGCAGCCAGCAGTGGAAGTCCGGCGATGATCTCTTCTCTTGCACCACTTTCAGATCGCGACCATTCGACAACTTTGGCGGTTATCTCAGGCAGGAGTTGCTCGGGAATCGCGATGACTCCATCCGCATCTCCTACAATGATGTCGCCCGGCATCACTGTGAACCACTCCTCGAGAGCTCCGCGGATCCTCACTTCGGTCTGCGAAGCAGTGACGCGCCATCTGCCGATACCCTGCGCCGGCGTCTTGTACCGCGCGACAACAGGCATGCCGCACTGCTCCAGGAACGACGCGTCGCGCACACCGCCATCGACCACAGCAGCGACACATCCGCGCGCACGCATCGCGCTTGCCAGCAGATCGCCGAAGCAGCAAACGCCTTTCGCGTCCATGCTGGACCACACGGCAACGATACCCGCAGGCATGGCATCGATGGCGGAAAGCTTCGCCCTGTCTCCACCCTCAAACTGGATGGGCTCGCCGGTGATGGTGTAGGCCGGTCCGGCAAAGGTTGAGCTGGTTCCAATCGGCTGCAAGCTGTTGTCGAAGACAGGTGGCAGCAAATGCAGCGAGTCGAATACGTCGGAGATGACGGCTGTACCGGCCAATTTGAGTGGTTCGAAGGTGCTCTGCATGTTGGGTCCCTCGCACTTGAATAGATTCTTCCGCATGCTCATTCTTCTGGGTTGGTTCCTGTTGAGCAAATTAGAAATATTTATGAGCGACTCAGTTTCATAACTGAGGGCGCTCGCTGCTGATGACAATGCTCGAGAATAACGGCGCTTATAGGTTTAGAACAATTACTCATTGGACTCCGCAGGCCTGCTCGACTTAGATTCACGCTACCTAATGAGTTCCGAGCAGCACGGCAACCGCGATTCCACCACTTCGACCACGGGAGCAGTTATGATTGTTTTTCTTTCAGAGAACGATGTCCAGACAGCCATTACGATGCCAGAAACTCTGACGATCGTTGAAGCGGCATTCGGAGATTACGCGCGTGGGCAAGCCATCCTGCTGCCTCGCGTGAGCCAGATTATGCCAGGAACCACCGGGATTTTTCGCATTCTGGGTGCTACGCTTCCTCAGCAGGAGATGTTTGGCTTGAAGACGCTCACGGGCTTTCCCGGCCGGCGGCTCGACCATGAAGTTTACTTCGCGATCCTGCTTTTCGAGATGGGAAGCGGAGCACTGAGAGCGGTGATCTCCGCGAATTACCTGACGGGTCTGCGGACTGGCGCTGCCAGTGGAGTCGCCGCAAAGTACCTTGCCCGCGGCGACGCGAGTTCGCTGGGTATCGTAGGAGCCGGCGTGCAGGCCTGGTACCAAGCGGAGGCCCTGTGCGCCGTGCGCGACATTCGCACCGCCAAGGTATTCTCCCGGAACAAAAGCAAAGCTGAAGCATTTGCTTTACGTCTGCAGACGATGCTATCCGTGGATGCAGTAGCCGTGGACAGCGCCGAAGATGCTGTGCGGGACACCGACCTGGTCATCGCGGCGACGAGTTCCTCCGAACCCATCATCCAGGGCGCGTGGCTTAAACCAGGTACGCACGTCAGCGGAATAGGCGCCAATACCCCGACCAAGAAAGAGTTGGATCCAACCTGTTTTGAACACGCGCGTGTGGTGGCAGATTCACGGGAGCAGGTCATCGCGGAATGCGGTGATCTTCGAGAGGCCATCGAGGGCGGAACTGTAAAGGCCCATGTGGTGTATGCCGAACTTGGTGAACTGGCAGCCGGCCTGAAAGAGGGCCGTGCCTCCGCCGAGGAGATCACCATCTTCAAATCAGTAGGAGTGGGGCTCCTGGATATTGCCGTCGCAGCAGCGCTGTTCGAGACCGCAAAGCGCTGCCGCCTGGGGACGCCGTTGGACCCGTTTGCGTTAAGCGTCCCTCTGGCCGAGACCGCTATCGACGCCCAGAGTTCACTCAATAAGGCTTCTGCATAGCCGTGCAGCACGCTAAAGCACGACCAGCCAACCTCGTTCAAGCAAGGCTTTCAGGAGGCACAATGACTAACGGGTCTAGCTTTGGCGACCTGGATTTGCATGCCGACAAGGCATTCAAGTTCAAGAGACGCTACACCGCCGCACTGTTCGCTGAGGTCTTCGACTTGTTAAATACGAACAACTTCGCTACTCATGATGGCAACATTCTATCCTCGGGTTTCGAAACTCCGGAGACAGAGAACCCGAAGCGGACCGCAGAGTTCGGCTTCCGTCTCGATTACTAGATCAATCATCACGCACGGCGCACCTTTGGCTTGTTTATTGCGCATCAGACGAAAAGGAAGAGGAGAAAGATATGAATCGTCGCAGATTTCTAGCGTCAGGATCGTTTGGCATGGCAGGAGTGGCGTTGTCCCAGAGCATCAGTTCTGTTGCGATGCAACTTCCTGCTACTCCCCCTCGCGCTCCACGTCCCCCGCTCCCACCGGACTACCTGATGCCGAAGTTCGAGTTGGTGCAGCCCGAACTATTCTCTCTTGCGGGAGGACAGACTAACTGCTGGGCGGACTTCGACGGTGACAACGACCTTGATCTCTTCGTTGGATTTAAGGAGGAAATTCCGAACCGGCTCTATCGGAATGATGGCGGCACCTTCGTTGAAGTGGGTGCGCAGGCGGGTATCGCCGATCTACCTGCAACGCGTGGCACCGGGTGGGGAGACTTCGACGCCGATGGAAGGCCGGACATCTTTGTAGGCTTTTCCCGTAACTCGGGTGTTCCCGGGAAGCTCTACCATAACCTTGGCAATGGCAAATTCGTCGACGTTGCGGGCGATCTGGGAGTCCACGTCGTGGGCGAGACGCGGCAGATTTCGTGGATCGACTTCGACAACGACGGAAGGCTTGATCTGTTCGTTGCGCTTCGCGACGCGCCGAACCTTCTCTTCCAAAATGAAGGCACCCGCTTTACTGAAGTCGGAAAAGATGTGGGTATCGCCGATCCACGAAAGACCGTAGGTTCCGTGTGGTTCGACTTCAACCAGGATGGACGTCTGGATTGCTTTACGGCGAATCAGGACGGCGATCAGGACGGCTTGTTCCGCAACGAGGGAGGGAAGTTCGTCGATGTGGCCCACGAGATGAATATGGATCAAGCCGGAAGACCGTCCAATCACGGAAGCTGCGGGCCTACCGTCATCGACTACAATAACAACGGTTTGCTGGACCTATTCGTGGCGGGCTACGGGCAGAACCTGCTGTATCGCAATGAGGGCAACGGCAGCTTTCGCAATGTTGCTCAAGAGTTGAATCTGTTCAGCGGCGATGAGGGCACCCCATCCACATGGGGTGACTACGATAACGACGGAAGGCCAGACCTCTATGTCTCTTCGTACATCATACGGGTCCTCAACGAGCACGATCACATGTACCACAACGCCGGAGACCATTTTTCTGAAGTCACTCCCTGGGAGATGCTGAGAAACGGGGCGACGCACGGAATCCAATGGGCCGACTTCGATGGCAGCGGCGCACTCGGCATCGCCATGTGCAACAACAATCCCAACGGACACCACTATCTCTGGAGAAATCTGCTTCCGCCCGAGCGGGCCGGGCGCTCCTTGCAGCTTATGGTTCTGGATAAAAACGGGCATGCCACGAAGCCGGGCTCCGAGGTGAGGATCTTCGAGGCGGGAACGCGCACCTGCCTGGGAACACGCATCATCGACACTGGCGGCGGCTACTGCTCGCAAAACGTCATGCCGGTCCACTTCGGTCTGCCGAAGGAAGGCCCGGTCGATGTCGAAGTGACCTCATTCGGCAAGTCGGGACGACAGACCACGCAAGTTGCCGGAGTGTCGTCCGCGCGTCTTCCGAACCGCGTGCTGAACGTCAGAGTGCCGTAGAGAAGTTGTCTAGAAACTGCACAGATATGACGGATTTAAGGACAGACAAAGACGAAATAATCAGAGCTTCCGTAGATCCAGTCGAACCGAAGGAGTGAACACCTTGAAGGCTTCGCCGGCACGTATTCTCCTCGGCCTTGTGCTGGGAGTGGCGCTAGGGTATCTCTGCGTGAAAAGCCGGTCTCCGATGCTGGCCCGAATTGCCGGGATTGTCGCTCCCATTGGGACGCTGTTTATCAGCGCCATTCAGGCCTGCGTCATCCCGCTGGTCGCGAGCAGCCTGATCGTGGGGTGCGCGGCCTCGGGGCAAGCGGATCGCATTGGGCGGCTTGCCGGAAGGTCGCTCGCCCTTATCCTTGGGTATCTCTCAATCTCGGCGGTCTTCGCTGGCGGCATCGCTTTCCCGCTCTTCGAGCGCCTGCATCGCTGGACGCAAGGCAACGCTCCGGTCCTCGCGAAAGCAGCGGCTCCGGTTGCGGCGCTTGGCGGACTGGGGGAATGGGTAAGCGGTCTGGTCCCCTACAATATCTTCAAAGCCGCGGCGGATGGCGCGCTTCTCCCCTTGATCGTCATCTCCATCGCTTTCGGAATGACCCTCGCGCGGATGCCGGCTTCGCGGCGCGATGTTCTGCTGTTATGGATCGAGGCCATAAGAGATGCCTTCACTCGCTTGATTGATGTCGTTCTCCAAACCGCTCCGGTTGGCGTGTTCTGTCTTGCGGTAAGTCTTCCGGCTGCGATGGGACTGGGGGGTGCCGGCGCGTTACTCGGCTATATCGTCGTGCTCTCGCTGATCAGCGCTGCGTTCATGATCTTCGTGCTCTACCCCAGTGTCGCCATCTTTTCTCCGGTTCCTTTCGAGGTCTTCGTCCGGTCCGCTATACCGGCGCAAGCCCTGGCGTTCACCTCGCGTTCTTCGCTGGCGGCACTGCCGGTAACGCTCCAGACTGCACGCGAAGGTCTCCGGATTCCAGATGAGGTGTCCAGCTTCTTCTTCCCGTTCGCGGCCTCGATTTTCCGTGTAGGTGGCTGCATGGCGCAGATGGTCGGCATCTGCTTTCTTGCGACCTTCTATGGCGTGCCGCTCTCCTGGACCCAGCTTGCAGGAATCGTTGTGAGCGCAGTCGCCGTCAGCCTGACCGTCCCGGGAATTCCAGGTGGAGCGATCATTGTGATGACGCCGATCCTGGCCTCGGCGGGTATACCCCTGGGGGGCATGGCGATGTTGCTTGCGGTCGACACGATCCCGGACATGTTTCGGACGATGGCGAACGTGACGGGATGGCTTTCCGCCGGAGCCATTCTTTCCCCCATAAGCCTGAGGATAACGAGCGATGTCCTGAGCCGGGATCAGGCGGGGAGGGATCCTATCTCATAGTTTGCGCTCTGCGAAAGAGGAGGGGTGCGCTGCTTCGATGCCGTCACGACCGAACGCCGATACTTGCTGCGCATGATCTCGACCAGACGTTCGGCAGCCCCGGAGCTGCAGTCGCGCCGGAAAGTCATCACCGTACCGCGGTGAAAGCTCAACTCAGGCAAGCCGATCTCGACTAGAGATCCGGTCCGCAGCTCTTCCATCACCGTGATGCGCGGCACAATGGCCACGCCGACATTCTCCAGAACGAAACTCTTGACGTTCTCGAAGCTCCAGAGTTCGGCGACGACATGGCAGTGAATCCCATTCTGACGGAACAACCGAAGAACAACTTCTTCCGTGGAGCTGCAAAGGTGATGGACGACAAACGGCACACGGTCGAGGTCCTTCAAGACAACTCCGGTATGTTTCGCAAGGCGGTGCTTCGGCGAGGCAATCAGCGCCATCCGATCGGAATGTACATCGGCCGACCCCAATTCCTGGAATGCCGGCGCGTCCTTTAAGAAACCGATCTGGACCTCGCGATCGAGCACCATGTGAGGGATTTCTTGAAGCCTCGCCCGCTTGACACACACCTTTACATCCGGGAAGAGTTGGAGAAAGCCCAGGATGGCATTGGGAAGCAGGTACAGTGCAGCGGACTCGTGGGCGGCGATGTTCAAGGTGCCGATCTCGAGGTTCTGGAGTTGCGTAATGGAGCGCGCAGCCTCGTCACGCAGTTTCAGCATGCGATGGGCATAGTCCTTTAGAAGACTTCCCGCCTCGGTCAGCGACACGTCTCCGTTATCGCGCATGAAGAGACTGGCGCCCAGTTCCGTTTCGAGCTTCTTGATGCTTTGACTGAGCGCCGGCTGTGTTCGGAAGACGCGTTCTGCTGCCCGGGTGAACGTGCGCTCATCGGCTACGGCTAAGAAGTGTTCTAGTTGGACCAAATCCATATGAGGACCTCAGCTTTTCTTCGCGGTGCTTTCACCATACATTAATACGTTCAAAATGCATATCTGCTCATCGATAGCTGTAAGTAGGAAAGCATTGGTCGAATAACAGCGGTCCGAAGGTGACCCGGATGTTTAGGGAACCGTCAGCGTACGATTTCTGACGTTTGGCGTAGTAACCACCTTCGCCCAGAACACCCCTTTGTGATTCCGTCGCGGTCGTCTGTGCCGTGCGATGCCCACAGCGAAGCAAGGTAATCCGAGCTGCCGTCGATGGTGAGCCAGCCCTTTTTCTGAATAAACCCCAGGAACATCAGCCGATTGAAGAGCCGCTGTGTAAACAGGTGCCGTCGGTCCTGCTCCTAATCGCTGGAGCCGAAGCCCTTCACCGCCTCTTTTACAAGATCAAAGACGCGCTTTTATTTACCAAAGAACGACTTGGAGACCTTAACACCCGCATGACAGGGAATGGCAATTCCCTGTCATGCAGATTCGGGTCCATATTTCCCATCCGCAAGTTGATGAGGAAGAACCCCACTTGGTCGGCCTCGTTGCCGCTTATGGCCCAAGAAAATTTATTGATTGGACACACTCAACTAACTGGCCTAGATTCCTTTCAACAAGCCCAATTGCTCCATAGCTTTCCCCAGTGCCGCTTGCGCTCTCTCGTTGAATTAAGCAATACAGAACCACTTATTCCTTACAGACGTGTCTCCCGGGCTTAGGAACAGATGGCAGCCATGAGTATCGTCGTTGGTTGAATTAAACATTCTAGGAGGATTTGCCGTGAGTAAGCGACTTGAACCTCATGTTTCTTGGTGTATCTGCTATGGCCGATTGGCGTTAATGCGATTTGGCAAGCTCCAGCGCACTGTATGCACTGTCCAGGCTGTTCTTGTCCTCGGATTGTTGTTTTGCACAAGTGCATTTGCGCAGTCCACCTATGGAACAATCCTAGGAACAGTGATGGATCCCGCAGGGAGAGCAGTTGTGGGAGCACAGATCGTGCTGACAAACCAAGGGACCTCTGCCCAACGTACTGTAGTTACCGATGCATCCGGAAACTACGCTCTACCCAACCTTGACCAAGGTACCTATGAGCTGACCATCCAGGCTAGCGGCTTTCAAGAGATCAGGGACACAAGCCTCATTCTGCAGGCGCGCGAAACCATGCGTGTGGATGGCGCATTGAAGGTTGGGAGCCAGTCGCAAACGGTCGAAGTGCAGGCCGGCGCTGAAACAGTCCTGAATACAGATGTCTCGAACCTTGCTGAAACGAAAACCAGCCTCGAACTGATACAACTGCCGGTTGCAATTACCAGCCGTTCCACTGGTTCGACCAGCCCGATGTCGACGCTTACGACGCAGCCCGGTGTTCAGACGGACGCCAGTGGGAACATCTCGGTAGGTGGAGAGACGCCCGCCTTGCTGTCGATGACTCTGGACGGACTGAGCACCATGGGAACACGAGCGGGGGCCCCACTCAGTGAGCTTTTCCCATCCTTCAATGCAATCGAAGAAATACGTGTGAGTGAGTTCAATAATACTGCTGAATTCGGCGGCATCAGCGACATTACGACTGTCTCAAAGAGCGGTACGAATAAGTACCACGGGGGGATTTATGACAATTGGCAAAACGCGGATATTACAGCCAAGAATCCCTTCAGCCTCGTCAAGTCCGCGTTGAACATGAACGATTTTGGCGGCTACGTGGGCGGACCATTATTGATACCCCACCTCTATAACGGTCACGATAGAACATTCTTCTTCGTAAGCTACGAAGGGCTGAGGCTTCCCAGTTCTACGACGCTCGTGGAGAGTGTGCCTTCAGACGCTCTTCGTTCAGGAGATCTCTCCGTGTACCCCGGGCAAATTTATAACCCGTATACGGGTGCTGCATACACCGGCAATCGGATTCCGGTCACCACTATGTCTCAGAACTTCCTCACTTATCTCTTCCCACACGCGAACACTGGCCCTGCCAGCTCGATCGTCAACAACTACACGAACAATTTCCCCACGCCTGTCTCGAGCGATCAGGCAGACGGCCGCATCGACCAGAGCATAGGTTCGAAGCAGCATATATTCGTCCGCGCCAATTACAAAATCCGGCAGGTAGAGGTGGCACCCACCGCGTCATCAGCCGTGATTGGTTCCATCTCACAGCCCGAGGATGACTATGGCTTAACCGTAGCCCACAGCTATATTTTCACTCCGAACTTGTTGAACGAAGTTCGCGCCGGCTTCGATGGGAACCATACTTGGACGTCATTTAATCTGAATGCACAGAAAATAGCCACAGAGCTGGGAATCACTGGATTGCAGTTGCCTCCTGACGAGGGCGCACCTCAGCTCACCATCAATGGATTTCAAAAGGTGGGTTCACTGCGCCAAACTTCCCAATCAAATAACACGACGGAAGTTCTCGACGACATAACCTGGACGAAGAATAACCACGAAATGAAATTTGGCGCCGATTACAGGCGGGCGCGGGGCAATGTAACCAACGTAGACGCAGAATCTCTGATGGGCGCATACACCTTCACCGGTGCGGTCACAAATCTCACTGCAAGCGGTGCGACCCCGACCTCTACCAATCACGCATACATAGGTAATGCATTTGCGGCATTTCTATTGGGAATTCCAGATCAGACAGGGCTGGATTCGGTGACCCAGTCGAATATGAAAGGCTATTCCAATGAATATGCGTTTTTTGCTCAGGACAATTGGCGCGCGACCGCGAAGCTCACAATCAACATTGGACTCCGTTGGGAATATCATCCAATGTTCCAGGATCATCTTGTCAACGTATCGAACTTCTTGCCCGGCTACACTTCGATAGTTAACGGAGTCGAGGTGAACGGTGCTGTGATCCTCGCGGACCAGGCCGCATTCGGCATCCTGAATCCGGGGTTCGCGTCATCCATCGGGGCGACTCCGATTCTCACCGCGGCGCAGGCAGGGGTTCCGGCGAGTCTCCGTTACTCCGATAAAACGGACTGGGGGCCGCGCTTAGGGGTCGCATGGCGGCCATTCGGAGGTAACAAAACGGTAATCCGCGGCGGCTTTGGACGGTACGTTGCAAGTCCCATGGAGGGGCTGTTGTCTGCGGGCTTTGCGGTCCACAGCGTGGATCAAGGTTTATATAACCAGACGATCGTCAATGGCCAACCCTCATTGGTCTTTCCACATCCCTTTCCCGCGAATCTGGGGATTCCTGGATCGCAGAACTTCAACCAGGCCTTTGCGCTGCACTTCCAGGACCCTACAGTCTACCAATGGAATCTGACGGTAGAGCGTGATCTTGGGTACAGCACCGCGCTGCAGATGAGCTATATCGGCAGCGCGGGAACAAATCTCGCCTTGACGGAAAATTGGGACGCGGTTCCAGTGAATACGATCGGCTATGTTGCGGCGCTGAAGTACGCGCCCTTTCCGGCGTTCCAGCAAATAAAGGCGGTGCAGAATGGTGGAATCGGCCACTATAACGCTATCAGCATCGCTGTGAACCGCCATTTTAGCCATGGTGTCCAGTTTCAAAGCAGCTACACCTTCAGCAAGAACCTTACGGACGCGCAAGGTTACGCTCCCACCGCATTCGCGGGCGAAAACGGCGGGTATCAGGAGAGTATAAGCAATCCCCGTCTCGACTACGGAAACGTTGCGTTCACCAGGCGTCATCGTTTCCTCACCACGGGGCTTTATCAGCTTCCCTTCGGAAGAAATCGTGCTTACCTCGCATCAACCAATCCATTTGTGGACCGGCTTATCTCGGGATGGGAACTCGGCGGGGTTATTCTGCTGCAATCAGGACCATTCCTCACGGCGACCGTTCCTGGCGCGGACCCTTCCGGTACCGGCTTTCCTCAGACGGTCGGTGCTGGACGGCCCGACCGCGTAGCAGGTGTCCCGATGCTGTCCCAGACGAAGAGCATAAAGAGCTGGCTCAATCCCGCTGCTTTCGTGACGCCTGCGAACAATATCGGCCGCTTCGGAACTGCCAGCGTTGGCAGCATTCCCGGCATAGGTACGGAAGTAGTCTCAGCATCCCTCATGAAGGCTATCCAGATCAAGGAAGGCGCGAGCATTCAGTTTGGCACGCAGGTGGCTAATCTTTTCAACCATGTGAATTACGCCCAACCAAGTACAAGTCTGATTACCGGCACCTACGGAACTATCACCAATGTGCAGACAGCCGAGGGTGCAGGGCCACGAGCGTTTCAGATAGTTGGCCGGTTCACCTTCTAAGGATAAACGCAATATTTCAAGAGGACAAAGGATACTGGTTTAGGTTCGAACCCCTAAGGAGGGATGATGTACCGTCTGACTGTAACTGTTTGTTTGCTCGCGCTTTTCATGCCTGTGAGCCGCGCTCAAATTTCTCCGAAGGCTTCGAAGAACCTGGTCGATTTTGGGATGATGACCTGGGTCGAGGTCAAGGCTGCGATTGATCAAGGCAAGACCACTGCTCTCGTCTACAACGGCGGTACCGAACAGCGCGGTCCGCAAAACGTCAACGGAGGGCACAACCTGATGGGCCCCCCAACCGTCGATGCGATCGCTCTGAAATTGGGCAACGCGATTGCCGCGCCAGTGCTGCCTTTCTCGCCGAATAATGCCAACCCTGCGCTTCCCGGCACGATTGGAATTACGGCCGAGACGTTCAAGGAGATCAACCGGGAAGTGGCAGAGCAGTTGATCCGCAATGGCTTCAAGAACGTTGTTCTCATGGGCGATCACGGCGGCGGCCAGAAGGAGTTGGCCGGCCTGGCAAAGGAACTCGACGCCAAGTACGCTGGCCAGGGTATCCGTGTCGTGTTCTGCGGCGATGTGTATCAAAAGGCCCAGGACGATTTCGACAAGTGGTGCGCCGATCACGGGTACGGATATGGTGGACATGCCAATATTTCGGATACGTCGGAAATGATCTATCTCGGCGGCACGAAAGGCTGGGTGAGGATGGACTTGCTCCCGGTGTCCATCGGTGATCCAGTTCCTGCACCGGGTCAGAAAGCGGAGCACAAGGTCAACAACGGCATCGAAGGAGACGCCCGGCGCTCATCGGCAGCGCTCGGCAAGCGATATTTCGATATGAAGGTCGACTATGCAGTGAAACAGATCCATGAGCTCTTGGATTCAGGTAAGCCCGCTGGAGGGGGAAATTAGCTGTAGTTTGCCAAAACTCCATCGGGGATAAGAGCGGATTGAAATCGTAACGGTAAGGGGCACACTTTAAATCTGACGTCATTGAGCGCCAATCGCCCATTGTGAACGCAACGAGGTAAGTGGTGCGCACAGCCGCGCCAAATACCTGCCAGAGCGTAAGCGCATTATGCAATATTGGGCGGATTAATCTCGATTCGATCGAGGCGGGGGGCGAGGGTAATACCGATCCATGGCAACGTAGCATAATTGGTTCGCTGCCCAAAACTTCGCATGCTTGCCCGCGGCGTTCCACCGCGTGCGACCAATCCGACCTCAACCCGAAGCACACTAGCTGTGCCAATCGAGATGAGAAGACGGATCGGACGCATCAAGAATGCTGGTCGATTCATCTGCACTCCTCGCTTCACGCCTCAGTATGAGCCAAGTGCGTTGGGAAATGGCCTCCGAAGTTCACCGTCGGAAAGCCATGGAACATCAACTCGGCCCACAACTTCAGGATACAAGAGGTCCGGTGTTGACCTTCATCTTCTAAAACGTCAAGGGGCTACTGCCAACCGAGTTTGCGCCAATCCCGGCGTGGTTGTATGTTGCGCGTAACTCGCTCTCACGAGTCGGCCTGTGTTTTACGGACAGACCTCCAAGTCGGTTCAGTTGTTGCTAACAGCGCAACGCGCTCATCCACCTGGTTTTCAGCGGCATGAATAATAGCCTTATTGGATTAATCCCCCTGAAACGCGGTTCTCGTCATCGGCCGGATTAGTGACAAGAAGCCGACTAATGAGATGATCCGCCGATGTAAGGCTACGACGGCCTCCATCGACTTCCGGTCGAATCGTGCAGAGCTATGATCCGCTAATTCCACGGGTCGCCATTACCGAATGACCAATCTGAACGGTCAACATAGACCATGTTGATCATGATGTCATCAGGGCGGACGGATAGCTTGCTCTTCAGTTCGTCGGCTATATGTCGGAAGAAGGCAAGCTTCGACTCCTTATTGTTTCCGACAGTGCTGGTCACTTGGATCAAGATGAAGTCAGGCGATCGCTCCCAACCGAGAAAGTGGGGGTCGTAGATCAGATTATCGGGTGAATGCTCGCCGATGACTATGAAGCGATCCCCATCTGGAGCCTTCAGAACATCGACAATTCCCTGGTACACGACCTCGGCCACAGTGGCGCGATATTCGGAAGTTTTTCCTTTGAGCAGGTCAATACGTGCGAACGGCATGATCGTCTCCTATGGGTGCAGGTGGTTGAAAATCGTTCGGATTTCTCATCTAAGTCGGCGACGGATGAAGGATCTCCGTACCCGCTGGTAGTTCACCCCCAGCATAGGTCGCTGTGTTGCTATCTGTGAATGCCCAAGGCTTTCAAATACATGCCTAATCCTGTCACGTACACTACTGCCCCATGAGCCTTCTCGAACAACGTGCATCGAGAGACCTACAAGAGCTGGCACAAAGTTTAAGGCAACTGAGAGCAAAGTTCAAAACCGATCAGTACCGAAAACGCGGTTGTCTTACATGAAGTGGCTTCAAATTCTAACTTGATCGGCCAGCCGGAAGTCATTCCGAATGGCCGATTCTATGCTGCGACACCGAATCGCCTACTTCTCATCCCGCAATAACGCACTGGCAGCCCACATCACCGGAGCCTGCCCATGAAAATCCCCGGTCCTCCGCTTGCGAGCGTAGTAGTAAGCCAGATCATCCTTCTTCCCCGTCCCCTCGCACACCTGCGTCACATCATTGTTCTGGTCCACATACCCCACCACCGCGATCCAGCTCTTCCGCGCTGCCGGGCCATACGTCTTCGCATCCAGCCATCCATGCTTCACGCCTGTAATCATCGCAAAGCTGAACATCGCCGAGCTTGAGCTCTCCGGCCACGCATCGTCCTTGTCAATCAGCTCCCGCCACATCCCATCCTTCCCCTGGTACTGCAGCAGAGCGCTCATCATCAGCCGGTACCCCTTCAAAATCCGCGCCCGGTCCGGATGGTTCTCCGGCAGCGACCGCAGCATCTCCGCCATCCCCGCCGCCACCCATCCATCCCCACGTCCCCAGAAGTACTTCACATCCGGCGCGTGATAGAACAGCCCATTCGGCTGCTGCAGCTTATCCAGATACGACACCATCTCCTTCGCATCCCGGTCGAGGTATTTCTTGTCCCCCGTCGCGCGATACGCCTCCAGCTGCAGCATCGTCAACATGTACATATCGTCGATCCAGTACCGCGTCTCCCCCGACAAACCATCGGGCTGCGGACTCTCCCACTGCCGGTCCGCCCACCAAAGACCCTCCTTCAGAAACTTCGGGTCCTTCGTCTGCCGAGCAATCTCCAATGGCGCCACCCCAAAGATCGAGTCATCCACATGCTTCCGCTGCGGCCTGCGCTCCGCCTCCGCCCCACCCGGCATTAACGGCTCAAACCTCTTGATCAACTCCTGCCGCAGCGCATCATCATGCGTCAACTGCGCAAACGTCAGCGCCCCATACCACGAACAAACCTCGGAGTAGTGGATCGTCTTCGTGTACTGGTGCGGACTCGTCACAAAGTGCTCCGCCAGATGCTTGCCCACCTCCTGCGGCGCCACCCCCGCAGGCCAGTTGTCAAAGTAGTTCTCCTGCGCGGAAGCCAAACCAACGCAACCCACCAGCAAGCATCCGCCAAGCACAATCCTGGAAATCATCATCCTCACCTCACAAAATTCCAATCCCTTAAGTCGCAACGTCGAACATTTCATCCCCCAAAATAAACCTGGAAGATCAACAAAATAAATCTTCGAAAAGAGGAAAATTTTCATCCCCCACGAAGGGGCGTTTTTCTCACCACGTTTCACCACCACTCCACCACGATTTCACCATCAAAAAACCACGTTCTGCACCCCACTTTTCGCAAAACCCCTGCAAAAACGCCACTCACCAGCCCAATATTTTTTCTCCCGGTACCATAAGAAAATCCGTGACTGACTTCCCCGTGACTGAGTTCGAAGACACCATCGTAGCGATCTCCACTCCACCCGGCCGTGGCGGCATAGGCATCGTCCGCCTCTCCGGCCCCGCCGCCCGCACCATCGCCGAACCCCTGTTAAAACTCCGCCACCCTCTCGCCCCCGCGCAAGCCCGCTTCGCCGAAATCCTTGACAACACAGGAGAAACGCTCGACGAAGCCGTAGTCACGTACTTCGAAAAACCCCACTCCTACACCTCTGAGGACACCGTAGAAATCGCTGCCCACGGCTCTCCCGTCCTCCTCGATCACCTCCTCCGCCAATGCGTCGCAGCCGGTGCCCGCCTCGCCGAACCCGGTGAATTCACCCAACGAGCCTTCATTTCAGGCCGTTTAGACCTAACCCAGGCCGAAGCCGTCCACGACCTCATCGAAGCCACCACCCTCCACCAGGCCCGCATAGCCGCAAAGCAGCTAGGCGGCTCCCTCTCCCGTCAAATAACCCCAATAAAGCAACAACTTATAACCCTGATCGCCGCGCTCGAAGCAGGCATCGACTTCGCCGAAGACGACATCGACATCCTCCCCACCGGCGAAATCACAGCCCAGATCCAATCCATCCAAAACCCGCTAACCGCCTTAGAACAAACGTTTTCCTACGGCCGCATCGTCCGCGACGGCTTTACCTTAGCCATCGTAGGCCGTCCCAACGCCGGTAAATCCTCCCTTTTCAATCGCCTGGTTGAACGCAATCGAGCCATCGTCACTGCCACGCCCGGCACCACCCGCGACCTGGTCACGGAACGCGTCTCCCTCGAGGGAATCCCCGTAGAACTCATTGATACTGCAGGCCTCCGCAACTCCACCGACGAAGCCGAAAACCTGGGCATCGCGAAATCCCGCGAAGCCATGGCAGAAGCCGACATAGTCCTTCTCGTCCTGGACGCTACAGAACCATTCCATGAAGAAGACGAAGCAGCCATCACCACCTTAGCCACCCGCCCGTTCCTCATTGTTATCAACAAGAACGACCTCGCCCCGGTCAACCCATCAAAGCAACATTCCTACCCCGCGCTGGAAACCTCCGCTCTAACCGGAGCCGGAATCGCCGAACTACGCCGCGCCATCCTTTCCCTGCTTACAGGAGAAGCTGAAAGCGCAGAGACCGCACTCCTCACAAATCTACGCCAGCAGCAAGCGGTTTCGATAGCATTGGCAGCTCTTATCCGAGCGCAGCAAGCTATCATCGCAACCATTCCCCACGAGATGGTTCTCCTCGACCTCTACGAAGCCCTCCACGCTCTCGATGTCCTCACCGGTACCACGACAAGCGACGACATACTAAACCTCATCTTCACCAAGTTCTGCATCGGCAAGTAGCTTCATGCTCCCTTTGCCCCAACATGCCAATCCGCTGTGCGGCAGATGGCTTCCTGCAGACTGACAGTTTGATTGAGGCCCAGCATCGCCTTGGCTCGATCCACGGATGGAACATATCGCGCTACTTCGGCCCCCGGAGTTGGGCTTTTCGCAACATGAATTTCGGTAGACGCATTGAGACTCTGGACGACTGCCTGAGCCAACTCCAGGATACTTAGGTCATGGGCCGAACCTACATTGATAGGTGCCATGCTCGGAGCTTGAAAGAGCATCGTCCACAACCATATGGCAAGGTCCGAGGCATAGAGATAGGAGCGTCGCGCCGTGCCGTCTCCATTGATTTTGATCGGCCTTCCGGCAAGAACGTCTCCGATGAAGTTGCCGATCGCGAAATGTGCGTCCAACGGCAGGTGAGGACCGACAAAGGCGAAGCAACGAGCGATCTTGATCTCGATCGAGCTATGCGTGGACTGAAGGGCGCACATCTGTTCGGATATGCGCTTGCCTTCGGCGTAAACGCTGGCGGGATCGACTGGGTCAGGGCCACCAAGATATTCCTCGGGCACATGCGTGAGGCTGGCGGGTTGTTTGCCGTAAACGGCCCCGGAACTGGTGAGAAGAAGTTTGCGAGTGCCGTGGGCATTGGCGAAGTCGAGAACTCGCGCAGTACCGTCGATGATGGTCGTGAGCATTTCGAGGGGATGCTCGGCGGCTTGTTTGCCGCTGGCTTCGGTGGCGGCATGGATGATGTAGGTAAATTCGCAGTCGGGGAAGGTGAAACTGCGGACGTCGCCGGTAATGACGGCCAAGGATTCGTCGGATGCCAAGTGCGGGCACTTCCTCGCGAAGGCAGCGGGGTCGCGAGTGAGAACCGTTGCGTGTGCATTGAGGCTAAGCTTCCGGTTGATGTGGGAAAAACTTTCGAGCAGCCAACAGCCGAAGAAGCCAGTGCCGCCTGTAATGAAGATGCGCTTGTTTCGTATCTCGTCCCAGAGCGGTTTCGTCTCGCTGAGGATGTGCTCGAGATCGGCGGCGGGCAAAGGCTGCAGTGCCATAGGATCGGTCTGACTATCTTCGCAGATGTCGATGTAGTGTGGCGAGAGCGATATCGCTGGTAGGTGTACCCACAGCCGCCGATGTCAGCGCCAAAGGCGCACTTCATACCTGAATCGATAATTCGCCGCATAGAATGTGTCATCCCGGCCGAAGCGCAGCGAAATGGAGGGATCTGCTGTTGCCTTTGCCTTTCTCGTTTGTCTTCCCGCAGAGCCTGCCCTGAGCGAAGCCGAGCGGGGGAGTCTGCTTTTCTCCTTTTTGCATTTTGCCGTTGCATTTTGGTTGTCATCCTTTCGCAAAGCGGGAGGATCTGCTGTCGTTTCTTGCGGTTGCCCTGACCTCAAAAAAGTTTTCCGCGTTTTCAGCCCAAAAAACGCATGTCAAGTCCTAAAACCACCTAAAATGATCAAACAAAATGGGATAGAGTTGGCATTTTAGTTATGCTCAACCCGCTATACTGGATATATAGATCGAAAACAAAGCAAGCCCGGAGGGGATAAAGCCACCCTTGGGGCTAATTTATTGATTACAAGTATTTTAGACGGAACTCATTTGTTATGAATATTTTGCAGACACTAACTTCCCGCAATCTGCTGATTACAAGTACTTTATCGCCAAGATACCCCCGGGGGGGGAGGGGGGTACCCCCCAGGAGGGGACCATGCAATACGCTCTATGCCGTCACGTCAAGACCAACGGAACCAGTGCGAAGCACCCTCCCTCAACGAAGGCTAGTGGTGTTTCTTTCACTCCCGCCTGCGCAGCGTCACAGCCGGTTCCGCTCCATCGGTTTGTGCTCTGTGAGCGTAGCCGCGTTGCTATCGGTTTGGGTCAGTGCATGGTATCGCGCGATCTGGGAAAGGGTGAGCTCGCGGACGGAGCTGGGTGAGGACTGCCAGGTCCGATACCAATGGACGAGCCATTCCAGTGCAGTTTCAAGTCGAAGACGAGGGGTCCAACTTAGATCCCGGCGAGCACGGCTTGCATCGAGCCGGAGGTAGCCGGCCTCGTGTGGGCCATGATCTTCATCGAGCACCCAGGATGCTCCGTTTCCCCAGAAGTTTGTCATGCGCTCAGCGATCCAGGAGACTGGCCGCGCGTCCTCTTCGCCAGGGCCGAAGTTGTAGGCAGTGGCGAAACGGGCTGCCCCTGGCGCACCACCAAGAAGCTCCTCCGCGAGACGAATATATCCATATACAGGTTCGAGAACGTGTTGCCAGGGACGAATGGCATGCGGACGGCGAATTCGCACAGGCTCGCCCGACAGGAAACCACGGATGAGATCTGGAATCAGGCGATCGACCGACCAGTCGCCTCCACCGATGACGTTGCCGGCGCGGGCAGTCGCGATGGCGACGCCATGTTCGGCCAGCTTATCGACTGGAAAGTAAGACTGCCGGAAGGCAGCGGAGACGATCTCGGCGCACGCCTTCGAACTGGAGTAGGGGTCATAGCCGCCGAGTGGATCTGTCTCACGATAGGGCCACACCCACTCCTTATTCTCATAGCATTTGTCGGTTGTGACTGAGACTACGGCGCGGACAGAGGGGGTTCGCCGAACGGCATCTAGCACTCGCGCTGTGCCGATGACGTTGGTCTCATAGGTTCCGATGGGATCTTCATAGGAATGGCGGACAAGAGGTTGCGCAGCAAGATGGAAGACAACCTCCGGTCGGAACTCACGCATTGAGCCATCTAGCCGCGCAGCGTCCCGGATGTCGCCGCGGATGTCTTCGATAACATCACCGATTCGGACGACGCTGAAGAGATTTGGATCCGTCCAGGGATCGAGAGCGTATCCTCGGACATCGGCGCCGAGGTGAGCGAGCCACAGAGCCAGCCAACCGCCTTTGAAGCCTGTGTGGCCGGTAAGGAAGACACGACGGTTGCGCCAGAAGTCGCTCAGAGAGGTGTTTCCTGCCAGGTCTTCCATGGTGCCCTCCCTTTGCTCCAAAGATCTTCGAGGTTCTGCTTGTCACGCAACGTGTCCATAGCCTGCCAGAAGCCATGATGGAAGAAAGCATGGACCTCACCTCCAGCGACCAGTGTCTCGATAGGTTCGCGCTCGAACATTTGGCCATCGTCAGTAACGGCATCAATGGCTTTTGGATCGAGCACGAAGAAGCCACCGTTAATCCAGCCACCTTCGTCGGAGGGCTTTTCCTGAAAGGAATAGATACGAGTATCTTTCAGGCCAAGGGCGCCGAAGCGGGCGAGAGGCTGCACACTCGTAAGAGTGGCGAGCTTGCCATGGCTTTTGTGGAATGCAATGGACGCGGTGATGTCGACGTCCGCGATACCGTCACCGTAAGTCATGCAAAATGGTTCGTCAGGAGCCAGGTGCTGTCGAATGCGGCGCAGACGGCCACCAGTACCGGTTGCTTCTCCAGTGTCGACCAGGGTGACGCGCCATGGCTCTGCGACGGAGCCATGAACGATCATCTTATTTTGAGTCATGTCGAATGTGACGTCGGATGTATGGAGGAAGTAATTGGCAAAGTATTCCTTAATGACATAACCCTTGTACCCACAGCAGATGATGAAGTCGTTGATGCCGTGCTGAGAGTAAATCTTCAGGATGTGCCAAAGAATGGGCCGGCCGCCAATTTCGACCATTGGTTTGGGACGGAGTGTCGTTTCTTCCGAGAGACGCGTGCCGAGACCGCCGGCGAGGATTACGGCTTTCATGGTCTGGATGTTTGCTCCGGTCGACACTGAGGTGAGAGCGCAAGGCTCCAAAACTTTCAGCTTGCTGCCTTACTATACCGAGGTTGGTCAGAGGAGTCCATAAAGTCCACCCTGCTTGCATGGGCTCTGTAATCTCAAGCATTCTGCGTTGTGTGCTTCCTACTGAAGCACTTCTCATGATTTTTCGAGAAGAAGGCATCTTATGGGAACTTTTTAGTACGGCATCAAAGCTTTTAGTATCCTAACGTCTATGAGTGAACGTGCAGAACAGTTGCGGAAACAGATCCTGAAGTTGACTGCGGAATATCATGCCGAGGCTTTCCCTGTGCGCGAGTTCGTTCCTGGCACTTCGGCTGTTCCAGTGTCGGGAAAGGTGATTACAGCAGACGATATCTGCTCTGTAGTGGAGTCGGCGTTAGATGGCTGGTTTACGACAGGACGCTTCGCGAAAGAGTTTGAACGCAAGCTGGCGAAGTTCGTCGGAGTGCGGTCTGCTTCGCTGGTGAACTCAGGATCGTCCGCGAATCTTGTGGCGCTCAGCGCATTGACCTCGCCAAAGCTGGGTGATCGCGCATTGAAGCCTGGCGATGAGGTGATCACAGTCGCTGCGGGCTTCCCCACCACGGTCAATCCAATCCTTCAGAATCGACTGGTGCCGGTGTTTCTGGATGTGACGCTGCCGACGTATGAGATCGATGTGACGCGGCTGGAGGAGGCATACAGTCCCAAGGTGAAGGCGGTAATGATCGCGCACACGCTGGGGAATGTTTTCAACCTGGAGGCGGTTACCGCTTTTTGCAAGAAGTACAACCTGTGGCTCGTGGAGGATTGCTGCGACGCTCTCGGCTCCACGTACAAGGGCCAGAAGGTGGGGACCTTTGGGGACATTGCGACAGTGAGTTTCTATCCGGCCCACCACATCACCATGGGCGAGGGCGGCGCGGTGCTTACCGATAAGCCCGCCCTGCAAGTCCTTATCGAAAGCTTTAGGGATTGGGGACGTGATTGCTGGTGCGAGCCCGGCAAGGACAATACATGTGGCAAGCGCTTCGAGTGGCAGTTGGGAACACTGCCCTGCGGATACGACCACAAATACACCTACTCGCACGTGGGCTATAACCTGAAAGCAACCGACATGCAGGCGGCTCTGGGAGTATCGCAGATCGCGAAGCTGCCAGAGTTCATCGCGCGGCGCAAAGAGAATTTCAGCTACCTGAGGGCTGCGTTAAAGCCGCTGGAAGAATTTCTGATCCTGCCGGTAGCGGGCAAAGACTCCGACCCTAGCTGGTTCGGCTTCCCTATCGCGGTAAAGCCGACGTCGCCTTTCACCCGCGATCAACTGACCCGTCATCTGGAGGCGAATAAGATCGGCACCCGCTTGGTCTTCGCTGGAAATCTTTTGCGACAGCCAGCCTATGAGGGCTATCCGCATCGAGTTGTCGGCGACCTGACTAATACTGACTTTGTCATGAACCAGGTCTTTTGGATCGGCGTTTTTCCCGGGCTTAGTAACCAAATGCTGGACTTCATCGCGTGGTCCATGACTGAGTTCATCAATGTAGCTGCGTCGGGGTTACAGATCGTTTAGTGGTCGATCAAACCGTAGGAGATTTTTAATCTACCTTAGCCCACGAGCCTGAATCACCCCTCGTCAAATCACGCACTCGCCGCTCAGAGGATGGCCGTTTTCTTGCTGTGCTTGTTAGGTGGCCCCATCGAACTTGATTACGACCAGCGGCTTTGGCCTGATAGAGAGCCTTATCGGCAGAATCCAGCAAGTCCTCCTTGCTGTTGGAGTCACTCGGCCAGCATGTTGCCACACCGCAGCTTACTGTTGACAGCCGAGGATGACTGCCTGGTTCCGGCAATGCGGGCGATCCAGCGACTTCAACAAGTTTGCGAATTCTTTCTGCAACGATCAGTGCGCCCTCCTGGTTTGCCCGGGGTAGTAGGACGACGAACTCCTCCCCGCCAAATCGCGCCGCAAAATCGTCCTTGCAACGCAGACTCTGTGACAGAAGCGACGCCACGCGCACCAGCACGCGATCGCCGTAAAGGTGTCCGCGCGTATCGTTCGTAATCTTGAAGTGATCGATGTCAATCACAATGGCCGAAAGGCAACTTCCGGAATCGACGGCCTCCTGCCACAGCTTCGCGAATTGCAACTCGTAAGCATGTCGATTGGCAATGCCTGTGAGGCTGTCAATACAGGAGATCTTTTGCAGCTCTACATTCAGGAACGAGAGCTCGTTGCTCTGTATCTCGCTGCGAAGCCGCATCAGATATCCCAGGCGCTCCTCGCGTCCAACGCTGTAGTTGGCGATTACCGTCATCGAGATGGCGCAAACCGCTAACGTGATTCCGAGCAACTTCTCCGAAGGGTTGAGAAAGTGATCCAGGCGGATGAAGACGAGATCGCTCGCAAGCAAAACGACAGATGCGGTCAGGGCATAGATAAATTGCAGCCGCATGACAACGTTCACAAAAATCACTGCTACGATCAGCCCTACCTGGGCGTAAGCGGATGAGGTTGCGCTCGCACTACTTTCAAGGTAAAGGTGCGTTATTCCTATGACGCAACTCGCCAGCGCGATACTGGTTTCGCGGTAGATCTTGTTTGGACTCCACCGCATGCTGACGTTGATCAATAAAGCTATCGGCGTAACAATGCACAGGCGGACCTGCAATGGAAACCAGGAAGCACCGCCGCGAATAAAGTAGTCCGCGATGACATAGATATTGAAGAGCCCGATTGCAATCAAGCCTTCGATCCAGAGACGTTCCGAACGCTGAACAAAGGTTGATTGCTCAAAACCGTTTTCAAGAGGCTCCGGCAGCACCAATCGTTGGAACCCTTTTCGGGAGAGCCGCTCTATCTCCGCGATCGCAAGTTCATGAATGGAAGTGCCAGGCATCTTGAATTTCGCTTCTTTCTCACGATTAAATCTCTTCTTATCTCTGTCGGCATCCGGCCTTGTTTCATCAGAGCATTGGCACCAACGGTGCTGGAAACCAATGTTACTAAAGGGGGAGAGCGTTACACTCCCTATTCCAGGGACATACGTAGTACTTCTGTGTCATCTGTTCGTCTGCGCCATCCATGCTATGCAGAGCGGTGCCCTCTTCAAGGTTCATCTACCTTGTCCTTGTTTGCTTGAAACTGCAAAATCAAACCCGAAGACAACACACAAGTCGCGGCATTCGATCCAAAGTCAACGTTGTCTCTCAAGCGTAAGAATTGTGACCCGAAAAACTTTACTTTGCAATGAAATTATCAATCAGCCGCGTCTTTCCAACATAGGCGGCGATTGCTACCAAAGAACCGGTCGCGACACATGCCACGGGCTGCAAGCTGTTTGCATCTACTACGGCGAAATAATCCACCTGTACTCCAGGCACAGCCTGGAGTATCGTCATTCCGTTTCGAATCACGACGTTACTTTGCCGTTCGCCCTCAGCGATTATTTGTTCCATTCGCAGCAACGCTTCATGCAGGACCAGCGCGTGTTTCCGCTCCTCCGCGGTTAGATACTTATTCCTGCTGCTCAAAGCCAGTCCATCCGCGTCTCGGACGATAGCGCAGCCCACCAGCTCCACGTCAAAATGTAAGTCCCGCACCATCTGCCGCAGCACAGCAAGCTGAGCAGCATCCTTCTGTCCAAAGTAAGCACGGTTCGGCCCTACTACGTGGAATAATTTCGCCACTACGGTAGCTACACCGGTAAAGTGTCCTGGCCGCGAAGCCCCATCCAGACGGTCTCCGATCCCCGCTACGGTCACGGTCGTCATTGACCCATCCGGATACATTTCAGCCACCTCAGGAGCGAACAATACCTCGACCTCTTCTGCCTCAAGCTGACTACGATCTTCCTCGAACGTTCGAGGATATCGCGCAAGGTCCTCCCCTGGTGCAAACTGTAGTGGATTCACAAAGATCGAAACGACCACCGTTTCGCACTCCGATCGAGCGCGTCGCACAAGGGATAAGTGTCCTTCATGCAGGGCTCCCATCGTAGGCACAAAACCGAGTACCGAGCCTCGCGTCCGCAATTCGCGGCAAACCCTCTGCATCTCCGCAACGCTCTTCACGATTCTCATACAAAGACACATCCTCACCCGCCCCATCGCGAGCTTATATCTTCAAAATCGCCATTTGAATTGGTAGACCCCAAACGTTACCGAGAAACGCATCGCAGCTCTATCCGGGGTCGAAGCTGGTCGCCTCTCCTTCTACACCATCGTTTCAGCCGGAACTCCCATCATTTCTCGCATCTCCCGTGAAAGATGATAGCTTTCTGCGTCCGAAGGAAATGTCCTGGCCTCAACATCGTGCCGGTACGCTTCTAACGCGTCTCGCATCAGTCCCGCCACATCCGCGTAACGCCTCACAAACTTCGCGGGAGGCGAAAAGGTCATAGTCATCATGTCGTGCAGCACCAGAATCTGCCCGTCGCAGTCCGGTCCCGCGCCGATCCCGATGGTAGGAATTTGCAACTCCTCTGTCACGATTCTGGCCAGTTCTCGCGGCACGCCCTCGAGCACGAGCGCAAAGCAGCCCGCATCTTCGAGCGCCAGCGCGTCGGTGCGTAATTCGTCGATTGCCTCCATCGTCTTGCCCTGTACCTTATAGCCGCCCATGCGATGCACGCTCTGTGGGGTCAGGCCGAGATGTCCCATCACCGGAATCTCCGCGTCCACTATCCGCCGCACCAGCTCCTTCCGCTCGCGCCCCCCTTCAAGCTTCACTGCCTCGGCGCCGGCTTCCTTCACAAACCGGACCGCATTGGCGACACCCTCGCGGTCGTCCGTCTGATAGCTTCCAAATGGCATGTCCGCCACTAACAGAGCGCGTCGCAGTGCCCGTCTGACACCACGCGTGTACAGCAGCATCTCGTCCATCGTTACGGCCAGCGTGTTCTCATGGCCCTGCATCACCATCGCGAGCGAGTCGCCCACGAGCACGACATCCAGTCCAGCCTCATCGACGAGTCGGGCACTCGCATAGTCGTACGCGGTCACCGCAGTGATCGGCTGGCGCAACAACTTTTTTTGCAATAAAGAGGGGACTGTAACTTTAGCAGGAAGATCGGCCTCGCGCCCAACACGCGCGCCAGCTCGTTCCGCAGAGAACGTAGTCAGACTCATCATAATCTCCAGTGCAGTTCCACCGCGTGTCGCCTGACAAAGCGCGACTTTGGCCGGATACCACCTGTCCCAGCAACCACCTGGGTCCGCGTTAAAGCCTACTCGCCCCCGGTTTACATAGCAAGTATTCGAGGTCGATTGCGGTCAGGGTTTTGCGACAATCGGCAGTTCAATAAAACTCTCCTGCCCGGGCCCGTGGTAGATTCGCTGCTCCGCTCTGCGATAATCCTGCGGCTTGGCCCAGAAGATGTTCGGGACGAAGGTCTGAGGATTGCGGTCGTAGAGGGGGAACCAGCTTGATTGCACCTGCACCATGATACGGTGGCCCGGTAGAAAAACGTGGTTGGCGGGTGGCAGATTGAACTTGTAGAGGAGCGGCTGTCCTGCAGCGATCGGCTTCGGATTTTCGAGGCTCTCACGGTAGCGTCCGCGGAAGATGTCGGCGGAGACCATGAGTTCGTAGCCTCCCATCTTCGGTTGGCCGGCGACTTCGTCGGGGTAGACGTCGATCACCTTGACGACCCAGTCGGAGTCGGTTCCGCTGGTTGAAGCGATGAGGTTGGCTACGGGTTGGCCGCTGATCTTTACCGGGGCGGTGAGGACGTCCGAGGTGAAGACGGCGACATCGGTGCGGCCGGAGGCTTCGCGCTGATCGTCGGCGAGCCAGTTCGGCCAGGTGAGGCCGTTGTCGTAGCCGATGGGTTGGATGGGACGGGCGCGGAAGGGTACTGGCTTTGCCGGATCGGAGATGTATGCGTCGAATGGTACGTTATCTTGCGTAGGTGCGGTGAAGCTGAGCTTGCCTTCGGCTCTGAGGTAGAGCGGCGCGGAGGTTGAAGCGCAGCCGCTCTCGCAGGCGACTGGCCACGCGGGAAGCTTGCGCCACGTGTTGGTACCGCTTTCGTAGGCGGAGACTGGCGCGATTGCGGGGGCTGATGTGTCGTCTTTCAGGTACTTCGCGAGGAAGGGAGCGAGGATGTTTTCGCGAAAATATAGCGACGTGTCGCTGTTGAATTTGATGGCGCCCAGGGTGCTGCCGTCTTCGATTCCCTGACCGTGGTGCCAGGGGCCCATGACGAGGAAGACCTTGTCGTTGCTGGTGTCCTTGGGCTTGATGGCCTTGTAGACTGCCATGGCTCCGTAGATATCCTCCGCGTCCCAAAGGCTGTGGACTAGTAGCGTCGGGACGGTGATCGGTTCGGCAGCCAATAACTTGTCGACGGCCTGGTCCTGCCAGAAGGCGTCGTAGCTGGGGTGGGCGATAACCTTGCGCCAGAAGCCGGTCTGTTCAAGGCCGCGTCGTTTGCCAAGTTCTCCAGCCGAGCCGGCGTCCATGAACATGTCATAGTCGTCGAAGTTGCTGGTCCACCACTTCACTGTGTTGTCGCGCGTGCCGTCCTGCTCGTAGATGTAGGACATATTCTGCTGGCGAAAGGCTCCGTTGTGGAACCAGTCGTCACCCTTCCAGCCGTCGACCATCGGGTTCATCGGGACGGCGACCTTGAGGGCCGGGTGCGGATGGACGAGGCCCATCAGGGTGGTGAATCCGTCGTAGGAGATGCCGATGATGCCGACTTTGCCGTTGCTTTCGGGGGTATTTTTTACGAGCCAGTCGATGGTGTCGTAGGTGTCGGTGGCGTGGTCTACCTGCGTGGGGTTGAGGGGGCCGCGGAGGGGGCGGTTCATGATGTAGTCGCCCTCGGAGCCGTACTTGCCGCGGACGTCCTGAATGACGCGGATGTAGCCGCCGTCGACGATGACGTCGGTTGCGTTGTCGTAGCCGAAGAGGCTGGAGCCGAGGTGCGCGCTTTGCGTGTTCGTCGTCAGCGCGTTTGCGCTGTAAGGCGTCCGGGTGAGCAGGATGGGCGCGTTTTTTGCTCCTTTCGGGACCAGGATGACGGTGTGGAGCTTGACGCCGTCGCGCATCGGGATCATGACCTCGCGGCGCTGGTAGTCGAAGCCGGTGTTGGTCGGCACGAAGGCCGTGGGAGACTCGCTCGGCAGGGTGGCCGGGGTCTGCTTCGAGGTACTTTGGGCGGATGCGAGGGGGAGGAGGTTGCAGAGAACGGCGGCAACGAGCAGACTTCGGCGGAGCAGAGACGCGGGCATATGTTTCCTTTTCATGTGAGGACAGGAGCGATGCTTTGTCTGTCCATCATGTCTGGAACGGTGTCAGAGTGCTGACGTTATCATATGCGGCATCATATGCGGCGGTTGGGCCGGAAGCTGTCGAATGTGTCTCTTACCAATCTTTACTGGCTGATATTTCCTGCGACCCTGCCTTTCCTGTTTCCGTTCGCAGTGGGTGGGGTACCCCCCCATTGCCCGCGCGTAAATTAGCTGCAATCAATAACTTACGGCAAGATCTGGCCGCCAAAATCCTCATAACAAAGGAGTTGCGTCCAAATTAGCCTATATCAATAACTTAGCCTGGATGGTGTCAGGGGCTTGCTTTGTTTTTGATCTATATATTCAGTATAGCGGATTGGATATAACTAAAATGCCAAACGGATGTCGTTGGATAGTAAAGAGTTAAGCGGTTTTGGGGCTTGACATGCGATTTTTGGGCAGAAAATGGCAAATAAAAAACAACGGCAAGAACAAAGGCAATAAAATCAGTCGCTTCGCCCTTCGGGCTACGTTCGGGCGTTACACCCCGGAACGAGCGACAGCGCTCGCCGGGGACCCCGTCTTCGGCAGAGCGGTAGCGCCTTCGGCGCGGCGTTTATTGGCGGGGCTGGAAGCCCCGCCCTTCCGGGTTGAAGGTGTTGGCGCGTGGCGGAAAACGCGGTTTCTGGGCCCTTCGGGTTGAGGGCGTTGGCGTGGTGCGACGTGGTTTTTGGTGGAACCCGGATTTCCACCCCAGCGAGCAACGCGCTCGCTGGGGACCCCGGTTTTTTGGGTTATTGGTCGTTGAGGTTGAGGGTGAGGTTTTTGGCGGCTTCGGGGCGGGAGCGGGGGGCTTTTTTGAAGGTGACTTCGCGGACGTGGAGAGGGCGCTGGACGTTCTTGTTGCCTTCGAGGAGGTCTTTGATGGTGAGGAGTTGGAGGCGGGGGGAGCGGCTGCCGTCGTGTGAGGTGTAGAAGCCGGCTTCGGCGGCTTCCTTCTGCATGGGTTTGGGGGGTTCTTAGAAGGAGACGTAGACGCCAAGGAGGTCGCTCGTGAACGCGTGCGCTTCCAAGCCTCCGGTAGACCGTCGGACGGACAAGTCACGTCCGTCGAGCGAGAGAGATGAGGGTTGTCTGCATGAGTTATAGTCTTGGAACGTATCCCCACCTCGGGGGGCTGAAGCGCTCCTCTCCCCCTTCCAAGATTGCTTCGGCATAGGCCTTTGCGTCTTCGACAGTGACTTCATAGGGCTCACGCTCCGGCAGAGCGGCAAGCAATCGGGCGGCACCTAGGTAGTCTTCCTTCGTCAAAGGCTGACTCAGATCGATCGATGACGAGGGTTCAGTTTCGACATTGCAGTTTGGACAGCGGTCATTGCATGTGCAAGACCACTCGTCTGTCCACGTCGTATCGCATTCGGAGCACTGGTATGTGTTTTCAAACCAATCCGCAACTGCTTGTCCGCTGTCGTCCTCATTCAGTGGTGCGTTCATATCTTCCCTCTCCGCAGAACCTTATCAGCCCGGCGTCCCTTAAGACCTGAAGCTGCTGCCGAATTTTCGGTTTTATGTTTCCGTTTTTGGGAAAGAGCAGCTGAAGCTCGGTCTCGAACCTGTACATGTCAACAAGCGAGAACTGTCGGTGTGGCAGTCGCTGGAGGAGATTGAGAATTGTTGCCGCCCAGCTTCGATTTTTCGGCGTCAACGAGGACAGACGCTCCAGCCGTGCGAAAGCTTCCCGGGGAGCTTGCTTCGCACACATCATACCGTCGTTGACGATTGGGATTTGTCCCTGAATAGCTATTGCCGGTAAAACGATGTTGCAGCCGATCCAACCCGCTCTTCTCGCTGATGCTGCGAGGGGCTTACGAGGTTCGATGGAAGCCTCGGTAATCAGAGAGTGATGGATGGCCCGAAGACCTTGTATCGACCACGTAACCGAGTATTCGAGCAATAGAAATGTAGGGGTGTTTCCGTCCCGTATGGTTCTCATCATGGCGCTATATGCGCCGTCCAAGACCTTGTTCGTGAAGACGCCACGCTTGCTTTTCAGTTCGTAGCCATGACGGCAGGCTTCGCAGAAAAAGTCTCGGGTTCGAGTGTTTGCAGGAGTTGGCGTCAGCTTGTCGGAATCGCACCTTAGGCAATAGCCATGTCTAGTAATCCAGTCTTCGCTGATCATCCGAACTTGTTGCGTGCGGTTCGCATATCCGAGACCAAGGCCCGTATTGCCAAACATTTCCATCGCTTAATGCTCTATCATTGCGAGGTAGACAAGCATGTCAGAGCCGCCAACCAGCGTTCGGAAGGCGCGCATGGCGTCGGCTACGCGGCCGCCTTGTTCGATGGCCTCTTCGTAGGAGCGGGCGGCTTCTTCGTTCCACTCCCAGGTGTCTTTGAAGGCGGTGATCTGGGAGGCGGAGCGGGTGCCGTCCTTTTCGGCGAAGAGGACGTTGTAGTCCTGACGGGAGTTGAAGGGCGGGTCGAGGTAGATGAGGTCGACGGACTGGTCGGGGATGTAGTCGCGCAGGACTTCGAGGTTGTCGCCGTAGTAGAGCTTGTTTTTGTCGTGATTCGTTATCGGGGGCATCCGGGTTGAGGTTAGCACGTTGCAGCTATGTGTAGAGAGCGGTTTGCTTCGCGAATGCCCTTCCGTCAGGTGCGCCGGAGAGGTGGGTGGCTTCTTGGGTTGTTAGAGAGACACCCCACGTTAGCGACGATGAGGCTGTCGCGAACATGGGGCACCCGGCGGAATGACAAACAAGAAAGACAACGGCAACAGCTATAGGATCTTTGCTACCACGAGCGTTAGGTCGTCTTCCTGCTCTTTTGTTCCGGCGAAGGTGGAGACGGCTTTGGTGACGTCGGATACGAGGGTGGCGGCGGAGTCGGTTTCTTTGCTGAGGATGAGGTTTTTCAGGCGGTCGATGGAGAACTGATCTTCGTTTTCGTTCTCCTGCTCGGTGACGCCGTCGGTGTAGAGGGTGAGGATGTCGCCTGATTCGAGCTTGACGACGGTGTCGGAGAACTGTGCGTCGGGAAGGATGCCCACGATGGGGCCAGACTCTTCGAGGAGAAGGGCTGTCTGGGTGCGCGTGCGAACGAGCAGAGGCGGGTTGTGTCCGCCGTTGGCGTACTGCAGCGTGCGAAGGGAAGGATTGACGCGAGCGTAGAAGACGGTGACGAAGTTTGCCGGACCTGTGATCTGTTTGAGGACGTTGTCGAGGTCCTTGATGATGGCCGCTGGGCCGGGGAGCTCGTGAGCGCGAACGCGGAGGACTACGGCGAGGGATGGCATGAGGAGAGAGGCGGCGGCGCCCTTGCCGGAGACGTCTGCGATGACGATGTCGACGATGTTGTCGGAGATCTGGAAGAAGTCGTAGTAGTCGCCGCCGAGGAGCCGGGCGGTCTGCATGGATGCGGCGAGCTCGATGCCGGGGACGATGGGCGGTTTGGGCAGGACCTGGCGCTGGACCTGGGAGGCGAGGGTGAGGTCGCGCTCGTAGTCGTCGCGCTGCCGGCGGATGTCGGCTGCCATCTTGCCGCGTTGCGTGGCGATTCTGGTGACGAAGAAGCTGACGATCAGATAGCCGGCGAGACTGATCACACCGCGAAGGACGCGGACGTGAAGGGTGTCGGTTGGTGGGCCGAAGAGATCCTGCAGGAATGCGCAGAACAGAGCGATAGCGACGGTGACGGGGAGGCGGTTGACGAGGCCGCTGAGCGCGATGGGGAGGAGGTAGAGGTAGCCGATCGAATCGTCTTCCACGACAATTTTGTCGGTATAGGCGATGGCGCCGATGGCGACAACGATGATGAGGTTGAGCAATCCTGTGGCGCGGTTCTCTGCCAGGAGCAGGTCCCGCTTGTAGTCCTGACTATTCTTGTTGTTTTTCATCAGGGCCATTGTGATGGTCTCCTCGTTTGATGAGCTTTGAAGGTCGGCCGCATAAGATCCGGCACGCGCACGCAGGCCCGATGCATGACTTAGCTATAGTACAGGCGGCCTGGTGCTGAGATTATTGGGTGGGTTCGCGCGCGGGCGGGTTAGTTTTTGGGCTTGCCCCAGATGCTGTCCAGGAAGAGGTAGCGGTCGCGTTGGGTGTCGGGTTTGGCTTCGGAGGTGGCGTCGAGGTGCATGACCTGCCACTGGGTTCCTTCATTACCAGCGGCGTCGTAGGTGGGCCAGTGGGGAAGGCCGGGGCCGTTCGGGTCGCCGGTGCGGGCGAAGTTGGTCCAGTAAGCGCCGATCTGCTCGGAGAGTCTGCGGTCTTCCGGACGCCAGACTGCCTCGGGGCGGGAGTCGAGTGTGCCGAAGACGTATTCGATGTCGTCGGAGTGGAAGGCTCCGAGGATGGCGAGGTGGTATTTGTCGCCGGGGGAGCCGAGGTCGAGACGGTAGCGGAAGACGGGGGCGTTGCCGGTGGCGACCTGGGCTTCAAGCCAGCGCCAGGTGGAGTAGTCGATGAAGTGATCGCCGGCGTAGTCGCCGGCCGAGGCGAGGGCTTCGGCGTCCGTAGTTGCGGGGTAGACCGCGAGAAACTTCTGGGCGTTGTCGCCGAAGTTGGTCTGGGCGGTTGCGGCGAAGCTGGCGGCGGTGGGTTTGGTTTTGGCCATGATGACCTGATCGCGGGCTTCATCGGCGTTCCAACCGGCGAGGAGCGGAACATGGGCCTGGTTGCCCGCGGTGTAGATGTTGGCGACGGAGTCGGGGAGAAAGTAGCCATCGACGTCGGGGCCGAAACGTGGTGGCGGCGGAGTGGTTTTGGCGGTGACGGCGTGGAGAATGTCGTCGGCGGAGAGCTTGCGGAGGTCGGCGAGGGTGGAGGTGTTGAAGGCGGTCTGGGCAAAGGCGACGTTGCGCTGCTCGATGGGTTCGCGAGGCGGGGCGGTGAGACCTGGGCCGCCGAGGGCTCCGCCGCTTTCGCCGATTGCCTTGGCGAAGAGGCCGCGTGCGAGGGGGGAGGCCATCTGGGCGCTGACGGAGATGGAGCCTGCGGACTCGCCGAAGATGGTGACGTTGTTGGGATCTCCACCGAAGGCGGCGATGTTTTTCTGGACCCAGGCGAGTGCGGCGGTCTGGTCGAGGAGGCCGTAGTTGCCGGAGGAGTGGTGAGGCGACTCGGCGGTGAGCTCGGGGTGGGCGAAGAAGCCGAAGATGCCGAGGCGATAGTTCATGGAGACTACGACTACGTTGCGACGAGCGAGGAACTGGCCGTCCTGACGGCTCTCGGAGGTGCCGCCGCTGCTGAAGCCGCCGCCGTAGATCCAGACCATGACGGGGAGGGAGCCGGGTTTGGCGTCGGCGGGAGTCCAGACGTTGAGGGTGAGGCAATCTTCGCTGGGGCCGGGGTCGTGGAAGACCATGTCGGGATAACCGGAAGACTGGATGCAGTGGGAGCCGAAGTCTTTGGCGGGGCGAACGCCCTTCCATTTCGCCGCGGGTTGCGGAGGCTGCCAGCGGAGATTGCCGATCGGCGGGGCGGCGAAGGGAATTCCTTTGAACGCGCGAACCTGATCCTTGTTGGTGAGCGTGCCTTCGACGACGCCGTGGTCGGTTTTTGTGCGGGGCGGGCTGGCAGCGTGAACGGCAGTTACAAGAAAAGACAGCGCCAGAAATGGTGCCGCAAGGGACAGCGAGGACGGTCTATGCATGAGTTTTCTCCGCGGCACAAACTTATCACGGGGGAGCTGGGTGTTATGGAAGGCGTTTTGTGGGTGACGCGCATCGGCTAGCTTAACAGGTAGTTGCCTTTCCTCGCTTGGGTATGGCAAGCTGAGGCAGCGCCAGGGGCGCATCCAGTCCGCGGAAAGGGCCATGCCCACCTACCTAACTTCATAGTCGAAGGTCACGAACCTTCTTTCAGCCTGATTCGTGCGGACGCCAGGCATGTAATGAAAGGAGATTCGTATGCCCAATCCTCAAGGTGCTCTTCCGCTTCCTCCGCGTCCGAGCGTGGAGCGGTACAGAAAGCTTGCAAAGGAACTGGTCAGGGCCTGCAAAGTCACGGCCTGCAAATCAGGCGATGAGGATGCCGTTGGCGAGTGGGCCGAGCGATGGGTCGGAGCTATCGCGGCGTTGACGGGCCAGAAGAAGACGCGCAAGGCGCTTGCACGAGTCAATCAAAGCATCAACGATGTCGAGGAATTTGCTCGGGAAAAGATGTGGGGTGCGGCAGGGGCGAGTTGCACTCTGGCCAGCGCGCAATTTGTGATTGCGCGGTCGCACGGCTTCGAAAGTTGGCCGAAGCTTGTGAAACACATCGAAGCACTTGCACGTGAGAGTTCGTCGGTTGCAAGATTCGAGGCGGCCGCCGATGCTATTGTCAGCGGCAAGACAGCGATATTGAAGCAGTTGCTGAGGGAAGATCCAGAGTTGATTTGGGCCCGTTCGACGCGTGAACATCAGGCTACGTTGCTGCACTATGTCTCGGCGAATGGCGTTGAAGGATATCGCCAGACGACACCGAAGAACATCGTACGCATTACGAAGTTGCTGTTGGACGCCGGCGCAGAGATCGATGCGACGGCAAACGTTTATGGCGGCGGAGCAACGGCCCTCGGATTGGCCGCGACGAGCAGCCATCCGGAACGTGCCGGTGTACAGGAGGCTCTCCTCCAAGTCTTGCTGGATCATGGCGCCACGATCGACCAGCCTCGCGGCGCCGGAAATGACGATCCGGCTGTGTTGGGTTGCCTTGCTAACGGTCGTGGAGAGGCCGCCGCATTTCTCGCCGATCGTGGTGCGAAACTTACTCTGGAGTCGGCTGCCGGCGTCGGCCGGCTTGATGTCGTGAAAAGCTGCTTCGATGATGACGGCGCTTTGAAACCTGGCACATCGAAAGAACAAATGGAGGCAGGGTTCTTCTACGCATGTGGATATGGACAGACTGAGGTGGTTGAGTTCCTGCTCGAAAAAGGTGTGGATCCGGCCTCGCACGGCGGGGATGGGCAAACAGGATTGCACTGGGCTGTGATCGGCGGACATCTGGACACGGTCAAAGCTCTGTTGCGGCGAAATCCTCCGCTTGAGGTAAAGAACAGGTACGGCGGAACGGTGCTTGGCCAAGCGCTGTGGTCGGCGGCGCATGGTGGTGATCCGGAGCTCTATATCAAAATCATCGAGACGTTCATCGCGGCGGGGGCAGAGATGCCTGGGCATCACGTGCCCGTGAACAAGAAGGTGGATGACTGGCTGGAGAAGCACGGAAGCCACGCGGAGCCGACGTGGTACTGGTACGACGAAAGACCAAGGGACATCAAACGATGAAACTCTTCGGTTGATCGCAGACACTCCCTATTCAACTCAGGACTTCGGATTCAGGCGCGACCCTTGGCGGAGCTTGGTGGCGGGGGGTAGCTGCGTTTGAGTTTGGCGGGAGTTGGGGACGGTGGTTCGAGGTCGATGGTGCGGTGGGCGGCGACCATCTCGGCAATGGCGTATTTCAGGGCTTCGACGCCTTCGCCGGTGACTGCCGAGATTTTGTAGAAGGGGAGCTTGCGGCGCTTGGCCATGGCTGCGAGTTTTTTCAATTTCTCGGGGTTGGCTACATCGATTTTTGCTGCGACGAGGATGGTGGGCTTGGCGGCGAGGGCGGGGTCGAAGCTCTTCAACTCTTCGGTGATGACCTTGTAGTCGGCGACTGGGTCGGGGCGTGCGTTTCCTGAAGCGGCGGCGCTCGAGTCGGAGACGTCGACGAGGTGGACGATGACGCTGGTGCGCTCGATGTGTTTGAGGAACTGGATGCCGAGGCCGGCGCCGAGGTGTGCGCCTTCGATGAGGCCGGGGAGATCGGCTACTGTGTAGGACTCGGTGTGGGGGTAGTCGCCGACCTGGACGACGCCGAGATTTGGTTCGAGGGTGGTGAAAGAGTAGTTGGCGATCTTGGGTTTGGCGGCGGAGAGGCGCGAGATCAGGGTCGATTTGCCGACGTTGGGGTAGCCGACGAGGCCGGCGTCGGCGAGGAGGCGGAGTTCGAGGCGGTAGGCGCGCTCTTCACCTGCGCGGCCGAGTTCGTGTTCGCGGGGGGCCTGGTGGGTGCTGGTGGCGAAGTGCTGGTTGCCGCGTCCGCCGCGTCCGCCTTTGGCGATGACGATGGTTTCGTTGGGGTGGGCGAAGTCGTGGATGAGCTCGCCGGTGTTGTCGTCGTAGAGGAGGGTGCCGACGGGGACCTTGAGGGTGGTGTGTTCGCCGGCCTGGCCGGAGCAGTTGGAGCCTAGGCCGTGGCCGCCGCGCTGGGCCTTGTGCTCGGGGTTGAAGCGGAAGTGGACCAGGGTATTGTGGCTGAGGGAGGAGGACATGAGGACGTCGCCGCCATGGCCGCCGTCGCCGCCAGAGGGGCCGCCCTTGGGGACGAACTTTTCGCGGCGGAAGGCCATGCAGCCATTGCCGCCGTCGCCGGCCTTGATACGGATTCGCGCTTCATCAATGAACAAACGAGATTGCTCCAGTAGTCCAGTGTAACGAAAGGCGACGGAAAAGCGTGATAGGGCCTCATTTGCAAGACAGGGTTCATGAAAGATTTACGTGTTTTTTGGTTGCGGAGCGGTACACTGGCTGTACTCAACAATTAACTCTCTGCACCCCCCACTGCGACGAACCGGCAGGGGGAAGCTCGACAACGGAAGCAGAAGGTATCCGCAGTAGCGATCTTGTGGACCCGATATTTTCAGAGGCCAGATATCGCGTAGTCCTTTGAGGAGATCCCAATGAGCCGCAAGATATCCAGTAAATTCACACTATTCTGTGCCGTGGTTTTTGGAGCCACGGGGTTCTGTCATGCGCAGTCGATGACGCAAGGCGCCATCTCGGGCACTGTGTTCGACGCGACGAACGCGGTGGTTCCGAAGGCCTCGGTGGTCATTCACAACGATGCGACGGCCGCGGACGTCAGGCTGACATCGGGCGATGCGGGCGAGTTCCGCGCGCCGCAGCTTTCGCCGGGAACATACACGGTCACGATCACAGCGCCGGGATTCAACGGGCAGAGGCAGAATAGCGTTGTGGTCCAGGTGAACGAAGTCACCGAGTTGAATCCACACCTGACGACTGGCTCCACGGCGTCGACGGTCGAAGTAACGGCAGATGCTCCCGTGCTGAAGTTCGAGTCGGCCGATTACGGTGGGCATCTGGACAGTAAAGAGATCGAATCGATCCCGATCAACAACCGCCGCTGGTCGTCGCTGGCGCTGACGACGCCGGCCGTGACGAATTCGGCGGACGGCTTCGGTCTGTTGAGCTTCCGCGCGATCTCGCAGTTGCTGAACGTGGTGGAAATCGACGGCGCGGACGACAATCAGGCGTTCTTTGCCGAGGAGCGTGGGCGCACGCGCGCCGGCTACTCCACGTCGCAGGCTGCGGTGCGTGAGTTTACGGTGAACACGGGCGTGTACGGCGCGGACTTCGGTCGCGCTGTGGGCGGCGTTGTAAATACGGTGACCAAGAGCGGCGGCAATCAGATGCACGGCGAGGTGTACTTCTATAACCGTAATTCGAGCCGCTCGGCATTTGTTCCGGGCGCGAATAACACGGTGTTCAACCCGACGACGCAGCAATACGTGACGACTCCGTTCCGTCCTAAGGACAACCGGAACCAGCTTGGTTTTGGCGTGGGCGGGCCACTCATCAAGGACAAGCTGTTCTGGTTCTATGCGTTTGATGAGTACCGCCGTAACTTCCCAGGAACGGCGAAGGCGCAAAATCCTAGTTTGTTCTTCGTGGCGCCCAATTCGGGGCTAAGCAACACTGAAACCTGTAACACGACGACCGGGGCCTTTGCAGGCACTCCGGCAGGCTCTACGTCGCCCACGACTACAGTGGCTACTCAGGCGACCTACGACGCGGCGGCCTGCACATTGGCTGCACGTCTTGGCGCGAGCTATGCAGTGGGTGCGGCTCAATACAATACCCAACTTCAGGCATTACTTCCTGACCTGGGCAGCGTGCCGCGGTTTGGCAACCAGAACATCAACACGCCGAAGATCGACTGGCAAATGAGCCAGAAGCATCATGTGAGTTTCCTGTACCACCGCCTGCGCTGGGACTCTCCCGGCGGCGTGCAGACGCAGGGTACGAACAACTATGCGATCGACACGTTCGGTACGGATTTTGTGAAGCTGGACTACGGTGTGGCGAAGCTGGACTCGCTGATCACCAATACCATCACCAACGAAGTCCGCTTCCAGTATGGGCGCGAGCTGAACGACGAGGGCCTGCAGACTTCCAGCGCCTACACGAAGGCGAATCTGCTGAACAGCACGGGCTTTGCTCCTTACGTCGGGCTACAGTCCGGCTCCAACGGGTTCAATCTTGGGGAGCCCTATTACAGTTTCCGCGTTGCGTATCCGGATGAGCGCAAGATACAGGTCGGGGATACTGCTTCCTTCGCGTGGCGTAAACACAATATTCGCGTAGGGGAGGACATTATTCGGAACACCGATCTGGAGAACTTTTTCAACGGCGGAAATGGGCAATATAACTACACAACTGCGGGTCCAGCTGGTATTGCGAACTATTTCTCGGATCTTATAACGAAGAAAGCGACCTGCACGGCGACGGCTACGGGTGTGAATGCAGCCGGCACGGGAGTGCCCTGTTACAACTCGTACAATCAGGGCTTCGGACCGGCCGTCTTCCAAATTGCGACGACAGACTACGGCTTCTTTGTGCAGGACGACTGGAAGATGACACCGCGCCTGACGGTGAATCTGGGCGCTCGCTACGACTACGAGAGCTTCCCGAGCCCAATCTCCAGCGTCGTGAACAGTACCCTTCCCCAGACCGCAAACCGTCCGAGTGATAAGAACAACATATCGCCTCGGCTCGGCTTTGCGTACGATCCATTCGGTCTCGGCAAGACGGTGGTTCGAGGCGGATTTGGCTTTTACTATGGCCGAATTCCCAACAACTATATTCTGGCAGCCTATACGACGACGGGTTCTGCCGCCGCGTATACTTTCGCTACGTTTACCCCAACGACGGCAGGCGCTCCACTGCTTCCGAACGTTGCGACTGCCGCAGTGTCGGGTACGGCTTCAGCGCAGTTCTTCGCACCGAACTTCCAGAATCCGTACACCGAGCAGTTTGATTTCGCCGTGCAGCAGAACCTTGGCTACTCGAGCGTGCTCTCGATCAGCTACATGGGCGCACTGGGCCGCGAGCTGCCGAACTACATCAACGTAAACCTGGATCCGACGAAGACGTACACGGCAACCTACACGGTCGCTCCGGCGGTTTCGGGGGGAACGTGCGGACCCGCAGCCTGCGGTACCTACAATGTGCGGACGTACGCCGGTCGTGCGCAGACGAATGCTGCCGGCACCACTTCGAACAACATCCTGCTGAACCCGAACTTCAGTTCGATCACGGAATCGTTCAGCAATATCAACTCGAACTTCCATGCCTTGACGGTGGAGGTGACGAACCGCACATACAAGTATGTTCAGTTCGATGCAAACTATACGTGGTCGCATGCGCTCGACTTCAGCCAGACCCCGGCGACCCAAGCCAGTACCAACAACTGGCTCGACCCATTTGCGAACCAGCGGCTGAACTATGGCAATTCCAACCAGAATGTGAGGCACCGTGTTGTAGGCTGGGCGGTGTTGAATGCGCCGGGCCTTCATACGGACTCGCCACTGAAGTATCTGGCAAATGGCTGGTCGCTCAAGCCGTATATCCAGATCCAGAGCGGTCTGCCATACTCGGCTCTGACAACTGGAACGGCGGCGAACCAGTGCACGGGGATCGGCTGTCTGCAGGCGGCAAGCACAGGTATTACAGGCACCGGCGCAACAGCGTACCTGCCATTCGTCGGCCGTAACACCTACACATTCCCGCGGACGATCGAGATCGATCTGCGAGCCCAGAAAGAGTTCACGATCCGCGAACATTACAACCTGCAACTGTTTGGCGAGGCGTTCAATCTTGCCAATCACCAGAATGTCACCGGCGTGAATAGCACGGCGTATGGAATTTCCGGCAATACACTGACGTACCAGCCGGCCTTTGGCACTACATCGTCAGCGAATACGAACTACGCGTACGGTCCTCGCGTAGTTCAGATTGCTGCCCGCGTCGTGTTTTAGCTAGCCTGGTGTGAACTGAAAAGGCGGCGGCTTCGGCTGCCGCCTTTTGTTGCTAACACTGATGTGGGCTTTCCCAATTCGTTCGCCTCCGGCTAATCTCATATCATCTTCGGTGTGTGTGCCGAAGTTCTATAGCTGTGATGTCGCTTCGCATGGACAGGGCGGCTGTGAACTATTTTCGATCTTCCCGTGGTTGCTGTGTAGAGGAGTTTAAATTTTCGGGGAGAGTGCATGTCGTTCTGTCGGGGACGCGCGAAGTTTGGCGCGGTCGTAAGGAAGATTGTCCGGGCCTGCTTGTTGTGGTGCTGTGCGGCTGCGACCTTAGAGGCGTGCGCGTGGGGGCAGACTGCGGTGGACGGCGCTATCAGCGGCTTTGTCGTTGATGCGGGCGGGGCTGCACTGGTGGGTGCTGTGGTGCAGGTGCAGAATGTCGCAGATGGAACGATGACCCATGCGACGACGGAAGGCAAGGGAGAGTTTCTGGTGGCGCATCTGCCTGCCGGTGAGTACCTGGTGGACGTGGAGTATGCGCTGTTTGCTCACCTTACGCTGCAGCCGGTGATCGTCGAGGTGGGAGGCGTGACGTCGGTGGAGGCGCGGATGCGGGTGGGTGGGGTGGCGAGCTCGGTGACGGTGAAGGCTGAGCCGGATTCACTGGTTTCTGTGGGCGTCGATGATCTGTCGTCGGCTGCATTGTCGAGCGTGGTTACGCCGGACGAGATCGAGCGGCTGCCGGTGAATGGACGGCGATGGCAGACGTTTGCGCTGCTGATGCCGGGGGTCAATGTTGATCCTGAGGGTGATGGGTTGCTGAGTTTTCGCGGGGTGGCCTCGACACAGAACAGCAGCCGGATCGACGGCGGAGATGATGACCAGAGCTTCGGATCGGTCCCGCGTGGGACGGGGATTGAGAGTGGAGAGGAGGTTGAGGATGCGGCGGAGGTGGGGGTTTCGAATCGCATCAGTGTAGGAAGCGCGTCGGGCGGTGGTGGGTATGGGCGGCATGCGGGAATGGCCTACACGTTTTCGCAGGAGGCGGTGCGGGAGTTCCGCGTGAGCGGGCAAAACTACTCGGCGCTGTATGGTCACGCTGCCGGGGGCATTATCACTACGGTTTCGAAGAGCGGAACGAACGATCTACATGGGACGGGTTTCTATTTGCTCCGAACGAGCGCGTTGGCTGCGGCGAATCCTTTCTCGATTGCGACTAATTATGTGGATGGCGTGGTGACGAGTGCAGCGGTGAAGCCTCATGATCTGCGGCAGCAATTTGGCGGCAGCGTTGGTGGGGCTGCGGTGCGAGACAAGTTTTTCTACTTTTATACTTACGATCAGCAGGTGCGCGATTTTCCAGCGATATCATCTCCCGCCGATCCAAATTTTTATGCGTTGACTCCGACGCAAAAAGCATTGTTGGCCAATCGTGGCGTAACGTCGGCGAAGGTAAATGTGGCGTTGAACTATCTGGACAGTTTGACGGGAACGATTGCTAGGCGGCAGGACCAGACGATCAACTTCGGCAAGGTGGACTGGCAGGCGACGGGGCATCACCGCTTGAGCGTGCAGTATGACCGGGCGCGTTCGAGTTCTCCGGCTGGGGTACGGTCGGCGCCTGTGGTGGATGTCGGGCGAGCAAGCCTGGGCAGCAGTTATGGCAAGGTGGATGCGGTGTTGGGGCGATGGATATGGCTGGCGACGCCGAGGTTGAGCAATGAGCTACGGATGCAGTATGGGCATGACTTTCAGTATGAGCAGGTGCTGGCGCCGCTGCCGCAGGAGCCTGCCGTTGGGCCGGGTGGCTTTGCGCCGGAGGTGGTGATTGGGCCGAATGGATTTACGTTTGGGAGCTCGCCTTCTCTGGGACGCAAGTCGTTTCCAAATGAGAGCAAGGTCCAGTTGGTCGACATGATGACGTGGACGCGTGGCCGCCATCAGCTGCAGGTGGGGGTTGATCTTAGCCTGGTGCATGACGATATCAACGCTCTTACGAATCTGCAGGGTGCCTTTCACTACGACAGCACGACGACGTCGGGCCACGCCGGCGGGCTCGTCGATTGGATTACGGATTACACGTTCAATGTGAACGCTTACCCGAATGGCGGGTGTCCGTCGATTGTCTCGCCGGTGCACGACTTCTGCTTTCGTTCCTTCACGCAGAGCTTTGGACAGACAGCGGTGACGTTTGACACACAGGAGTGGGCAGGATTTTTGCAGGACGACTGGCATGTGAAGCGAGGGCTTACCGTGAATGCCGGGTTGCGTTATGAATACGAATTTTTGCCATTGCCGCAGCAGCCAAATGCGGCGCTGGACGCGGCGTTCGGCAATACGGGCGCGACGAGTGTGTTTCCTGAAGACCGAAACAATTTTGGCCCCCGGATTGGTGTGGCGTGGGAGCCGTTTGGATCGGGTCGCGGCCTCATTCGAGTCGGGTATGGCCTCTTTTACGGACGGCTGCCAGGTGCGACGATACGAAGCGCGCTGGTGGATACGGCGCAGGCTACGTCGGCGAGGCATGTCTTAATTACACCTACGACAGTTACAAATTGTCCACAGGTGGCAAATCAGGGGTTTGGCTATGCGTGCGCTTATGTGACAACACCACCGTCCGCGGTTACGACAACGACCTCGGCGATGGTGTTCGATCGCAGGTTTCGATTGCCCATGGTGCAGCAGGGCAGCTTGACAGTGGAACGCGGGGTGGGCGCGGGAGTGGTTGCGAGTGCGACGTATCTGATGAATATCGATCGGCAGTTGCCGAACTCGGTCGATATCAACATCGCTCCGGCTACGGCGACGAAGATGTTTCAACTGCAAGGGGGCACAGGGGTAGCGGGGGTCCGGGACGGCGAGACTTTTGTTGTCCCTTTTTATTCGCAGCGAGTGAATACAAACTTCGGACCGGTGACCGATATCGTTTCCAACGCGGACGCTACGTATAACTCAATGGTGCTCGAGGCGCGGCGGCGGCTTCGTGGGGGACTTCAGTTTCGTGCGAGCTGGACGTGGGCCAAGGCGATTGACTACGGGCAGGGCGGCGCTACACCGCGGACGAACGCGCAGTTCGATCCGTTCAATGTGCTGTATGACAAGGGTCTATCGGCGCTGAACTATCCGCATAAAATACACGTCAGCGCGGTGTGGGAGCCGAAGCTTGCCAGCGAGCAACGGTGGCTGCGGGTCGCCGCGAATGGGTGGACTGTTTCGCCGCTGTTTACGGAGTCGAGCGGCAGGCCGTATAGCATGGACATCTTTGGAGGTACACGGCTCACAGGTGGTCATCAGAGCATCAACGGCTCGGGTGGCGCGGCGTATCTGCCGACCATCGGGAGGAATACGTTGCGGCTGCCGGATACGAACCGGTTCGATCTGCGGGTGAGCAGGGCGCTGCGAGTGACGGAGCGAGTGCGGATGCGCGGGAGTTTGGAGGTCTTCAATCTGACCAACCACTTGAACTACTCGGCGATTATGCAGCGGGCGTTTCTTGTTGGTACGGAGACGAATGGCGTGACGCCGCTGATCTTTCAGAACGCGGCGACGGTTGCGGCGGAGGGGTTGAATGTGCGGCCGTTCGGAACTTTCACGGCGGCGTCGACGGGGCAGTCGTCGGAGCGGCAGGTGCAGCTGGGAGTCAGGGTAGAATTCTAGGTTTTCAATGTTGCGAGATGGAGAGCGTGTTGCCGTCGGGGTCAGTAAACCATGCGACCTTGGCGCCTCCTGGAGCGATCCAGACTCCGTCGGCGGTTTGCTCGAAGTAAGGGTAGCGCGTGAACTGCAGACCATTGGCGGTCATCTCGGCGGCGGTCTGGTGGATGTCTTCGACCTGCCAGCCGAGGATGGTGAACGGGAAGGGAGTGAAGTTGTCCACGCGCACGATGCGGACCATGGTTCCATTGGCGTCCATGACGATAGCGAAGGAGTCGTCGGTGATGAAGCGCAGACCGAGAAGGTCTTCATAAAAGTGACGGGCGCGGGTCGCATCCTTGGTGGGGATGAAGGCGATGAGCGGGTTATGGGTAAGCATGCCGTGACCTCGTTAGTCAGAAGACAACCGAAACTATCTTCCGTCGTGTTGCTGTGTGCGAAGCTGGGCGAACTTCCGGTCCCCAGTCTGTTCTGGAGCGAGATCGGAACGAGCGGCGAAGCGCGTCGTGGGGAAGGCGTCTGGGTAGTTCTGTTGGATCCAGGCTGTCATTTTTTCGCGAACGAGGCAGCGGAGATCGAAGTTCTCGCTGGAGTTGCGAGAGCTCATGAGGCAGCGCAGCTCCATGGAGCGGTCGGTGAGGTTGGTGACCTGCAGGCCGCAGACCTGCTTGTTCCATAGCGGTGAGGGATGGACGATCGCTTCGAGTTGCTTACGCAGGTCTTCGACCGGGATGGAGTAATCGACGTAGAGAAAGGCAGTTCCCAGAATGTCGGAGGACTGACGGGTCCAGTTCTGGAAGGAGTTCTCGATGAAGTAGTTCAGCGGGACGACCAGGCGGCGGAGGTCCCAGATTTTGACGATGACATAGGCGGAGTTGATCTCTTCGATGCGGCCCCACTCTCCCTGAACGACGACGACATCATCGATGCGAATGGGTTCTGTGAAGGCAATCTGCAGGCCGGCGAAGAGGTTCGCGGCGGTGGATTTGGCGGCGGTGGCGAGGATGAGCGAGGCGATGCCGGCGGAGGCGAGAAGGCCGGAGCCGTAGTGCCAGATGCGCGGGTCGTTGAAGGTCCACAGCAGGGCGCCGATGTCGATGATGACGACAAAGGTGATGAGCATCCGGCGAAAGAGCTGGAACTGGGTGTGGACCCGGCGCGCCTGGAAGTTGTTTTCGGCGCTGAGGTCGTAACGGCGCAGCATGACGGCCTGCAGGACGTAGATGCAGCCGATGGCGAACCAGCCGAGGGCGACCACCATCAACATGACGACTGCCTGCCGCAGCATAGCGTCGATGTTGTCCGGAAGGCCGGGGATGACGGGCAGGACGATGAGGAGGCAGGTCAGAAGGAAGATTGCGCGAGCGGGCTTTCCAAGGTGTCGTTGCAGCCCCCAGCCGAGTGGGTGGCTAATGGATTCTTTGCGGCGCAGAACGCGAAACAGGATGTAGTGCACCAGGTTCGCGATTACAAGCACGCTGCAGAAGACGAAGATGGCGAAGAACCATCCGTGCCGGAAGTGAAAGATCGCGAGCGTCGAGAGGGCAGCGCGGCCCAAGTGTGATTTGGCAGGAATGAGGGTGGCTGGATTCAAGCGGCTCGGTCTCCTTGCGCTGGTTAGATGCTTCGAGTCGAGGAGCTGATACGTGTTGGTGCGGGTTGGCTGTTACTTACGTTGCAGGTATTCGAGAGCCTCCAGCACGGCCGTCTCCAATGCGATGCGCTGGTCGGAGTAGGAGTGATCGGTTGTCAAGTGGACTGTGGTGATGTCGGTAGCGCCGGCTTTGTGAAGCGCCTCGACGAAGGCGTCGTTGGAGGGAGCGAGGCCGTCGTCGGATGTAATGACGAGCACAGAACGGTTTGCGAGCTTTGGGGCGAGGTTGGGGATGTTCCAGGCTGCAGCATTCGCGATGACCTCTTTGGCGAGACTCTCCGGCGTGCATCCGGCGAGCGGGGCCATCCCTTCCGCAGCAAAGTGGGCGGCGAGTCGAGCAGCGGCCTCCTTCTCCTGGCCGGGCTTGAGCGATTGCACTTTGTCTACACCCATGTCTGCGGCGGAGATTAAGCCGACAGCTTTGATTGCTAGGTCTTGCGCACCGACGTACCGGGCCATGAAACCGCCCATGCTGTGGCCGATGAGGACGATGTATGCGGGGTCGGAGCGGAGTTTCTTCGCGTGGGCGGCATCGCGCAGATAGGCTATGGCGGATTGGATGTCTTCGATGGAGTGGGTGAAGGAGAAGTCGCCGGGCGAACCCCAGGAGCCGCGGTAGTCGAAGTAGACGACGTCCCAGCCATCGCGGCGGATGGCCTGCGCAAGGTCGAGATTCTTTTCATTGCCGGGAAAGCCGTGAAGAAGGAGGACGACTGGATGCGGCCCGGCTCCTTCGGCGACATAGGCGAGGGCGTTGAGCATGGCTCCGTGGCTGGGGATTTGGAAGGTTTCCATTACGGCTGGGTAAGCCTTGTCCGGAGCGGGGTCGGTGGTGAGGGCCGCGGGAAGTTGCTGCGCGTGGAAAGGTAGCGAGGCGCACAAGAGCGCAGTGGCGGCGATGAAGTAATGGAGGCGCATGGGCTGATTGTTATTTGCGCTGTGCGGATTGTAAAGGTGTGATTGATGAAGAAAGTGCGACAGAGCGCCTAAAATAGAGGTGTGAGCTTTACGGAACAGTTCGATGTGGTGGTGGTGGGTGCGGGACACGCTGGCTGCGAGGCGGCGATGGCGTCTGCGCGAATGGGTCTGCGGACGGCGATCTTTACACTGAATCTCGATTTGATTGCGCAGATGAGTTGCAACCCGGCGATTGGCGGGATTGCGAAGGGGCATTTGGTGCGTGAAATCGATGCGCTGGGCGGCGTGATGGGCGAGGTCGCCGATGCAACTGGAATTCAGTTTCGCCTTCTGAATACGTCGCGGGGGCCGGCGGTGTGGTCGCCGCGGGCACAGTGCGATAAGGCGCTTTATCGCGTAAAGATGCGTGAGGTGCTGGAGGCGCAGAAGAATCTTTTTATCAAGCAGGCTGAGGTTGTGGACCTGATTGTGGAGGAGGCAGTGGAAACCCATGCCCGAGAGTCCGGACCCTTCGACAAACTCAGGGCAAGCTATGGGGCACCCAGAATTGTGCGTGGTTTGAGGCTGCGAGATGGACGGACGATTCATGCTGCGGCGACGATTGTGACGACCGGAACGTTTTTGAATGGGCTGATTCATTGCGGAGAGCAACAGTACACTGCGGGGCGGAGTGGCGAGCCGGCGAGTGTTCTGCTGGGCGAAAGTTTGAAGCGGCTGGGTCTGCGGGAGTGCCGGTTGAAGACGGGGACGCCACCGCGTCTTGATGGCCGGACGATCGACTGGAGCAAATTCGAGGAGCAGCCGGGCGATGATGACCCGACGCCGTTCAGTTTTCGATCTGGGAGAACGGTTGACTCTCCGAGAGAGAACGGTCGCGCTTCGCACGAGGCCCACATCTCAGAATCGAGATATGGGGCACCCCGTTCTGTGGCAGGTTCGTGGACTCCTCCGTTACGGCAGATCATGTGCCACATCGCGCATACGACGCCGGAGACGCTGCGTCTGATTCGCGAGAATGTGCATCGTTCTCCGATGTATACAGGGCAGATCGAGGCGATTGGGCCGCGCTACTGTCCATCGATCGAGGATAAGATCGTGCGCTTCCCTGAGAAGACGCGGCACCAGTTCTTCCTCGAGCCGGAGGGCCTGAATACGCATGAGGTCTACATCAATGGTATGAGCACGAGCCTGCCGATGGAGGTTCAGGCGGCGATGGTCCGCTCGATACTGGGGCTCGAGAACGCGGAGATGCTGCGGCCGGGCTATGCCATCGAGTATGACGCGATCGATCCGACTGAGCTCGATCGCACGTTACGGGTGAAGTCGTTTGTGGGGTTGTATCTGGCGGGGCAGATCAACGGGACGAGCGGGTATGAGGAGGCGGCGTGCCAGGGTTTGATGGCTGGAATCAATGCGGCGCTGGCGGTGCGGGCAGCCCTGGGCGGCGAAACGCCCGAGCCGTTTACGCTAGATCGCACCGAGGCCTACACGGGAATTCTGATCGACGATCTGATCAGCAAGGGAACGAATGAACCGTACCGAATGTTTACCTCGCGCGCGGAGTTTCGGCTGCACCTGCGCATCGACAATGCAGACCGCAGGCTGACTCCGCATGGGCGGCGGCTGGGACTGATCGACGATGCGGCGTGGGCGGAGTATGAGGCGAAACAGGCGCGGGCGGCGGCGTTTGAGAAGATGCTCGGCGAGGCTCGGGTGCGAGTGGAGGAGTTGCCTGCGGAGTTGGTGGCGCGGCTCGACGGCGATGCTGCGGGAGTGAGCGGGCAGACGTTTGCGCAGCTTCTGAAACGGCCGGAGGTTCCTGTCGAAGAAATCGCCCCACTGCTTCGCGATCGCTTGGCGAATGCAGAAGCGGCGCTTGGAGCGTGGGTTACTGCGATGGATGCGGCCGCTGCTTCGGGCTCGCGGCTGCCGTCGTGGGTTCGCAATGAGATGAAGACGGTGGAGACGGAGATCAAGTACTCCGGCTATCTCGACCAGCAGCGGCGCTCGATGGAGAAGATGCGAAAGGCGGAGAAGCGGGCGATTCCGGGCTGGTTCGACTACGGCGCGGTCAGCGGCCTGTCGAGCGAGATGAAGGAGACGTTGTCGCGTGTGCGTCCGCAGACGCTGGGGCAGGCGAGCCGCATCGCCGGTGTCACGCCGGCGGCGGTTAGCCTGATTCATGTCTATATCGAGATCCAGGGGCGAGCACGAGTCGCTTAACGCCCCAACAACCTGTTGACGCGTTGAGTGAGGGAGTGCGCGTCCTTCGGGGCGAAAACCTTCGCGTCGTTATCGAAGTAGACGAAGACGTCGCGTGCAGAACGTTGGCGTGCAGGTTTGGGACTGGCGTGATCGCCGTCGGTGACCTCCTGTCCTGTGGCCCAGGCGGCAACGCGAGCGGCCCATTGATCGAGCGCGTCATCGCTGTATCCACTGGTGTAGAGCACCTCGGAGCCATGCAGGCGGCAGTAGATGAAGTCGGAGGTGACGTCCATCAGACGCGGCCATTCAACGGTGTCGGCGCAGACGAGAGCGATGTTGTGTCGGCGAAGGAGCGAGATAAACTCCGGCGCGACGAAGGTGCTATGCCGAATCTCCATCGCATGCCGAACGGGGCGGCGCTGGCCGGGCTCGGTGAAGGCGCGGCCTTTCAAGCGTTCGTCGTGCTTCTCCGCGAGCGTCGCTGCGGCCGTGGTGTCGCGCGGCAGCAGGGAGAAGAACTCTTCGAGCAGATCCGGCTTGAACTGGAAGTTGGGCGGAAACTGCCAGAGGATCGGGCCGAGTTTAGGCCCGAGCGCGAGCAGACCAGAGGCGAAGAAGTTCGCGAGAGGTTGTTCGACCTCGCGCAGGCGGCGCATATGCGTGATGAAGCGGCTGCCTTTGATTGCGAAGACGAAATCGTTCGGCGTCTGCTCCGCCCAGGCGGCGAAGCTCGACGGACGCTGCAACGAATAGAAGGTACCGTTGATTTCGATGGAAGGAAACAGCGAAGCCGCGTATGCCAGCTCTTTCTTCTGCGCCAGGCCTTTCGGATAAAAGACGCCGCGCCACGGCTTGTAAGTCCAGCCCGAGATGCCGATACGTACCTGACCAGGCAAGGCCGCAATCCTCCTAGCCTGCTTGGATGATGAAAACAGATGTGATGGAGCATTCGAGCGTTTGACATCTTTATTGATGTAACTGTTGGCGGTGGCGCGGCGTCGAATATGGGTATTGAATGGAGAAGAACGATGACGGCTGGAGCAAGGGCAGGATGGATTGGGCTGGGTGTCATAGTAGTTGCTGCGTTACTGATTACAGGCGGAAAGAGGATGATTATGGGAACCGTGATGGGCGCAGAGGCCATGAGGAAGGAGCCGCTTCCGGCTCCAGTGCTGGATGAGCAGCATCCTGCAGCGAAGCATGAGACGGCGGTCTTTGCGGGCGGCTGCTTCTGGGGCGTGCAGACGACCTTTCAGCGGATCAAGGGCGTGACCGCGACTACGGCGGGCTACTCGGGTGGCTCGGCCGACACTGCGACCTACGATCAGGTTTCGTCGGAGAGAACGGGACATGCGGAGTCGGTGAAGGTGGTCTTCGATCCGTCGCGGATCAGCTACGGCACGCTGCTGCGCGTGTTCTTCTCTGTCGTGCACGACCCGACGCAGTTGAACCGGCAGGGCCCGGACGTGGGCACATCGTACCGGTCGGTAATCTTCTACACCAGTCCGGAGCAGCAGAAGATTGCGGAGGCGTATATCGCGCAACTCGATGCGGCGCACGCGTTTCCGAAGAAGATCGTGACTGAGGTGGTGCCGTTGAAGGCGTTCTATGACGGCGAAGACTATCATCAGGACTATGCGGAGAAGAACCCGAACAATCCTTATATTCAGGTCTGCGATGTGCCGAAGGTGGCTGCGCTGAAAGAGCAGTTTCCAGAGCTGTTTCAGGACTACAAGCACAAGTAAACGGCGGCTCGTGTTGTCCGTTACTGCGTGACTTCGCCCTCGGGTTCGTCGGTGGGGTTGTCGATCTCGGCCTGAAAACCTTCAAGCAGGCGCTGCAGAAAAGCGTTGGTATCGACGCCTTCGTTCTGCAACTCGTGGGCGTGAGCGATGTGTCGCGCAAGGTCGGCGAGGACGATTCCCCAAGCAAAGGGATCCTCCCAGGCGCCGCTGCGGATACTGACGTGCTGTCCTTGCTCGGCGATCCAGACGCGCAGGACTTCAAAGGATGCTTTGTCGCGCTGTGCTGCCGGTGGAATGCTTAGATTTTTTTCGACGCCCATGTGTTTCCTTTTGAGAAGAATACTTTCTCGATTTAGTCTTCGTCTTCCATCATGCGGCGGAGATCATCTGCGGTCGGAATACCCGGCATCTTCAGGAGACTAGTGGGTTCGGCGATGATCTCTTCAATACGTTTAAACTTTTTCATCTCTTCATCCAGCATCTTAGCGATTAACCGTTTCAACTTATACGAATGAATAAGCATGTCTGTTAGTTGTTCGGTAGTCAGGCCAACTAGCTTGCTACGTGCATCATCCTCGTCGAACTCAGGGAGATACTTGTCGAGATTGTCGCTCATCTGTGAATAACCCAAGCTCCTCTGTGGGAAAGAGAATCGAAAGCTCTAGTCTAGCGGCAATGTGCGTGTTGCGGTTGGTCAGGTAACAACAGAGAATGAACCATTATGGCATCATTCGCTCAACTCAATGCGTTGGATGGGCTACCTGCATCCGTCCATATCGAGGTCGCCGTTCTTGGGGCAATGCTTCTTGATGGGGTCGCGATTAACGATGCAACGGCGAAGCTAAAGGCAGAAGATTTTTCGTTGGATTCGCACCAACGTGTCTATCGTTGCATCGTCGATCTTCTGGCCGCAGGCCGCGGAGTGGACTCTCTGACCGTGCGGGAGGAGTTGATCCGCCGACGGGAGTTGGAGTCGATCGGCGGTCCAGCATATTTGGCGTTCCTGAGTGAGGGAATTCCGCGGAATTTCAACATCGAGAACTATGTCCGGATTGTGAAGGACAAGAGTCTCCTGCGCCAGCTCATGAGCATCTTCACCGACGGCGTAGCGCGAGCTTCCGACCAGTCAGACGAAGCGATAAGCGTCCTGAGCGACATCGAGGCGAAATTAGCTGAGGTGGCGGACAGCGCAATTCAATACGGCTTCTCCGATATCAGCACTATCGTCAAAGAGTCTTTCGGTACCATCGACGCCCTCTACGAGCAGGGCCGTGAGGTCACCGGCCTCGCAACGCACTATGTCGAATTCGACCGCATGACTAGCGGACTGCAGGACTCCGAACTCATTATCATCGCCGCGCGCCCTTCGATGGGCAAGACCGCCTGGGCCATCAATATCGCCGAAAACGCCGCAGTCCATGGTCATAAGGTGGTAGCGGTCTTCTCGCTCGAGATGAGCAAGTCGAGTTTGTTGCGCAGAATGCTGGCTTCGCAGGCGCTGGTCAGCGCACGCAACATCCAGCAGGGGTTCATCGGGCGTGACGACCGCGACAAGCTGATCAACGGGCTTGAGCGGCTGATGGAGTCGAAGATCTTTATTGATGACACGCCGGGCATCACACTGGCGGAGATGCGCGCGAAGGCGCGCCGGTTGAAGCAGCAGCAGGGGCAGTTAGACCTCATCGTCATCGATTATCTGCAACTGATGACAGGCTCGAACTCCAACGCGAAGGGGTTCGAGAACCGGACCCAGGAGGTGTCGGCGATCTCGCGCGGACTCAAGGCACTAGCGAAGGAGATGAAGGTTCCGGTGGTTGCGCTGTCGCAACTGTCCCGCGCCAGCGAGCAACGTGGCGGCGACAAAAAACCGTTGCTCAGCGATCTGCGTGAATCAGGATCGATCGAGCAGGATGCCGACGTGGTCTGCTTCATCCATCGCGAGGAGTATTACGACCGCGAAAACGAAGACCTGAAGGGCAAGGCCGAAATTATCATTGCCAAGCAGAGAAATGGCCCGACCGGCAGCATCCAGCTGGCGTATCTTGCAGACTTCACGCGCTTCGAAAATCTGCAGCACGGCGACTCTGGCGGCTACTAGTCACACCCGAAAATCTCTAAAACCTACTGACACAATGCTGTCAGGAGCCTATCCGTATGCTGCTTCTGTATTCACAACCAACACAGGAGGCAGTTATGGAAAAGCAGCTAAAGTCAGCAGCAGCGTGGTTCGAAATTCCCTGTGCCGATCTGGACCGGGCGCAGCGTTTCTACGAGACGATTCTTGGATGCAGGATGGAAAAGGACGACTTCGGTGACGCCGGCGACGTAATGTGCGTCTTTCCGGCCGCCCGTGGCGGAGTCGCCGGAGCTTTAGTGAAGAGGCCATTCCAGCAACCCGGCAGCATCGGCACGATGATCTACCTGAACTGCGATGGCGAGTTGGACGGCACGATTGCCCGCGTCCCCGGGGCAGGCGGCAAGATTCTGATGAAGCGTACTCCGGTTCCGGGCGGCTTCGGCGCATTTGCCTGCCTCAAGGATTCCGAAGGCAATCACGTTGGGCTGCATACAGCGTTCTGATGTTTGTGGAACCACAACCGCAACCACAATCTAGGATAGGTGCATGCGACGGGCTGATCGGCTATTCCGTATCGTACGAATTCTGCGCGGCGGCCGGCTGCAGACGGCGCGGACGCTTGCCCAGAAGCTCGAAGTCTCGGAGCGGACGATCTACCGCGACGTCAGCGATCTTCAGACGTCAGGCATGCCGATCGAGGGCGAGGCAGGGGTCGGGTACACGCTGCGGCGTGATCTGGACCTGCCTCCTCTGATGTTCACGCGGGACGAATTGACGGCGCTTGTGCTTGGTGCGCGGCTAGTGCGGGCCTGGGGTGGCGCGGCGAGCACGGCCGCTGCCGATCAGGCGTTGCAGCGCATCGAGGCGGTGCTGCCGCCAGAGCTTCGCGAGCGTCTCGACGCGATTCTGATGTACGCTCCAGGCTTTCGTATGCCGCAATTCCTGCGCGAGCGGCTCGATGTGCTACACGAGGCCTGCATCGACCGGCGCGTGCTGGCTTTCGGCTACACACGCGAGGATGGCGAGAGCAGTCAACGCGAGGTGAGGCCGCTGGCACTCTACTTCTGGAGCGGGGTGTGGACGCTGGCCGCATGGTGCGAGCTGCGGAAGGACTTCAGGACGTTTCGCATCGACCGCATGCAGGACGTTCAGGTGCTGCGTCGCGAGTTTGCCCAGAAGAAGGGACAAAGACTCGAGGATTACCTTCGCCAGGTGACCAAACCGTCCGCCGCCTCAGCCTGAGCTGTCACTCAGCCTCCTTCGCCAAATGTCAGCTTGTGCAAACTGTTTTATTTCTTCCCCAACATTAGATCGTTGATGCTCTTCCCCGCATTGACTGGCATCGTCAGTGCATGGGCGCTCACGGCGTGTGGTACCAGGTTCGGCGGCCAGAACGGGTCGGCTGCTGCGACTGGACCGAGCGCGACGTCCGGAATCTTCGTATTGATCGCACCATTCATGGTGTCGATAAACTTGTTGGCGACCACCGCGTATCCCGTGTTGGTTGGGTGAATGCCGTCAAGCGCGAAGAAGCCGCCGAGGAAGGTCCCTGTTCCCGTGTATCCATTGATCGTCAGGCCCGAGGCCGCGACCTGTTTGAAGAGTGCGTTGATGTCGACCAGCGTCGCTCCTGCCGCCTGGGCCTGCGCTGCGATCACCTGGTTGAAGGCCGTGACCTGGGCCTGCACCGTAACGACCTCGGCGGCGGAGAGCACGCCTGCATCGTTGATAGGCCCTTTTTGGGTCCCACCCAGGATCAGTGGAATCTCAGCCAGTCCGGTCGGGTTGACGTAGTCTCCAGGGACGATGCCGAGCAGCCCGATCAGTATTTGCGTCGGCAGTCCTGTCTGCTGCGACGTTTCGGCAAGTACCAGCGCAGCGGGCTGGAGGTACGGCACCTGCGTCACATCCGGAATATTTGCGATCACCAGATGCGCGGAAGTCAGCGTCGTCAGTTGCGTCATCAACGTCTGGTACTGTGTCGTGAAGGTGGCCACCGGGGTCATGTTGCTGGGCATGCCGGTAAGGTCGGCAATCAGCGCGTCGTTATTGCCTATCCAGAGAAAGATCGTCGTAGGTTGTGCGTTAATCGCGAAACCGAGCTGACTAAGTGCCTGACCGTAACCAAGTCCGGGGAAGCCGAGGACAAGCTGGTTCAACTGCTGCTGGCCGGGGGCTGGATTCACCAGCGGAACTGTATTGATCACATCGTTCAGAAAAGCACCGGGGACGGCGAGATCGGTCACCTGCGTGGCGAAGTTGTCGCGACCCGTGGTCGTTCCAGGGACCGTCGTAATCACCGGCGGAGGGCCAACCGAGACCAGCTTCAGCACGTTTGGCGCTCCGGGGTAGGCGATCAATGGCTGAATAATATTGAACCCGGCCTGCTTCGCCAACACCGGCGCCCAGCCATGCACCTGCTGGGTGTCCAGCAGCGAACCGCTCTGATAGCCGGCAGTCAGCGAGTCGCCCAGAAAAACCGTGTTCGAAAAATTACCCACATTCTTGGCCTGCGCGGCCTGAACGGGGGCTAGCGGATTGGAGCTGCCGCTGGAACAACCAGCGAGCGAGAGACTGAGAACGGTGAGAATCAGACTGCCGTGCAGCGAGACTGAACGAGTATTCATTTTCATGACGACGGACTGGCCCCTTGATGGCGTCACGATTCCAGATGAAATCGCGACGGGAGTGCTTTCTTCAGACGTGGCTTTGTATCACATCCGGGGTGCCATGGGGAATTGGGGGTTACTTCGGTGGTTATCTGCTGTGGACCCCTGCGACGATAGGATAGAGGTCGTGAAGAACTGGGTGGAGATCTCAGAGCGGCGTCTGGTGGCCAACTATAGACTGCTAGTGCAGGCAGCGGGCGGCGAGACGGCGGTGCTCGCAGTGGTGAAGGCGAATGCCTACGGGCACGGCGCGGAGGTGTGCGCTCCGGTGCTGGCGCGGGCCTTGGCGGAGTGGCTCGGGGTCACGGATATGGTTGAGGGCGTAGCCGTTCGAGAGTCGATGGCTGCGGCTGGCGTCGCGTACGAGAATCATCCGGGGATTCTGGTCATGTCTGGATTGCTGGGTGAAGATGCAGAGGCGGTCGTTCGGCATGGGCTGACGCCAGTGGTCTGGGAGCAGCAGCAGATGGAGTGGCTCGCCGTGGCGGTTCGGCAACGAGGCGGTGATGCTGTTCCGTTGCCGGTTCACCTCGAGATCGACACCGGAATGGCGCGGCAGGGCATTGCACCCGGAGAGCAGCTGCACACGCTGCTTCACTGGCTGAAGCGTCAGCCGCTGCTGCGGCTCGATGGTGTGATGACGCACTTTGCCTCGTCAGAGATTGCGGGATCGACGCTGACGAGGTCGCAGCGGAAGCGGTTCGAGGAGGCGATCGCGGCGGTAGCTGCGGTTGGTCTGCGTCCGGCCTGGGTGCATGCAGGAAACTCGTCGAGTCTCGATAACCAAGGTCCGGAAGGGAACCTTGCGTGGTTGTGTTCGCTGGCGGCAAGCGTTGGGGCACGTTCGATGGTGCGGTCCGGGATTGCGCTCTACGGCTATTGTCTGCCGATCGAGCAGGCTGGTTCTGGTGGGAATGTTGTACAGCCCATGGTGCGACATGTACTTGAACCCTTGATGTTGTGGAAGACGCGGGTGATCGGGCTGCGCCAGGTGAAGGCCGGAGATACGGTTGGGTACAACGCCATCTTTCGGGCAGAAGGGCCGATGCGTTTGGCGCTTCTTCCCGTTGGATATGCGGATGGTCTGCGGCGCGAGCTTTCCGGCTCGAATGCGCGGCCCGGCGGATGGACTATGGTTCAAGGCCGACGTGCGGCGATCGTCGGTCGTGTGTCGATGAACCTTACGGTCGTCGATGTGACGGAGATTCCCGGCGTTGCGGTGGGCGATGAGGTCGTAATCCTCGGCGATGGCGTGACGGCGGACGATCACGCCCGGCTGGCGCATACGATCTCGTACGAGATCGTATGCGGGGTGCGCGCGGCTTCGCGGTTGGTCTGATTCGTGAGCGCATTTGCGCCCACCCCATCGCGGCCATTAACATCAGGCTAAGAGAAACGAGAGGAACCACTTCATGGAATCCATCAATGCAGCGCGCCGCACCGAGGACATCGCGCTCGATCTGCTTAAATTTGTCGCAACGCAGGCCAATGTAGGGAGCAAGGGCACCGCGTCCACGGGCTTTGGTGTTATCGCGTCGGCCAGGCCTGAGGAACAGGTTGCGCACCTGCTTGAACTCTATGCCCGCTGCCGCCAGGTGGTCGAGGCCCCACTTGAAACCCGGACCGAAAAGAAGTAGTGCCGGCCGCGCATCCACTCCGCGTTGCCGTCGTTGGAGCGGGGGCCTTCGGGCGCAACCACCTTCGTGTCTATCGCGAGCTTGAACAGGCCGGCGAGGCGGTCCAGCTTGCCGGAGTGGTCGACAGCAATCCTGCTGTCGCTGCCGAAGCCGCGCAAAAGTTCGGCATTCCCGGTTTCGAGACGATTGAGGCCTGTCTGGCTGCGGTGGGGCCGCTCGATGCCGCGTCCGTTTGCGTGCCGACCGTGCATCATGCTTCCGCAGCAGCGCCGCTCTTAGCGGCAGGTTTAGATCTCTTGATCGAAAAGCCGCTGGCCGCTAGCCTTGCCGACGCCGACCGGATTCTGGATCTGAGCCGAAAGCATGGCCGCATCGTGCAGGCGGGACATCTGGAGCGCTTCAACCCTGCTGTGACTGCCGCGCGTCGGCATCTGCATCAGCCGATGTTCTTCGAGTCACACCGGTTGAGCGTCTTTACCCCGCGTTCGCTCGATGTGGATGTCGTGCTCGATCTGATGATCCACGATCTCGACATTGTGCTCTCGTTCGTCGCCTCGCCTGTCCGCGAGGTTCGCGCGGTAGGGCTTCCGGTGCTCTCGAATAAGGTTGACATTGCCAACGTGAGGCTGGAGTTCGAGAATGGCTGCGTCGCCAACTTCACCGCCAGCCGCGTCAGCACGGAACGGGTTCGCAAACTGCGCTTCTTTCAGCCGCACCAGTACCTTTCACTCGACTTCGCCCGGCAGGACCTGCTGATGATCGACGTTACCGCCGCTGCGGGGATGGACCCGGTACAACTCGCGGCGCTGGCGCAGATGGCGAGCCAGCACCCGTCTGCGGGGCTTTCGCTCAAGAAGATTTCGGTGGCGCAGGGCGAGCCGCTGCGGCTAGAGATTGCCTCCTTTCTGGACGCTGTTCGGACGAGAGCTACGCCGGTGGTCTCCGGGGATGACGGGCGTGCGGCGCTTGCTCTGGCTCTGGAGATCAACCGGGCTATTGCGGCTCACGCGGAGCATACCGGGCTTTAGGCAGTGCAGGGGGTACCCCCCCTATTGCCCGGGTGTAAATTATTTCGAATCGATCGTTTATGGCAGGTAGCGGTCTGCAAAATAGTCATAACAAAAGGGTTGTGTCCAAATTCGCCTGTATCAATGAGTTAGCCCCAGAGGGAGGCCATCTCCCTGCGGGGCTTGCTTGTTTTTGATCTATATATCAAGTATAGCGAACTGAGTGAAACTAAAATGCCAAGTTTGAGAGAGATATATTTGGCTTGTTATGTGTGGGTTGGCGATGTTTAGAGAGATTTCTGGGCTTGACATGCGATTTTTGGGCTAAAAACGCGAAAAAATAAATCGACAGCAAAAACAAAGGCGATAAATCAGTCGCTTCGCCCTTCGGGCTTCGCTCCTGCCTTCGGCAGAGTGGTGGTGGCCGCTGCGCGGCGGGCTTTGACGCGGGACTGAAGTCCCGCTCTAATCCCCAAAAAGGCAAGGACAAAAGCAGATCCCCCATTCGACTTCGCTCAGGGCAGACTCTTGGGGGATGACAACAAGAAAAGCAAAGGCAAAGGCAAAATGCGGGGGTTCTTCCCCTTCGACAAGCTCAGGGTCAGAATGACACCGACTTTCTTGGATTGCGTGGGAGAAACTACAACGATAGCTGCAAAAGGTGTTGAGGCAGGTTGAGTTCTTGTGATCCCACCCATCCTCACCCCATTGAGCAAGCTCAATGGGGACCCCGATTCGCAAAGTGCGCGATGGATGGGGTCTGCGTGGACGCGCAGGGGATGATGGCTGGGGGAAGGGAGAAGCAACGGCAACAGCAACCGCAGGTCCCTTCGACAAGCTCAGGGCAGGCTCTTCGACTGCGTGTCTCACAAAGTGCTGTGAGACACTTCGCTCAGGATGACAAGGTCTTTGGATTTGGAGAGGGAACCGGCCCTTAGTGGCGGGGATCTGTTGGGGGAATCTGTAGATTGACGGGTTGAGATCCTCGCATGACGTGAAATCGTTTGATGCGGGGTCTTTGTTTGTTCAGCGCCCGCCGCAGTTCGGTTAGCGAAGTTACCTTATCGTTTTCTATTGCGCAGATCAGGTCGCCTTTCTGGAACCCGGCTTCTTCGGCTCTGCCTCCGACTTCGACGGAGTGAACAAGAAGGCCGGGAACATCGGGCAGGCCGACTGCCCTGCGCTTCAACAGCGAGGCCCGAGGATGAAGGACTTCCATGTCCAGGCAGAGCTGACGGCCTTCTGTGGCATTTGCTTCAAGAGCGGCGAGCCACTTTCGCAACAGCGACGTGAGCTCTGCCCGTTCCGCATTGCTCAGTCCGGCGAGCAGGTTGGTTTCGTTGGCCAGATGCTCAGGGACAACGGCGTCGAGCAGCTTTGAACCTTTGCCGGTGAGGATTACGAAGACGGAACGTCTGTCGTCCTCAACCTGCTCGCGCTTGACCAGACCCTCGCGCTCCAGGGCATCAATTCTGAGGCTCATGCTACCGGAGGTGCGGAGGAGGCTGCGCATCAGCTCGCGCTGCGTCATTTTGTAGGGCGGCCCGTTGCGGCGAAGAGTGGCGAGAACATCGAAGGCCGCCCGGGAGATGCCAAACTCCTCGAACTTGGTTTCGAGCGCGCGATCGACGTAGGCCATGATCCGACCGGCGCGCCCGATGATCTCTACCGGGGCCAGATCGTACTCGGGCCGCTCGCGCTTCCATTGGGCGATCACGGTATCGATATGGTCCTGAGGGTCTTTGGAGTCCTGGGGGGCTTTAGTTCGCACGCTTTGTACTGTGGCCTGAATTGTTGACTTAGTCAAAAACAAATTTGTTTCAATTTGCTTTATATAAAGCTAATTGCTATAGTCCCGCTATCGAAGCGCCGTTGTTTGGGACGGCGTACCCGGAGGGTTCTCATGAAGGTGATTGCGTATGACCGGTTTCGGCCGGGTGTGACTTTGGAAGAGATCACGCCCTACCTCACGGAAGAGGTTTCTAATGTCTGGAGGCTTTGGAAGGCGGGCATCGTGCGGGAAAACTATGCGCGGGCCGATGAACCTGGGGTCGTCATTGTCTTCGAAGTGCCGGATGTTGAGACTGCGCGGACCTACACGAATGACTTTCCGCTGAGTAAGGCCGGTTTGTTGGAGTGGAGTTTCATAGCGGTGCAGATTCCGCTGCCGATCGAGGCGCTTTTCCGGGAGGGACTCGACCTCAACCCACCGTATGATCGGACTTTTTCGGGCGTCGGGAGTGAGAGTGAACGTGAGACGGTCCGATGAAGACTGCCTTTGGACTTTCCGTGCCTGAGAACCTCGAGGATGTCTGCACGCCTGAACGGTGTGGGCTCATCGTTTACGACATGCAGGCCGCAATCGTACCGCAGATCGCGGAGGGTGCGGATATCCTGGCGCGTTGCCGGGAACTGTTGGCTACTGCTCGTGAGGGCGGATTTCGCATCTTTTTTACCCGGCATTTCTTCCTGCCGAATCGCGCTGCGGGCGCAGGCCAATTGCGAAGGGCGATGGTGTGGCAACGGAAAGACGACCCGATGGCCACAAAACCTCTCTTCGCGCAGGGTTCGGCGGGGTGGGAGATTGTGCCCGAACTTGCGCCGCGAGAGGGCGAGGTCGTACTCGATAAGCTTACGATGTCGGCCTTCGAGAGCACCTTTCTGAACCTTGCGATGAGAGATGCGCATCTGGAGGCTTTCCTTATCGCGGGCATTGCGCTGGAGGTTGGGATCGAGCCGACGGTGAGGCATGGTTTGGACTTGAACTATGTGCCTATCGTGGCTACGAATGCCTGTGGATCGAAGTCGAACGAGATGAGGGAGCGGTCGCTTACTACGCTGAAGGAGACGGGCGAAGTGATTGCAGCTTCCGCGGGGGAACTCGTGCTGGCTATGAGGCGACGGTGAACTCGGCAGGATTCGGATATTTCTTCGGTTTGGATAAAGAGAACAGGCAACGGCAAAAGCAACAGCAGATCCCTCCACTCCGCTGCGCCCCGGTCGGGATGACAAGAAGAAAGGCTAAAGCGAAGACGGATCAGTTCATGGTTTTGACGGGGACGCCTTCGGGGAACTTCAGCTCGAATTGGTCGTCTTCGAGCTTTTGGTTTAGCGTCAGCTTCGTGATGGTAATGGTGAGTGTGTACTGGTCCTGCGGGCGTTTGATCTGGATCTTCATCGGGAACGGGATGTCGCCGAAGGTCTGGTAGTTGCTGTAGAAGGCCTGGGTGACGACGTTGCCGTCGGGGTCGTAGATGTCCTGCTGGAAGGGCAGCAGAGTGGAGCGGCCGATGTGGATGACGCGGACGGTATGGGCGGTGTTGCCGTGGGGCTGCTCCAGAATGGAGAGGTCGTAGTCCGGCTCCTCGATCAGCTCCTTTTTGTTGCTTTTTTCCGAGAGGATACGTGAGTCCTGGGTCAGGACGACGATCTGATCGGGGGCCAAACCGCGGACCAGCAGCGAGTCGAAGATGACCTTGGGGCGCAGACTTTCCAGACCATGTTGCGTTGGGTCGGTCGCCTCGCTGGTGCCCGTCATGGCCATATTGCGTTTGGGAACCCAGAGCTTCCAGGTCTTGCCGTCGCTGACCATATCAAGTCCGACTGACCCCAGGAACGGCACCCGTAGGAGGACGCGGAGATCCTCGGCCTTGCGCAGGAAGATGTAACCGCTGAAGCTGGGAAGCTCCGTCACCTGGCCTAGTCTGCCGCCGCCCTCGGCTGCGAGGATATCGACTGAAGCGTTTATGGACTGGATCTCGTTGAACCGGGTATCAACCTGGGTTAAGAGCTGGTCGAGCGTCGCGTTCAACACGACGTCGGTGGGACGCGTCTTCGGCACCTTGTAGGTGTGGGTGAGGCAGCCGGTCAGCGCCGGAGACAGCGCAACTAACCCCACCGCTAACGCTTGTCTTATCCTCATTGGCACAAACTTCAAGTATATCTGTCCTCACGTAGAATGCCGGGCTTCGCATCCCATGGGTAAACCTGCTGAATATGGCTTCCTATACGTGTTGGATGAGTTCGTGTTCCGCAACGCTTCGCGGAGTTGGTGGCAAAATAGACGCGGTTTTGTGGTGAGAGGACGACAATTCAGGGTTGTGGCCGCTGAATTTAGTGCTTTTCGGCCTGGCGGTAGGCCTGCACCTGCTGGTCGTGCTCCTTGAGCCCGACGGAGAAGCGGGTGTGGCCGGCGGCGTCGCTTACGAAGTAAAGATAGTCGGTTTGGGCTGGGTGCATCGCGGCGCGGAGGGCGGCTATGCCTGGGTTCGCGATTGGGCCAGGGGGCAGGCCAGTGTGTTTGTAGGTGTTGTAGGGCGAGGGTGATTGGAGGTCCGAGGCGTGGATGACGCCGTGCCAGCGGTTGTCGAGGAGGGCGGCGTAGATGACGGTGGGATCGGTGGCGAGGGGGATGGATTTGGCGAGACGGTTGACGAAGACTCCGGCTACGAGGGGGCGCTCGGTGTCCTGGGCGACCTCTTTTTCGATGACGGAGGCCATGGTGACGGTTTGGGCCATGTTGGCGGGGTCGATGCCGAGCTGGGTGGCGACCTGGCGGAAGCGGCGGACCATGGCGGTGAGCATCTGGAGCGGGGTGGCGTGACGGGAGAGGCGGTAGGTGTCGGGGAAGAGATAGCCTTCGAGCGAGTCGGGGTGAGTGCCAGGGGGGAGGAGGTCGGCGATGAGCTCGGTGTGGCGGCGTTCGGCGGCGAGAAAGGTGTCGCGTTTGGTGAAGCCGGCGGTCTCGACTGCGGCGGCGATGTCGAAGATGTTGTAGCCCTCGGGAATGGTGAGGGCCTGGGTGTAGACGTCGCCGTGGACTAGGCGGTCGTAGACCTCGGCTGGAGGGACAAGGTGATCGAAGCGGTACTCGCCTGCTTTGAAGGTGCCGTCGCGGGTGAGGCGGAGGAGAGCGAAGGCGTAGCGGCTACGGATGATGCCGTTTTTCCGGAGAAGGGTGGCGATGGCGGTGGCTCCGGTGCCGGGAGGGATGTCAACGAAGGTTTCGGTCGAGGGCCCGTAGGGGGTATAGACGATGTAGGCCGCTGCCGCGGCGGCGAGGAGGAGAAGCAGCAAGAGGGTGAGGAAAAACTTCAAAGCTGCGCCTCCGGTTTGGGGCACTGGTCGATGGATACGATGGATTCCGCGTTGGATGGTCGTCGATGCACTTCGTCCCGACTATTTTACGGTGCGACCGTTACACTCAAGACCGTGATGGGAGATTCCTTCAAACCGGAGACGCGGGAGCAGGTGACGTCGAAGCTGGCGGCTTCGGAGCCGCAGAAGGCGGAGGGTGCGCTCGTTCCTCGGATTCTGGGGTTCGATGTGGGGGACCGGCGGATTGGGCTGGCGATCTCGGACCCGCTTGGGTATACGGCGCAGCCGTTGTTTACGCTGCATCGGACTGGGCGGCGTGCGGATTTGAAGTCGGTTGCGCGGGTGCTGCGCAAGCATGGGGTGACGGAGGCGGTGGTGGGCAATCCGCTGTATATGTCGGGCGATCAGAGTCCGCAGGCGGCCAAGGCGCAGGCGTTTGCCGAGGACTTGCGGACGGAGTTCGGGATTACGGTGCATCTTTGGGACGAGCGGCTGACGACGACCCAGGCGCACCGGCATCTTGATGATGCCGGACACGCGGCGATGGGGCGGAAGGGGATTATCGACCAGGTGGCTGCGGTGTTGATTCTGCAGTCGTTTTTGGAGGCGCGGGCGAACCTGCGGAATCGATCGTAGGTTCTTGTTCTCTGGCTCCGGCAACCCTGGGCGGCGATTTTGACGTCGTCCCATCGTATAATCGTTCTTTGACCTGAACGCGTTGCCGCACGAGCATCTGCGAGCGCGCGAAGTATTGTCCGGAAGGCCCCAAAATGCCAGAAGAAGTAAAGAAAAGGCTCGCAGAAGAGATCAAGTTGCTGGAGCACGAGCTGACGACCGAACTGCCCGCAGAGATCAAGAAGGCGGTCGCGCTGGGTGACCTGAGCGAAAACGCCGAGTACCACATGGCCAAGCAGCGCCAGGTGTTCGTGAACGCCCGCCTAGGACAGCTGAAGAAGCGGATGGGTGAGCTGGCCATGGTGAACCTGGTCAATATTCCCAACGACAAGGTGGGCTTCGGCTCGCGGGTGACGGTGTTCGATTCGAGCAAGGATGAAGAGCTCAAATACCAGTTGGTGACGAGTGAAGAGTCCGACGTGTCCAAGGGGTTGATTTCGACGACGTCGCCGATCGGCCGAGCGCTGCTGGGTAAGCAGGTGGGCGAGACTGCGACGGTGATCACGCCGAACGGCAAGCGGGAGCTGGAGATCCTGAAGCTGCTGACCATTCACGACCCTTCTGAAGATTAACGGCACGGGCTGCGGACGTGTTCGCGGATGTGTTCGCGGATGTGTTATCAAGGAATCGGCAAGGCGGGGAAGCGGCAAGGACGGGGTTTTCTCCCCGGAGGACGAGTTTTTTGACCTGGACAAGCGCATTCGGCAAGGGCAGCGGCTGGCTGCTGCAGAAGATCGTAAACGGGCTGGCCCTGACGAAGATCTCTCCGAACATGCTGACGTTTATCGGGTTGGTGATCAATATTATCGCCGCGTGTTTCTTTGGGTTTGCGCGTGCGAACAACGCCAACCGGATGTTTCTGTATGCGGGGCTGATCATTATCGGGGCGGGTGTCTTCGATATGGTGGACGGCCGGGTGGCGCGGAAGACGAATCAGGTTTCGGTGTTTGGCGCGTTCTTCGATTCGGTGATGGACCGCTACTCGGATGTGGCGATCTTCTACGGGTTGCTGATCTACTATGCCCGCGGCAACCGGCTGTTTTATGTCGGTCTGGTCGGCTTCGTGATGACGGCGTGCGTGATGGTGAGCTATACCCGGGCACGGGCCGAGGCGCTGATCGGGACCTGCAAGGTCGGATTTATGGAGCGGCCGGAGCGCATTGTGTGCGTCATTCTGGGCGCGCTGTGCAACCGGTGGGGTGTAATGGCTCCAGCGTTGTGGGTGCTGGCGTTGTTTTCCACGCTGACGGTGATCCACCGGATCCGGTATACCTATCTGGAGACGGAACGGCGTAAACTGCAAGCTACGCGCTAGTTACAGGTATCAATCCGGGTCTAAAGCTCCGGGTGTAAAGTAGCTAGTGGTTAGGGCGATCGGTTAGACTTCCGCTGGCACGGGGCAACAGCCAGGAGAAGGTTACTTTCCACGTGACACGAAAGACGTTGGGGCATTTTTTTGAAATCCTGAACTGTTCTGCGCGAAATAGAGCAACAATTTTTCTAATTCAGGGTTCTATGGCGCCACTTATTTCCGAGATTTCAGATATAGCGGGCACGATCTCCGGGACGACGATCCACGTTGTTCGCGGATGCGACTCGATTCTCCGTCTGCAGCGGGTTCTTGCCGATCTGAGTGCGCGATGCGGCCAGCCTGGTGTGATGGACGACGTAGGGTATTTTTTGTCCAAGCCCGGCACCCTCAAGCGGATTCCTTATCTGTTGCTGTTCTCAAAGACCTCAAGACTTGATCTGGAGAGAGTGACCGCGAACGATCTGGTGGGCGCGGTGCTTCTGTACAAGTACGTGGTACTGGGATGCGGCATCGGGACGTTCAGCACAAATGACCGGTCAGGAAGAGGTTCGCTCGTGGCTCCGGCGGCCTTGCGTACGGCTATTGCGACGATGGTGAGCCGCAGGCTGATGGAACGTGGCGCTCTCGCTGTTCTGATCTCCTTTCGCGATGGGGACAGCTCGAATAAAAAAGAAGGCGCGACCAAGGGCGAGCTCGCCCGCGATTCCGAAGCCGGCGACAGGAATGCGCGATGGATGTGGCGGGAGCGGGAGACGCCGGACTACCTCCCGCTGGAGGAGACCTTCGATGGAACCCTTGCAAAAATTGGGCAGCGCACCAGGAGAAATATGCGCTACTATCGCAAACGCGCCGAGGCGGAGCTGGGGTGTGTTTTTCTGCCGGAGGTCCGGATAGACAAGGGGGAGTTTCTCGACTTCAACCGCGATTGCATGTATGCCGTTCCGGCCAAGGCCGCCGGGTGGCGTTACGACTCTCTCAAGTACCTGGAGGCTCCGCTTTTCATGGCGACCAAGGACAGGGAGGGGCACTGGCTTAGCCTGCTTGGTGGACGAAGGCACAACGGGGGGACAGAGATTCTGTGGCAGATGAATCGGGATGGATTGTCGGCCTACTCTCTCAGCATCGTCATGCGGTCCTACTTCATCGAGCATGAGATCCGGCATGGCATGACGAGGCTATACATGGAAGGCGGAACGGCCCATCCGATGCGATTCTCCTTCGTTCATGACAAGGTGACGGACCTTGTCGTTATGCGACGTTCCCAGTTGGCGCTGCTGGTACCGAAGCTGGTAAAGGTTTTTATTAAACCGGACAACGAGCTGGCGCTGATGCTTCTGGACAAGAGTCTGTACGGGGGTTCCCCGGAGCAGAATCAACTTCTATCTTCAACGGAGGAGGAAGCGGGTTAGTGCTTGTGCGTTGTGAGCGTTCGGGCTGTGTGGATCGTCAGGCAGGCCTGATCCCGTAAACTGATAACGCAATGCATACGCAACCTGTTCTCCTGATTCACGGCGGCGCCTGGGCCATGCCTGACGATGCCGTTGCCGCACACGAAGATGGCATCGCCAAGGCGCTGGCTGCCGGATACGGGCTTCTGGAACGAGGCGCTGCTGCCGTCGATGCTGTTGAAGCTGCTGTGGCTGCGATGGAGGATGATGAGACCTTCGACGCAGGACGCGGCTCGTTTTTGACGCAGGATGGCCGGGTGCAGATGGATGCTCTGCTGATGAATGGCGAGAACCTGCGCACCGGCGGCGTAGCCTGCGTGGAGCGGCTGAGGAATCCGATTCGCGCTGCGCGGCTGGTGCTGGACAAGTCGCCGCATGTTTATTTTGTGGGGACGGGAGCGGAGAGATTTGCCCGTCAGCACGGTATGGCGCTGTGCGACAACATGGAGCTGGTGATTCCGCGGGAGCAGGAGCGGCTCTATAAGGCTCAGGCGGACGAACTGGCTGGGCTGCCGGATGAGACTTTTTCTGGGAGTCTTGATTCTGGGAGTCTTGATTCGCACGATACGGTTGGAGCGGTTGCGCTTGACGCTCATGGCAATATTGCTGCGGGAACGAGCACGGGCGGGACGTTGAACAAGGCTCCTGGACGTGTGGGGGATTCTTCGCTGATCGGCTGCGGCTGCTATGCGGACAATCTCACTGCAGCGGTTTCACTGACAGGCTGGGGCGAGCCGATTATGAAGCTGGTGCTGGGCAAATGGGCGGTGGATCGGGTTGCTGCCGGGGCGAGTCCCGATGAGGCGGCACATGAGGCGATTGCGTATCTCTTTGATCGGCTCGGCGGACATGGGGGGATTATCCTGCTGGGTCCGGATGGCCGCGTGGGTCTGGCGCACAATACGCCGCGGATGGCGTGGGGGCTGCGGACAACGGCGGGTGTGGAGATTGGCGTGACGCGCGACTGAGGCCGCGTTGCATGATCGATCGAAAGTCCTAGCGCTGGTGCTTCTTCTGAAGCAGTGCTCTCTGTTTGTGCCATTGGTCTGCGGTGATCTCCCAGATCTCGCAGGGAAGCCTGCCGGAGACAAAATTCCGCTCTTCTGTGGCGATCATTCGCATGCCGGTCTTTTCTGAGATGCGCCTCGAGGCGAGGTTGCCCACTGCCTTCGGGGCACGCAGAACGTTGAAGCCGAGGACATCAAACCAGTAGTCGTTGACGGCGATCACGGCCTCGGTCATGAGGCCTTGGCCGTGCCATGGCAGGCCCAGCCAGAATCCACGATTATCCGGTTGCCCCTGGTGCAGGCCGATGGCGCCGATGTGCTGCTCGGGCGATTGTTTCAAGCGCAGCGTCCATTGCCATTCGTCGCCGCGCTCGATGGCGGGAAGCGCGACGTCACGATAGAAGGTGAGCGCTCCATCTGCGGGATATGGCCAGGGAACGATGGCGTTCAGGAATTTGACAATCTTCCATTGGGGAAAGAGGAGTTGCGACTGCGGCGCATCGGAGAGTTGCAGCGGCCGCAGGAGGAGGCGGTCGGTCTGGAGTTCCGAAGTCATGATGCAAAGTATATTTGCGGGGATCTGTTCGAAAATCCAATCTCTCGTTGTCTGATTGAGCCGCCGTTGCCGAATAAAATGAAGAGTGATGGAAGCTGCACCACTCTTTCCCGATACGCGTTTGGTGGAGATTCACCGCCGTCTTATGGCGTATTACGGCCGACCGCCTGAGCGCGACGTGTGGGATCCACTGAAGCAGTTTATCTATTCCCTGCTCTCGTCTCGGACCAAGACTGAGGTTACGTTCGAGGTGGTGGAGCATCTGGAGACGCAGTTCGGCAGCTGGGAGAACCTGCGCGATGCTCCGGTTGCAGCGATCGAAGAAGCGATTCGCCCGATTACGTTTCCTGAGCAGAAGGCAGTTCACCTCAAACAGGCGTTGGAGCAGATTACGCAGCGGTGCGGCACGCTTTCGCTTGATTTTCTCAAGCGCTATCGCACGGAAAAGATTCGTTCGTGGCTGGAGCGTTTTGACGGCGTCGGATCGAAGACCAGCGGCGCTGTCGTGAACTTCAGTACGTTGCGACGACGCGCGCTGTGCGTCGACAGCCACCATCTGCGGGTGACTGAGCGGCTTGGCTTTGTCGCGAAGGGTGCGGATGCGCGCGAGACGGAGGATCGGCTGATGGAGATGGCTCCCTCGGATTGGTCTCCGGTAATGCTGGACGAACATCACACGTTGATCAAGATTCATGGTCAGCGCACCTGCACGCTGCGTCATCCGAGGTGTTCCGCTTGCCCGCTGTTGGATATTTGTCCCACGGGGCAGACGTCAGGTCGTCTCCCGAGACGATGATGGCCGGCCGCATTTTCACAAGGGGCTAATGCAATCGCGGTGAGGCCGAACAGTCCGGTGCGGGTAATTTAGCTCATTTTATAAATGGCGATATAGCCGGTGCTTCCAGGCACTTTACGGCGGCGTCAGTCAGTTCGCAGTGGCAGGCCTTCCAGTCTGCGTGGGCTTTGGTGCAGATGGCTGTGGCCTTGGCCGGCTGATTTGTGCGGTCGTAGGCGACTGCGAGATATTCGCGGTCTGCGAGCAGGTCGTTCTTCGTGTCGTCATCCTGGTCAGGATCGGGCGCGGCTTTTGCGTCGAGGCCTTCGGCGACCTCGAATCCCGCGACACTGGCACCTGTATGACCGCAGCGCAGTGCCGCACGCGCCATGTTGCGCAGAGAGTATGCACTATTCGCGGACGCTTTGATCGCATTGGTGTAGGAGTCCTCCGCGGTGCAGTAGTCCTTGGCGTTCTCCTGCGCTCTGCCGAGACCGTTGAAGTTCCATGCGGATGGATCGAGCGCGATTGCCTTTCGGCAAGCCCCTTGATCGTACTTCGCCTCTTCGCCATTGCCATGGCAGCGCCTGGCCCATGCGTCTGCGTTCTCGGGGTCGAGCTCGATCGCGCGATCCACCAGTTTTACGGAGACATTTTCATAGGGGGCGTTGCGCAGTATCAGTTCGGCCACTGTGGAGCGGATGGCGTCCGGCAGTTTCATGGTGAAGGCGTCCATCGCGGGATACCTTGCTGCCGCTACGATCAGCAGAACGAAGGCTAGTGGCAGGCAGACGACGAATACGAGTAAACCCCACAAAACAGGCCGCATTGACGGGCCCCCTCTAAGCAGGAATTGGCCCAGTATACGCGCAGCTACGAGGCCCTACTTGCGTGCTGAATGGTCATTCATGTAGAACATCGCGTCGTCAAAGTTGCCCGCCGGGACGTTGCGAACAGAACGCAGCGCTGCGGAACTGCACAGGGAGCACCATCCATGTTGACTCGTATATCGCGGCATCTCTCGGTAGTTGCTGTCGCCGCTATTCTTACGCTGGCGTGTTTTTCCTCCGTCAGCCTTCGGGCGCAGAGCATCTCCACGGCGCAGCTGAACGGCTCCGTCCACGATCCTAGCGGGGCGGTTGTTCCAGGTGCGGTCATCACCATCGCGGATGTCTCCAAGGGTTTCTCGCGGTCGACGACCAGCGATGGCCAGGGCAACTACCAGATCGTGCTGCTGCCTCCCGGCACCTACACGGTGACGGTGACGTCGCCCGGCTTCAACAAGCTTGTGGAGGAGAACATTGTCCTTACGATTGGAGAGCAGGCACAACTTCCGCTCAACCTGCCGGTTGGGCGAGCAGACCAGGTGGTGACGGTCACCAGCGGCGCCGATATCATCGAGACGGAGCGCAGCTCGCAGTCCACCACCGTCGATCAACTGCGCATCGAGAACCTGCCTACGAATGGCCGCAACTATATCGGCTTCACGCTGACCAATTCGCAGATCGCGCGTGACGCGGCGCCTTCAATCGGGGCGATTCCGACATCGGGGCTGAACTTTGGCGGGGTGCGCGCACGCTCTAACTCGATCAACATCGACGGAGCCGATGCGGGGGACTATATCTCCGGCGGCACACGCACGACAGTCTCGCAGGATGCGGTGCAGGAGTTCCAGATCATCACGAATGGCTTTGCAGCAGAGTATGGGCGCGCGTCGGGCGGCGTGGTGAACATCGTTACCAAGTCAGGAACCAACAGCACGCACGGGAGCGCCTACGGCTTTTTGCGGAATCGGTATATTCAGGCGACGAATCCGTTTTCGACGGTGTATCAGCCGGCGTATACGCGGGTGCAGGCAGGGTTCACCATTGGCGGCGCGATTATTCCGAACAAGACGTTCTACTTTTTCTCGACCGAGATCACGCGACGGCAGGAGACGGGATTTTCGGACATTGGCGCCAACAACTTTGGACTGACCAGCATCGACGTCAGCCGGTTCTTCGGCGCTCCTGCGGGCGCGCTGAAGGTGCAAGGAACTCAGCAGCAGCAGGCGTTTTTGCAGAATCCGCAGCTTCCGGCGAATACTCCGGGTATTCAGCAATACATTGCGCTGGTGGGTTCGGGCTCGTCGATTGCTACAGCGGGACAGAATCCGGCTTTTCTGCAGCCGACGATCGGCGCGAAGAACTTTGTTACCTCAGGACAGACGCTGCCGACTTCCTTCGTTCCGCTCAACAGCTTGATCGGCAACTTCCCGATCTCGGAGCGGACGGAGGTTTACTCGCTGCGCATCGACCATAAACTGACGGCCAACCAGCAGCTCACACTTCATGCGAGCGCCAGCCCCAGCTTCGTCAGCGGCATTGAAGAGAGCGCCGCGAATCAGAACCTTGGCGAGAATTCTTTCTCGCGCACAGCTACGCAGAGTCTGCATGACTGGGCCATCGCGGCACAGCACACGCTTGTGATTGGCAGCAACAAAGTTAACGAGTTGCGGTTTCAGTTCGCCCGGCACCCCGTGCTCTTCGCCAATAGCAGCTCCGCTCGCGGCTCGAGCACGGCGGTGAATATTCCTGGCTTCGCTTACTTTGGCAAGACGCCGTTTTCGGTCGTCAACCGCATTGAAGATCAGAGCCAGTTGCAGGATAACTTCACCTACACCCGCGGCCCGCACACGTTCAAGACAGGAATCGATCTTCGCTATATTCCGATCAACCTGCTGCAGGGTCAGTTGTATGGCGGAGGCGACTACAGCTTTGGTTCGCTCAACAGCACCGATGTATCGTCGGCGCTGGTCGGGCTTCCTGGGTTTTCTCCGATCCAGGCCTATGGGCTCGGTATTCCGCAGTCGTTTGCCCAGGGCATCGGCAACACCAGTACCAAATATGATCTGAAGGTGCTCGGCGCATTTCTGCAGGACAGCTGGCGGGCCACCAGGAGAGTCACGGTAAACGCGGGCCTTCGCTATGACATCGAAGCGTTCCCAACCAAGCTTGCGCTCAACGCCAATACCAATGCTGCGGAGCGTGCCTATGGGATTCGCCAGGGCATTCGGCTGCAGGACACCAACTTTGCGCCGCGCATCGGTGTTGCCTATGATATTTTTGGCAACGCCAAGACAGTTGTGCGTGCGAACTATGGCATCTTTTATGATCGCGCGCCCGGTAATCTTGAGGCGCAATCTACTGCCTTCAATTCCACAACTGTTCCTCTTGTGATCCTTGCTGGAGGTTCGCCTTGTGCGGCCAATGCGTCGATTGCCGGTGCCAGCCCTCTGAATCTCAATGCGACCAATGCGTTTCAGGGGTCGCTGGGAAATGCCAACTGTCTTGGCGCGAGCGCGGCCAGTGTGAACTACATCGCCAGCCAGCAGCGCTTCGATCCTAACAATTCGAATTCGGTCTTCGTCAATCAGAACTTTCTTGCATCCGGCTTCCCGCTTGCGATCCTTCCCTCGGGTCTTCCTGCCGATCTGCACTTCGTGACTCCTTATGTGCAGCAGATCTCGTTTGGCATCGAGCAGGATCTGGGCCACGACCTCTCGTTGAACATTGCGTATAACTCTACCGGTGGCCGTCATCTCAACCGTCCTATCAACGTGAACCCGGTCAATCCGCAGCTTCTGATTGCCAACTGGCGTAATGCGGTGAACGCCGTGAAGGCTGGAACCGCGGCTCCTGGGACGGCCAATCCCACGTCGAACCCACTGACCGTTGCGACTGCGACCGGAGTCAATCCCTGCGGTGTTGGGCCGACGGGGCCTTATGTGGCTCCGCCGTTGCTGAACTTCTTTCGCCCTTCCGGCCTCAATACTTCGCTGGCGGGCTTTCTTGCAAATCCAGCCGTCGGGGCAGGTCCATGCGTCGCTCTGGCGAGCGAGATTGCTGCCGCGGATGGGCTGGGCAAGGGTGTTCCCGTGCCGTTCGGCGATATGACCCCGAACCTCACGACCGGTACCTCTGGCTACAACGGGCTGAGCATTAACCTGAAGAAGCGCTTCGCGACGAACTACGAGTTCTTGGTGAGCTACACGTGGTCGCATGCGATCGACGATTCGACCGATGTTGTGTCCACCTCCGACTCGCCGCAGAGCAACTTCGCGCCGAACGCGGAGCGCAGCGTCTCCACCTTCGATCAGCGGCATCGCCTGGTGCTCTCAGGGGTTTACAACACGGGTCACATCGGCGGCTCGGGCTTTGTCCCGACGGTGTTGTCCGGCTTCACTGTTGCACCCATATTTGAGGTCTCGTCTGGCCGGCCGTTCAACATCCTTACCGGCAGCGATACGAACTTCGACTTCAATCCGCTGACGGATCGGCCTAACGCGGTCGCACCCAACAGCGGCGTTACCGGTTGCGGGACTGCTCCCGTGCTCTCGAAGTATTCGCCGACTGGGGCCTTCAATCTTCCGTGCTACATCGACGCGCCTGCGAGTGCTGGTCCAGCAAGCAGCTACTATTCGGGCAACCTGGGCCGCAACGCCGGCGTGAAACCGTACACAGTCTTCACCGATATGCGGATAGCCCGCGCGTTTACGTTCCCGCACGAGATCGGGCTGCAGATGACGGCGGATATCTTTAACATGATTAATAAAAACAACACGCTGGACGTAAATCTTCTCTATACTGCGGCGGGCACGCCGACAGCGTCGTACGATCCGCGGCAGTTCCAGTTCGGCGCTCGCGTCTCTTTCTGACTCACTAACTCCTTCTAAACCAATCATCGAACCAATCGCGACACCGTAATTTATCATCGATATGGCGGCGTTATTCTTTTGTAATCCGACCTACTCTCAACGCCGACTGTGGAATAAGAACGCAACATGTTCGCAAAAACAGGTGTTCAGATCAGAAGAATCATCTGATCCGAAGGCGGCTTGTCGGGCTTGCCGATCGTGGAGTTTGGAAAGGTTGGAATGAAAAAGATACGCGTCGCTTTGACGGTGTTTGCGATAGTGGCGTCGGCGATGGGTGGACTGTGGGCGCGTGCTGATGCGGCGCTGCTGATGGAGGAGCCTTATGCGGAGTTCGGCGCCTTCAATCCGACGGGCCACGCGGCGATTTATTTGAACCATGTCTGCGCGGAGTCGCCGACGCGGCTGCGGCCGTGCCGTCCGGGAGAGCCGGGTGCGGTGATCAGTAGGTATCACAAGATCGATGGCTACGATTGGCTGGCGATTCCACTCGTCCCATACCTTTATGCAGTGGAGCGCGTGGAGGATGTGCCGGTGACAGCGGACGCGGAGCTCGAGGCCAGCCTGCGCGACCGGTACAGGCGGAATCATCTGCTGGCATTCGCGCCAGACGTTGCCGAGGGGAAGAAGGCCGGCGAGGCTCCGGGCGGCGAGTGGACGCAATTGGTCGGAGCGTCGTATGACCGCAGGATTTATGGCTTCCAGATTCAGACGACCCCGGACGAAGACGAGCAGTTCATGAACAGGTACAACGACAGCCGGAACGAAGGCCACTTCAATCTGCTGTTTCATAACTGCGCTGATTTTTCGCGCACGCTGCTGAACGTCTACTACCCCCACGGAGTGCACCGGAACTACTTCGTCGATCTGGGCATCACGACGCCCAAGCAAGTGGCGCGGTCGCTGACGAAGTACGCCGATCATCATCCGGAGCTAACGTTTTCGACATTCATGATTCCGCAGGTGCCGGGCAGCATCAAGCGCAGCCATCCCATCGACGGGGTGATGGAGTCTGTGGTGAAGTCGAAGAAGTATGTGTTGCCGCTGGCGGTGCTGACGCCGGAGGTGACTGCGGGCCTCGTAGTGGCTTATTTAACGGATGGGCGCTTCAAGGCGCCGAGGGATGCTGCGGTGGAGATGATGCCGGGGGAGACGGTGATGAAGGTCGCGGAGCCGGCATCGGGAACAACGCCGGGGGAATCTCCGGGAGCGCTGAAGACCAGACGTCCGCTGCCGCCACCCACAACTCCGCAGTAGATGCTTTCGGCGATGATCGGATTTGTTCAATCGACCTTCAGGTTCGCGTCGGCATCCATCACGAGCGAGGCTCCTTCGACCAGCAGGGAGTGCAGCTTCAGCGAGTCGAGGGAAAGCGCGTAGCCGGTGGTTTCGGTGGAGCGGCTGAGGAGTTGACGCATCAGATTCGCGGCGTTCATCTTCATCTGCGCGGGTAGTTGGCGGCTGAGAAATGGGACAAGCAGGAAGTTCAACTCTCTGGAGTCGCTGAGCCGCTCGATTCGCGCGTCGCGAAAGCCGATGCTTTCTTGCTCGGCCTCCGGGATCAGCGAGACGTCCGTGTTGGTAGTGAGCGAGACGCCGATGCAGGCCCCGTGAACGGCTGTGCCGAGCTTCGCCTTGGCGTGGACGCGAACGATGATGCGGTCCTCGACGAAGGTCACGTGCGGCGATTCGGCGTAGACATAGCAGGCTGAGGTGGCGTCGCCGCGGATGTAATAGCGACCCTGCGGACCGTTGAAGAGCTGTGTGCGCAGAGTGCGTTCGAGGGCCTCGGCGGAAACCCTTACCTCGATCGCAGAGGCTGAGCGAGCGGCAGAAAGTAGAAGCGCAGCATGCAGCGCAAGACGAAAGGGGAGCAGCAGACGAACAGGAAGCCGGGGCATGGTTCTTCAAGCATAAAGGCTGTTGAGGTTTTATCCGGCGACCAATTCGGCTTCTGCGGCTGCTACTCTGTCTTCAATATGATCCGACGATCCACACCGCTATATTCGCTACTTCTCGTTTTTCTGGCTGCAGTGGCTGGAGGTGCGCAGGTCAGGCGCATGGTGATCATCGATCAGGATGGCTTCGGTCCGGGCGGGTCGAACCAGATGGCGATGATGGTGTTGCTGCAGTCTCCGCAGGCAGAGGTGCTGGGCATCACGATGGTCACTGGCGATGCGTGGGAGCCGGAAGAGGTGCAGCACACGCTGCGGATGCTCGAACTGATTCATCGGACGGATGTGCAGGTTGTGCCGGGAGCGATCTTCCCGCTGGTTCGCACGGAAGAGGCGACGAAGATCCAGCGGCAACTTTATGGCAGCTACTCCTGGTACGGGGCGTGGGGGGATATCGCGGACAAGACCAGCCGCCAGCCGCATCACGGGCCTTATGATATTCCGAAGCTGGTGGAGGGCAGTCCGACCCTGAAGCCGTCTGACGAAGATGCCGCTCACTTTTTGATTCGACAGGTTCGTGCGCATCCGCATCAGGTGACGATCTACGCCGCGGGTCCGCTGACCAACATCGCGCTTGCCATCTCCATCGATCCGCACTTCGCCGAACTCACGCAGGGCATCGTTATTATGGGTGGCAGCCTGAGCCCGCAGACTGGCGATCCTGAGTTCGCCAACAATCCGCGGCATGAATTTAATTTCTGGTTCGACCCGGAGGCCGCGCACATTACGCTTCGCGCACACTGGCCGCGCATCGACCTTACCACCGTCGATATCTCCGTCAAGACGGGCTTCACTAAGGCGATGCTTGCGGAGATTGCCCGCTCGTCGAACCCTGCCGCGAAGTATCTCGCAACCTACACGGATGAGTTTTACTATTGCTGGGATGAGCTCGCTGCGGCTGCGTGGCTCGATCCCGCGATTATTACGAAAGAAGAGAACCTCTACGTCGATGTAGACCTCAATCGGGGGCCGTTTTATGGGGATACTCTTTCGTGGACTGCTGCAAACAAGCCCTCGCTCGACGTTCAGATCGTCCATGTGCAGACCGACCTCGATCTGCCGCGGTTCAATAAGCTTTTCGTCGATCTGATGAAGGCGCCTCCGCAGCTTCCGTCGAAGTAAAGATTCGCCTTCGTAAACAGATTCCTCATACACTTGAGAGAAGCGATAGCGGAGACAATATCTTGGACCTGAACCAGCTCAATGAACACTTTGGCCTTCCCGGTATGCTCGTCTTTCACGCCACGGCCAGCGGCCTTATCCACGCCGACATCACCGCACCGCAGGCGAACGCGACCGTCTATCTGCAGGGCGCGCATGTGACCGCTTGGCAGCCGAAGGGACAGCAGCCGGTCATTTTTGTCAGCCGAAAGAGCGACTTCGCACCCGGTAAGGCGATTCGCGGTGGTGTTCCCATTGCTTTTCCCTGGTTCGCCACGCGGCACGACGGCAAGACAGGGCCATCGCACGGGTTCGCGCGCATTCAGGACTGGACGCTCGCCTTTGCTGCGCTGGCGGGCGATGACCTTCATATGACCTTCACGCTGGGACCTACGGAGATCAGCCGCAATCTTGGCTACGATAACTTTCGGCTGGCCTATCAGCTCACGATTGGCCGCACGCTGACGATGCAACTGACCGTGGTCAACGACGCGAACACGCCGTTGGTCTTTGAAGAGGCGCTCCACACCTACTATGCTGTCGAGGATATTCACGAGGTCAGCGTTACTGGCCTTGAAGGCGTGACTTATCTGGATAAGAACGACAACCTCCAGGCGAAACAGCAACAAGGCGCGATTACGATTACGGGTCCAACGGATCGCGTTTATCTGAACACTGCGAGCAACTGCATTCTTCACGACAGTGGCAGAAAACGTCGCATTACTGTTGCCAAGACCGGCTCTAACACCACCGTTGTGTGGAACCCATGGGAGACCGGAGCGCAGAAGCTGCCGGATCTGGATCCGACCGAGTGGCACGAGTTCATCGCTGTCGAGACGGTGAACGCTGCGGCCAACGCAGTCACGCTGGCCCCTGGCGCGAAACACGTGATGGAAGCTCGCATCTTCGTCGAAGACGTTAAGGGTTAGCGCCACCTGATTGAGCAACGATGCAGCTTCACTGTTTCTTCTTGCCGAAGAGGCCGCCGAGCGAGTTGACGAGCCCTTGTCCGTTGTTCTTTTGCGTGCCGAGAATTGAAGAGGCGTTGTTCTTCAGCATTCCGTTGACGTCCGGTGTGATGACTGGATTGGACGAGGTACCGGTGATGGCGACCGGAATACCATTGGCTGCTGCCTGCGATGCGGTCTTGCCCGCGGCGCCATTGACCATCGACAAAAGGCCGACTGCTGTGCCGCCGACGCCGCGGCTGGTAGTGAGCTTTACGTTCACTTTGAAGTTCAACGCTCCCGCCGGCGATACTGTACCGTTACCGGTGGCCTCGCCGAGCGCGGGCAGCATGGTGTAGATATTGCTTGCGCGGATGCCGTCTTTGGCGACTTGAAGCTGCAAGCGCAGTGTCTGGATGTTGGTCATGTTGCCGGTGTCGCCGGTAGCCGCGCCCACAATTCCCTTCAACTGCGAGCTGAGGTTGAAGCCGGCGAGACGCGTGTTGGCAAGCTCGACCGGCCCTGTGATGGTCAGGGCGTCGAGTGGGCCGCTAATGTTCAGGCTGGTGGTTAACGTGCCGCCTTGCAGCACCGACCCGTTTGGAAGTTTCACGCCTACGGCCGGCAGCATCGACTGCAGTTCGTCGATCGGCAAGCCCTGTCCTGCGAGCTTCAGGTTGACGACAACAGTGGGCGGTTTCATGCTGTAGGTGCCGTTCAGGTGTGCGGCCAATTTGCCCGTTTGGAAGGCTGCGTCCTGCAGCTGCCCGGTGTTGTCGCCCAGGTTATGGACTACGCTGTAGGTCAGGTCGATCGGTTTAGGCGCCGGCGCTGCATCGGGTCGCAGCTGCAGGTGTTGCGTGTGCACGGTTCCGTTACTGGTAACCGACGAGCCGTTCGATACAGCGTGCGCGTCGATGTCCGCAAGCACGGAGAGGCCTGCGCTCTTATCCAGAAAGCCTGCGGCGACCGGATCGAGATGATGCAAAGCTACTTGCGCATCGAAGGTGGTCTTGGCAGCATCCTGCGTGTTGATCGGGCCGGCTTTTCCTGTCATCATTAGCGTGCCTTCCGCGGGTAGCGCGGCGCTCAGAGTAAAAGGAAATTGCTTGGAGAAGGAGAAACCCTGTACGGTCAGATTCACCTGATCGTAGACGAGCGGTGCTCCTGTGGCGGGCAGATTCTCCACCGTGGCGTGACCGTTTTTGATGGCGAAGCTGTCGACGGTCAGATCGGGCATGATCGACTGTTGTTTTTGCTGTTCGGTGCGTTTGGCGGCGCTCTGGCCGATCGTTGAAAAGTTCCACGCGCCGCTCGCCGCGTGGACCAGATGGATCTGCGGAGTGTTGATTTCGAGGCTGTTGACGAGGATCTGTTTGTGAAAGATCAACGGACCCATCTGCACGCCGAGGCGGAACTCTTTCGCGGTCACGAATGGCTGGGTGCCGTACTGCGGATCGTCGGCTATCGTCAGATCGCGGGCTACCACGGTGCCGGAGAGAATCGACAGGCTAAGGTCGCCGAGCTTCGTCTGCCGCCCCAACGCAGTTGTCAATTGCTCCTCGATCAGCGGCTTGAAGGTGTTGACGTTGACGAACAGAGGGATTGCCGCCATTATCACGATGAGCGCCCCAGCGACTGCTGCAGCGATCTTCCACTTGTGCTTCATCTTCGATCCTCCTCTGTTGTGTGATGTCGTCGGAGCCACGGTCGCGCTCGAATGGCTTTGCCCAAGGGGCCGTTCTGCCGCTACTCTGGGGAGTGTGATGCTTATTCTTGCCTCAGCTTCTCCTCGCCGCCGCGAACTTCTCACGCAGGCGGGCCTCAAGTTTACCGCAGCGGCAGCAAATCTGAATGAAGACCTGCTGCCGGACGAGGCTGCTGCGGCATATGTCCAGCGATTGGCGGAGGAGAAGGCCCAGGCGGTCTGGAATGCCCATCGCTCCCTGAATGCGGCGGACGATCCGCTTGTCGTCCTGGGCGCCGATACCTGCGTTGTCTGCGACGGCCACATCCTGGGGAAACCTATCGATACCGCCGATGCGCGACGGATGCTGGAGCTGCTGAGTGGGCGCACCCACGCTGTTCTTACAGGCCTTGCCGCTGTAACAGGCCACAAGGTTGCCAGAGACGTCGAGATCACTCAGGTGACCTTTAACCAACTGAACGACGCGGAGATCGCGCGGTATATCGCCAGCGGCGAACCACTGGATAAGGCTGGAGCGTACGCGATCCAGGGTTACGCTGCCCGCTGGATTCCGCGGATTGAGGGCTGCTACTTCAATGTTATGGGACTTCCGATTTCGCGTACAGTCGCCTTGCTGGCCGAGGCTGAGGCGGTGCCGGCAGTCGATGCAACCTAGGCTCAGTCCCGCTTCACGGCTGATCTACTCTTTGAGCTATTCAGTGCTGGCAATCATCGCTGCCAGCAGGGCGGTTCGCGGCACCAGGTGTTCGATGACAACTGACTCGTGCGCGGCGTGAGCGCCATCGCCGACTGCGCCCATTCCATCGAGGGTCGGCACACCCAGGGCAGCGGTGAAGTTGCCATCCGAGCCGCCGCCGGTTGCTGCTTCCTCGAGAACGAAACCCAGTTCCGCCGCCAACGCACGCGCCTTTTTGAACAGCGCAATCGTTCCGGCCTTGCGCTCCATCGGGGGACGGTTGATGCCGCCAGTGATTGTGAGCTTGCACTTTGGGTCGGAGACTTTGAGGCCGCGAAATAATTTTTGGACGGAGGCTGCGTCGCTCGCCTTCGCGATGCGAACGTCTACCTCTGTGTAGGCGCTGGAAGCGACCACATTCGACCGCGTTCCACCAGCGATAACACCACAATTTACCGTCAATTTTCGTGTCAAATCCGTGAAGCCGGAGATGGTTTGAACCAGCTTTGCGAGTTCGAGGACGGCTGAATGGCCGCGCTCGAAGTCCACTCCGCTGTGCGCCCCGACGCCTGTAACCTGCACGTGATACTGCCCTACACCTTTGCGGGCGGTCTTGTAGGCAAGCCCCTGAGCGGGCTCGAGAACCAGGACCGCCGCCGACTCTAGCGCGAGCCGCTCCGTAATCGCGCGGGAGATTGGGCTTCCCACCTCCTCCTCACTGTTTAGAAGCAAGGTTGCCGGACGGGCTAACTTCATCTCGCGCAGGGTGTTGAGCGCCGCGAGAGCCATCACGACTCCGGCTTTCATATCGAGCACCCCCGGGCCCCAATAGCGACCGTCGGTCTCGCGCCATGGCATCCTAGCCAGGGTTCCTATGGGCCAGACAGTGTCTAAGTGGCCGAGGAGAAGAACGGGCTTTTGCTTCGTGCGGGAGGGGCCGAAGCGGAGTTCCAGTACGTCGCCGAATTGGTTTTGCCGGTGGCGCTTCGCGCGCACGCCATGCTCGCGGGCCAAACGTTCAACTAGACGAATGGCGGCATTAACTGCAAGCCTGTCTTCACTTGGCGACTCCTGCTGCACAAGTTCTCGCAGGGCGTCGCGAATCCACCCTTCTTTTTTTTCGACGTGACGAAAGATCGCTCTGGCATCCATGGACGGATGTTATAGCAGTCAAATGAATTAGTTCCAGTTTTTGGGTGGAAAAAAGAGGTCAGTCGTGGCGCAATTTGTGGCATATTTGCCACACTGCGGGTTTGCCGGTTGGCTGTAAGCTTATGGATGGTTCTGCCGGAGATACCGTTTCGTGGCCTTGGAAGCTCATTTTGAGCGGACAATTCGATCGGAGATAGAGTTCAGCGGCATCGGCCTGCATAGCGGTGCACCGGTTTCCATGCGACTGATTCCGGCACCTGCGGGATCGGGTATCGTCTTTCGTCGCACGGACTTAGACAACTTTGAGATTGCAGCGGTGGGGCGCAATGTGGCGAAGGTGAGCTACGCGACGAGCCTGATGCGGCAGAGCGTGTTGATCTCGACGACCGAACATCTGCTTTCGGCTTTAATCGGCTATGGTGTTGATAATGTGATTGTTGAGGTGGACAATCTTGAAGTTCCGATATTGGATGGAAGTTCGTTGCCTTATGTGCAAGCCTTTCAATCAGTGGGACTTAAGCAGCAGAGACGAAAACGGGAGTATTTAAAGATTTTGAAGGAAGTTGAAGTCCGGGACGGGTCTAAGTTTATTGGAATCTATCCGGGGTCGGGGTATCGGATTCAGTATACGATCGACTTCCCACAACCCATTGGTGTGGAGAGGTTTACGGGTGATCTTGCGACAGGGGATTATGTTAATTTGATTGCTCCGGCGCGGACTTTCGGGTTTAAAGAGGATGAGCGGATGTTGCGGGATATGGGGCTGATTCGGGGCGCAACGACCGATTGCGCGATTATTTTGTCGTCGCAACGTGTTGAAAATGGGCCACTTCGGTTTGAGGATGAGTTTGTGCGGCATAAGGTGTTGGATTTGATTGGGGATCTGGCCCTGGCGGGGCGGCGGATTCAGGGCCGGGTGGTGGCCGAGAGGGCGGGGCATGCGATGCATACTGCTCTTGTGCAACGGCTTATGCGGGACCGGTCGGCGTGGGAGCTGGCGCATGGGTATGACGAGGTGGCCGAGCCGGAGACCGTGATGGGGCACCTACAGCCTGCGACTGTGTCGTAATTTTGTAGTGATCTGGGTGGGTTTTTGATGGTGAATTTGTGGTGGATTCGTGGTGAAACTGTGGTGATTGGTGTGGTGAGTTTTGCTCGCGTTCGGGCGATTATCGGATGAGTGGGCTGGCGGCGATTGCGTTGGGGTCGAATCTGGAGTCTAGGTTTGGGGACCGCGACGCGAACCTACAGGAGGCGGTACGGCGGATTGAAGCGCTGGGTGAGGTGCGACGGGTCTCTTCGTTTTATGACACGGAGCCGGTGGGGTATTTGGCGCAGCCTCGGTTTTTGAATGGGGCGGTGGTGCTTGAGACGGAGTTGAAGCCGGTGGAGTTGATGCGGGGGCTGCTTTCGGTGGAGCGGGCGATGGGGCGGGAGCGGAGGGCGATTGCTAAGGGAGCTACGTTTAAGGGGCCTCGGGTGATCGATCTTGATCTGTTGTTGTATGGGGATTGGGTGATGTGGTCGGAGGAGTTGATGCTGCCGCATCCTGCGATGGCGGAGAGACGGTTTGTGCTGGAGCCGTTGGCGGAGATTGCGCCGGAGTGGGTGCATCCGGTGCTTGGGGTGACGGTGCTGGAGTTGTTGGCTGGGTTGCATTCTTGATTTGTTGATTGGCCGATAGGAGTTGTGGCGGGATGGAAGAAGGCGATTCAGTCGTTGCGCCCTTCGGGCCCAACTCCGGCCCCTCGACTACGCTCGGGACAGAGCGGAACCCACTCATCGTGCGAAAGGCCGGGCGATGAGTGGGGCACCCGGCTATTTGTACGGAGGCTCGTTTGTGGCTTGGAAGGAATTTGCTGGGGTTTGAGTGACTAACCCCACGATACCCTTCGGGGATCATGGGGCACCCGGCAGCTCAGGTGGGGAAGTTGAGGGAGGGGAGGGTGGCGATGATCTTCTGGGTTTCGAGGGAGACGGTGATGACCTGGCCGATGAGGCGGAGGATGTAGCGTTCGTCGTCTTCGCGATTGGGGTCGTTGGTGATGCCGGAGCGGGGGTCGGTGGAGACGCGGTACTGGTCGATGACCCATTCGAGGGCGGAGCGGTTGCCGAGGCGGTAGTCGAAGGCGGAGGGTGGGATACCGCGGAGGGTGAGGGCTTCGTTGTAGCGGAGTTCGGTTTTGTCTTTCGAGAGGGACATCTTTTCGACGCGGAGGGTCCAGGGCTTGCCGGGTTGTTCTATCTCTTCGAGGGGGTATTCGGGTTGCTGCTCGTAGTCGATGTGGAGTTCCATGAGACGCTTGCCTGCGGCGGCGAAGGCGTGGAGGTCGGGTGGGAAGGGGATGCGGGGGAGTTCGCGCTTGAGGTTGGCGGCGTAACGGGTTCGGTACCCGGGGTGGTGGAGCAGCGCGTAGGTGGAGTGGAAGATGTCCCACTTGGTGATGGATTTCGATTTGTAGTGGCTGCGGTATTGGTCTAGTGCCCAGTCGGTGATGTTTTCCTGCCGGTTGGTGCCGTCACTTTCGTACGTGTAGAACGGGAAAACCTGTGACGGACGGCCTCCGACATCTATACATGTGATTACGCTGCTAGCTTGCACAGAAAACGGAACCTGTGAGTGGCCAGTGACAATAATGAGTTTGTTTTCCCCTTCGGTGGAGGGGATTGGGAACGCTTGTTTTTGGAGGCCGCCACGCTCGTTGAGGAGTTTGTCGAAGTAGAGAAACTGCTGATCAAACGGTCGGTATCGGGCGCGCCGGATTTTCTGTTCGTCGAATGCTGGGGCGGCTACTGTTCCCAGAGTGGCAATTAGCCTCTCGGTCCATTTGAAACTCTTATCGTCAATTTCGAGGATGAAATTGGAATGACTTTGTTTTGCTAAGTTCCATCTCATAAGTTGCTCGCGATATCCATCGATTGTTTTTCGGATAGAAGCAGCGAGTTCCAGTCTTGAATGATTGAAGACCCATGCGTCTCGGTTTGTTGATACTCCGAGGCTGTAGAGTCTAAAAATGGACTGAACGTCCTGCGTACCCTTTTCGTCTCTCACTCCCATCGTCAGATAGGCTTCGAAGCCCGGATCGTGCGGGACGACATTCCAGTTGCCCTCGTCCGAAACTGGAACCTCTTGCCACTCAACCTTTGACACTTCATCCTTCTGAGCGAGGAAATCCAGCTTTTCTCCACGCTTTGCCAATTCAGCAAAACGTGCGTAGAAGACCTTGGCTGGTCCTTCATGTTGCCCCGCATGCTTAATCAGCAAGGTGATGGAGACGCCGACCTGTATTCCGAATACATTATGTGTCGTCCCTGATAGGCGTGGGTTCTTCCTGACATTCCCGCCCAAGTCCAAAGCGTAGATCAATGAATAATCGCGCGAAAGGTTCTTCCTCATTCCGTCAAACGCAAGCTGGTCCAAGAAGCCGTTGTTCGTGACGAGACAAACAATCCCTTCTTTGCCGATTCTGTCGCTGGCCCAACGGAACGCTTTGACATATGGATCACTTAGCTTGTTGCGGAGAGTTGCACTCGAGTCGGCCACGTATGTCTCCGCGATTCGGCTGTCGATGCTCTGTCTGCCGCCGTATCTTCGGTTTCGATTGTCGTCGTTCTGATTGTCTTGGTTCGTGTTGTACGGAGGATTCGCGATCACAACTCGGATTGGCGCGCCCTTCTGTCTCTTGACTCGATTAGTGTTCTCGGTTGTAAACAGCCCGATTTGTTTGGCCTCCGACAACTCAAAAGTGTCGACGAGGCAAATACCTTCGAATGACTCGTAATGACCAATCCTCTCCATGTAAGCATGTTCAATGTTCATGCTGGCGATGTAATAGGGGAGCAGCATGATTTCGTTGCAGTGGAGTTCGTTGGCGTACTTCTGCGGGAGGCGTGACTTTTTAATCTGTTGAATGATGCGGGTGATGAAGTTGCCGGTCCCGGTGAAGGGGTCGAGGATGTGGACGCCTTCGTCGGAGAGGGACTTGCCAAATTCTGATTTGAGGATTTCTTCTACGCTGCGAACCATGAAGTCGACGATAGGCTGGGGGGTGTAGACGATGCCGTGGGTGTCTGCCTGATTCTTGTCGAAGGACTGGAAGAACTTTTCGTAGACGGCGTTGAGGAAGTGCTGCTTTTCGGTGTATTCCTCTTGTTCTTCAGCGGCCTTTTCGATGGCGGTGTAGAAGCGATCGAGGGGCTTGAGGAACTCGTCGCGGGAGAAGTGTTTGGCCGTAATGGAGTCGATGACTTTTTCGATTTCGGCGGCGATGACGTTGCGGCGGAGGAATTCGTTGTTGTTGAATACCTTGCGGAAGATGCGCTCGGTGAGGAGGTGCTGGACGAGCATCTTCTGGATGGCGGGGTCGGCGAGGTCGGGGTTGATGGACTGGCGGCAGAGGTCGGCGAAGGCCTGGAACTTTTCGCGGAAGTCGGCGTTCTTCTTGTGCTCCGCTTCGAGGATTTTGGTTACGCCTTCGGCGAGGTCGGGGATCTTTTCGGAGAACTTGAGGACGGCTTCTTCCCAGTCGACTTCGTGAGGCTGGCGGTGCTCGAAGAAGAGCTGGAGGATTTCGATGAGGTTTTCTGATTTGGTCAGGTCGCAGTCGAGGGCGATGCGGTTGTCCTGGTAGAGGACGGCGCGGTCGGGAGATTGGAAGAGGATGTTGGTGAGGGGGTAGCCTGCGGCTACTTTTTTCTTGATTTCGGTCTGGAGGTCGTCGGCGGTGTCCTTGGCCTCCCATAGGCCGTGGACGAGGGTGAGGGAGTCGACGAGAGCTCCGTCGGCGCGGAGGGGTTGCTTGTTGGTGCCTTTGAACTGGTACTCCTCGACGAGATGCCAGTCGTAGGGACTGGCGCATTTCTTGAGGAGGTCGGCGAAGGCGGAGCGGGTGTTGCCTTCGGTGGTGTGTCCGTGCTGGTGGAATTGGGCGAGAGCGGCGTAGTAGGCGAGGACTGGTTTGTGGGTGGGCTTGAGGGGGAAGAGGCTCATGAGTGTACTAACGGCAAGGTAGCATGAGTCAGTTTGAGTAGGCAGTGGCTGGGTGGGGACTGCGGTTTGTGCTTGTGCGAAGGCTCATTCGTCGGGCGAGACTAGGCGCGAGGTATGGGTTCGATGAGCTTCGATGAGATTAGAGTGACTGACCCCACGATACCCTGCGGACTTCGTCCTTCGGGGATCATGGGGCACCCATTTCGATGGCGATTTTGACGGTGCTTTGGATGCGGGTGGCGTAGGTCTGGAAGCTGGACCATGGGTATTCGGATGGGGTGGAGACCAGGCCGCGGGTTACGGGGTTGCGGTGCAGGTAGCGGAGTTTTTCGCGGTGCTTGGCGGGGGAGAAGACGTTGAAGTCGTGGTAGCGAGGGAGCCAGAAGGGAGTTTCGGGAAGCTGCTTGGAGACGGAGCGTTTTAGGGAGCCGAGGACGGTGGAGAGAGGGTGGGTTGGAGGCTCGGAGAGAAGGAGGTGAATGTGTTCGGGCATGACTACGTAGCCGAGGAGACGGAATTGGTATTTTTCGCGCATGGACTCTAGGGAGTGCTCGAAGACGGAAGCGGCTTGGTGGGAGGCGAGGTATGGGTTGCGGTCGTAACAACTGAAGGTGATGAAGTGGAGGTTGCCTGTTTGTTGTCTTCGTTCTAAGCGAGGTGGCATGGGTGGGTCGCGGCTGACTAGTGCCTGACCCCACGATACCCGACGGACTTCGTCCTTCGGGGATCATGGGGCACCTTTTTTATCTAAAGGCCGAGCGTTTTAGTTGGCTCCGTCTGTTTTGGCGAACCTGACTGTGTATTCTCCGATTCGCTGGCCGTGATCCATTCCAGCTGTAATGTCTGAGCGATAGTGGATGCCGGCGTAGAGCCTGGACATGGCGGCCTCCTGCTTTTGGGATTCAAAGTAGGTGGCGCCGCTGGGGAAGAGATAGGACAGGACATCGGCTCCGGCGGCGGAGAAATCGGAGTGACCGGAGACGTATGACGGGAAGTTGGGAAGGCCGGTTTGGGTTTTGATTTCGGGATCAAGCTGCGACGGGCGCGGGTTGAAGTAGAAATACTTCGCATCCCAACAGCCAACAGCGGCGTCGTGCAGCGCCATGTTGAGCATTGCGAAGACACGGGCGGACCGAACTTCGCTGTAGCTGGCGGCGCTGACGTAGGGTTCGGCGATTGCGTCCCAGTGGCCGGGAGGGGTCACCGTACTGACTCCGTCGGCCCATTTGTAGACGGTTGCGAGCTGGTCGCGGGTCAGGTTGTTGACTGTGCTCTTTACCTCGGCCGTCTCGGTCTTCATCTGCGCCGATGAGGTTGATGGAGGCGGTCCTGGCCGCTCGTTCACGATGTCGGTTGGAGTCATCATCCAGGCTTTGACCTGACCGAAGAGCGGCAGCATGGGTGGGCGAGGAGGGCCGTCCTGGCTTATCCATGCGATCTCTCCGCGCGCGGTTGCGGCATCGGCCAATGCCTGCCAGATTGTTGCATTCCCGCCGGCGGCTTTCATTCCATCGGAGGCGGCGCGGGCGGCGAAGACGGCGGCGACTGCGTTGCCCAGGGCCACGCCTGCTGCGATGTCGCTGGGGGAGGCTCTGCCGGAGAGGAGTGCGGCTTGTTGCTGCTCGGCTGCTTTGGCGTTGATCTCGTCGACCGATGTTGGAAAGAGAAGCGTGAGCAAGGCTGCGTTGACTCCGGCTTCGACGGCGTCTTCGGAGGGATAAGAAGGGATGCCGGTGGTTGGCATCAGCGACTGGACGCTGGTGTCGACTTTGAAGGGTGATTGGCGATTGTAGAGAAATTTGTAGTACCAGGCGGCCTTCAATGCCTCGTATTGCGCGACGGAGACATAACTGTAGGCACGTGCGGCGTAGGGCGGATTGCTGAATGGATATTGCGGATTCGCGAAGGGGTTCGCGGGATTCGGAACAGGATAGCTGCCGTCGGGATTGGGGGAGGGCGGAAGGTCGGAGCGTGCAGCGAGTTCGCGCATGATCTCGTTCCAACGCAGGACGCCGCCGCTGCTCCAGTAGGTGATGGCCGTCTTTTGCGCGTCGGTGAGGTTGGCCTGGGCGGACTTGATGGTCGCCAGTTCCGATTGATAGCCGGGGTCGTTTGTCGGCGCTGGCGCTGTGACGGGGATCTGCGTTGGACCGGACAGGATGATCATCTTCCATGAGCCGGCGTTGGCGTCGGTGTTTGCCGGAGTGATCGCTGGTAAGACTTCGGTTGAGGGAATGTCTTTGTTGCAACTGGAACCGATTAACGCCAAGGCGAAGACGACTGTGATTGAAATGGATCTTGAGATGGACCTGGTGAGGCGGCTGGGTTTCAGCGTCATGGCTTGGCTCGCTTTTCGAATGGAAGGGTGTACATGAGACCGGTGGTGATGGTGTTTGCCTGGCCGACGTTGCGGCCCTGAAAGGTATTGGAATAGATGAACCAGTACTGCAGGTTTTTCAGCTTCGGGAGGGGGAGCTTCAAGGTTGCGCCGGCTTTCGAGAAGTTTGTGCGGTTGGAGACGAAGGGCATGTCCTGCGGGCGGATGTCTCCGCCTCCGCGTGTTTGTTGCTGGGAGAAGTCGCCGAGGATCGATAGATTGTTTTTTCGGTAGCCGACGCTGGTGGCGAAGTTGAACTGGTTGGGCATTGCGACTTCATTGCTGAGGTAGAGCTGGCCGTTGGTGTAGTAGCTCGACCGATCGAGGGTGACGTTGCCGCGAAGCGTGTAAGCCGCGGTGCCGTTGATGTACAGGCCGCGCTGGCCCAGATAGTTCAAAGTTGTGCGTCCGGTGATGGTTTTGCTGTGGGTGCCGAGCGAGAGCGGTTGCAGATCGGGCGTGTAGTTCGTCATTGGAAGAGTGCCGGAGAGAACGGCGAGCGCTCGCAGTGCGCCGTGATGTCCGACGGGAACGCTGATCGCCTTGAACTTGGCGGCGAGTGTGAGGTCCTGGAATCCGGCTTGGCCGTGGAGCACGCCTTCGCTTGCGTTGGTCCACACGTAGGGCACGTTGACGATGACGTTCAATCGGCTGGTGACGCCGTAGTTGGCGGCCATGGTGATGGTCTGGGTGGTGATGGTCCCAATGTTTCCGTTGATCCGCTCGAGTGTGCCTTCCCAGTAGTTGTCCCAGCTGTCGCGGGTGTAGAGAGCGCCGGCGCAGAGGGTTTTGTCTGCGAGCATGATGCCGTCGTCGATGGTTTGGGCGTGAAGCGATGGGCAGAGCAGGCCGAGAGGAGCGAAGCAGATTGCGGTAAGGATTGTTAGTCCGATGGATTTATGGCTGATGCTGACCGGCGCGTGATCGGGAATCATGGTCTTTCTTCTCCGTGTCTGTGGAGGGAGGTACGCAAACAGAGCCATGCGGAGTCCTGACAGCCGGGCCGCATGATGGGGGTACAGCAAAAATACGGTTCGTTGGTCTCGATGGAGTGTACGTATGGGGTCAATGGCTGTCTTGAGCACAAAGGGTGGTTTTTCGCTCCACCGTTTGGCGGAGGAGTTTTTTGTAGAGAGCGGAGTCTGCGCGGGCCTGCGGCCGACTATTTGTGACTATTCGTCAGAAGAACAGTTATGCGCAATTTGTGCTCGCTTGAGGAGCAGGTCGCGTTCGCGGGCGTTACCGGTTAGGGTGCGCGTTCCTTCCACGGGGAAGAAAGGTACACTCGATGCATCGCCGTGAATGGTTGTGGTCGCGGGAAATTTTCGGTATGGAGTTTGGTTATGTCTTTGACTGTTTCGGGGATTATTTCGGGGAATGCTGGTTTTTGGAGCAGTTTCGAAGAGCGTGTTGCGCCGTTCAACCTGTTGCGGCATCCGTTCTATCAGGCGTGGTCGAAGGGTGAGCTGACGCGCGAGGATTTGCGCGAGTATGCGGCGGAGTACTGGCACCATGTGTCGGCGTTTCCGACTTATTTGAGTGCGCTGCATTCGCGGCTGCCGGATGGAGAGATGCGGCGTGAGGTTTTGCGCAATCTCGCGGAGGAGGAGGGTGTGGATTCGGCTGCGGGGCGTCCGCATAGCGACCTGTGGATGGATTTTGCGGCGGGGATGGGGGCGACTCGTGACGAGGTTACCGGGCGTGCCGTGCAGCCGGAGATGACGGCGCTGATGGCTACTTTTCGTGAGTTGATGCAGGAGGGGACGGCTTCGTCGGCGATGGCGGCGTTGTACGCGTATGAGTCGAAGGTGCCGGCGATTGCTGCGACCAAGGCTGAGGGGTTGGCTGCGCACTATGGGACGGAGGGTGCTGTGGCGCGGTATTTCACGCTGCATCGGACGGCCGATGTTGCCCATGCCAGTGTTTGGCGGGAGTTGATTGATAAGGAGCTGGCTGCTTCGCCTGAAGCGGAAGAGGCTGCGCTGAACGCTGGTGAGCGTGCTGCGAAGGCGCTTTGGGTTGCTCTGGGTGGCGTGGAGCGGCAGCGGTTGGTGGCGAATTAACTTAGACGCTAATTGCAGCGAGAAGCGAGATAAGAGGGCATACCCCAGGGGCTAAAGCCCGCTCATCTTTCAGCTGCTTGAGAGACCCAAGCTGAAGCCTTGGGGTACCAAGAAGCGAGAACATAACTGAAACGTGCGAGAAAGGGGCCGGCGAATTGCATGGTCCCTTTTTCATTTGTGAACTAACTTTGCTGCGTTGTGACGCGGGAAGAAAAGCGGATTTCTCCGCTGCGCGGCTCACGATAAAGCTGTGATCCGCTTCGGTCGAAATGACGATGGGTAGGTGTTACAGACAAAGCAAACGCAAAAGCAGATTCCCTCCGGGAATGACAAACAAAAAAGCAAATCTGGTTACATACGCATGAGGGGATTGCTGGCGGGCTGTTGATGCCAGTGGGTGACCTGACGGACGGCCTGAGCCATGGTGTTGACAACGACGGTCGGTTTGCCGCTGCCGAAGCGTTCTATGGTCAGCTCGGTGGATTGGTCGGGGTCTTCGGCTGGGTTCCAGAGGCCGATGACGATGCGGTTGTGGGGCAGGTGCGAGCGGACGCGCTGGCAGATGGCGCGAGCCTGAGAGAAGGCGAAGGGCGGCAGGGCCGAGATGAAGATGACGGTGTTGGGTTCGGTGGCGAGAGAGTCGAGGATCTCGCCGGAGACGGAGGCGGCGGGGAGATGGAGGGTCTGGTGGTGGGCCTGCTCCATGAGTTGGACGAGCATGTGGGTGGTGAGCTCGTCAGCCTGATCGCTGGCGGAGATACAGACGACGGCGAAGTCGTTTTTCCTGTGGAAGCGGGCGGGGAAGGGTGTCGCGGGGGTTGTGTTGGGGGTCTCCTTCGGGCTGTAGTCGGTGAGTTCGGCGATGAGCTCGCCGATGCTGAGGAAGAAAAAGTTGCAGCGAACGTCGTCGAGGACGCCCTGGTGGCGGTCGTGCTCGACGAGGGCGAGGGCGGGGATGAGGACGGAGTCGTAGAGCTCGACGAGGGATTTGTTTTCGAGGAAGCGGTTGGCTACGGCGTGGGCTTCGCGCTGATCCATGGCGAGGAGACGCTCGTAGAAGAGGGCCTCGGCGGAGAGCTCGGCGTCGGTGCCGAGGAGAGTGTGGAGGAAGGATAGCTGGGGGACGTAGCGGCCCATCACTACGATGCAGACGGTGAGAGGGGTGGAGAGGATGAGACCGGGCCATCCCCAGAGGAGCGCCCAGAAGATGGCCATGGCGAGGAGGGCGAGGGAGGAGATTCCGGTGCGGGAGCTGAAGAGCCAAGGTTCGACGAAGTTGGTGCAGGTGAGTTCGAGCGTGAGGAAGAGGCCGACGATGAGAAGGGGCTGGGCCCACGAGGAGAAGATGGCGACCGAGACGATGAGGGGCAGGATGACGCTGGTCGCGGTACCGACGTAGGGGACGATGCGAAGGATGGCGGCGAGGACTCCCCAGAGTGTGGCGTTGGGGACGCCGATGAGGGAGAGACCGAAGCCGAAGAAGGTTCCGTAGGCTGCGTTGACGGCGGCCTGGAAGAGGAGGTATTGGCTGATTCGGGTGGCGGCATCCTGCAGGGCCTGGGTCATGAGGCTGATGCGACCCATGCCGGCGAGGAGGAGGATGCGATAGCGGAGGTCCTCGCGTTTCATGAGGAGGTAGATGGTAAAGACGACGACGACGCCGAAGGTGCCGATGGGGCGGAGGAAACGCATGAGGAGTTCGGCGGTGGACTGGAGCTGGGTGCGGTCGGGGTCGATGACGCGGACGGGCTGGACTTGCGTGGGGGACTGCTGGGGGTTGGGATTGATGTTGCCGGCGCTGGTGGCGAGGTCTCCGCTGATGTCTTCGACGGCGGTGAAGGCTTTTTGAAGCGACTGCTCGGCCGGGGAGTGGACGGAGGCTATTTTTTGCTGGATGTTGAGGCGGTAGGCGGGAAAGTTGCGGGCGACGTTGAGAAGTTGGCTGGCGACGACGTATCCGACGATGCAGATGATGGTGAAGGCGAGGATGCCGGTGATGGCGACGGCGAGGACGCGGGGGACGCGGCGGGTTTCAAGGCGACTGACGGCAGGGGCCAACAGAAACGCCAGCGTGAGGGCGAAGGCGAGCGGGATGAGAAGCTCGCGGGCGAAGAAGAGAATAAGGACGGTGACTGCGAGCACGAGGAAGGGTGTAACCCTGGAGAACTCGGTGCTTCGAGGATGAGACATACGACCTCGCGTAGGCTGACAGGTGGAGTGGCTTGTCCGGGCAAGAATACATCAAGGTGGTTGATGCGGGTGCGATGGGAGACGGTAGCGGCTATGGCGCCCACGGTGTGAATTCATGGGAAGGATGGCGGGGGATCGCGTAGGCTAGAGCCGATGCATCTCTGTCGGAGGATTGGATGGCTATAAGGCAGCTGCCTGATGCGAAGGAACGGTTTGCTCTGGGACAGGAACGGCGTAAACAGATACGGCGTATGGCGCATAAGGCGTGGAAGGCGAAGGACCGGCGGGAGAGTCCGCTGAAGCTGCTGGAGGTATCGACGCGAGGGCGGGTGCCGGCGCTGGTGGCGCTGAAGAATCAGCTGATGGCGGCTTCGCCGTTTGCGTACTTTCGCGGGGCGGTGCCGGTGATGGCGTATGACCTGTCGCTGACGGGGAATACGGGGATCTGCAATCAGCTGTGCGGCGACGCGCATGTGCGAAACCTAGGGGCGTTTGCGGCTCCGGATGGACGGCTGGTGTTTGACATCAACGATTTTGATGAGACGATCGTTGCGCCGTTTGAGTGGGATGTGAAGCGGATGGCGACCAGCCTGGTGCTGGCGGGGCGCGCGGCAGGGGCAAAAAACATAAATTGTCGTGAGGCTGCCGCGGTGTTTCTAGAGCGCTACCGCACGATGATGGGCACGTTTGCGCGGATGCCGGTGCTGGAGGTGGCGCGGTACCAGGTGCATCGGTTGCGGAACGTGTCGACCGTAGCGGGGATTTTGCTGATGGCGGAACGGGCGACACCGATGCATACGCTGCTGACATTGACCGAGGTGAAGGATGGGGCCGCGAAGAAGAAGGGTGTGAAGGCGGCGAAGAAGGTGGGGCACCGGCCGCAGCGGGTGTTCAAGACGATAGAGCCAACGCTGACACGGGTGAACGGGAAGACAGCTGAGAAGGTTGTGGGGTCGTTGACGAAGTATGCGGAGAGTCTGCAGCCGGAGCGGCGGCATTTTCTGGCGCAGTACCGACCGGTGGATGTTGCGTTCAAAGTGGTGGGGACAGGATCGGTCGGGTTGCGCGATTACGTGGTTTTGATGGAGGGCAATGGAGCGAAGGATCCCCTTTTTCTGCAGATCAAAGAGGAGGTTGAGTCTGGCTATGCGCCTTATGTCGCGGGCAAGAAGCGTGAGGTGAAACGGCATCAAGGTCGGCGCGTGGTGGAGGGGGAACGGGCGATGCAGTTGCAGTCGGATCCGTTTCTGGGATGGACGACGATGGAGGGACGCGACTATCTGGTAAGGCAGTTGAATGATCACAAGGCTTCGATCCAACTGGAGAGTTTGAAGGCGGCTGGGCTGCTGGAGTATGCGGCGGTGTGCGGCGAGATTCTGGCGCGGGGGCATGCGCGGGCGGGAGACTCTCCGATGATCGCTGGGTATCTGGGAACGTCTGCGCGGTTCGATGAGGCGGTGGGGGTATTTGCGGAGGCTTATGCGAACCAGACGGAGCTCGATTGGAAGCAGCTGGTGCAGTCGCTGAAGAAGACGGGGAAGAAGGTCGGGGCGAAGAAGAGTTAGGTTGTGCCTTCGATTCTGAGACGGTCGTTCTCTTTGGAAGAGTCTAGGATTCAAGGAGTCTAGGATTCACGTCTAGGATTCAAGTCTGGGATTCAATCGCGCGGAGCAACAGCAACCATCCTTTACTGTCGGGCTTGGCGATGGTTGTTCCTTCTTTGCCCGAAACGTTCACTGTGCTTCTGGTTTGTCCTGAAGATGGATCGAACCACGTTCCTTTGTAGGTGGTGTGCGGGAGTGATCTTGTAAGAGTGATTGTGGATCCGGAGCGGGAGTAGAGGAGCACAACGTTGCGTGATTCTCCGGCGAGGACCCAGTTGTGTTCGGGATCGGCAACGACTCTGTCGAGCGGCTTCAACTTCATGAGGTCTTCGGCCAGACATTCGTGGATGAATTTGTCGATGATTGCGTCGGTCGATAGATTCGCCAGCTCCGTCAGATTCGCCGCGCTGTTCTCTGGGACGGTGCGCGTCGGCGACTGTGAGACGCCGCCACCCATCAGTATGGGAATTGGACCTGCACCATTTTCCATTGGCACTAGCGCGATGTTTGGATAGCGGTCGCGGTATTCACGAACCTGACGATAGAGCTGGTCCTGAGTGGTGGGGGGGCCGACGTTGCTGTACTTATCACCAAACCGGCTGGCGATCATGTCGCGAAAGGCCCGGTTCTGGCCCGCCTCGGGAGCGAAGAGGGTGCCGTCGGGGAGACAGTACCAATAGCGCATGTCGACGACCGCGATCTGTTTCGAACGCACTGGGTCAGTCATGATGGCGTCGGTGATCTTTTTGTCGGTAATTAACGCGATCCGCACGTGATGGCTGTGCAACTTCTCCCATTCGGCGACGGTGTCCTGAAAAAACTGCTCGAAGGCGAGGGGACCAGCGTATTGATAGGCGACGGTGAAGATTACGTTGGGCATATCGCCAAGCGAGTCGAGCACGTGAAAGATGTAGTCGTGATGCAGCTTGCGCAGCGGAGGGTAGTCTACGCTGTAGAACTCGTTGGCGACGTTCAGTTTGGTGACCGTCGGCTGGACGGTGTCCATGGAGATGGTGTATCCGCCCTGGAATGGCGGGGGTTCCGGCAGGCCGGTGTCGTTGATGTTGTTGGCCGGACGCCAGGGATAGTCGATCCAGTGCGGACCAATCTCCAGGACGTCGTGAGTGTTGTAGAGGTTGTGATAGACGATGATGCCCTGTTCGCCGGCGATGCGGGCGAATTCGCGGTTGCGCTCGAAGTACCAGGGGTTATAGCGCCCGAGGTCGAAACGGCTTAGTCCGTCCCACGCGATGCCCTTTCCGCTGCGCGCCCATGGCATCTCGAAGAAAGGGGCCCACACATCGCCGTTTTGTTGACGGGTTACAGTGTGCTCATCGCGGCGGTGCTCGTACCAGAGGCCGGGAATTGTCTGGTAAAAAGCGGCCCCGCGTCGTTTCGCTCGCATGACTAGCTCGTTGAGGTCTTCCGTGAGGCCAGGCGCGGTTTGACCAGGCATGAAACGCGTGATGCTCGAACCTGTGAGGGCACCGGAGACGGCGGGTGAGGTGTTACCGTGCCACCAGGCATCGTTTTGCGATCCGCCGTAGGCGACCTTGCCGTCGACGACGAAGTATCCGTTCACGATTTGGAGTGGATGTTGAGGCAGCTTGATTGTAGGTTGTAGGTCCACTTCGTGGAAGTCAGGCGGTTGTTCGTTTGAGAGCTTTGGCGCAGCAGATGAGACGGGAAGATGCAGGCCGCGTGCGTTCAGTTCGGCTTCGTAGAGCGCCTGCGGAGACTCGACGACGTAGTTCAATCCGTCGTACGGGCCCATGGCATCGAGCGACTTTGCGGCAGAGTTCCAAATTAGGGAATTGACAGCGGTCCATCCGGCAGCTTGCGCGCGTGTCTGATCGAGCAGGAGTTGGATACGAGAGTCCGGCACGTGCACGCGCTCGTACAAAACTCCTGCGGCGAGTCCTTCGAAGGCGCCGCTGGGTTCGAGCGAGCGAGCAGCATCGCAGTCGAGGAAGACATTCGGGCCTGCTGCGAGCAAGCCGGTGGCGAAGTCGTTCATCGCATCTTCGCTGTGACAGCGATAGATCAGGATCTGCTGTCCGTAGACGAGGAATGATTGACGACGGTACCCTCCTTCTTCGGAGATGGGCGCTTCGTTGCTGCAGTCCTGAATGGTGATGCGGCGAGCGCGCTGATCGGCGCGTACGGCGGAGCTGACGAAGTGCCGCGCGGTGATGTCGCGGACCCACGCATCTTCAACGTGATTCAATGCGATGGCGATCCATGAGTGCTCCTCGTCTTTGGAGTTGGCGGTGTCGTAGGCGCTTTCGAGCGAGAGATTTTCTATGCCGATGTTTTGGAGTGGCGCGTTGCTCTGAACGATTGCGACGGTGCCGCCGCCGGTGGATTTTTCCATCAGGAAAGTGGTTGGTGCGTCGATTTCGATGGTCTTTGTGGCGCTATCGACAGCTGTGATGGTGCGGTCCCAGACCAGGTCGTGCGATCCGGGTTTCCAATCGACACGTTGGTCGGCGAAGGTTCCGAGGAGACCGCTCATCCCGTGGGCTTTGATCCATTCTGCGGTGCTTGGACGCCGTATCACGATGTGGGCGCCTACGGTGAGGCCGTCCGTGGTTGCGACGGGTAGCTTGCGGTCACCTGGCTCGACGTTCTGATCGCCGGTGTTGATGGCGGTGCCGAGGATTGGGTCTCCTTCTCCTCCTACCTGGATTAAGGTTCGACGGCTGATGCCCGTGGCTACGATGACAGTGCGGTTAGAGCCTGTGCCGCTTCCTCGGAGGACGATTCCGCTGGCGTTGAGATGGAGCTGGCCTTGAACGTGGAACTGTCCGGGGCGTAGCAGGACGGCGCCGCGAAATCCGTCAGATCCGAGCGGAAGACCAGCAACATGATCGATGGCGGATTGCAGCAAGGCGGTGTCGTCGCTGCCTGAGGGCCTGACCGATATTTTGGCGGGGACGCCGGGGGTTGCGTGTCCGCCTCCTTGGAAGCCCGCGAAGGAGAAATCAATACCGACTGGATTTCTGGTTGGTTCCGCGGCGAAAGAAGGGCGTGCCAGAAGCGGGACGAGCAGAAGGATTGCCCTGATGAATCTCATGAGTAGTGTGGATTCTACATGTCTGTCGCCTCTGTCGCCGTGATCGAGCGGCTCAGGTTTGGAGCGCTGGCGTTGGTGTCCGAGCGGCTCGTTGGGCGAGGACGAGGGCGATGAGGAGCATGGCGGCTGCGGTGTAGAAGGGTGTGCCCGGAATGTGGATGCCGGTGCCTATCGACTTGCTGAAGATGTAGGTGAAGAAGCCGGGGCCGAGGAGGCCGGCGATGCCGCGGAGGCTGTTGATGGCTCCCTGGAGCTGGCCCTGTTCGGAGGGGCTGGTCTTGCGGGAGAGCAAGCTTTGAGCAGCGGGCCAGGTGAAGGACATCAGGTTGAGTAGAGGGATGCCGAGCCAGAAGATGACTCCGGTTTTGGAGAGGCCGAACATAGAGTAGCCGATGGCTCCGCCGATGAGGCCGAGGGTGATGGCTCCGCGTTCGCCGACCTTGGCGACGACGGGTTTGACGAGGAGCGCGCCGTAGATTGCCGTACAGATGCCGATGGTGGCGAGCGAGAAGCCAACGGTGCGGTTGGTCCAGTGATAGCGGTAGTCGGCGTAGATGACGTAGACGTTCATGAGCGATTGCTGCGCGATGTAGCTGAGCAGAAGCACGGTGGCGATGGCGATCATGCCGGCGTGGCGGCGGAGAAGCGAGAGGGAGCCGACGGGGTTGGCGCGGGTCCAGGAGAAGGGGCTGCGGTTCTGTAGCGAGAGGGATTCGGGCAGGACGAAGAGGCCGTAGAGGCCGTTGATGAGGCTGAGGCTGCCGGCGACCCAGAAGGGCAGGCGGGGGTTGATGTTGCCGAGTAGGCCGCCAACGGCCGGGCCGAGGACGAAGCCGACGCCGAAGGCTGAGTTCAACATGCCGAAGGCGGCGGCGCGGCGCTCGCGCGGAGTGACGTCGGCCATGTAGGCCATGGCGGTGGGGATGCTGGAGGAAGTAAGGCCGGAGATGATGCGACCGAGGAAGAGCCAGTTGAGTGCGGGGGCCCAGGCCATCAGGAGATAGTCGAGGCCGAGGCCAAAGTTGGAGAGCAGGACGAGGGGGCGGCGGCCGAAGCGGTCGGAGAGCGAGCCGACGATGGGGGAGAAGAAGAACTGCATGGCGGCGAAGACGGTGCCGAAGAGGCCGAGCATCTTTGCGGCAGAGGAGGTGTCGCCGTGGAGGAAGCCTTCGATGAGGCGGGGAAGGACAGGCGCGATCATGCCGAGGGCGAGCATGTCGAGGGTGACGGTGAAGAAGATGAAGGTTGCGGCGGCGCGTCGGCCTTTCGGCGGTTCGGGGGTGAGAGCTGTGTCGAGGCCAACGAGTTCCGGCTCGGTCATCAGCGGATTGGGCGCTGCGACCGGCTGGGGAGGATTTTCGGTCATGTCTGGCATGTCCGTCATGTTTGCAAGGGCGATTGCGGTAGTCTACGTGAGTTTTGTGGGTTTCCTGGAGATTTCGGGAGTTAATTTATCTTGGGCTGAGACCCTGTTGCGCCAGCTACGTCAGTATGAGAGGGCCTTAGCTGGGGACTCCTGGGGCCATGTTTTACTGGGATGCGGGTGGATCACAATTTTCTTGAGTCAGCGGCAGGAGTAAGGGTTGATGCGGGTTGGGCGATGGACGATTGTAGTGCTTGGTGTGCTGGCGACGGCGGGTGTGCGTGCCCAGAGTTCGTCTACACAGAACTCGCCAGGCAAGAGTTCGAACGATGCGCGACGGATTGTGGATACGATGCTGGCGCATGAGGGAGATCCAGCTGAACACCGGAATAAGTATATGTATCTGTCAGAGGAACGGTCGGAGAGGACGGGTGGGCACCTCTGGACCGAGCGTGTGGTTGAGACGGCGATGGGGAAGGTGCGGCTTCTGCTCGCCGAGGATGGGAAGCCGCTGAATCCGGAGCGGGTGGCGGCGGAGAAGGCGCGACTGGCGGATATTGCGGCGCATCCCGATGCGTTTCAGCAGCGTGAACAGGCGCTGAAGAACGACGAGCAACATGCGGAGCAGATGTTGGCGCTGCTGCATAAGGCGTTCGTGTTTGACGAGCCACGGGCGGAGGGTGGGGATTTGCGGATCGCGTACCGACCTGATCCGGCCTATCAGCCCAGGACAATGGAAGAGAAGGTGCTGCATGCGATGTCGGGTGCGGTGCTGGTGGATGAGCGGACGATGCAACTGCATCGGATGGAGGGAAAGATCCCTGCGGATGTGAGCCTGGGATATGGCATTTTGGGCACGGTGCACGCTGGAAGCAGCTTCAGCACAACGCACGAGATGGAGCCGGGCGGGGAATGGAAGGACGCTTTGGTGAATACGGCGATCGACGGCAAGGCGATGCTCTTTAAAGAGATCGGCAAGAACGAACACGTCGTGCATAGCGAGTTCAAACGACTATCGGAGAACGTCAGCGTTGCCGAGGCTGTGCAGTTGCTGGCGCAATAAATCTGTCGCAGGAGCGATGCTCAGGCTGCGGCTACGCGCTGGATGAGGTCGTTCTGCTCTTTCTTGGACTCGGCGCCGATAGTGAAGGCATCGAGGACGCCGGTCGAAAGAGCGTAGCGGATTGCTTCCGACGGTTTGTCGCGCAGGTCTCCCTGGCCGAGAATCTTCATGCCGATGATGCCTTTTCCCTGCGTTCGCATCTGCTTGATCACGCCGATTACGGTGTCGGGGTCGGCGTCCATGTGGGAGCCGATGGGGTTGAGTCGAACGAGATCGACCTCGACCCAGGGCGAAGCGGCGGCGGCGCGGAGCGCGCCGATGCTGTGGCAGGAGACACCGTGGGCGCGGATGGTTCCTTTCTGCTTGGCTTCCGAGAGAACGTCCATGACGCCGCGATAGCGTGTGGTCCAATCCGATTCGGTGACGCAATGGATGAGAACTACGTCGATGTAGTCGACGCCTAGTTCTTTTCGGAAGCGGTCGAGGTCGGCGCGGACACCGGCTGGGTTGCGCGTGTCGGTCTTGGTGAGCACGGTCACTTTGTCGCGAGGAAGCTGCTTGAGCGCCGCGGCGACATAGGGATGGCTGCCATAGGAGTCTGCCGAATCGAAGAAACGGAGACCGTTCTCGTGATAGCCGTTCAACAGAAGATTGGTGAGAGGCGAGGTGCCGAGGCGGGTCTGGTTGGAAGCGCCGCCGAAGCCGATGGTGCCTGTCCCCATAGCGAGGCGGCTGGTGCGGATGCCGGTGTGGCCGAGGACAACTTCGTCGTGGGCCTGAAATTTTTGGGTTAGGGGATTCGGATCGATGAGTGCAGCGCGAGCCACGGGATTTCTGGCGAGCAGAGCAGCACTCAGAGTGCGGGCCGACCGGCGAAGGAAGTCTCTCCTTAGCATGGTGCGATCTCCTTTGCGGATACGATACGCCGATCTGGGCGGAAGAAAAAGCCCGGAGCTAAATATCCCTGCGCTTAATCCAAAGGGAAGAACCCATGTCCCAGAAGCGGGACCCTTCGACAAGCTCAGGGCAAGCTATGGGGCACCCGCATTTGTGTTGGGTTGAGCTTAGGCGATGACTTCGAAGGGGCGCATCATGTCGTTGGCTTCGTGTTCGAGGATGTGGCAGTGGTAGAGGTATTTGCCGGGGAAGCCTTCGAAGCGGATGATGACGCGGGTGATCATGCCGGCGGGGCACTGAACGGTGTCCTTCCAGCCGAGTTCGTTGAGGTCGGGTGTGGCGGCGGGACCAGTGAAGCGAAGGCTCTTGTTGATCAGGTAGTCGGTCCTGTTGAAGGGGCGGCGGTCGAGAATCTGAAAGCGCACCAAGTGGAGGTGCATGGGGTGAGTGTCTTCGGTGAGGTTGACGAACTCCCAGATCTCGGTGGAGTTGAGTTTGGGGGTCTCTGTGACGGGCTCGTGCCAGCGCTTTCGGTTGATGAGCATGACCATGGGACGGGCGGCTTCGTCCTGGTATTCGTGGAGGGTGACGGTGCGTGTGGTGGTAGCGGAGGACTCGGGGATGCGCTCGATTGGACGGAGGGTTCTGGGTATGCTCGTTATGGTCACGGGTACGATGCTTCGTTTTGCCACGCGAAGTTCGAGGATGTCGAAGGCGCCGGTGCGGAGGTGGAGGGTCTGGCCGGCGGATTGGGTGAAGTCGATGAGGATGTCGGCGCGTTCGGCGCAGCCGAGGATGAGACGCTTGAGCTCGACGGGGGAGGAGAGCAGGCCCTGGTCGGTGCCGATCTGGGTTAGCGGCTGGCCGTTGGAGAGCGAAAGGTTGAAGAAGCGGCTGTTTGCGGTGTTGAGGAGGCGGAAGCGGTAGAGACGTGGCTCCACTTGTAAGAAGGGACGGATCTTCCCGTTGATGAGGATGCCATCAGCGCTGAACTCGGGAATCCATGGACTCTTGGGGTCGCCGGAGACGTCATAGAAAAGCTGGCCGTCGGCGGCGAAGTCGCGGTCGTAGAGGATGAGGGGGACCTCATACCTGCCGCTGGGGAGGTGGAGGGAGTCTTCGATACTGTCACGAAGGAGGAACATGCCGAAGAGGCCGGCATAGGTATTAATGCGGTTAATGCCCATGGCGTGGTCGTGGTACCAGAGGGCGGTCGCCTCCTGTTGGAGGGGGTAGGTACAGGTGCGGCTATGGCCGGATGTGAACCAGTCTTCTGGATAGCCGTCGTCCTTGGAGGGGGTTTTGGCGCCGTGGAGATGGGCGATAGTGCGGACATCGGGGACGCCGGGGCCACAGCCGTGGAGGGAGTGGTCGATGGGAAGGAAGTGTTTTGTCGGGAGGTTATTGACCCAGCGGATTTGGAGTGGTTCGCCGGAACGCGCTTCGAGGAGCGGGGCGAGGGCCTTGGGGCCGTAGTTCCACATGCGGGTCGCTGGGACATCGCGATGAACCTTGGCGTGAATCTCCTGCATGGTGATGGTAATGGAACGGTGGCCATTTTGAAGAGTGGGCCGGATGGTCTCGGGCAGCGGGAGGGCGTCGACGAACGGCGCGAGCTGGAGGGTGTGGAGCATCGAGGGACCGATGCGGGGAGGGTTGGGGCTCGGGGCCGCTTGTGTAGCGGCGGTTTGTGCCGGTGTCTGGGCGGATGTTTGGGCCCCGGCCATCTTCATTCCGGACATGGAGGTCTGGGAGAGGGAGCGCTGGGCACTATAAAGCAGGCTGAAGGCAGAGGCTTGTTGCAGGAAGGTGCGTCGGGACGAGGGCAACGAACGGCTCCGGGCGGCGGGATTGGGCGTCGCAAGAATAGGCACGCATCCTATGTCCCGAGTTCCGGGTTGGGTATGCGTGCCTATGACGTTACGGAAGGAATGTAACTGTTTTGTGAATCAACCAGGTCAGTTGCCGCTGGTGACGACGCCAGTCGTGGGGTTGAGGGTGACAACGTTCGGATTGGGCATCACGGCCCCGTTGCTGAAGTCGAACATGTTGTTCAGAGAGCCGGCGCTGCTGTCTGTCGAGCCCCCGCCGATACGTTGGCTGCTGAGGAAGACGTCTTCGATGAATTTGGTGATGGAGGATTGATCGGTGACGGTCGCGTCGATCACGTTCTTCTTTGCCCAAGGTGAGATAACCATCAAGGGTTGACGTGGGCCGTAGCCACAGCGTCCCTGTGCGGGTTTGGTACCAGTGAGGCCGGGCAGAGCCGCTGCAGCTGCAGTGGTGCTGATGCAGACGCCAGGCCCATTGAGGGTGTCAGCAGTGGTGGCGGAGCCGTTGACCAGATTGGCGAGGTGATCGTACCAGCCGTCTGAGTCGTCGTAGGCAATGATGATGGCAGTGCTGGCCCAGAAGGTCGACTTCTCGATGGCGTTAACCGTGTTGACGATAAAGGCCTGTTCATCGAGAGGGTCGGAGTTGCCGGGATGAGCGTCCTGATAGCGCTGGGCCTTCAGGAAGCTGACGGCGGGCAGGTTTCCAGCAGCGAGGGTATCGGTGAAGTCGTGGATATCGTACTGGTGGTTGGCGGCGTCGGTCGTTCCGATGGCGGCGACTGAGGTGGGCCGGGTGTGGTTGAAGTTCGCGGTACTGGCGTAGTACTGGAACGGTTGGTGGTGCGGCGAGTAGTCGGTCTGGGTGCCGGTGACGGCGGAAAGGGTGGAACGGCTGCAACCGGTGGTGTTGTTGGGATTGGTGATGGTGAGGTCAAAGCCACCCTCGAACCAACCCCAGGTTAGCTTCGCAGAGTTCAGCAGGTCGCCTATATTTTTGCCTGACATACTGACCGACGTGCTTGTGCTGGAGCAAATGTCGCCGGTGGGGTCGGCGTCGCTGATGAGGGTGAGGCCGCCATTGCCGTCGGCGACGACCGCGCCGCCGGGATTGACGGTGTTGACGACGCCGTTGGTCTGGCCGGAGATGAGGTTGACGGCGCCGGGGGTGGAGGGGCCGAAGTTGGTGCTGAAGGAGTGGTCGTTGAGGGCGTAGTGCTGGGCGTAGTTCCACAAGGCGGTGACGGTGTTGCCGTCGTAGTAGGCCATGGTGAGAGCCTTGGTGGCCGCGATAGCGGAGGCGCCAGTCGTGGAGAGTTGGGTGGCGTTGTCAGCTGCACCTACAGAGAGAGGGAAGAGATCCATCTTGCCGCCGTCGAAGGCCGTCTGCTCGTCAGTGTAGCCGTGGTCCTGATCGGCGGTGAGCGCCTGAGCGGGGGCCAGACGGAAGGGATTTGAGGCGGCTGCGCCGTTCCCGGCGCTGAGGTTCGGGTTGGCAGTGAGGAGGCTGGGATTGCTGACGTAGTTATTTGGGGTAGGCGTACCCGCTGCCGCGGTGAACGGGATCTCGCCGACTCTGTTCTGCGCGTTGGGATAGGTGCCGAAGTAGTGGTCGAAGGAGATGTTTTCGCCGAAGATGACTACGACGTGCTTGATGACCGCAGAGGCGGTGGTGGGCGTAATGACGACGGGCGGGGTCGTGTTGGCGTTGCCGTTGCCCGGAGGCGTGCTGACTGTGCCCTGGCCGCAGCCGCTGAGGATGAGGGTCAAGGACATCGTGAAGGCGAGAAGTTTCCGAATCATTTTTGGAGGCCTCAGAAGTTGGGAAGATGCGCTGCGCCTTATTCTTAGGCTTCGATAGGTCTGGGTATGTGAATCCGAGTTGAACGTCAGATAAATTAATGCGAACGCAACGATTCGAAGCGCTGTCTCGCGCGTCGTGGCGGCGTGAAGTGGATGTACTCATACAATTCAAGAGATGGCATTTTCTTTTGAGGTTCATACGACGGCGGAGGGTGGCGGCCGCAGAGGGCAGTTGACGCTGCCGCATGGGGTGGTGGAGACGCCGGTGTTTATGCCGGTGGGGACGGCGGCTTCAGTGAAGGCGGTGCCGCAGAGTCTGCTGGAGGAGATTGGCGCGGGGGGTAAGGGGGCGCAGATCATTCTGGCGAATACGTACCATCTTTATCTGCGGCCGGGGCACGAGCTGGTGCGGCGGATGGGTGGGGTGCACCGGTTTATGAGCTGGGAGCGGCCGCTGTTGACCGACTCGGGCGGCTTTCAGGTCTTCAGTTTGAGCAAGCTGCGGAAGGTGACGGCGGATGGGGTGGAGTTTCGCTCGCATCTGGATGGGAGCAAGCATTTCTTCTCGCCGGAGCACTCGATGGATGTGCAGATCGCTCTGGGGGCGGATATTGCGATGGTCTTTGACGAGTGTGTGGAGACGCCGGCGAGCTGGGAGCGGACGCGGGAGTCGATGGGACTGACGCATGCCTGGGCGCGGCGGTCGAAAGATCATTTTGAGAACCATAAGCATCTGGTGCCGTGGTCGCAGGCTGCGCCAGCCTTTGAGGGACACGCCGCCTTTGAGGGCATGACTGCGTTTGAAGGCAAGACGCAGAGTCTGTTTGGGATTGTGCAGGGTGGGATGTATGCAGATTTGAGGAAGGAGTCGGCGGAGCGGCTGGTGGAGATGGACCTGCCGGGGTATGCGATTGGGGGCCTCGCCGTTGGGGAGCCGCGGGAGGTGACGCGAGAGATGATCGCGCGGACGCTGGAGTTTTTGCCGAAGGATAAACCGCGGTATGTGATGGGGGTGGGGTATCCGGATGAGATTGAAGAGTATGCGCGCATGGGCGTCGACATGATGGACTGCGTGCTGCCTACACGAGCAGGGCGGCATGGGTTGTTGTTTACGTCGGAGGGCCGCCTCAACATTAAGAAGCTGGAGTATGCGGAGGACCAGGGGCCGATCGATGCTTCGTGTGGGTGCATGGTTTGCCGGCGGTATACGCGGGCTTATCTGCGGCATCTGTTTGCTTCAGGCGAGTCGCTGAGTGCAGTGCTGAATAGCGTGCACAATCTGGTGTTTTATCTGGATACGATGGAGAGGGTGCGGAAGGATCTGGCTGGAGTATCTGTTGCCTCCCCCCTCCCCACCTAAATGCGTCAAAGTCTTTGAAGCAGAGACTTTACCGTTGGACCTGGTGTGGGAGTTCAACCGGTTTGGGGTGGGTTTGGTCTGCTGCGTGCGCTCCCCAAAATAGGGTTTTTGATGGCTGGGCGGCCATATCTAACAACGCCACACAATCGGGTGCCCCATCTTCGGCGCGGTCTTATCGCGACTAATCGGGGTCCCCGCCAGCTTTGCTGGTGGGGTGAGCTTGGGTGGGCCATCGTGCGAAGCGCGATCCGTCTCTCCTCGTCAGAGCCGGATATCCGGACTGGGCCAGAATCGTCCAGAAGGTAGTGACTGTAACTAGACCAGCTCCAGTCTTCGGGCCTTTCGACAAGACCTCGGGTGACCGGGTTGCGATGCATGTATTTCAACTTTTCCATTCGTTTGTTGTGGGTGAAGACATTGAAATCATAGTAGCGAGCCTGCCAGAAGGGTCTCGGGCTGAGCCGCTTTGAGACCGAGAGCTTGAGGGAGTGGATTGCTTTAGAGAGCGGGGTCTCGTAGTCCAGCGGTTCGCGAACTAGGAGATGGACGTGCTCGGGCATGACGACGTACCCGAGGACTTCGAAGTTGTGGCGCTTGCGGGTGAGTTCGAGGGTGTCGAGGAAGATGTCTTTTGAAGCTGCGGTGGCAAAGTACGGTTCGCGGCGGTAACAACTGAAGGTGATGAAGTGGTCGTCGCCTTCCCTCTGGAATCGTTTGAGGCCTGACGGCATGGGTGAGTTTTAGAGTATCGGGATTTTCGCTGCCGCGAAAATGACCCACCTTATCGACGAAGAGACCGTCGCGAAGATGGGGCACCCGATTTTGGTGGTACGGTCAGATGTGGGCCACCGTCCCAACCGCCAACCTGCTGCTTGCAGGCGCAAAAGAAGCCGCACCGAAGAAAGCGAAAGAACATGGCTCCGAAGCCCTCTCATGGAAACGGAAAAGAAAACCATGCCCCAGCAAAGTATGTCGCAGCTG
>Ga0185299_10000230_pt1 | contig 165515 bp, 146 predicted proteins | sample PaiPotPPA55metaG_FD_128002 | JGI IMG/M metagenome (GOLD analysis project Ga0185299, IMG submission 128002) | Iron sulfur acid spring bacterial and archeal communities from Banff, Canada, to study Microbial Dark Matter (Phase II) - Paint Pots PPA... ...
GGCCGTTGTTTTGGCTCACCTCTTCGGTGTGTGCCGAGGTTGGTATAATCATATTGTCAGGTTGCTGTCTATCCAGCAGCCTGGCAATACCCATGGCATCTACCTATTGGGCTTCGATCAACCCCGTGTAAATGCGGACGAACGCCGCCGTCGCAGCGCTATGGCGCGCCCTAGGCGTATGTGTTGGCAGAGCATAGAGAACTCGGAGCTTTTCGGGTTCTGGTGCGAAAGACCGTTGGCGATCGGTTACGCCGAAGCCGATCAGGTAGGGCGAAAATCTCGGCGCGCCGTGGATGGATTTTTATCCCAGCGGCTAACGCGCCGGATTTGAGCCACACCGCGCGGTCACCACCTCAGCAGTTTGGCTCATCGACTTCGTTGGAATCTGTCATAACGATTTCAAACGGTTTCGCGGGGTGATCCCCACAAGCATTTCCGAAAGCCCCAGGACAGCACCTACCGATGCTTGGAATCGTGAAGCGATTCGTTGGAACCCGCGTCTCCTTTGGATTTAACCACCAGAACGCCGTGGATGTAGCGTATCCGGCCGCTGCCGCGAATCAGGTCAGGAATTCTGCCTGGGATTGGATAGTAAACCCTGGCTGTACTCTTACAGATTATCATCTGGAGATTACTCCTTTCTCCCAAGTCCGCTTCGCCGCATGCCTTGGGCTAGCCGTTCCAGGCTCGCCTCGTAGTCTCGCCTCCAGCGATTCGTGCGAACCGTATCTGAGGCGACCAGCAGACAGTTGATGACGAGCCAGATCAAATCGAGCAAGATTCCGGTTCCAGGGATGAGTAGCAGCCCAACCCCAACCCCGAGTACCAAGCAGTACCCAAAGATACCTTCTCCCAAGAAGAGTCGCGGTCTGCGCCGCCACATCCACTCTGCCCGGATGCGCTCGGCTTGATCGACGAGCGGACAACCCATCAATTCTTGCAGGCGCGAAGGCTCCACATCCGGAAATCGCCATTCGTTCTCGCTATTGAAGTCTTTCCAGAAATTCGCCCACATTTTGATTCACCTTTCCATAGCACTTTGCGCAGCCAATTTTAATTCAATTCGATTGGCCCTCTTCCCGTAAGTTGGGCGGTAGGACGTTCAGACTCCCTTCTGAGCGACTCTTCACTATTTCCTTACCGTGACACGTCCTCCGCCCGCGTCCCTCCAAATCCGCTTTCGGGTTCCCTCAGACCCGAAAGCTGCCCCCAATCCTCTCCTACCATTTCTTCCTTGCCCCATGGTCCTAACGGTTCCAAAAACTAAAGTTGATAACCTTTCGGTTGCCGTACGGAAGTATCAGAGATCAGTTTCCATGCCAATAATGGCATGCTTGCCTAAAGCGTTGGTAAAAAGAGCTTTACGATTGAGATACCGGGAAAATCCATCCGAACGAAATGTTGGACGTTCCAACAATCGTCTTACCGGGGCGGAATTGCTGAAAAGAGCGGGGTAAGCCCTTCCAGCATGGTGGGGTGAGTAAAAATAGCGTCGCGCAGCACGGTGTAAGGAAGTCCTGCCAGCATGGCGACTTGGACGGCCGCGATAATTTCTCCCGCCTCCACTCCCAAGGCGGTGAAGCCAAGGATGCGATCACTCTCGGTATCCACCAGAGCTTTTAGGAACCCGCGAGTCTCGGAAAGGGTGCGGGTGCGCAGGATCGCAACCATTGGGACTTTGGCTAAGCGATAGGCGATGCCCCTTTCTTTGGCCTCAGTTTCGCTCAAACCAATGCGAGCGAATTCGGGGTCGGTGAACATGCAGAATGGCACCTGGCGTCCGGTCGTAACTCGGTGACCGCCGGCGAGATTGTCCCGGACAATCCGATGGTCGTCGAAAGCGATGTGAGTGAAGTGAGGGCTGCCCGCACAGTCCCCGACCGCCCAGACTCCCGGCGCGGTGGTTTCGAGACGCTCGTTCACCTTCACGTGACCAAGCGGTGTGGTTTCGACTCCCACCAACTCCAGACCGATGTTTTGAGTGTTAGGAGTGCGGCCGCTGGCGACCAAAAGATGGCTCCCTGCCAACTCGACCTCTGCGCTGTCCCGCTTCATATGTAGCTTCACCGTGGAGCCGGATTTTCCTTCGACGCTGGTTATTGCGGCGCCAGTGACGACTTCGATTCCTTCCTCACAAAGGATGTCACGCAGCATGTCGGTAACGTCCGCATCTTCGCGGTGAGCCAGGCGCGAATTGCGTTCGACGATCGTTACGCGGCTGCCAAACCGGCGCATGGCCTGCGCTAATTCGAGACCAATGTAACCGCCGCCAATGATCACTAGGTGCTCCGGAATATGATCTAAGTCGAGCGCTTCGATATGAGTTAGCGGACGGGCTTCGCGAAGTCCGGGAACGGATTCGATGGCCGCACCCGAGCCGGTGCTGATGACGACATTCTCGCCGCGTAAGCTGCGGGTCCCCCCATCGGGCAGCGTAACCTCGATCGTTTTGGGTGCGACGAAGCGGCCGGATCCCATCAACAATTGGGCGCCGCTGGCTTTGAAATTCGCCAGATGCATCTCCACGAGTCCATCAACCATCTTACGTTTCCGGTCCCGTACCCTCGACATGTCGATCCGGGTGTTGTCCTTAAAGATCCCGAATTCTTCACTTCTCCAGAAGTAGGAGGCTACCTTGGCACTGTGGATGATGTTCTTGCTCGGAAGGCAGGCGATGTTAGGACAGGAACCGCCGATATATTTCCGCTCAATAACGATCGCTCGTTTTCCTTTTCTAGCTTGGGTCCAGGCGATGTATTTGCCGGCTTCGCCGCTGCCCAGCACAACGATGTCGTATTCTTCCGGTTGATTGGTGGTTTCGCTCATAGGAAACGGGTTTCACACCAGAGGCACAGCCGCCGGGAGTACGAGGAGTTCAAGGAGTACAAGAATGCCGAGCGTTTGCTCTCCTGGTACTCCTGAACTCCTGAACTCCTAAAAGCACGAGCTCGGTTCTGAAGGAAACGTTCGGGAAGTTCATAGGGAGACAATGCTTTTTGGCGGGGTGGAGGGAGATGGTTAGTAACCTGTTAAAAGCTTGTTAAAGGTTACTTATGATGGTTTGGATTTCTTCGTCGTCGATAGCGCCGAGCCGGGAATTGCGGTACCAGGCAAGCTCAACTTCCAGTTCAGCAATTCGGGCTTTCAGCGGTTCGGTGCGCGCTGCCAGGTCGGCGGCCGTGAAGCGAATAAGGTTGTCCGGCCTGCCGCTAAAGCTAGTTCCGTCGGGGGCAGGCAGGATCTGCAGGTGTGTCTGGAGCATAGTTGGATCCTGTTTACGCCAGCCAGCTGTTCTTAACGGCTTTTCGAGCACCAGTCCGGGCGTTACTTGCCTTTCAAGCAATCGATAAAGAGGAGCGCTCGCCCTTCTAGCGCTAGCATCTGCATCTCATATTGGGTCAGCCGGTACTGGAAACCTTCTTCATCGAGAAAGTAATCGCCCGCGTCAGCTTGCGCGTGCAAGAAATCATCCGGGAATTCGCTCGATAGATAGTCGCCTTCGTTCATCTGACTGTTCGGTTCGTTGTGTGGTTCCATTGAAGAACAGATTGCGTGCCAACAGATCTAGCCGAAGCGTTTCTACCTGGATATCAAAGAGTTACGCTCGCAATGAAGTGGAGCCGACCTCAGTACGAGAATTCAAACCTACGGATTTCCGTTCCCCCGGTAGCGACGAGCGGGAGCTCGTTCCTACCGAAGAATTTTCCTTATTTCGAAGAAAATTAACGCCAGTAGCGGCAACACAATGCCTAACAGTCCGATGGAATGAAAGGAGGTAACCATGATCGCGCCGGCAAGTGCGCCTCCCAAAAAGCTGACCCACATCGGCCCTAAAACCCGGATCGTGAGCGGGGCTGAGCCCTTGCTGAGGTCTGGTTTGGGAGGGCGTTCCGAAGAGAGATAGGCAAAGCTTTTCTGGGTCAACGTTGTCACGAGTCCGGTCATGTAAGTCGAATGCACGCTGATGCCCTTCGTCTTGGTGAGAGCGCCATTTTGAATACCGAGGGAGAGGCACATGCACCCAATGAAGAGCTCCTGATTTGCCCGCGTAACCAAAAGAACGTAAGCAAGCAGGAAGAGAACAACCTCGGTAGACATTGCGATGGCCAGCGAGGATGATCGCAACCGAGCAGAGACGAACCGATTCAATATTAAACTCAGTAGGACCCCGCCAAGGAACACCAGCACCGCTAGGAGCCGGTCAAAAGTGAGGTACCAATCATGGCTAGCCGCACTGACGGCCGCCAGCACGCTGTTCCCGGTCAAGTGTCCTGAAAAGGTGCGAGCGATGACAAAGCTGGCTGCATCCGCATAACCGCCCACAAAAGCGAGCCCAATTGAGCTGGTGAAGGCAGCGCCTTCCTCTGGCGGTTCGTTCATAGTTCGATAGTCTCTGATGAGCGAGTTAGCTTAAGGCGCCAGGATTGGTAGGGCGAGGCTCCGGCATGCTTTGCTAAGTTCCACAGGGATTAATGTATAGCTTGGACATTGGGTATGCCGTGTTCAAAAGGTGCCGAGCCGCTATCCCAGCGCGTGCGTTCTTCGAAGGCAAAGATACTGCTGACCCGTGGGACCGCGGCTCGGCAACGGTTTGGCGCAAGCACACGATCGATTGGGACCCGCATACGCTTCGCGTAACGTCTTAGGACCGTCCGGAGCCTCGCACTACCAGCGCTCGGCATTCCGCGCCGCTTACGGCGAGGCGGCCTCTTTCCTGGTGAGGATCAAGGGAGCTGCGATGCCAATCGCGATCGCTGCCACCATCAGCAGAGTCGTCGCGGCGAGCGAGAGTGTCTCAGCTACTAGCGCCGTGCCGGCAGAGTCAGCCGCCCGCACCATCTCCAAGCTGCCGATAACCACTCGGAAAGCGAATGAGCCCGGCACCATCGCGACCACGCCCGCAAAGGCGAAGGTGACGAAGGGAGCACGAAAATGCCGGGCAAACGCGTGCGCAAGGAAACCGACCACCAGCGCACCGATTAAGGTCCCGGTGGCTATATCGACTCCGAGATGCAGGCTAAAGGTTCGAATGGTGTGGCTGGCCATCCCGCATAAGACGCCGGGCCAGGCGATCCGGACAGGTACATTGAACAGGAAAACGTAACCAACAGCTGCCAACGCCGAGAAAATGGCGTCTTCTGGAACCGAGAGTAGCGTTAGCGGCGAGTCCACTGGGAGGTTGGCGCCGGTTACAACCGTAGCGACGAATAGCCCGAATGCGATCGCCAGCGTAACGATCGTGCCAAGGCCGAGGCGGGCCAGGCCTACGGTGATGTGGTTCTTGATGGTGTCTAAGACGCCATTGACCAAGGGCACGCCCGGAACAATGATCATGCCGGGCGCCGCCAGGCAGAGAGACGGTGTTCCGGTGAACCCTAGGTGTATCGCAATTCCCCCGATGATTCCGCTGACGAGGGCGCCTGCAAAAGGAACCAGAAAAAGGTTAAAACCGCGCCGGCCTAGCAGCTGGCGAAACCACATTCCGATGGAGCCGGCTAACCAACTGATCCAGAACGCGGGCCAGTCTCCGCCAAACAATCGGGCTAAGCTGCCTGCCGTAAGCCCGATTGCGACGATGACGATCCAGCGCTGGTAAACGGGAGCTTGGTGCTCGATACGTTCGAGTTTCTCCCGAACCTCAGTGACACTGGCGCGCTGCGCTTCAACTTCCGCCAGCAGAGAGCTGACGTCGGCGACGACCGCCATGTTCACGTTCATAGCCGGAACCCTGGAACCAATCTTGGTTCGGAACTGTTGGCCGGATACGAGCGTAAGGAGAATGGCTTCGTAGCTGACCATCAGATGCGCCTCGCAGGAAAATGCAGCTGCGAAACGCACCATCGACGATTGCACCTGGGCGGTGTCGGCCCCGCTCTCCAACAACTTGCGACCGAGGAGAAGAGTCAGGTGGGCCACTTCTTCTATTGGGGCGGATTCCATTCGGGACCCTTTTTAGTCGTTGATATCAGGCGGTCGTTGTGCTGGTGAATTACTTCGCCGTCGCGACATAGGGCTTAACCATCTTCGTGGGATCGACAACCCGATTGAATTCGTCTTCGGTCACAAAACCGAGCTTTAACGCGGCTTCCTTCAAGGTCAGATCATTATCGATAGCGTAGTGAGCGATCTTGGATGCTTTATCGTAGCCAATGACCGGCGCGAGTGCCGTAACCAGCATCAAAGAACGATCTACGTACTCCTTTATCTTCTTCAAATTCGGCTTTGTACCCTCCACCAGGAACCTGCGGAAGTTAGTACAGCCGTCAGTCAGAATCGTGATGGAGTTGGTGATGTTGAAAATGATAAGCGGCTTGTAAACATTCATCTCCAGATAGCCGCCGGCTCCGCCGAAACCGACCGCCACATCGTTGGCCATAACTTGAACGGCGATCATAGTGAGAGCCTCGGCTTGCGTCGGGTTTACTTTGCCCGGCATAATGGAGGAGCCTGGTTCGTTCTCGGGAATCATGAGCTCGGCGAAACCAGCTCTTGGGCCGCAAGACATTAACCGGATATCGTTGCCGATCTTATAAAGGGACACGGCCAGGGTGCGCAACGTCCCGGAAAGTTGGATTAAAGCGTCGTGAGCGCCCTGCACAGTGAATTTATTGGGCGCACTGACGAAGGGCAACCCGGTGAGCCTGGCGATTTCAGCTGCAGCTGATTCACCAAAGCCCGGAGCCGCATTGATCCCGGTGCCGACTGCGGTACCACCTAACGCCAGGTGATAGACTCCTTTTAGTGCATCCTCGATCCGGTCGAGGTCATCTGAAAGCGCACCCGCATACCCAGACCATTCTTGTCCGAGCGTGAGCGGAGTCGCGTCCTGCATATGCGTGCGACCGATCTTGATAATGTTGTCCCATTCTTCAGCCTTAGCTGCGATCGCGTCATGCAGCGACTTCACCGCCGGAACCAGCCGCTCCTTCACATTCACTGCGGCAGCAATGTACATGGCCGAAGGAAACGAGTCGTTAGAGGACTGGGCCATGTTGACGTGGTCGTTGGGGTGAACTGGGGTCTTGCTGGCAAGCGCCGTTCCGGCGAGCTGGCAGCAACGGTTCGAGATCACCTCGTTGACGTTCATATTGAATTGGGTTCCGCTCCCGGTCATCCAGACATGCAGTGGAAACATATCGTGATGCTGGCCCGAAAGTATCTCATCGCACACCGTAACAATCAGTTGGTGAGGCTGATCATCGAGGCGTTTGCCCGCATGGTTGGTATTGGCGGCAGCTTTCTTCAGAATGGCGTAGGCGCTGATCATTTCCCGGGGAATCAAATCTGCGCCGATGCTGAAGTGTTCGAGTGAGCGCTGGGTTTGAGCGCCCCAGAGTTTGTCAGCCGGAACTCTGACATCACCAAGTGAGTCTTTCTCTATTCTTATGCCGGTATCGTTCACAACGGTCTCCTTTGATTGTTGGTTTTGAGATTACCGTGACGGCTTACGGATGCGACAGCTAGGTTCGTTGACGGCGAATGAGTTGTAAAGGAGGGTAACCGGGCCACCGGCCCGCGTCTTTCTCGCTATGGCGCAGCTTTCGAAACAGGTTCCCGAAACGGTTTGGGACGACAGGAATTTTGTATTGTCCCGTGGCGATGGTGATGAAGCGCGCGTCGCCCTACACGACCGGGTAGCGCCGGATGCAGGACACGGTGTAAGCTTTCAATTCACTCTCCGACCAATATCGGAGTTATGAAGCAGCCGCCAAGACAGGTTCTGAAAAAACTCTGGGAGTATCGGGATCTAATTCTTTCCCGTACGACTTCTCCGGATGGCGTGGCTCCAATGTTGGTGCTCACGCCCGCTTCGGATCGGCCTGGGCCCGTGATCGTCGGGCAGCTAGAGCACGCCTACTCCCTTCGCGAAGAATTGGACTCCACATCGATGGCGCGGCCACTTAAGCTGGTACGCCACCGCGGGGCGCTATCGCTTTGGTTGGAAGACCCCGGCGGCAAGCTGCTAGCTGAGCTGATTGGGCAACCGTCTGATCTGGCGGAAGTCCTGCGTATCGCCATCAGCATCGCCGTTGCGCTCGGGCGGCTCCATGCCCGAAGTCTCATCCACGGTGAAGTCAACCCGGCGAATATCCTGGTCAATCCGGCTACCGGCCAAGCTTGGCTTATCGGTTTCAGCTTTGTGTCGGGCTCGCCGCGGTGGCAAGTTTCGGCGACCCCTGAGGAGTTCGCTGGAACTTTGGCGTACATGGCGCCGGAACAGACAGGGCGGATGAATCGCGCGGTCGATGCGCGAAGCGATCTCTATTCCTTTGGAGTGACTCTTTACCAGATGGTGACCGGGACACTCCCATTCACTGGCAGCGATCCGATCGAATGGGTTCACCGCCACATCGCTGTGCAGCCAACTCCACCGGCGGAACGGACTCACGGTATCCCCGAGCCGCTCTCCGCGATCATCCTGAAGCTGCTGAGTAAAACCGCGGAGAAACGATATCAAACCGCTTCCGGGGTGGAGGCGGACCTGCGAACTTGTCTAGCGGCTTGGGAAAAAGAGAAGAGGATCGACTCATTCGAGTTGGGCGCAAGAGACTTGTCCGATCGCCTTCTCATCTCCCAGAAGCTTTACGGGCGGGATCTAGAGTTTCGCGAACTGCGTGCCGCTTTCGATCGAGTGGTTCTTTCCGGACGCCCCGAACTGGTGCTCGTGTCCGGCTATTCCGGGGTCGGAAAGTCGTCGGTTGTGAATGAGCTTTGTAACCATCTCATCTCGCAACAAGCTATTTTCGCGTCAGGAAAATTCGAACAGTACAAACGAGATATCCCTTACGCCACGCTGGCGAAGGCATTTCAGACGCTCACTCACCAGATTTTAGCTAAGAGCGATGCGGAAGTGGAGGGCTGGCGGCGGGTGCTCCGCGAAGCGGTAGGCGCTAACGGTGAACTAATCGTTAATCTGATCCCTGAGCTGGAGTTTGTCGTTGGTCCGCAGCCGCCGGTTCCCGAGCTGGCGCCGCAAGAAGCGCAGAACCGCTTCCAGACTGTGTTCCGGCGGTTTCTGGCTGCCTTCGCCCGGCCCGAGCATCCGCTCGCGTTGTTTTTGGACGACTTGCAATGGCTGGACAAGGCGACCCTTGAATTGCTTGAGTACTTGATCGTTGAGCCGGAACTGCAACACCTCCTGTTGATCGGCGCCTATCGCGACAACGAGGTTGGTCCCACCCATCCGCTGACGGGTATGCTCGCCGCGGTCCGTCACGCCGGAGCAAATGTCCGAGACATCGTGCTCTACCCGTTGGGTTCAAATGATGTGCGCAAATTGGTCGCCGATTCGCTGCTCTGCGACTGGGTTTCTTCCGAGGCGCTGGCAGAGTTAGTGCATAACAAGACCGGAGGCAATCCTTTCTTCGTCATCCAATTTTTGACGTCTTTAGCTGACGAGAGATTGCTGCGATTTGACTCAGAGACAGCGGCATGGACCTGGGATATGGCACGAATCCAGGCCAAGGATTACACCGATAACCTAGGGCAATTCATGGCCGGCAAATTGCATCGCTTGCCCAAGCGAACCAAGGAAATTTTAGGGCAGTTCGCTTGTTTAGGAAACGTCGCGGAATTTGCGGTGTTGACCCGAGTAAGCGGTGAAACCGAGGAGGAACTGCGTGCGAGTCTCGCAGAGGCAGTTCGCGCCGGACTGGTTGTCCGCCTGGAAAATGGTTACGCGTTTCTTCACGACCGGGTCCAGGAGGCCGCTTATGCGCTCATTCCTGAGAGCGAGCGGCCAGCGGTTCATCTTCGAATCGGTCGATTACTCGCTTCTCGGATGTCTCCCGGCGAGATAAGGGAAGAACTCTTCGAAATCGTCAATCAGTTCAACCGCGGCAGCGCGCTTCTCGAATCAGCGGAGGAGCGAGAGTGGGTCGCCGAACTTAACCTCATGGCCGGGAAGCGGGCAAAGGCCTCGACGGCTTATGTCTCTGCCTTGACCTACTTAGTCGCCGGCCGTGCCTTGCTCGATGAGAATAGTTGGGAGAGGCGATATCCGCTCACATTCACGCTCGAGTTCGAGCGAGCTGAGTGTGAGTTTCTGACTGGCGATTTCGCTGCCGCAGATGCGCGATTGCTAACCCTATCCGTCAAGGCGGCGGACCTGATCGATAGCGCCGCGGTCGCTCGTCTGCGAACCGATCTCTACGCTAGCTTGGATCAGAGTGATCGGGCGGTTGCCGAGGGTTTGCAATTTTTGCGGCGGGTCGGGTTCGACTGGTCTGCCCACCCCGCGGATGAGGACGTCCGGGAAGAGTATCAGCGAATTTGGCGACAGCTCGGCTCCCGGCCAATCGAGTCGCTCGTCGATCTACCTTCGATGGTCGATCCAGTCGGCCGCGCGACGCTTGATGTACTCACGGCCATGGAAGAGCCCGCCTATTTTACTGACCAGAATCTACGATGTTTGGTGGTTGCCCGGATGGTGAACCTTAGCTTGGAAAACGGCAACAGCGATGGGTCCTGCGTTGCCTACGTCCAACTCGGATGGTTTGTGGGGCCGCGTTTCGGCGATTATTTAGCCGCCTTCCGTTTTGGGCAACTCGGTCTTGATCTCGTGGAAAAGCACGGTTTGGAACGTTTCCGAGCTCGGGTTTCTCAATGCTTCGCCTACTTCATTAATCCCTGGTCGCGAGATCTCCGCACCAGCGTTGATTTACTCCGGCGCTCGTTTTTTGCCGCTCAGGAAGCAGGTGACCTGAAGTATGCGGTCTATGCCTGCGACCGCTTGAGTACGGTTTTGCTGGCGGCAGGTGAGCCGCTGGGAGTGGTGCAACGCCAAGCCGAGAGTGCGATCGAATTCGCTCGCCGAGCGAAGTTTGGTTACATCGTCGATATCATTGTCGGACAACTACGGTTCATCCGCACTTTGCGGGGCCTGACTCCAAGCCTGTCGTCGTTTAATGATGCGGAGTTCGACGAAGGCTTGTTTGAGAAGCGCATGGAAGCGAATCCGCACTCAATCTTCGCTACTTGCTGGTATTGGATCCGGAAATTGCGGGCGCGTTTCTATGCCGGCGACTATGAATCGGCTCTGGCAGCCGCCGCCAAAGCTGAGCCATTGCTATTGCCCGGGGTGCAACATTTCGAAGTCGCCGAATACCTTTTCTATTCTGCGCTCACCCGGGCCGCAGCCTACGACTCTGGTTCGCCGCAGGAGCAGGCACGGCATCGGGAGGTAGTGGTCGCCGCCCATCGGCAGCTCGCGATTTTGGCCGCTAACTGCCCCGAGAATTTCGGCAGTTGCGCCTCACTGGTGGCAGCGGAAATCGCGCGAATTGAGGGGCGCGTGCTAGACGCGGAGCGTCTCTACGAAGAGGCGATTCAATCGGCTGGTGAACGCGGCTTTGTCCAAAACGAAGCGGTCGCCCACGAAACGGCCGCTCGTTTCTACACTGCGCGCGGCCTGCTAACGGTGGCTCGAGCATACCTGCAAGCCGCCCGGGATTTGTATTCCTGCTGGGATGCTCTCGGCAAAGTAAAGCAACTCGAGTTGCGCTATCCTGGCTTGCGCGAGTCGCCCCGAGCATCGGGCCTCTCTTTGGAGCAAGTCGACGTGCAGGCGCTGGCTCGGGCTTCGCAAGCGGTTTCCAGTGAGCTTGATCTGGATAAACTCGTCGAAACGTTGTTAGTAATCGCTATTAAAGATGCCGGCGCCCAACGCGGCGTCCTGATTCTGCTCCGGGGTGAAGAACCGCAAATTGAAGCTGAAGCGGTCACTGGTCCTGAATCGATCGCGGTCAGTTTCCGCCGGGCCTCGCCGACGGCCGCCGAATTGCCTGACTCGATTCTCCGTTACGTTATCCGAACCCAGGAAAGTATTATCTTGGACGACGCCTCGGCGCCGAACCAGTTCTCGCCGGATGAATATATTCGGACGAAGCAGGCTCGATCGGTGCTTTGTCTGCCGCTGGTCAAGCAGGCCAGCTTGAATGGGCTGCTTTATCTGGAGAATAATCTGGCCTCTCACGTATTTACCCCCGACCGGATCTCCGTCCTAAGAGTGCTGGTGTCTCAAGCTTCGATCTCGCTGGATCATGCGCGGCTGGTGGCCGAGCTGACCCAGGAAAATAATGATCGGAAGAAGGCGGAAGCCGCCCTGCGCAGTAGCGAAGAACGTTGGCGCAGGTTGTTCGAAAACTCGTCAGCCGGTATCGTCTTGGCTTCTGCAGAGGGCCAAATCATCACCATGAATCCGGCTGGGCAAAAAATGCTTGGCTATACGGAGGAGGAAATAAGACAACGCACGATCTCGGACATCACCCACGAAGAGGACCGCCGCACGACGGAAGCGTGGTTGGCCGAGGGCGCCCAAGGAAGGCGGCCGGATTGGCGATTGGAGAGGCGTTTTCTGCGCAAGGACGGCGGGGTACTCTTGGCGGATGTGAGTGCGGGCTTTGTCCTCAGCACGGCCGAAAATACGCCCTCGTTTTTTACCGGCGTCATCGTCGATATCACGGAGCGAAAGCGAGCCGAGGAAGATCTCCGGCAACGGGAAGCGTCGTTACATGAAGCTCGAACTGAACTAGCGCATATCACCCGGGTAACCACGATGGGAGAGTTGGCCGCGTCCATCGCTCACGAAGTTAACCAGCCGCTCGCCGGTATCGTTACCAATGGTAACGCCTCACTCCGCTGGCTGGCTGGGGCTCCCCCGAATCTGGATGAAGCTCGAGACGCAATTCAACGTATCATCCGCGATGGCAGTAGAGCCGGCCAGGTGATCGCGCGGATTCGAGCGCTTTCCCAGAAGACTCGCGCAACCAAAGAGTTGTTGGATATCAATGAAGCGATTGAAGAAATCGTGGTTTTGACCGGGGGTGAGTTGCGGAGAAACCGAGTTTCTTTGCAGATGGTGTTGGGCTCTGATCTTCCCTTGTTAACGGGAGACCGAATCCAGCTGCAACAGGTGGTGATGAACCTGATTTTGAACAGTGTGGAGGCGATGCACGCTGTGGAATATCCGAGAAATCTAATCATCAAGACTGAACGTATTGACGATGATCAAGTCGGCGTTGCCGTCACCGATTCCGGGATTGGGCTCGATCCGAAAAATCAGGAACAGATCTTCGATGCATTCTACACCACCAAACCCGGCGGCCTCGGCATGGGATTATCGATCAGTCGTTCGATTGTTGAGAGTCACCGTGGACGGCTCTGGGCCGTGCCGAACACCGGCCCCGGTGTGACTTTTCAATTTACGCTCCATCGGTGAGCGGGCTTGCGCTTTTGTCCCGTAGGAGGCGTTAGGATTCGCAAACTGAAAATGAGGTGGGCGACGCCGATCAGGTAGGGCGAAAATCTCGGCGCGCTAAACCACTGGGCAACCCGTGGGTCGGAACCAGGTCCGAGTGAGACGATTGTTCGGACGTCCAACATTTCGTCCTTACATAACTTTATTACCATATCTATAAGGTGCTAAAAATTAGGCACTTATGGATTTTGCTGGAGCTGGCCCAGGAATTGATGAAGGCTTCGGGAATACGCCACGACTGGCGTCAGTTATAACAGGGAGCATCCAGCTCAAAATAAATATGAATCGAATCCACCAAGCTTATCCCGCCCACGTCTCGGGCGGTACGAAATGGAAAGCGCTGACTCGCCCGAGCACCAGGCACGCAATCATGGCTTTGGCGCTGTGGGCATTTGCTGCTTACGGCAGCAGCGCAAGTAGTATTGCGCCTGCCTCTATTGGCAAAAATCTTGTCTATCCGGCATTGCAGGTGTGGCTAGAGAAAGGCGCGCACAAGCTGAACCTGGATAGCAACGGGGTGATCCTGAAAGGATATGACCCAGTGGCTTATTTCACCCAAAAGAAAGCCGTGAAAGGGAGTTCCAAGTACCAGACCAGTTACAAAGGAGCGATTTACTATTTCAGTTCTGCGGCAGACTTGGCCACGTTCAAAAAGAGCCCATCGAAATATGTTCCCCAGTACGGCGGCTTTTGCGCCAATGGAATGGCAAACCGAAAAGCGTCCGATATCGATCCGAGCGTTTTCTTTGTCCTAAAGGGCAAACTGTACGTCTGTGCGTCGCCAGACGCAGAAAAAGAATTCCGCTCAAATGAGGCAGCGAATATCAAAAAAGCTGATCAGAACTGGGACCAAGAAGATCGCTGGTTCTATTAAGATAGGCGCGGCTTAGCCGCGGGTGTGGTTTTTTGGTTGAGCTCGGTTTTGAGCCGAGCTCAGCCCAGCAGGAGCTAGGAGTCAGGGTAAAGCGGCGCTCGTGGGGTGACGATGTGTCAGGCGCGAATAGGACACATAGGTCGTATAAGTCGCATAGGTCCTATCTGATCGCAGGGTCGCCGCCACGCTGACGCCATTGGCGCGCTGCTCTCCGCCAGCACTTTCTCGTATCCTCAACCCTCAGCAAGGAACAAGGCATGACTCAAAAAACGGTGGCAGAAGTCTTTGTAGAAACTCTCGTCGCGGCTGGCGTAAAGCGGATTTACGGCGTCGTCGGTGACTCGCTTAACGGTATTTTGGAAGAGATTCGGCGTAGTCAACAACTGGAATGGATTGGCGTGCGTCACGAAGAGACCGCGGCATTTGCGGCCGGCGCTCAAGCCCATTTAACCGGCGAGCTAGCGGTTTGCGCCGGAAGTTGCGGGCCCGGCAATATGCACTTGATCAATGGGCTCTACGATTGCCAGCGGAGCCGGGTGCCGGTGCTAGCCCTAGCGGCGCAGATTCCAAGTCAGGAGATCGGGAGTAACTACTTTCAGGAGACTCATCCCGACCAGCTCTTTCGCGAATGCAGCCACTATTGCGAACTGATTTCACAGACGACCCAAGTCCCTCGGGTTCTGGAAATCGCGATCCAGACCGCATTGACTAGTCGAGGGGTAGCGGTCGTGGCGCTTCCCGGCGATATCGCGCTTAAACAAACGAACTATCGGAAACCGAGTGCCGCCGTCAGGGCGTGCCATCCGATCGTTAGCCCCTCCGAAGACGAAATCAAACAACTGGTGAGTGTGCTTAACCAAGGGAACGCGGTTACCATCCTAGGCGGCGCCGGTTGCGCGGGAGCGCATGGTGAATTGATGGAACTGGCTGGCAAACTGAAATCGCCAATTGTATCGGCTTTAAGAGGTCGAGAACATATTCAGTATGACAATCCCTACGACGTTGGCCTGACCGGCTTGATTGGGTTTTCTTCCGGCTACCACGCGATCATGGAGGCCGATACGCTGCTCATGCTCGGTACCGATTTTCCTTACACCCAGTTCTATCCGGAAAAGGCCACGATCGTTCAAGTTGACCGGCGCGGTGAGAATCTCGGACGCCGGACGCGGTTAGATTTGGGGATAATTGGCGACGTGAAGGCTACGCTCCACGCGCTAAACCCGCTGCTCGACGAAAAGAAAAACGATGCCCATCTGAAGCGGTCCGTTAAGCACTATCAGGACACGCGGAAGGGCCTGGATGACCTGGCAATCGGGCATCCGGGACGCAAACCCATGCATCCGCAGTATGTCGCGAAAGTTGTGGACGAGGTGGCCGCCGAAGATGCGATCTTTTCCTGCGACGTGGGCACGCCCACGGTTTGGGCGGCACGCTATCTGACCATGAACGGTAAGCGCCGGCTGCTGGGTTCGTTCAATCATGGATCGATGGCGAACGCCATGCCGCAGGCCATCGGCGCCCAGGTCGCGTACCCTGGCCGGCAAGTTGTGACTTTTTCCGGCGACGGCGGACTTTCGATGTTGCTGGGTGATTTGCTATCGCTACATCAGCACAAGCTGCCGGTTAAGATCGTGGTGTTTAGCAACAGCGCCCTGGCCTTTGTCGAACTCGAAATGCTGGCTGCCGGAATACTCGGCGCGGGAACCGAACTCGTGAATCCGGACTTTATCGGGTTGGCTCGATCGGCGGGAATGTTCGGGGTACGAGTTGAAGATCCGGCCGATTTAAAGAATGCGGTGACCGAAGCGTTTCAGCATAACGGGCCGGCTTTGATCGAAGCCGTAGTCAATCGCACCGAGCTTTCCATGCCGCCAACGATCAAGGTCAATCAGGCGGTCGGATTTAATCTATGGGCGCTCAAGGCGGTGCTCAATGGCCGCGGCGACGAAGTAATCGACTTGGCGGTGAGTAACTTGCGCCGGTAAAAAGTTGGGATTTGTTGCTGAGCGGACTTTGAGGTGGAGGTAGCGGCTATCCTCGGCTCTGGCTCCCGGACCTTATTATCGGACCGGTTTTCGAACGTTCGAGGAGTCGACCCGGCATCTCTGCTGGTGCAATCTATCGCAAGCGGCTGAAGCGGCGGGCGTTGTGGAGCAGGACCTAGCTTGGTCCGGAAACTGCCTTGGGAAGGGTGGTATGAAAACAAATATCCTTAACGTTCGACGTTATTTCAATTTGGTCGCGGCTTTGCCGGCGATTGGACTCTTGATGTTTACCGGATGCTCCGGCATCGACGGCACATCGCAAAATCGATCCATGACTAACAACCGGGTTGCAACCTATATGGAGCAGACATCACAGACGGCTCAGGCTGACGCCGCAGGTCCGGGTTACGAGTGGTTCTATTAATCTCTATTGGAAATTGATGGGTGCGGTTGAGCGTTTTGGCGACCAAAGACGGTCTGAGGGTCGATGATGCCCGGGTTAGTTTTGATCCTCACGATGAATCGCCACTAACGGATTCGAAGGTGGGGACCGCTTTGGATCAATTGCACGAGAAACGATCAGACGGTCAGGATCTTTAGACCGAGGAAGTGCCAAAACCCAGCGGTGTCGCCAAGGCCAAACGGAGGGGAGCCGCATTCCGCTTTCAGAGCATCAGTCGTGTGACCGGACCAGCGCTTGAAACCCCAAGAGACTCACTAAACGCGGCTCGCTACCCCTGGGTTATTCAACATCGAGTGTGAACAGGGATTTTCGCTCTCGCGATACGGTTGGAGACCGACTAGAGTTCCAGCCAAAATGGACCAGGCGACTAGCGACGGGGAGCAGGCCATAGCGCTGCGCAAGCCCCCAGTCCCGAAGCCTCTCTCTGCGCTTCAAAGGTATGGCTTGGCCGTGTTTTCTGTCGCCGTCGCGGTTGGAATTGCGCTCCTTTTGCAGCGCTTCCATTTTCGAGCCGCGGAGGTTCCGCTTTTGCTGTTGGCAGTGGCGATCTCAGCCTGGTACGGCGGGGCGGGGGCTAGCGCGTTAGCCTATGTATTGTCTTGCGCTAGCTTCGACTTCTTTTTTACCGAGCCTTTATACTCGTTTTACATCGAGGCGTCTGAAATCCCGTACTTTATTGTTTTCGCGCTATTTGCGGTCTTAATCACTTGGTTCGCCGCGGTTCGGCGCCAGGCCGAGGCGCAGCTTCGCCAAGCTCGTGATGATCTCGAAGTCGAGGTCGCGGAACGAACTCAGCAGGCCAGCTTGCTGAATCTCACGCACGATACGATTTTCGTTCGCGACATAAATGGTGCGATTACTTATTGGAATCGCGGCGCGGAAGAGTTGTACGGATGGACGCCGGAACAGGCTATCGGCAAGCAGGCACACCAGCTTTTACAAACGGTTTTTCCGGCGCCGCTAGCAGAGATTCGTGATGAGCTGTTCCGCTCCGGGCGCTGGGATGGGGAACTCAAAAAAACCAGAGCGGACGGAAGCCAAGTGGTCGTGGCCAGCCGGTGGTCGCTGCGACGAGATGAACAGGGACGGCCGTCGGCAATCCTGGAGACGAATAACGATATTACCGAGCGCGAACGCCGGGAACGAGAGATCCGGTTGCTGAACGAAGAATTGGCTAAGCGGACTGCGCAGCTGGAGACAAGTAACAAGGAATTAGAGGCATTCGCATACTCGGTGTCTCACGATCTTCGGGCGCCCCTTCGGCATATGGCCGGGTTCTCGGAGCTCCTCCAAAAAAATAGCGCTTCGGCCCTGAACGAGAGAAGCCAGCGCTACGTGGTGCTAATCCTGGAATCGGCGCGCCGCATGGGCAACTTGATTGATGATCTGCTCGCGTTCTCCAGAATCGGTCGCGTGGAGGCCCACAAGACCGTTGTCAGCCTGGGTCAGATCGTCGAAGAAGCCTTAACTGAAATCCGGCGCGATACCGGTGACCGCAACATTGTGTGGACGGTTGGGAAATTGCCGACCTGCTTCGGAGACCGGTCCATGCTGCGACTGGCATTGGTCAATCTGATTTCCAATGCCGCAAAGTTTACCCGGACCCGTTCACCGGCCGAGATCGAAATCGGTTGTATCAACGAGGAACCCGATCAGCTAGTCCTGTTTATTCGGGACAACGGAGTTGGCTTTGATATGAAGTATGTGAACAAACTGTTCGGTGTGTTCCAGCGCCTCCATCCCACAGAAGCTTTTGAAGGCACCGGCATTGGGCTGGCTACGGTGCAACGGATTGCGCATCGGCATGGGGGTCGAGCCTGGGCCGAGGGCTTGGTGGATAAAGGTGCAACCTTTTATTTTTCTCTGTCCAAATCAAGCGAGTTTACCATATGAGCGCAATAGGACGTATTCTGTTGGTTGAAGATGATCCAAATGACGTCGAACTGACTTTAACCGCCTTGGAGGAGTACCATCTGGCAAATGAAGTCGTAGTAACGCGTGACGGAGCCGAAGCGCTAGACTACCTGTATCGCCGGGGCGCCTACGCCAGCCGCGCGAATGGTAGTCCTGCCGTCCTGCTGCTCGATTTGAAATTGCCCAAGGTCGATGGATTGGAAGTGCTCCAACAAATCAAATCAGACGACAAGCTGAAGATGATTCCGGTCGTCGTGCTGACTTCCTCTCGAGAAGAAAGAGATATGGTGGCGAGCTACCGGTTGGGGGTGAACGCCTACGTGGTGAAACCGGTGGATTTTCACGAATTCGTTAACGCGATCAGGGAACTCGGTGTCTTCTGGGCCATTATCAACGAGCCCCCACCGGGAAGTATAAAAAAAGACTAGCCCGGAAAAAATGAAGTCGCCGTTGCGAATCCTGTATCTTGAAGATGATCCGACTGATGCAGAACTGGTTCAGGAAACGTTCGCGACCGACGGTATCCGCTGTGAACTAACCCGGGTTGAAACTGAAGCCGCCTTTGTGGCGGCCCTTCAAAACGGTAGCTTTGACTTAATTCTGGCCGACTACACGCTTCCCTCTTTTGACGGCCTGTCGGCCTTGAAAATCGTCCAGAAGGACTGGCCGGAAGTACCATTGATCTTTGTTTCGGGGACGTTAGGCGAAGAACTGGCCATCGAAGCCCTTAAGATCGGGGCGACCGACTACATCGTGAAGACGAGGCTATCCCGGATAGTGCCATCGGTGAAGCGGGCGTTAAGAGAGGCTGAAGAACGAGTTGAGCTCTTGCAAGCCCAGGAAGCTCTGCAACGGAACGAAGCTTACCTGGCGGAAGCGCAGCGACTGAGCCACACCGGCAGCTTTGGTTGGGACTTCGCCGGTGGCAGGATCTATTGGTCGCAGGAAACGTTTCGTATCTTTGAGTATGACCCTGCCACTGAACCCACTTTAGAACTAGCGCTCAGCCGGACGCACCCAGAGGATAGAATACTGGTTCGGCAAGCCATCGATCGTATTTGGCGCGAAAGGAAGGATTTCGAATTTGAACAGCGGCTATTAATGCCGGACGGGTCGGTGAAATATTTGAGGGTGGTGGGGCGTCCCTCGAAAGCTGAGTCTGGTGGTTTGGAATTTGTTGGTGCGGTCACTGATATCACCGAACGGAAACAGGCGGAGGAAGCGCTGCAGAAAGCGCAAGCGGAGTTGGCTCACGTTAGCCGGGTGACGACGCTTGGAGAATTGACCGCCTCGATCGGTCACGAAATCAATCAACCGCTGGCGGCTGTCGTGAACAATGCCAACGCTTGCCTGCGCTGGCTATCTCGGGATTCGCCGGATATCGCCGAAGCCACCGAAGCGATTCACCGCATCGTTCGTGATGGTAAGCGAGCCAGCGACGTGATCTCCCGGATGCGTGCTCTGTTCAAAAAGGCGCCCACGGCGAAGGAGAGGTTTGATATCAATGAGGCCATTGAAGAGGTCGTCTTCCTTACCCGTGGCGAAGCGCAACGGAATCGAGTGTCAATGCACGTCCAGCTGGCCAGAGACTTGCCGGTGATATTTGGAGATAGAATCCAGCTGCAACAGGTAGTGCTCAACCTGCTAATCAACGCCATCGAAGCGATGAGCGGGATGGGAGCAGGCCCGCGAGAGCTATGGATGATTTCGCAAAGGAGTACCAAGGTCTCCAGCGAACCGGAGGACGAAGCAGGCGAGCATTCCCCACCAACCGAGGCGGATTGGACTCATGTATTGATCGCGGTACGAGATTCGGGGCCGGGCCTAGCGCCGAAGAGCCTGGATCATCTTTTCGACGCCTTCTATACCACCAAACCGAAGGGCCTGGGTATGGGGCTGGCCATCAGCCGCTCGATCATTGAGGCTCATGGAGGACGCCTTCAGGCTGCCCCGAACGTTGGTCCCGGCGCCACGTTTTGGTTTACTCTTCCCAGTATGGCGGGGGTGGTGAATGGCGAGCGGTGATTACTGATTGGCTATTGGCTATACGGGTACCTTCTGCTGGTGTTCTTTGCGCTTTCCCACGCGCTAAGGCCGAACCCCGAAACCGCAACGTGCTAGTGACCAGCCAGGAACCGTTAATCGGATCGAACGATTCTTCGGACGTCCAAGATCTTGTCCCGGATCTTTTCATGGTGTTCTAGTGTAGAAGTCACTCTAAAACAGCGACTTACGCGATTTGTATCTCGTTGGCACAGAAACTGATTCTGAGGTGAAAAGGAAATTCAACCCAGAACGAAAGGACAACCCATGCATCGAACCATCGAGACTATCCATGAATATCGGTTGCGGTATCCGGACAGCGCCCCAATCCCAACGCTTACCCAAAGCGGACTTCTCGGAATGCTTTTGGCTGTGCAAGATCAGAAAGCGGCTAGTCGAGCCCGCCGCCGTGCGATGTGGAAACGCGTGTGGGCCGCTCCAGGCAGTGCCTGCGCCGGAATCTGGCGAGCGCTGACCACGAGTGAGCTACACCACCCGGTCGAGACCGTACGGCTTGCCTCCCGCCCCCAGGCTTAACCTCGCTTTTTGGTAATGACCAACGAGATTCGCAACTACGCTGAACTGCGGACATTGATCCGCATTTCACTTCGGGCGCAGCATCCCGAATGGATCGACCCGAACGGCAATTCGCCGATCTGTGACGAGTACGAGAAGCGCTTTGCTGTCTTACTCGGCTTAGCCAACGCACCGGAGACCGATCGATCTAGAAGGCAAGGAAATTACCGGAGCTTAGGAGGCGCAATTGGGGAGCGCTAAGCCAGGCTCGCACCCTGGGAGCTCCGGATTCAACCACGAATGGACACGAATTGACACGAATACAAAACTTCAACCGCAGAATGGACACAGATGAATTCCCTTCCAGTGCCCTGCTTTTCTCTGAACGTAGCAACACGCTTAAACTATCTGCGTCAATCTGCGTCCGTCTGTGGTTCGATTGTGTTCTCCGTAATTCGTGTCAATTCGCGTCCATTCGCGGTTAGACCTACCCCTGAACCATGAACAAGAATGACGTCACTCAATCAGGTTCGCTTGAAGGAGGCCCTCCCGAGATCAGAACTGATCTCGACAAGGCCGGAGTAGCTGAGATCTCAATCGCTCTACGCCTCCTACTTGCCGACGTATTCGCACTCTATCTTAAGACCAAGAATTTCCACTGGCACATGAGCAGTCGCCACTTTCGTGACTATCACCTGTTGTTGGACGAGCAAGCGGAACAGATCTTCTCAATGACGGATGATATTGCCGAACGAGCGCGGAAGATCGGTGGTTCCACGCTGCGGTCGATCTCCGATATCTCGCGCCATCAAAGCCTGAAGGATAACAACGCGGAGTTCGTCACGCCCAAGGATATGATGGTTGAGCTATGCACCGATAATCTGGACCTAGTGAGGTCCTTGCGTCGCGCCCATGCAGTCTGTGATCGATTCGGTGATGTCGCGACCGCCAGCCTAATCGAGAACTGGATCGACGAAACCGAACGACGAACTTGGTTCCTATTCGAGGTCGGGGACGGTCTTCAATAGACCCTGGGAAAGTGGCACGCCCTGGGATTAGCGCGTGCTAACTTCGCTGACTTAAACCCCTCGCTGGGTTACTCCGAGGGTCTCGGCCATATGGACAAGTTCTACCAGGGATTCCGCGCGCAACTTATGCATGACTTTAGCGCGTTGGATTTTCACGGTGATTTCGCTGGTTCCCAGCTCTGCTGCCACTTGCTTGTTCAATAAGCCGCGGACGACCCAACTCATTACTTCTCGTTCGCGCTGGGTTAGAGTTTCATAACGGCTGCGAAGGTCGGCCGTGGCTAAATGTTGTTTCCTCGATTCGGCGTCTTTCTTGATGGCTTGCCCGATAGCGTCGAGCAAGTCCTGGTCGTGGAAAGGCTTGGTTAAGAACTCGATTGCTCCCGCTTTCATGGCTCGCACGCTCATGGGGATGTCGCCGTGACCGGTAATAAAAATAATCGGTATCTGGTTGTCGACGGCAGTCAACTCGCGCTGGAGAGCAAGCCCGTTGTGGTCCGGAAGCCGTACATCTAACACAAGGCATGAGGGCGCTTCTGACCGGTCCTGACTAAGGAATTCGCGCGCCGAGGAAAAAGTCTCAACGTGTAAACCGGCCGCCCGAATTAAGCTGCTTAACGCTTCGCGGACCGAGATATCATCGTCCACGACAAAGACAACAGGGTTGACCGGTTTTTCTCGCAGTTTGGCGGTCGGCTTCAAAATTTGTCTCCGAGAATAAGATTTGGGAGCATTCCTTGCAACCCTTGAGCCGTTAGTGCCGAGCTCCGGAGCGTAACGGTAGGGATGAGCTCCCGCTCATCCGGGGAGCGAGGGATTCGGGGATTCACGGATCATCAGGGGCTCGGCACGAACGGATGAGCGGGAGCTCATCCCTACCGCGACGCTCCGGAGCTCGACATTACCGGCTGAGCGCTCTTTCGACTGCGGCCAGGAGAGTCTCATCATTAAAAGGTTTCATCAGGCAATCAATGGCGCCGTCGGCAATCACCCGTGCGCGCAAAGCTTCCGTTTCATGAGCAGTCACGAAGACGATCGGCACGGAATGACCAGAGGCTTTCAAGGCTCTCTGAAGATCCGGCCCGCTCATGCCGTCGAGCTTGACATCAAGGATCAGACAATTCGCGGCGTGCAGTCGCGGCGATCCCATAAACTCTTCCGCTGAGGGATAGGTGTGAACTTGAAAACCAACCGATTTGAGCAGGCTCTCCAATGATTCCCTGACCGAGAGGTCATCATCAACTACTGCGATCAGGAATGGGCGACTAACCCGTTGAATCATCAGAGCAGAATGCCGGATCTGTGACCCCTCTGCCATCATACCTTGGTATGATCCCCCGAGTACTAACTACGCCGTTCCGCTCGATAAATAGAGCATCGCCCTACCACGGTGGAGCGCAATCGTAATCGTCCTCGTCCTCGTCCTCGTGCTTGATAACCAGAGCTCACCAGCACCGTGCGCGAACTCATGCCACACAATGGGAAGTTGCGCCCACCCGGTTAGCATCGATCGAGGACGACGACGACGACGAGGACGAGGACGAACTAAGCGATTCCGAGAACGAGCGACGGCGAGCATGTCGCGTCATACCAAGGTATAATAGATGATAGGGGTTGACTTTGGTAGCGTTGCTCCGTGGCGGCGCCCCCTCTTATATCGATTGTCGATGACGACGAGTCGGTCCGTGAATCCTTGTGGGGTTTTCTGCGGTCAGTTGGGTTCTCAGTAGACACTTCGGCTTCGGCAGAAGAGTTCTTGAATTCGGATCAACCTCGCGATGCGGACTGTTTGATACTTGATGTCCGGATGCCTGGGATGAGTGGAATCGAGTTGCAACGCCGGCTGGTGGCTGGTTCATCTAAAATCCCTGTGATTTTTATCACAGCCTATGAGGACGAAGGTATGCGCTCGCAAGCGTTAGGAGCTGGAGCCGGGGCTTTCTTGATCAAGCCGTTCAGCGAGGATGCATTGCTCGAATCGATTCACGCTGCTCTGAAGGAAAAATAACTTTTATAAGGATCTTGGTGATGTCGAAAACGAAAAGGATCCCCAGTCTAGATAAATGATAGAAATGATGTTGTTGCCAGAGTAAACGAGTCGGGCTGAGTGAGTTCATCAGGCCTCTTGTCCTGGCAAAGAAAGGGATGACCCATGAATCAAGAATCTGTTTCGCAGGTATACGTCGTAGATGACGACGTGTCGGTACGCGAGGCCCTCAGCAGTCTGATTCGGTCGGCCGGCCTCAAGGTTAAGACGTTCGCGTCAGCGCGCGAGTCTTTAGGGAGTCTAAGCAAGGAGCTGCCGAGCTGCATGGTTCTGGATATTCAATTGCCTGACATCAATGGATTTGATCTGCAACAGAAGCTGGCCACTGACGACATTCAGGTTCCGATCATTTTTTTAACTGGTTATGGCGACATTCCGATGTCAGTACGGGCCATCAAGGCAGGTGCTGTCGAGTTTTTGACCAAGCCTTTTGACGACGAGTATCTGCTGGAAACCATTCGCACGGCGATCGCGCGAGGCAATAAGCGCGATGGGGTTCGGAGAAGAGTCGGCCAAGAAGACGACGACGATGAGCTTAATGCCGACGGAACCCTTAGACTGAGTCCGAACCACGCCGAGATTGTGATCTCTGCGCCGCCGAAGCTGAATGGGAAAGCGGCTAACGCATCTGGGGAAATTATTGGGCAAAGCACTGCTTGGCGGCAAATTATCAGGCAGATCGAGATGGTAGCGCCCACTGATGCCACGGTTCTGGTTCTGGGCGAGACAGGTACCGGCAAGGAGCTCATTGCGCGAGAACTTCATCGTCTTGGCCGGCGGAAGGATAAGCCTTTGGTTCGGGTCAATTGTGCCTGTATCCCGAAGGAATTGTATGAAAGCGAATTCTTCGGCCACGCCCGGGGCGCATTCACCAGTGCCGTCAGGGACAGAATCGGTCGCTTCGAAGCAGCCGCCGGTGGAACCCTTTTTCTGGATGAGATCGGCGAAATTCCGCTGGAATTGCAAAGCAAACTGCTTCGCGTTTTACAAGAGAAATGCTACGAACGGGTTGGTGAAGATCGGACTCGCCACACGGATGTGCGGATCGTGGCTGCAACTAACCGGGATCTAAAGAAAGAGGTGGCCGCGGGCCGGTTCCGTGAAGATTTATATTATCGGTTGAATGTGTTTCCGATAAAGGTGGCTCCGTTACGCGACCGGAAAGAAGACATCCCGCTGTTAGCAGAGTATTTCATTGAGTTAGCGGTGAAGGAGCTGGGGTGCACCAGCCCGAGATTAACTCGGGCGGGTATTGAAATGCTGCAATGCTATGCTTGGCCCGGAAACGTTCGAGAACTACGAAACGTTATTGAAAGAGCTGCCATCTTTGCTCGGGGCGGTGCTCTGGAGTTTGATCTGCCGGTGACCGGCATCGATCAGGCATCCACCGGACCGGAGAATGTCGATGGAGTCGAACAGGAATATCTCACCGACGCCGAAATGCGACGACGGGAGCGAGAAAATCTCTTTGCCGTGCTGCGAAAGACCGGTTGGAGAATCAAAGGCGTTGATGGAGCTGCGGAACTTTTGGGAGTGAAACCAACTACTCTCATTTCTCGGATAGAAAAAATGGGTCTGAAACGGCCTTACGTGAAAGAAGATGTTGGTGATCCCTGCCTTTGAACGGTGAATGGCGCAGGCCTATCCGCTTGACCAGCCTTGGTGGATAGTTGAGGCGCAGGCTGTTCGGGATTGCGTCGGCAAATGTTTCGCGTGCTCTAACTGATGAACCTAACCGGTATCCATCACATCACCGCCATCGCCTCTGACCCGGCCGTCAATGTTGCCTTTTATACGCAGGTCCTCGGGCTACGGTTAGTGAAGAAGACCGTTAACTTCGATGACCCGGGCACCTATCATCTTTACTATGGAGATGATATTGGCACACCGGGTACTATCTTAACCTTTTTTCCCTGGCCGAATGCGCGGCGGGGAATTCCTGGGGTCGGCCAAGTCACTGCTTTTTCCTTCCAAGTTCCGGCCGGAGCTCTCGGTTTTTGGCGCGAGCATCTGGCGGCTTCGAGTATCGCAGTTGTCAGTGACGAATCGCGCTTTGGGGAAAAGTTTTTGGCCATTCAGGATCCGGATGGCTTTCTCTTGGAGTTAATGGAAGTCGCGGACTCGGGATCATTTACTCCAGCTCGCGCCGCCAAAATTCCTGCTGAATACGCCCTACGCCGGTTTTACGGAGCGACCCTCTCTCTGGATGCCCAAGAACGGACCAGAGATGTCTTGACCCAGTTAATGGGAGCGCGGGCAGAGGCCAATGAAGGCAACCGCTTTCGGTACATTCTGGGCGATGGACCAACCCGGGCGAAAATAGATCTCCTTTGCTCACCTGCCGGCCGTTGGGGTACCGGGGGCACCGGCATCATTCATCATATTGCCTGGCGGACACCGGACGATCCCTCCCAAGGCGTTGCCAGGGCCGAGCTGGTTTCTGCGGGTCTCGATGTTTCACCCGTGATCGATCGCAACTATTTTCATTCAATCTACTACCGAGAGCCGGGCGGCGTTCTTTTTGAGATCGCCACAGATCCGCCCGGTTTCTCGGTCGACGAATCGTCGGAAACTCTTGGTTCGAAGCTGATGCTACCGGATTGGCTAGAAGGTCAACGATCGGTGCTAGAGGCGACCTTACCCTCCCTACAAGCCGATCGCGCCAGGACGAAGGAGAAAGGTTCAGGAGTCACCGGATGAAGGTAGGGGGTAGATCGGCCAATGAGCGAGCGGTCATTTCAACACGTCTACCGGCCCGGTAGCGGCGCAAATCCGGTGCGTCTTCTGTTGCTGCACGGCACCGGCGGTGACGAACAAGATATGTTACCAATCGCAGAGGCGATCGCGCCCGGCGCTGCCGTCATAAGTCCGCGGGGACAAGTAAGCGAACATGGGGCTCCCAGATTTTTTCGGCGGTTCGCTGAGGGCGTTCTCGACGTCGAGGATTGGCGCGAACGTTCGCGAGCGTTGGCCGATTTTGTTGTGACCACGTGTGCTGAACACGGAATCGCTCCGGGCAGCCTGGTCGCCGTCGGCTACTCCAACGGCGCGAACATCGCCCAAGGTCTGTTGTTGCTTCGTCCAGAGACGTTGAGCGGCGCTATTTTGGTTCGTCCCATGTTCATAACTGAAGCGGTTCCGGCAAATGAGCTTCGCCGGCACCAGGTCTTGCTGCTGGCTGGGGAACATGATCCCATCACGCCATTGGGGGATGCCCGGCGCATTGCCGATCAATTAAAAGGCCGCGGCGCGGAAGTAACCGTCAAAATTGTTCCGGCATCTCATGGGCTCATTCAGGATGACATCAGGCACGCTCGGAATTGGCTAAATGCGAAACCGCGGGTCGACGGGGATTGACACCCATCGCTCCCGTGGCCGATGAGAGGAAACGTAACTATTCTCGCAATTATTTCTACAACACCTAACTTTCGGCGAGGCGAACCGGAAAACCCGCCTCGCTCGATTCGACTTCCTTAACTAGTGGACTTGACTCTCATTTTCGTGGGCGCGGTGGTTGCCGAAGTCCTGATACTAAGACTGATCCCAGCTCAGCGGCAGGTGAGCCGGTTTGTGGTGCGATCGCTTTTTTTTGGAGCCGATACCGTTCTGATCGTCGCGCTTCTTGGGTCGCCTTTGTCGCCGATGGTTCACCTTCCAGATGCTTCGAGACAATTCTGGTTGCAGATGGTGGCTTGTTGCTGGTGGGGGTTGGCTGCCCGTGAACTGATCGCCTGTTTGAAATTGCTGACCCGGCTGCGAAAAACCGCTGCTGAAAACAGACTTCTCTTCGACGTTATCGCGGCCTCTATTTATGTCTGTTCCGCCCTGGCGATGATGGGCTTCGTGTTCGGCTGGCCCCTGCAAGGCCTATTGGCGACCTCCGGTATTATCGCGATCGTACTCGGTTTGGCCTTGCAGAGTACGCTGAGCGATCTCTTTTCCGGCATCTCGTTAAACATCGAGAAACCGTACCAGTTGGGTGACGAGATTCTTCTGGAAGGGGGCATCGAAGGTCAGGTGGTTCAGGTGAATTGGCGATCTACACATTTAAGGAATGGGGCCAACGACGTGGTCATTGTTCCGAATAGCGCAATAGCGAAAATGCGTATTCAGAACCACAGCTCCGGCAGCAAGCGGTATAGCGGGGCCCTGACGGTAACCGTGGACAGCCGCAACGAATTCCAGTTTGCCACCGAACTGCTCAAACAGGCAGCCATGGCTTGTCCCGCCATATTGAAGCATCCGGCTTGCTCCGTTACTGCGACCGACATAAAAGGGGATCGCATTGCTTACGAAATTGGTTACAGCACGGAGTTATTCACTTCCGCCGGGGAAGCTCGATCGCAGTTGATCGCTCAGCTCTACAAACGGGCCCGCCCGGCAGCCGCCCAGCAACCAGGGCCGCCCGGCGCGTTTTCTCCAGAGGTATTTATTGCAACGCCGCTCCATTTCTTCCCGGATAACGAAGTGCTCGACCATCTTCAATTCTTCGATCCGCTGAGCCTGGAGGAAAAAGCAGATCTCGCCACGAAGATGGTTCGACACCATTTCCAAGCCGGCGAGTTACTACAAGCTCAGGACGCTAAAAGTGATTCTCTCCATTTCGTTTATCTGGGAGTGATTCAAGTCACTCACCGGGTGCCAGACGGGAGGGTGCTAGAGGTTGAGAAGCTGGGGCCAGGCGACACCTACGGCGAGCTTTCGCTCTTGACCGGAACCCCGTCGCCTGGCGGCTTTAACGCTGTAACCTCCGGATTGTTGCTGGAATTTAAGTCTGAAGATCTGAAGCCGATTATTGAAGGCAGACCTGAGCTAGCGGAGGAGCTTTGTCATTACGTTACCCGTACGCAACAGTTTATCACCCGCTTCGAGCAAGCCGCCCTGTTGCATCCAGTGTTGATAGATCAGCACGATTTAATTTGGCGAATCCGGAATTTCTTTCGATTTAATTCGAACCGAGAAATGGATAAGGTTCGGCACATGGGGTGAGGCTCAGTGTTGTCGATATCCCGACTTGTCCGCTGTAGTTCGAGATTCAAAACCGAATCACGCGGGGAAACGAAGTGAACTCCCGGACCTGCGGCAAGAGCCCATCACATCCTGGGATTCACGACCCAACCGCGAATGGACACGAATGAACACGAATACAAACACCAACCGCAGATTGACGCAGATAGTCGGCGATTTGATGATTGCTTAGACGTGGTGCGCCCGCGGACACAAGTGGACGCATGTGCCTTACCGGAAAGTGGCAAGGTGATTCCGAACGCGCGCCCTACCCGCAAACTATCTGTGTCCATCTGCGGTTCGATTGCATTCTCTGTCATTTGTGTCAATTCGTGTCCATTCGCGGTTGGATTGTGAATCCCAGGATCTAAAGAGGACCTTAAATCCAAAGGAAGATAAGGGCCGCTACTGAGAGCAGCATTCCGGTCGCACAAACACCTGACCATCCCACGATAGCCCAAGCTTGAGCGCCGATGAATGAGCCGAGGGAACCACCTATAAAATAGGTGACCATGTAGACCGAATTAATCCGGCTGTGGAGAGCGGGGTGTAAACTATAGATTCTGGCCTGATTGGCGATTTGATTCCCTTGCGCTCCAGCGTCAAGCAGCAGCACGCCGATCCCCAGCAGAATCAAGGTGTTTTGCTCGCTGAAGAGCATCACGCCAAAAGCGAGCAGGATTAGAGAGAAAAACAATCCGTTGATTTGTCGGGGCGTCCAGTTTTCGCCAAGATGACCGGCTAACGGCGCTACCAGTGCTCCAGTCACCGCCAACAGACCGAACATCCCGGTGACATCAGGACCGTAATGTTGCGGACGTGAGTGGAGATAGAAAGCAAGCGTGGTCCAGAACGCGCTGAAAGTTCCGAACCCCAAGGCGCCGAGGACGCTGTGTCGCCGGATGATCGGTTCGCTACGGAGGAGTTGGGGCAAAGAAGCAAGCAACCGGAGGTAGGAGTCGGATTTATGGGGCGGTTGAGATGGCAGAGCGATCCAAAGGATGGCCGCGAGGACCACCATGACGCCGGCGGCAGCCAAATAGACTACTTGCCAAGAAAATCTCGATCCGATTAGCCCGCTGAGAGTGCGCGATAAAAGGACACCGATCAATAAACCGCTCATCACGGTACCGACGATCTTTCCTCGCCCGGCCCCAGGCATTAATCCCGCCGCGTACGGTACAGCCAGCTGCGGAGCGACCGAGGCGAAACCGAGGGCAAAGCTGGCGCAAAGCATGAAAGGCAGATTTGGTGAAACTGGGAGAATGATGAGAATCACGGATGAGAGCAGAGCCGAACCGATGATCAACCATTTGCGATCTAGTCCATCGCCAAGGGGGACAACGAACAGAAGACCGGCCGCGTAACCGATTTGGGTAGCAGTCGATACCCAGGCTACGGCAGCAGGTCCGACCTTAAAGGTTGCGGCGATCGCGTTTAAGATCGGCTGGTTGTAGTAGATATTCGCGACGACCAGCCCGGCGGTCGCCGCCAATAGAAAGATCAGTGGTGCCGCGGGCTTTTTGATGTCCGCCTGCGGACGGCAATTTTGGTCACAATGCGACGACCCGGATGTGGTGGTTGTGTCCAACAGTACTAAGTCCTCCTTGCCTCGATCGGCGTGATCGATCCCCTTTCGTAGGTCGTCAGGCTAACGTCTCGCTCCGGTGATGAGCATCGCTGAGATACCGCTCTGCGCAAACTGGCCTTTGGCGATTTGCTTTATTTTTAACGCCCGCAGAAGTTCTAGCGCGGCCAGGCCCGAGGACACCTCTGCTTCGGTCGCTCCGCCTTGCAAAGCCCTCTGGCGGATCACTTGGGCATCTTCACACTCTGGCGCGCTCTCAGAAACGTCGCTGCTTGCAGGCAGGCTCACGAAAGCCTTGTCGTTTGTGTAGGTCTGAATCGAGTGAAATCCGGACGCTGCAAGCAGGCCCGGCAGGTAAGCGGCGATGTTATGATCCCCATTGTTTGAGGCTCGAATTCCCCGTTGAAAAAATGTCCATAGCCGATAGGCATTTACCAGGACAGTCACATCGACCTGTTCGGTAACTGTCGAAAAATCTAACCGGTTGATAAGGTTGATCGGCTCGGCACAGAGAATCAGACCGCCAACTCGAAGCACCCGCTTGATTTCACGGAGCGCAGCCGAAGGATCTCGTAAGTGCATCAATACGGTCTGACAGGTTACCAGATCGAATGACTCATCGGGATACGAAAGGGAGTGAGCATCCCCTTGCTTAAACTGGATCCGGGCAGCGTCTATATCAGGAAATTCCGCTTTGAAAGCCGCTTGAGCCTGTTCAACCCAATGTTGTTCGAGGTCTAAACCATGGAAGGTCCAGTCCGGCTTTATTCTCTTGAGGAGTAACCGGCTCCAATGACCTAGACCTGTGCCTAGGTCGAGAATCGACCTGGCGTCTCCCAATGAGAAGCGTTTCGCCAGCAGATCTAGAAAATCATCGTTCCACCACTCAAACCGCGAATCTTTGATGTATTCTTCGGAATGAATCATTTTGCGGTGGGAGCTTCCTTCCTCGCGAATTCCAGTGAGAACAAAATCTTAGCCGGCCCCTTGACTCGCTTCTTCCGTTTCTGGGCTAACCTCACACCAATCGTAATCTGTGTAATCTGCGAAATCTGTGGATATTACTCTTTTCGAGCACGCCGCCGAAATCGAGGACAGTTCACGACTGCTCGTTTTCCGGCGATGGCGGCGGTCTGCGCCGATCTCGATCAGCGGTTAGGCTTTGGCGGTCTGTTCGCGTGGCCGAACCACTTCGTGCCGTAGATTCCCTTTCCTGAAATTTGTCCACCAGAGCACGATCGGAGCCGCGATGAAAATCGATGAGTAAGTGCCGATGATCACCCCTACGACGTTGGTAAATGCGAAATCATCGAGCACCGGCCCACCAAAAATCCATAGCGAGAGCATACAAATGAGCGTGACGCCGCTGGTTAATACCGTCCGGCTTAGCGTCTCGTTGATGCTATCGTTCATTAGCGAACGAATCGTTCCGCGCCGGCCGGATCGGAGTCCTTCTCGTATCCGGTCGAAAACAACTATTTTGTCGTTAATCGAATAACCGGCAACGGTCAAAATTGCGCCGATGGTGACCAAGGAGAATTGCCGGCCCGTGATTACGAAAATTCCCAAGGTGATAATCAGATCATGGAACATCGCCACGATCGTTCCGACGGAGAAGGAAAACTCGAAACGGATCGCCACATAGATCATGACGCCGAGGAATGCGATGGCCAACGCGTAAAGCGAGGTCGTGGCCAGTTGCGCGCCCATGACTGGTCCTACGGTCTCGGAGTTTTCAACGACCAAACCGCTAGTCTCGGGCGCTGCTTTTAGTTGGCTCAAGATTTTTTGACCGGCTCCGTAAGGGGCGCGGATCGCGATCAAATGGACCGTTTGCTGGTTACGCTGGCTCGACTCTTGTTGAATGACGGCGCTACCCAGGCCGACCTTTTCCAGCTGGGCACGTACTTCAGCCTCGTTTACCGGTTTGTCCGATCGGAGAACCAACGAATCGCCGCCGGTGAAATCCAAATTGAACATGCTGGTTCCGCGCACTCCGAAAGCAACTGCGGAAGCGACCAGCAAAATCAGTGACGCGATCACCGAAAGCTTCCATTTGCCCAGGAAGTCAAAATGCTTGGAACTAATCAGGTGCAGCATCGAGATGCGTTTCACCAGATTGAGATGAATGAGCCAGCCAAAGATGTTCCGCGTCACCAAGAGCGCCGAAAACATCGAAGCGATGATACCCAGGGTAAGCGTAATGGCGAAGCCTTTGACTGGACCTGAACCGAGCCAGAAAAGGATCACCACTTTCAGGAGGGTGGTCACGTTGGCGTCGAAGATCGCGCTAAAAGCTTTGCGGTAGGCAGTATCGATTGAAGCTTTGAGGCTCTTTCCGGTGTTCAGCTCTTCCCGCAAGCGTTCGTAAATCAGAACGTTCGCGTCGATTGCCATGCCGATCGTCAAGATGACGCCCGCGATACCAGGCAGGGTGAGAACGAATCCAAACAGCGCCATGGAACCAAACAGCAAGATACCGTTTACCGCCAAACCGATGAGGGCAACCGCGCCGGCCGTGCGATAATAAATGAGCACGAAAATTAGCGTTGCGGCCAAACCAGCCAAACCGGAAGCAAGACCTCGACTGATCGAATCCTGGCCCAAGGTAGCGGAGACGCTCCGGGTTTCATCAATCACCACCGGCGTTTGCAGAGGATTCTGCAGCGCGCTGGCTAAGTCTTGGGCCTCTTGCGCAGTGAAATTGCCGGTGATCGATGCCGAGTTGTTAGAAATCTCAGATTGGATAACCGGAGCCGATTGCACTTGGCCGTCCAGAACAATGGCCAATTGATTACCGATGTTTTGGCCCGTTACTCTCTGGAAGATTTTGCCGCCCTCGCCGTTGAAGCTCAGATCGACTTCATAACCGCGTTGCTCGAAACGAGCTTGAGCTCGAGTGACCTTATCACCGCCTAGCTCTGGTCTTTTCTTAACGAGATACTTTTCCGGACGGCCGTTGGCGCCTTTGCCGTCTAGAATCTCATAGCCAGGCGGCGTGAAGGTCTGCCCGGATTCAATCTGCGGTATCAATGTGCTGCCCTGCGGATGCACCAACCGAAATTCCAGCTTGGCGACTCGTTGCAATTGTTCGCGGGCGGAGTCAATCCGGGCTGTATCCAAACCAGGGATCTGAACGAGGATACGATCCGAGCCCTGGCTGGTGATGATCGGTTCGCTGACCCCAAATTGGTCAACTCGGCGACGGATCACCTCAACAGCCTGCTGCTGCATGTCAGGAGTGATCGCGCGCGGTTTCCCGTTTTCGTCCTTTGGCGGAACCAGGCGAACTAGAAACGAACTGCCGCCCTGGAGATCAAGGCCGTAATGGATCTTGGCGCTAGGCGGGTAAAAGGAATAAATGCAAAAGGCACACAAAAAGACCGTCAGCGCGGTGCCCAAGAGACGCTTGGTTTGCTCCTTTTCTACCAAGAAATAGGCGGCAAATAGGCAAAGGAGGAATAGTCCGAAAAAAAACGTCCAAGTCGGGCTCATCGCTGGCGGCTCTTGCTAAGCAGTTGCTTTTGGCTGTTCAACCGATTTGGATACAGAGGCAACAGCGTTCTTGTCGATCTCGATCTTCACGTTATCCGCGACCTTCACCAAAAAAGTGGTTTCTTTAACGTTGGCAATCAATCCGTGGATGCCGCTCGTCGTTACCACCTTGTCGCCCGTCTTTAAATCCGAAAGCAGCCGTTGATGCTCTTTTTGTCGCTTTTGCTGAGGCCGGATCAGCAAGAAATAGAAGATGATGGCCATGAACGCGAACGGCAGCAGGGTGGTCACCAGGGACGCGGGACCGGATTGGGTGGGTTGCTGCTGGGCTAAAAACAAAATAGTCGAGATCATAAAAGGGAACTTTGATACAGCACTTACGCCGGGTAACAAGAGGAATTGAGTCAATAACGCAAACCCCGGACGCTAGCAAAAGGTTTTTGGGGAAGGGTAGGGCGAGGCTCCGGAACTACCCTTGAGGCCCGCGGAAAGGTTTGCCGCCCATCAATCGTGGAATGACCGAGGTCAAAAACGCCGCCGAGCCGCGATTCGAGAGCCTGACCCCACCTGAGACCGTGCTCGAAACGGCGGCTCGGCAAGGTTTCGGCGCAGCCAACGAAATCACAACGTATGCCCGGAACTTTGCGACACATCCTCGGTTGTGCCGGAGACTCGCCCTACAACCTTACCAAACGCTTGGCGCCACCCGCGTTTCCCAGCACCACCAATCACTTCTCACCGCCACTTTTGACGTGTCGACCTCGTTGCAGGACGGTATGCCTGTTAGTCTACCTATGGACGGGTCTACCACTCCTATCGAGGCCAAGGATCGCCTGGCCATCATCATTGGGGTCCTAACGGCCATGTTACTGGCGGCGTTGGATCAGACCATCATCGCTCCAGCGCTCCCAACCATCGGGGCTGCCCTGGGCCACAGCGAATACCTTTCTTGGGTAGTGACCGCTTATTTGGTCACAGCCACGGCGATTACACCTTTGTATGGCAAGTGGGCGGATATCCAGGGCAGGAGAACCGTGATTTTTGTGAGCATGGCCATCTTTGTTGCCGGCTCGATGGGGTGCGCCCTGGCTCCTGATCTTTTCGTTCTGATTTTTGCGCGGGCGTTCCAGGGCCTCGGTGGCGGGGGACTCATGGCCTTGGCCATCACTGTTATCGGCGATGTGGTTGCTCCTCGCGAACGCGGTCAATACATGGGCTACATCTCGGGTGTTTGGGCGATTTCCAGTATCGCGGGCCCGACCGTCGGCGGACTGCTGACGCAACACGTGCATTGGTCGATGATTTTTTGGCTGAACCTGCCTCTAGCCGCGATCGCCTTTGGCGTAATGAACGCGCCGCTGAAAAAGATACCGGTCTGGAAGAAAAACCATCGCTTGGACTGGCTTGGCGCCTGTCTGGTGATTGCCGCCACCGTCTCTTTCCTGATGGTCCTCAATTGGGGTGGCAGCCGTTTCCCTTGGTTCTCCTGGCCGATCCTTGGTTTGATTTTCTTGGCTATGGTTTTCGGCGTTTGGCTCGTATTTCATCTGGGGACAGCACCTGAACCCCTGCTTCCACCGGATGTTCTAAAGAATCCGATCGTCGCCTGGGCGACTACGTCAGTCTTTTTCGCCATGGCGTCTTATATCGGGCTTTACGTCTATCTTCCGCTCTACTTCGAGGGCGTTAGTCATCTCAGTCCCGGAGCGGCCGGTATGAGTCTCATCCCTTTAATCGGAGCGATCGTGGTTGGAGCAGCAACTTCGGGCCGTATTTCTTCACATTTTGCTCATTACAAATGGATGGCCGTCGGTGGACTCATTCTTGGAACGACCGGGCTGGTGGTTCTCTGTTTCTATACTCAACGAGCTTCCTTCTTAGGATTTGAGGCTTTGCTTTCGCTGACCGGCTTCGGCGTCGGAACCCTTTTTCCGATTATCACGGTATCGGTTCAGAATGCCGTCCATCCCAGCAATCTCGGGATCGCCACCGCTGCCCTAAGCTTTCTCCGGTCCCTTGGCGGCGCGATTGGGGTTGCCGTGGTCGGCATGATTTTTTTAGCAAACGGGATGTTGGTTGAATCCGGCGGTGCTCATGTCAACGGCGCCGGCTTCTCCGCGGGTGACTCTGAACGCTTAAGCTTTATCTTCACCATCGTGTTCGCCATGGCGGCCGTTTCCCTGGTGATATCCATCATTTGCTTGCTCTTCATGGAAGAAAAACCATTACGCTCCGGCCGAATCGAACCGCAAATCGACCCCAAAAATCTAACCGCGAACGAGCACAGAACAATTTAACCGCGAATGGACACGAATGGACACGAAAACAAAACCTCAACCGCAGATGGACCAGCCGTCGTCCCGCAGACGCGGGACTATCGCGGGCAGGCGCAGATGGACACAGATAGCTTGTCGGTCTGAGATTGCTCAAACGTGAGCGGGAGCCGAAGCCTCATGCACGCGTGCCTTACCGGAAATGTCGATGTTGTCCGAACGCTCACCCGACCGCCAAACTATCCGCGTCAATCTGCGGTTAGTGTTTTCTCCGTAATTCGCGTTTATTCGCGTCCATTCGCGGTTAAATTCCCGCCGCACCCCTGATTAACCACCTATGGCAGGACTCGGCTTCGTTAGTTCACACGGGTTCGTCTTGAAGTTCCCGAGAATCTCCCTTTCCGATCCGGCGCCGGATAGGGAATTGATCGCGTTTCTTAGGAGTGCCGATCTCGAACGACTCGGCGGCTACCAGCCGAAGGTTGTGCCGTTGGTGCGGAGTTTATTACTCTTGGCCGCAGGCGACTTGGAACGTGCGCATAGCTTGGTTCAAGAGGCTTCGAATGGGAATGGGACCTATATCCATGGGATGGTCCATCGCATTGAAGACGATTTCGATAACGCTCGTTATTGGTTCAGACGAACCGCGGTGCATCCCGCGGCCGCCGAGATTTATCGGCAAGCCGCCGCGACCAGCCCGAAGGTCGCGAGCCGTGCCACCTGGGATCCGATCTGGCTCACCGACTGGGTGGAAGCATACCGGCGAACCGGAGCTGACGAAGAGCTGCGCGCCGTACTCGCGATCGAATCCGAAGTGTTATTAGAACACTTCACCGCGCTCTCACAAGACTGACTAACCGCGAATGGACGCGAAAACAAAACTTTAACCGCAGATGGACCAGCCGTCGCTAAAGCTATGGCGGGCAGGCGCAGATTGACACAGATGGTCGGCGGTTTATTTCCAGCCGAGGACGTTTAGCACGATGTAGAGACCGGCTGAGAAAGTGGCTGCGCCGAGGAGGACGCAAACCGGCAGGGTCAAGATCCAGGCAACTGCGATATTGCGGAGAGTCGACATTTGCAGACCGGATCCGCTAGCCGCCATCGTACCTGCGATACCGGATGACAAAACGTGAGTCGTGCTTACCGGTAACCCGAAGTTGTCAGCGGCGAAAATCGTTCCCATCGCGACTAGCTCGGCGGAGGCTCCTTGAGCATAGCTCAAATGAGTCTTCCCGATCTTTTCACCGACTGTCACCACAATGCGTTTCCAGCCGATCATGGTGCCGCAGCCCAAGGCAAAGGCGACGGCAACCTTAACCCAGTTGGGAATGAAGTTCGTCGCCGTGTTCAATCCGTCAGCGAATTGCTTCATGGTGCCAGCGTCGGTTTTGTCGGTGATCGCATGGGTTTTCAGCAGTTTCGCGATCGCGCTTTGGGTCAGATAGATATCGGTGCGAACCGCCGAGCGGGCGGTTTTGCCCACATCGTTAAACGAATTCTTGCCTTCCAGATTCGCTTCAAATTCTTCCAGCGTTACCACGAGTGCGCCGAAGGTTTTGTCCGTTAGCTGGCCCGTGGTTTTGAGAAACCCAGAGAGTTCGGTTTCAGCTTCTTTCTGGTCGGCCGGTCGATCCTTAACATACTTCTGAACGACCGCGGCGACTTGGCTTCCACTGGTCTTGATTGTCTCAAAAGCCTTCGGATCCAAACCGAGGTTCAGGGCGAAAACGGCGGGCACGATGCCAACCAGAATCAGCATAATCAGCCCCATGCCTTTCTGGCCGTCATTGGATCCGTGAGCGAAACTGACTCCGGTGCACGTGAGGATCAGAACGCCGCGAATCCACCAGGGAGGCGACTTTTTCGCGTCGGCCGGCTGGAAAAGCTCGGGCTTACGAATGAGCGCTCTAACCACTAGTAGGAGAATTGCAGAGCAAACGAAACCGACGATGGGAGAAACCAGGAGGGTTATAAATACTTCGTTGGCTTTGGCCCAGTTAACGCCTTCGCCAAAAACATGACCAGGCGACACGAACGAGTTCGCCAGACCAACCCCCATGATAGATCCGATCAGCGTATGAGAACTCGACGCGGGGAGTCCGAGGTACCAGGTACCGACGTTCCAGACAATCGCTGAGATCAGCAACGCAAAGACCATAGCAAATCCGGCGCTCGATCCGACATTTAGTACCAGCTCGACGGGCAGGAGCGATACGATGGAAAACGCGACTGCTCCGTTGGAACGAAGGACTCCGATTAAATTCCAAATACCGGACCAGACAACGGCTATGGGAGGGGGCAGTGAGTGAGTGTAGATAACGGTCGCAACCGCATTGGCGGTATCGTGGAAACCGTTAACGAACTCGAAACTCAATGCCAACAATAGGGCCAGGACCAGGAAAACCGCCGTGGCCATGGGTAAGGCTTCGCCAAATAGGTTCATGGATGCTGAGGATTAACGGCGCGATGAGACCCGACCTAGAGCGAACTGGACAACGCTGATCAGGTTACAATTTTGTAACAAATGGCTGCCTCTCAGCAACTTGTTATGGAGTGATTCTTCCCGCCGGGGGCGGTAGGGACGAGCTCCCGCTCGTCCAGCAGGGGCCGCCGTTAGGCGACTGTCTATTTGCGCCGTCGATGCTGAATTGTTTCAGCTCAGTCGTTGGTACTGAACGCCAAAGATCTTGCAGGGCAGTCGCGGCTACCATGGCACGCCGGACGAGGTGCTCGTCCCTACCGAGTGTCCCGATCGTTCAAATCTGTTGATTGTCTCCCGGTCGCATTTTGAGCTAAAACATCGGGGACTCTCTTCGATTAAAATGGGAAAACTACTGAGCAGCCTCGATGCCCATCAACGGGCAATGATCGCCCTCGGCGTGGCGATTATCGTATTCGTTAGCTCATACGGTGTGCAGCATCTGCCGTTTCGGGTCATTCTCACCTGGAACGCTTTTGCCCTGACTGGAATGTTCCTGGCTTGGTGGCGAATCCTTTTGGCAGACGCGAAAACTGCAGTCGCCAGCGCCAAGCTTCAAGACACTAACCGCTCGATCATTTTCGCGATCGTATTGGTGGCGGCATGCGGCAGCCTGTTTGCAGTGGCTTACCTTTTGAGTACGGCGAAAAATGTCCCGGGCACCCGGCAAGTCCAACATGTCGGGCTCGCCGCGATTACGGTCATTTTTTCTTGGTGCTTTATTCATACTATCTTTGCCTTGCACTATGCCCACGCCTTCTACCGGCAGATTGATGAAGGAGGGGAACGGGGAGACGGCCTTAATTTTCCAGGCTGCGAGGATCCCGATTTTCTCGACTTCGCCTACTTTTCATTCGTGATCGGAATGACCTTTCAAGTATCCGATGTCGCAATTACCTCGAGGCGAATTCGGCGGTTATCGCTGGTGCACGCGTTGCTCTCGTTCTTGTTCAACACGGTTATATTGGCGCTGGCGATCAACGTAGCGTCGGGCCTGGTGCAATAGAGGGCGTCATAAAATCCGAAAAACCGGCTTGACCAATTCTCCAAGGCTGATTAGGCGGCACTATGAAAAGTTTGTGCCTCGCGCTTTTCGTCGCCGCGATGCTCAGTCAGGTGCAGGCGAGCTTGGTGACGAAAACAGTCTCTTATCGGCAAGGTGATACGGAACTCAAAGGCTACTTGGCCTACGACGATTCTGTAACCAGCGGAAACAAGGCTCCGGGCGTTTTGGTGTTCCCCGAGTGGTGGGGAGTAAGCGATTTTATAAAGGGGCGGGCCGAAGCATTGGCTAAGCTTGGCTACGTCGCGTTCGCCGCGGATATGTATGGCGACGGCCAGTACACCACCGACCGCAATAAAGCGAAAGAACTTGCGACCGCCCTGGTTGGAAAACCTGCTATGGGCGAACGCGTCCAGGCAGCTCTGGATCAACTGACCAAGACAGGTCTGGTTGACGATTCGCAGTTGGCCGCTATCGGCTTCTGCTTTGGTGGCGCTTGCGCAGAAGTTCTAGCCTATAGCGGAGCCCCATTGAAAGGGATGGTCACCTTCCACGGCGCGTTGATACCCGCGTCGGCCGATGCCGCCAAAAAGAACCACGCGAAATTTCTCATCCTGCAAGGAGCGCTAGACCCTTTAGTGCCGGAAGAAGCCCGTGCTGCATTTCTGAAGTCGATGGACGAAGGAAAGTTCGACTACCAGTTTCTCAGCTACTCGGGTGCGATCCATGCCTTTATGAATCCGGATTCAGACAAATCGCACGCCGCCGGCCTGGAAGGGGTTGGCTATAACCCAGTCGCTGCCGCCCGTGCCTGGGAACAGATGCAGCTATTCTTTAAGGAGATCTTTGCCAAATCGTGAGAGAAGGAAATAGAAACGCCGTGATCGCAGTCAACGCCGCGAACAAGAAACGACCAATGCCTAACGCCACAGCTTGTAGAAAACCAAGAAACCGCTCCGGAGCAGCCATTCGGGGTTTTCGGTTCTCGGCGCTCGCGGCGCTTACCGCGTTTTCGGCGTTGTTCTTTGGATGTTCGTCGAACTCCGGCAACAGGGGAGCCGCCGGCGCCGCCGCTACCGGGGGCGCTGCCGCTACTGGCGGGCAGGGGAGAGCCAGTTACGCTCCGGTCCAAAATGAGCGGTTCGCTGTGGCCAACGTGGAACTCTCCGCGATCTTGATGGACAATCAAAAGTACGCGCGCTGGAGTTTTGGGATCAAATTGAAGCAACCGGCGCAGCTTCGATCAATCCGGATCGAAGATGTTACTGATCAACCGTCGGTTCTTTTGGTTAACGATCAGGCGCCTCAGGTGACTGGCGATACCTGGTCCGGCTATACTGGAGCGATTGAAGCAAGCGGCAGTTCGCTTCCCTGGCTGTTTGATAGCAACCCGGCGAAACGAACGTTCCGCTTCACCGTCACTGATCTGAACGGGCAAGACTCGGTCTTAGACCAGATTGTGACTTATACGGTGAAAGCGAAGAAAGAGCTGATCAAGTGGTACGGCTTTAGCCCATAGGCCGTCAGCCCGCTGGGACCTATAGGTCGTCTATATCCTATAGGTCCTGCGTGATCGGCGTTCTCCGGTAAAGCCAGCCTGCGCTCCGCTAGCCCCTATTCCTCGCCCACAGGACGGTTACCGGTCTCGCCTCCAAGGGGCACGATTTTTCCTTGTCCCTGAACCCCTTCCTGGAACTTTTCACCAACGTTTCCCGTATCGATTTGGTCACTACAACCGATTTGGATTAGCGCTGCGACTCCAATGGCGACCACCCTTCTATCCATGGGTTGTATCCGGGTGGTTTGATCTAGAAAGCGACGCGTCCGGATCGAAGCTCCACCTTCATGGGGGTCACTCCGATTTGGCCGAGATGGCGATTTAACGCCGTATTGAACTCGTCCGGAGACGCGCTGGCGCCGACTTCGCTTAGGCTGTCGTCGATAGCCTGTTTGACGCTTTGGTCGTAGTGAGCGACCTGGATCGCCTTGGAGGTGTCGGTCACTTTCCAGGAAATATCGGCGGTCATCGATCGCATCCCATCAAACGGGTGTTGAACGGTTACTTTTTGAGCGTGCAGCGAGACTTTGCGCCGCGAAATGAATGGGTTCGTCCAGACCAGGCCGCCGCCGCGGATGGTGCCGAGGTAGCGGCCATGTGATGAAAGAACCAATGCCTGATCGGGTCGGAGTAGCCTGAATCCGCGCAAGATCACCAGAACGACGAGGAGAAGGACGAATCCTATCATCAAGCCGATGGCGACCGGCTCGGCGGACACCGAGCCGCCGGAGACGGAACCACCACTGAGCCGCGTCAGTGCGACTGAGAAGATCGATCCCAGCGCCAGGAAGATCAGAACGACCTCGGCAATGGCAACGATCGGACCAGCAATAACAAAACCCTTCTTTTCAGTCGGGCCTTCGAGGGGAACATGTACGGGCACCTGCATAGTGTTGGTAATGCTTTAACCCCTAAGCATGCGTATGCGCACCGCAGTTGACAATTAATTATTCAGTTTTCCGGAGGATAAGGAGTCAGGAGGCCTTGCGGCTCGATAACGTCGCCAGAAGTTGCAAGATGCAAGCGTGGGCCTTTCCTCAGATCAAACTGCATGGCTCGTCCACGAGTACTCTCGCTTTCGACAGCCGTATCGCGATAACGACCTCGAGACCTCCTGACTCCTGGATCCTGACTCCTGGCTCCTCAGACGAGCATGCGCTCGTCCCGATAAATGCAGGCGCATTTATCCAAGGCAGGCTAGGTTCGAACGGTGGATAAGGATATGGTTGAAGAAAAGTTGGCAGTAGGACCTGAGGGCACGGGATTGATACCACGATCCATCATGCGGCAAGAGCCTGGTCTGCGGATTTTGCAAGAAGTGCGAGCCGGCCGTTTACCAAGACCTCCAATGGCAGCGGTGATTCCGATGCGAATTACGGAGGTAGGATTTGGGAGAGTTGTTCTCGTGAGCGAAGCCGCCGAGCAATTTTACAATGGAATGGGGGTCGCCCATGGGGGCTACCAACTCACCCTGCTGGACTCCTGTATGGGACTCGCTATCTACTCAACCTTGGGACCTGGTCTGGGCCAGACGTCGATCGAAACCAAGGTCAATTTTGTACGACCCGTAACCGTGGAGACCGGCCCATTGCAAGCGATCGGCATTTCCTTGTACACGGGCTCCCGCACCGGCACGGCGGAAGGCAAACTCGTGGATGCGGATGGCAAACTCTACGCCCACGGCATCACCACCTGCTTTCTCTTCCCAATTCCGCCGGAAGATTGACGCGGCCGGTTATCGGCCGCGTCTGTCCGAGTCGGAATCCGCCGGGCGTTATGGATTCGGTTTGCTAGGCGGCATTTCGCTGAAATCGAGTTTCGTCGTCTTTTCGATGATATCCGGCGGTAACGGTTGCTGAGTAAAATCGAAGCATTCCAGCATCGTGTTGGAGGAACCATCGCGCGCGGTCAGTGACGAAAGACCGAACTTGGTTTCGATTAACTTGAGTGGGGACGTCAGATCGTAAGTCGTGTGGATGACCGCACCGCTCCGCGAGTAAGGCGAAATAACCAGCGCCGGCACCCGAAAACCAAAACCGAATTTGTCGGTCTGGATTGGAGGAACATGGTCGTAAAAGCCGCCGTAATCATCCCACGCGACGATGATCGCACAGTTTGCCCAGTAACTGCTCTGCATTACCGCATTAATTAATCCGGTGACGTACCACATCCCATTCTGGATATTTTGCGGTGGATGCTCGCTGTTTAGGAGGCTTGGCGTGATCCAGCAAACCTGCGGGAGATGGCCATTTTTTATATCCTGCAGGAATGTTTCCGTCGAAGCTAAGTGCGACATCAGGCTCGGATCATTGGCGTACTCTTTAAAGCCCGGTAACGGAGTCCATAGGCTTTCGACGGAGGGCTTTTGGCCGCTGTAGTACTTCCAGCTAATTTGTGCGTTACCGAGCAACTCGATCACGCTCGGGAAGCTGTAGATAGCGGCTTCCCGTAAAGGGAGATTATTGGCCAGACCTCCGGATTGGGCGGCGACTGCGTATAGGTGATTTGGCTGACTTGGTCCGCTCAACGAAGAGAAGAACGCATCGCACAAAGTGAATTTTCGGGCGTATTCCCAGTAGTTTGGAATGACGTTGTAATCGACATAGCTGATGGTCCAGTCTGACCAACTGGGCCGGCCTTTGGGCGGACCGTTTTTGCTTAGCTCGGCTGATGCCGCCGCGTCGTTTTGCTCCTCGATCTCGGGAGCATCGGCATCCTCGTCGTCGGCGAAGCCGTGCGGCGAGAGCGCTTCCTCGGACAACCTGACCGATCCATGCGCAGTCTGAGTTCCCTTTGGTTTCGTCTTTACCAGTTTGGGGTCGGGGGTGGGAACAGGAATACCGCGACCATAATACCGGTACCCTGCCGGAAACTCTGACCAAAGGAAACCGTCCATAGCGCCATCGTGATAGGCGACGCGAGCCGCCAGAAAGGTATGCGGTAGATCGCGGGGAATGGTTTTAGCAGAAGTAAGAAACGGTTGCCTAACCAACGGACCGCCCGGAAACTCCGCCAATTTCGTGCCGGCAGGGATTCCATTGGCCTGAGGATAAGTACCAAAATAGTTATCGAACGAATGATTCTCCTGGATGATGAAGATGACGTGTTCGATGGGGATACCCGCCGAGCCAGCGGCGCCAGCCGATAACGGAACAAGTCCTAAAGAGACTAACACCGCGAAGCGGATAATAAGCATACTAATTAAGTAGTCTTTAATGAGCGCTCTTTGATGTCCTAGATCTTTGCGTTTTTCAACTAACATTTTGGTCACACTTTTGCCAAAATGCTCAGCCCATCTGTTAGTAAGACTCACAACTGCTTCGCTGACAGCAGGATAGACTGTATGCGCAACAGCTACTCTTTTGGCTTAATCCAGTTAAAAAAGTTAGCGTTGGAGCTCGGGGGTCCTGGGTCAGGCGAATGCCGGGCGGTGATTGGTGATTGGTGATTGGTGAAAGGTGAAAGGTGAAAGGTGTACACCGGAGCCCATCATGGTAGGGCGAAAAACTCGGCGCGCGACGGAGCCGCCTTGCTCTATAATTCGACCGCGCCGGTTTTGAGCCGCGACCCTGGATTTTGTTCTCTTCCAATGTAGGGCCGACTCTTTTTGTCGGCACCCCCCGGGAAAACGTCTTTTAGAGAACGGTCACGAAATGGTTGTGGGCCGTCAGCGGTGTGGCTCAAAACCGGCGCGGACGAACGCTGGAGCAATACGTACCTGTCCCGCGCCGAGTTTTTCGCCCTACCATGATGGGCTCCGGTGTATACCAATCACCAATCACCAATCACCAATCACCAATCACCAATCACCAATCACCAATCACCAATCACCAATCACCAATCACCAATCACCGCCCGGCGTTCGCCTGACCCAGGACCTGGTAGCTCCTAGCTCATCTTCAACCAGCCGTTTGGACGTGATATAGCCCGTGAAGCCGAGGGCGCCTAGAAGTTGATTCTAGTGTAAATCGTATCGATTGTTTTGCTCGTCGACGCGATCTGTTCGCGCAACTTCTCGTAATCAGACTCTAGCTTTTGGTCGGTGAAGTACGGCTGCTTCGCATTCCAAGCCTTCCAGTTTTGATCAAAGAAAGTGAGCAACTGGCGGTGGAAGCCGGTGTAGGTGGTTATCAGATCGTCTTTCTTGGCGATATCATCCCACGGAAAACTGCTAATAATCTCTTTCCGAATGGCTCCAGCCAGTGCCGGCGCGATCCGTTCGCCCACCAGGGCGGTCTCGAGATCTTCGCTGGCGTTTCCGTAAAGTTTGGCGACGAGATCCCGGCTTTGTTGGAATTGGTCAACCAGCTTTTGCCAATTCTGGATCTCCTCTTTGCTAGCAAAATTGTTCGGATCAAGACGATCTTCCTTCTCGAAGTAGCCAAGACGCATCCGAAGATCCTTCTCCTGGTCGATGATTTTAGCCATGACCTTGTTGGTGGCGTCTCCGATCCGATCCTTTAGTACGGCTATGCTGGCCTCGAATCTCGCTTTTTGTTCTTCGGCGCTTTCTTTCGACTGGGAGCCTTTTGGCGCCGCCGCTTGAGCCGGGGTTACGCTTCGCCGAATGCCGGGAAGGGACGGGGATAAAAGTGGGGTTTGGGCGGACGCTCGATCACCGAGAAAAATTAACGCAGCAAAGACAAGGGGGAAGAAACGCATTTTCGGGGGCCTACTTAGTCATGGCAATATACTGTTCTTCAAGATCGTGTCCGGTCGACACAATCTCTTCGCGAAGCTTGTTGTAAGTCGAGGTCAACGCAGCGCTCTGGAAAAGGGGCTTGCCATCTTTTCCGGCTGGCTGCCAACTACCCCAATTCTTTTGGTAAAAGTCCAATAGCTTCTCGTGTTCTTCTCTATACTGGGTAAGCAGGGCGCTCTTTCGGTTGATCGTATCCCAAGGGAAGGCTCCTAGGAGAATCGTCTTGAATCGCGAGACGATCACTGGGTCAACGTTCACCTTCGAGTTTTTCATCTCTACGTCGAGGTTTTTACCGATACCTTTGTAAAGACCGTCGACTTTGTCGGCCTTCTCCTTGAACTGCTGTAGGAGTGAGCGCCATTGACCGATCTCGTCGGGCGAGGAGTAGCTATTCGGATCGAGGCGAGCCGGCTTTTCCAAAAAGCTAAGCCGGTGATACAAATCATTCTCTTCAACTTGGATCTCTCCACAAAGTTTGTTCCCCGCGTTCTGGAGCGCACCCTTTTCCGCATCAACGAGCCGTTTTTCCGCTTCGGTGGGAGTGGTGCTGGGACTCGGGCCCGGTGAGGAATGGCCCATCGCGGTGACGCCCGGGGCTTTGAGCATCGATTTTGCGTCCTGACCCATAGCCAGAGGGCTGGCTCCCAACAGCACACCCGAGATAATCTGGAGATACAGCGAGTACGACCTCATTAGAAGAATGTTCCGTGCCTTTTTCGTAGTTTTGGGTGCAGAAGCAAGCGATTTTCTGAGGGAGAGGAGTCAGGAGCCAGAATCCAGGAGCCAGGAGATTTAGCGTAGAGCCCTACCAGCGGTGAGCGAAATACTATGGCCGAATCGATGTTTGTCAGGCTCTTATTTACCCATTGGATTACTGATGCCGTTAGACCTCCTGACTCCTAGATTCTGACTCCTGGCTCCTTCGTTATTACGTTCCAGTCTTTCCGAATTGACCTGATTCCCACAGAGTGTTTGATGATCCCTACCCATCATGCCCCCCATCCTCAAGATCCAAGGAATTTCTAAGCATTTTCCCGGCGTCCAAGCGCTGCAGGACGTTTCTTTTGACGTTGAGGAGGGAAGTATCCACGCCGTGATGGGCGAAAACGGAGCCGGGAAAAGTACCCTGATGCAGGTCATTGCCGGTGTTCATCAGCCGGATTCGGGGGCGTTAGAGCTCTTCGGAGAAAACGTCAGGTTTGCCAATCCGGCGGAAGCGCAGGCGAAAGGTATCGCCATCGTTTATCAGGAATTGAACCTTGCTCAGAACCTCTCCATCGCGGAGAACATTTTTCTTGGCTTGGAACCTCGGGTTGCTGGTGTTTTTCTGGATCGCACCAAGCTTCGGGAGGGGACCTTCAAAGTCTTCCAACGGCTCGGCATTCACTTTGACCCCGATACCATTATCCGGAATCTAACCATTGCGCAGCAGCAACTAATCGAAATCTGCAAAAGTCTGATCCGGAATCCGCGCTTGCTGATTTTGGACGAACCGACTTCCAGCCTTTCCGAAGTTGAATCCGCGATTCTGTTCCGCGTGATCGCCGATTTACAGGCCCACGGTGTCACGATTCTTTATATCTCCCATCGTTTGCCGGAAGTGTTCTCGCTTTGCCAAGTCCTGACGGTGCTACGGGACGGGAAACATGTCCGGACCATTAGGACGGGCGAGACGAACGAGGCGGAAGTGGTCCGAATGATGGTCGGGCGAGAGCTCTTGGCTTTTCATCGGACTCCGGTTGATTCCAACGGCGAAGTGGTGCTGCGCGTCGAAGACCTCACTCGAAAAGGACAGTATGAAGGAGTGACCTTTGAGGTTCGTCGAGGAGAGATTGTCGCCCTGGCCGGGTTGATCGGCGCCGGGCGTACCGAGATGGCCCTTGGCATTTTCGGCTCACCTCCTCCGGATCGTGGTCAGGTTTGGTTAAACGGAAAAAAGGCGGTCTTTCGCCAACCGAAATCCGCCGTGAATGCCGGCGTCGCCTACGTACCTGAGGACCGAAAAACCATGGGACTGGTGCTAGGAGCAGGGGTCGGAACAAACATTTCCAGTGCGGCTCTCCGGCGGCTGGCGCGCGGCCCGTTCGTCGATCAAGCCGCAGAATATGGGCTGATCGGAAAATATATCGATCGACTAAGAGTCAAAACCCCGAGTTTTGATCAAAGAGCGGGGCTGCTCAGTGGAGGGAATCAACAAAAAGTCCTTCTGGCGAAATGGTTGGCAGTCCAGCCAGCGGTATTGATCGTCGATGAACCGACGCGCGGAGTCGATATTGGTACCAAGGCGGAGATATACGCCTTATTTGATGAACTGGTGCGGGAGCGAATCGGAATCCTGATCATCTCGAGTGACCTGCCAGAGGTTCTGGCGCTCGCCGACCGCATCCTGATCATGCGTCACGGTAAACTAACCGGCGAGATTGCCCGCGCGGAAGCCACTGAGGAGAAGGTAATGCATCTCGCGGCATTGGGAACGGCCGGGGTGGGGGAGAATTGAAGAGTGAAAGGTGACTGGTGATTTGTGATTGGTGAAAACCGATTTGGTTTTTGGTGACCTGAGTGGTTGCTTGTCCCGAAGGTCCGGCACGAAGGCTTCGAATAAAGATGCGGCCCGGGGCTCCGGGACAACCAATCACCGCTCACCAATCAGTAATCACCTTTCACCAATCACCTTTCACCCTCCCATGCACTGGCTACTCTGGGCTCTTCTCTCAGCGCTTTTCGCTGGTTTGACGGCGGTTTTCGCCAAGATTGGCGTGGTCTCCATCAACTCGAATCTAGCGACCGCAATTCGGACGTCGATTATTCTGGTTTTTACTTGGGTTATTGCGCTCTCCACTTCTCGACCTGACGCTCTGATCCGGCTGCCGGCGCGCTCATGGTTGTTTTTATTCCTATCTGCTATCGCCACCGGGCTCTCCTGGCTTTGTTATTTTCGGGCTTTGCAGCTGGGCGAAGTGTCGAAAGTCGCTCCAATCGACAAGCTCAGCGTCGTGGTCGCGATCATCCTTTCGATGCTCTTCCTGGGAGAACGGCTATCGGTTCGGGAAGGACTGGGTGTCGGTCTAATTGTTTGTGGGGCGCTATTTTTAGCTTGGAAATAGCATCCATTGTGGCCGTTGCTCCGCATCTAGAACCGGAATTCGTGAAGTCCGAATCAGCCGCAGAAGCCCATCCATGCTAGTGACTCCTTTAACCGGTGGACCCATGTGAGAAGCTTTTAGCAGGGGAAACTGGATAGCCACAAGCTAAGGCGGCAGGAGCCCGGTGAGTACCGGGCTCCTGTTCGAAAAATTAATATTTTCGCTGAGAAAGGCTTGTGAAGCGCAACCAGGGATTTAGCATAGGGGCGGTGGACCCAGCCGAAGACCAATACAACGCTGAACTGTTGCGACGAATTGCTCTGGGCGATGAGGCTGCTTTTGCGGCCCTCTATGACCGTTTCTCGCCCGTTCTCCACGGTTTGGCTCTTCGGATGATGAACGACGCAAATGAGGCTGAAGATGTGGTGCAAGAGGGGTTCACCTATATATGGCGGCGAGCAGGCGCTTTCGACGCATCGCGAAGCAGTGCATTCGCCTGGGCCGTGATGATCGTCCGCAACAAAGCCATCGATAAACTGCGCGTCCGTCTCCGAGGCGAACGTCTGCGGGATCGGGTCAATACCTTCCCGGAGCAGTTTACCGATCGCGATGAGCAGTCCGCTCAGGAGCCGCTGTTTCGGGAGCGGCGTACGGAGGTCCTCTCCGCATTGTCGGACATGCCGCCGGAACAACGGCAGGCATTACAACTGGCCTTTTTTTCCGGGCTAACCCATGAACAGATCGCAGAGCAACTAGGAGCTCCTCTAGGGACAATCAAGGCGCGCATTCGCCGAGGTCTCCTCCGCCTGCGTCAAATCTTTCAGAGGGAGATATGATCGACGAAGCTAAACAGCAGGCGGCCATCGATTATATCCTCGGTGAACTTTCACCGGCCGAAGCGACCAATTTCGAAAAGGAATTGGCCGCCAATCAGGAACTGCGCGAATTTACGAAGGGGATGATGGAGGCGGTCGCTTCCACTGCGCTGACCGCAACGCCGGCCAGGCCGCGTCCCGAACTTTTCTCTCAAATCATATCGAAGGTGAACCCACAGAAGCGTTCTCGACCAAAGATTGTTTCGTTCCTGCCTTGGGCGGTGGCGGCATGCTTGGCCATCGCGTGCCTCGTCCTAGGGATAAAAGAGGTCCAAACGAGTCGGGAACTCGCCGACCTTCGCGGGCACGACGTGTTGTCTCAACTGCAAATCGCTATGCTGCAGAGTCAGGTCGATGCTTACGCCAAGACCACCGGCATCATTATCTGGAATGACCAGCGGCAACAGGGTGTCGCCCGCCTCGAACATCTGCCGCCGCCGGAACAGGGACACGACTATCAACTCTGGATCATCGATCCGAAACAGCCGGTACCAGTGAGCGCCGGGCTGGTTCCAATGTCAACCGGCGAGGGGGCCCGAGTCGAATTTAAGCCCGTCCATCCAGTAACCTCGGCTGCCAAATTCGCGGTCAGCGTGGAGAAGACCGGCGGCTCTGATACGCCTCAAGGAAAAATTATTTTCTTAAGTCAATAAGTTCAGGAGTTCAGGAGTTCAGGAGTTCGCGCGGGGCGTCCGGCAAAAATTCAAGCAAAAAGCGCCGGTCTGTATTCTATCGACTTCGAGGCTATGAGCCTTGGCCCAGCGCGCGGTGGTAGAGCCTCCTGAACTCCTGTACTTCTGACTCCTGAACTCCTTTTCACTTTAGGACTTGCAAAGCCGCACGGGCCTCGCCATAGAGCACCCGGAATGAAGTTCACCGCGACGCAGCTCTCCGCACCCGAAGGCCGGCGATCGTTGGGCTGGATTGATATCGTCGCGCTTGCCGCGATTCTCGGTCTTCTTTGGAGCGTGCTCAGATCAAGCGCGGGGATGGTGGTGCACTTCGATGCTAGCCAACCGCTTTCCATATCGACCGATCTGCGCAACATCCCGTATTACGCTGTCCGTACCTTGCTCCGGATGTGGATTGCATTCGGCTTTTCACTTCTCTTCACGTTTTCGGTCGGCTATGCGGCCGCGAAGAACCGGGTCGCTCGTTCGATCATTCTTCCGTTCATGGACGTGATGCAGTCAGTCCCGATCCTGACTTTTTTGACCGTGTTCATGACGTTTTTCGTGTCGCTTTTTCCGGGGAGCCTGCTTGGACCGGAGACTGCGAGTATCTTTACGGTTTTCACCAGCCAGGCGTGGAATATGGCGTTTGGATTCTACCATTCGATGGTGACCATCCCGCAGGATTTGCACGAGGCCGCGACCAACTATCGACTTAGCGCCTGGCAGCGATTCAACAAGTTGGAAGTTCCGGCATCAATGCACAGCTTGATTTGGAACTCGATGATGTCTTTTGGCGCTGGTTGGTTCGCCGTTAGCGCCAGCGAAGCCATCGCGGTCATGGGCCAGAACGTTCAACTACCTGGGTTGGGTTCCTTTATGTTCGCCGCTGTCACTCGAGGTGATGGCTGGGCTGCATTCTGGGCGATCGCAACCATGCTCTTTGTCATCATCGCCACCGATCAACTGATCTGGCGGCCGCTGTTGGTCTGGGCGGACAAGTTTAAAATGGAGTTAACTGAATCGGCGAATCCGCCAACCTCCTGGTTCTACAATTTGATCCGGCGAACTTACGTTTTCGATTGGATCGGCGAGCGCATCGTGATCCCGTTGAGTGACCGGTATCAGAATATCCAGCGGCAACTATCCGCCAAACGCATCGAGGATGCCCAAAAACCGAAGCGGTCTGCGGGTTATATCGGGCGGGTCATCGGTATCCTTTTTCTGATCGGATTAGTCATCGAACTGCTGCTCGGCGTACGAGCAGGGTTTCAAGCGGTTTATCAACGGATCTCGCTGCAAGAGATCGTCAATATTTTCGGCTTGGGATTCGTGACGCTTAGCCGGGTATTGGCCGTTACCATTCTATCGACTTTCATTTGGACACCGATCGGAGTTTGGATTGGCTCTAACCAGCGAGCCGCGCGTATCGCCCAACCCCTGGTGCAGATCTTTGCCTCGTTCCCGGTTAATATGACCTTTGCCTTGGTCGTGCCTCTGTTTGTGATCTATCAGATCGACATGAACTGGGGCTGTATTCTGCTGATCGCGCTTGGCGCCCAGTGGTACATTTTGTTCAACGTGATTGCCGGCGCCATGGCCATCCCCAACGATTTGAAAGAAGCGGCCAAGAACTACGGCCTCAATGGATGGCCGCTTTGGAAGACGCTCATTCTTCCGGCAATCTTTCCATTCTGGATCACTGGAGCCTGCACCGCAGCCGGCGGCGCTTGGAATGCAACGATTTTGGCTGAGGTGGCGACTTGGGGAGATAAAACCATCAAGGCCACCGGACTCGGCGCTTATATCGCGGACGTCAGTGCGCAGCCTGAAGGCACGGGAACCGCTGCTTTAATTTGCGGTACCGGTGTGATGGCGCTTTTTGTGGTTATAATTAATAATCTGGTTTGGCGGCGACTGTATCGTTACGCTGAAAAACGGTTTCACCTGGATTAATGGCGAATGAGCACGAAGCTAAAATCATTCTCAGAAACCAGCCCGAAGACAGCTTCGCTGATCGCCGAATTGCGGAGTGTCACCAAGACTTTCCATCTCGGTAAGGGCCGGGACTTGAAGGTGCTGGATCAAATCGATTTGGCGGTACGCGAGGGAGAATTGTTTGCCTTGCTTGGTCAATCCGGCTCGGGAAAATCGACGTTACTCCGCTGCCTGACAGGTCTCACCAAGCCGAGTTCCGGCGAAGTGCTTTGTTATGATAAGCCCATCGTCGGAGTGAATCCGTACGCGTCCATCGTGTTCCAGACGTTTGCTCTTTACCCCTGGCTAACGGTGGAGCAAAACGTCGAAGTAGGCTTAATCGCAAACCGTCAGCTATCTCGAGGCGAGAAGTCTGAGGCGGTAGAAAAAGCAATCGATTTGATCGGCTTGAATAACTATCACACCGCTTACCCTCGCGAAATCTCGGGGGGCATGCGCCAGCGCGTCGGTATCGCCAGGGCGCTGGTTTCAGAACCGAAAATTCTGTGTTTGGATGAGGCATTCAGCGCCTTGGATGTACTCACCGCGGAAAACCTCCGGAAAGAAGTGATCGGTCTTTGGCGGAGTGAAGGCGCCTCTTTGAAAAGCATCTTCATGGTGACGCATAACATTGAAGAGGCGGTCGAAATGGCGACGCGAATCTGCATCCTATTCCCGCACCCGGGTCGGCTTGGGCTGATCCTCGACAATGAATTGCCTTATCCCCGGAAGTCAGATGACCCTGAGTTCCAGCGTTTGATGAGGGTTATTCACGATACCATCACATTGCAAGCGTTGCCCGATCTTCCGCCTGAGCCGCCGCCTGGGCCGGGTAAACCGCTCTCCCGGGCCAGAAGCCGGATGGAATCAATTCCTACAGTTGGTGTTAACCAGCTTTTGGGTCTGCTTAGCATCCTTCACGACACTCCGGATTTCGACAATATCTATGATATCGCCAACGAGATCGGGAAGGACTTCGGCGAGACCATTTCGATTGTAAAGGCCGCGGAGATTCTCGAATTTGTAAACACGCCGAAAGACGAAGTACAGCTGACCGAGCTAGGTAAGAGGTTCTTCGAATCGGATCGGCAAACACGGAAGACGATTTTTGCTGAGCAAGTCCAAAAGCTCCGTCTTTTCCACATCATCCTTGCCTATTTGGAGGTTCAGGAAGAGGTCTCCGGCGAAACGGTCATGCACGATATCGCGACCGCATTGCCTTATGAAAATCCGGAGAAGATTCTCAAGACGATGATCGCTTGGGGTCGTTACGCTGGCTTGATGGATTTCAATACCAATACCGAGATGGTAGTTATCCCAGAGGACGACGAGGAAGAAGAGGAGGATTAAGCCTGGATAGTATCGATCCGGGCTATGATGTTATGAAATCGGTGGTTTCTGCAGCCGAAGGAGCGCCGGCCGCATTTGTTAGAGTTAGCCATCAAGATACTGAAGCGACCATCGCGCTAGGAGGCGTCTGGAATCTGCGAGGTTCCGTCCGCCCGAAACCGGCGATGACCATCGAGGAAATTCAGTCAGCAAACGTCACCCGGATTCATTGTGTCGGCGACAATCTGGGGTATTGGGATAGCAGCTTGCTTCTGTTTCTCTCCGAGCTGGATACTTGGTGCGAGTCGCATCAGGTGGCCATCGATCTGGACAAGCTGCCGGTCGGAGTTGGCAGTCTGATTGAACTGGCCAAGGTGGTTCCCGAGGTTAAGACGAAAGCTGCTCAAGGTCGCCGGCCTTCATTCCTCTACCGGCTGGGAACCTGGGCGATCGGCCACACTCACGGTCTGACCGCTGCATCGCTTTTCATCGGTGAATGCGTGCTTAGTTTCCGACGGATCGCCACCGGCAAAGGGAAAGTCGATTGGCGACTCTTTTGGCTGACCATGGAGGAATGCGGTGCCAAAGCGCTTCCTATCGTCGGTTTAATTAGTTTCCTGACGGGCTTGATTCTGGCTTTTGTGGCCTCGATTCAGCTGCGGCAGTTCGGCGCCGGCATCTACGTCGCTAACTTGGTGGCGGTCGCCATGGCCCGTGAAATGGGCGGGATCATGACTGGGGTCATAATGGCCGGTAGAACCGGGGCCGCTTTTGCTGCCCAAATTGGCAGTATGAAGGTCTCGGAAGAAATCGATGCTCTCGATACTCTGGCCATCTCACCGCAAGATTTTTTGGTTTCTCCCCGGGTAGCGGCCCTTTTTCTAATGATGCCGCTGCTCGGCTTATATGCTGACCTGATGGGGATCGCCGGGGGTGCGGTCGTCGGCTTTGGCATTCTTCATATTAGTCTCGTCCAGTATTGGAATCAGACCGTGGGCTCGATGGGGCTAACCGACATCATCAGCGGAGTCGCGAAATGCGCCGTCTTTGGAGTGATTGTGGCTCTAACCGGTTGCCAACGCGGCATGAATTGCCAAAACAATGCCGCGGCCGTGGGTAACGCCGCTACATCCGCGGTTGTGCTCGCCATCACTTGGATAGTCGCTTCTGATGCCATCATTGATGTGATCCTCGAAGTGCTGAAGCTGTAGCCGGCAAGGCCGGCGAATGCATCCGCATTTGCCAGCTTTGCAAGCTATGGCAGTCTAGACACTCAAAATTAAGTGGATACAAGAGACAGCCCGCCTCTGACCGATGGTGACAAGCGTGTGGATCGAAGCGATTCGACGACGGCATCGCCGCCGGCTATCGAAGTGCGTGATCTGCAGATGAACTACGGCTCCTACGTGGTGATGCGCGATATCAATTTCACCGTGCAAGTCGGTGAGATCATGGTGATTATGGGGGGAAGCGGCTGCGGTAAGAGTACTTTGTTGAAATATTTGATTGGTTTGAAACAGGTCGAGCAAGGAGAGATTTACTACCATGGCCAGAGCTTCGTGACCGCCACCGAAGAAGAAAAGGAGCGGGTCCAGCGGTCTTTCGGGGTTTTGTACCAAGGCGGAGCTTTGTGGAGCACGCGTACCTTGGCGGAGAACGTCGCACTTCCTTTGGAAGAATACACCAAGCTATCCGAGGTTGAGATTCGTGAGCTCTGATCGCTGAAGTTAGCCTTGGTAGGTCTCAAAGGATTTGAGGACTTCTATCCATCCGAGATCAGCGGTGGTATGCGTAAGCGAGCGGGTTTAGCCAGAGCAATGTCCCTTGATCCTGAGATACTTTTCTTCGACGAACCTTCGGCCGGCTTGGACCCCCTCAGCTCGCGCCGCCTCGACGAGCTGATTCTCCGCCTCCGTGATAGTTTGGGGACGACGGTCGTGGTGGTGAGTCATGAATTGCCTTCGATCTTCACGATTGCCGATACCTCGATTTTTCTCGATGCCGAGACCAAGAGAATGCTGATCCAAGGCGATCCCAAGGAATTAGTGAAAGCAGGTAAGAGTGATCCAAAGGTACGAACCTTCCTTCTCCGCGGCCAACCAACTGAAGCATCCAAATGAGCACGAAAGCTAATCCTAGTGTGATCGGCGCCTTTGTTCTCGGAGCGATCCTGCTCGCGATCGGCGCTGTATTTTTTTTCGGATCCGCGGACCTTTTCGCAAAGAAACAACTCTACGTTTCCTATTTCACTCAATCGGTCAGCGGACTTTCCGTCGGCTCGAGCGTTAAATTTAAAGGGGTCAACATCGGCAAGGTCACCCGCGTTCTGCTCGGCTTTGGAGGTAAAGACGCTCCGATCTACGCCAAGGTTTTCTATGAAGTGGACGAAAACGTGATCGTGAAAGATTTCGGCCCCGGCGCTTCGCAGGTTAATCTCTTCGAGGAGGAAGTGAACAAGATACGGGTCGACCAGGGTTTACGTGCGCGCTTGGATTTTGAGAGTTTAATCAGCGGACAACTCTATGTGTCGCTCGATTTTATTAGGGATCCCGCCCCGTTCACCTATCACGACAATCCCAGCGATAAAGCGTTCGAGATACCGGTCCAACCGTCTGACATCGAAGCGATCGTGACCAATTTAACCAAGGCGATTAGTAACCTCGGTAATGTGGATTTTCTGGCCCTCTCCAAGGATCTCGAATCCTTGATCGTAACCGCCAAAGAAGGAATCGATTCCTTGAAACTGGCCGATATCGGGGATTCGCTGAACCATCTGGTGAACGGTCCGGAAGTGAAAGGTGCGTTGACCAGCGTGAAAACAGCCTTTGATCAGATGGACGTTACCCTCAAAAAACTCCAGAACGAGCTCGACCCGATTGCGGCTAACCTGAATCCAACCTTGGAGGAAGCGAAGAAAACCATGGCGCAGTTGGAAGAAGCCACTCGCAACCTCGACAAAATGCTGAGCGCCAACTCTGGGTTCAGATATCAATTGGACAGCACGCTATCGCAGATTGGTTCTGCGGCGGATGCCTTGCAGCGTCTGTCAGAGTTTTTGGAAAGAAATCCCAATTCTATTATCTTCGGCCGCAAGCCGGCGAAATCACCACAATAAGGCAATGCGGCTGACCATTCTGCTACCCGTGAGCGTAAGTCTGCTTCTCGGATGTGCGACGACGGAACCACTGGCCACCTATTTTGTGTTAACCGCACCGGGTGGTTCCACAAAAGTTTCCCGTCCCGCGGCGACTGTGCGGGTCTATGTCCATCGGGTCGAGATTCCGGCCTATCTAAATAGAACTAACCTCGCCAGTATGAACGGAGACCAGGTTCGCTATTCGCCTACCGGTCTGTGGGCGCTATCGCTGGACCAGACTATCTCGCTGGGGATCGCTTCTAACTTGAACCGGGCAGGAATCTCCTCGGTCGGGTTTCAGCCGAGCTTTACCGTCCCGGCCCATACTAACGATGTTGCCGTTCATATCACTCACTTCGAAGGGCATGAAAACGGGGACGTTATTCTATCTGGGAATTGGCAGCTCACCACCACGGGAGGAGGGGTGGTAGCCGGTAAAGCCGTGACCATCCGCCGCACTGGCTGGGCCTTTGGGAACGATGCCCAACTGGTCTCCCTGCTTTCGTCGGAAGTCACCGAGCTCAGCAACCAGATCGCCAGGGCGCTGAGGTGATGGTTGGCGAGTCGCGCCGGTGCGTCAAAATAAGGCGCAAGCCGTGGAGCGCTGCCTCGCTTGCGACGCCGTTGGTGAGCAAGGAGAAATAGCAAAGCACGTCCTTATCGCTGTCTGCGCTCTGTATGGTTTCGTCCGTCGTCTTCATACGCACAAGAGCGCAGCAACGCGTTGGACCTCACCACGGCCTCGCAAGCGAGGCAGCGCTCCACATTTGTTTAACAACTCGATAAAGCAGAGTTGTTAGTTAGCCGGTATTTGGTACCATCGGCTCCAGCGCGAGCCGAAACGCCGCGATCTAAGGTCAAAATGAATCCGACGAGAAACATCGTGCAATCCACCCTTGGGTATGAAACCTGGTTGCGCGGGCACATCACTGTGCAGGAAGCTGATTTGGAAGTTAAACATCAGTTCATGGCGGAAGACATTTTCATGTTCTTTCGCGCAACGTTTTACCGGTGGTGCGAACGCTGGTACGCGGCCTGTCCTTCTCTGGCAAACGCCGAACCATTGTTTGTCGTCGGTGACTTACATATCCAGAATTTTGGCAGTTGGCGCGATGGGCATGCTCGCCTCATCTGGGGAGTCAACGACTACGACGAAGTAACCACGATGTCGTTTGCTGCGGATTTGCTTCGTCTGATCATGAGCGCCGAGTTGGCGTCTGAAGAGACCCCAGGTTGCGACTTGACCTTGACTGAGATCTGCGAACGCGTCCGGGAAGGGTATAGCGCCGGATTGAAGAACGCGCCCGAACCCTTTGTCCTTGAACGGCGGCACGCCTGGCTATTGCGTTTGGTGCGAGCGGCGCTGAAAGAGCCCAAGCTGTTTTGGCGGCGCTGGCTGAGAGAGAGAACGGAGTCCGTCCCGGAAGACAAAATCCCGGGTCCACTGTTGGCCCGGTTGCGGCAGACGATGCCAAAGGATGTTCCCGTCGAGTTTCGCCAGATGAAAAAGGGCGTCACTAAGGGCCTAGGCAGTCTTGGCCATCAACGTTTCTTCTGTTACTCCGAGCACCACGGCGGGCCGATCGCAATGGAAGGTAAGAGTATGGCGCCGTCAGCCGCACTATGGGCAACCGGTAAATCCGGGAAAGAAATTCACGTGGATCATTTGCTGAAAGGACCGGGCCGCCCAAGTACCCCGCATACTAGTACCCATGAAGGCTGGCTGGTTCGCCCGATTATGTCGGATTGCGGCCGGATCGATTTGACTGAACTCCAATTGGAAGAAGAAGCGCAAGCCATCAATTTTGGCCAGGAACGGTTGCTTTATTCCATGGGCTTCGAGACTGCGAATCTACATCAGTTAAGCAAGAGCCGGGAGGAACTGAACGAACGGCTGAAAGTAGTTAAGGTAGGAGCTCTGAAACAGGCCGCTCTGACAATGCTGGAACTTCTCCAGGAAGATTTCAAGATGTGGCGCAAGTACTGGAGAGAACGGCAACGGGCCTCCGGTGCGCCGTGAGGCCTACCCCGTCAAATTACGCCTAACGTCTTAGGAAATTACGATCGCCAGAATTCTCTGGTGGTGGTAAAATGCCAGCGTTTCGTCACCTATGGAGCTCACGGTCTGGGCACTGGCCACTTTTTTCTTGCTTGCTACCGGGAAGGCCGACGAACCCGAGTCGGCGCCTTCGGCGGCGCCGTCCCCAGTTCCGGCGATGACGCCGGCGGCGATTGAGAGCCCACTACCGCAAGGAAGCCCGGAAGAACAGCGGCCGACGATCCTTTTGCCGGAGCCCGATTTTCTGCCTCCACCCCCGGCCCAGAGCCCCGGCAGTGAGACAGCACTGACGATGGAGGCGGCGGAGCCCCGGCGCACGCCACAGGACGATTCGCATTTTAAAGAGATAAAAAGCTCGGCGATGGGTAGCGTCCGAGCCAATTACCTCCTTAAAGAAGCTAAAAATGCGCTCAGCACTGAGGCTCGGAAGAACTTCATGCGCGCTTACACTTATACGATTTGTTCGCAGATGCGGCGTCTTGATCCGAATCTCAGATCGATGATCAAGGAGTACGAATCCGAGGAGATCCAAAAGATAGGGAGTCAGGGCGGGGGCTCGCACGTCGCGAAGACGAAAGGCGGGCATTCTCATGGCGGATTGGTTTCTCGGGCTGCGATCGCCAAGAAGCGCCATCATTACCACGAGTATTGAACGGCCGGCGCCGGCTTCGATAATCGCCCTCGTCCTTCGTCGTCGTCCTCATCCTCGAAGGCCGGTTATTCCCAGCGCCCTCCGAATGCCGAAGGCCGCGTTTCGCCGAGACACACAGTTCACCCTGCTGCCGAAACCAAATCGAGGACGAAGGACGAGGACGAATTACCGGGCCCTGGCGTTGGCTTACCCTCACAGCGCTTCCACGCCCAATCGCCCAATCGCTGAAGTTTCCGGCAGCCTATCTAGCGATTTTTAGGCTTTGCGCTACGCCGGCGTATTTCGTAGTTTCTCCGGTTCAATGGGTTCTGAAGGTTCGTCCAGTCTGCTTTATCGGTTGCGGGATAAATTGCCGATACAAACTGCGGTCGTGGTTTCTCTTCAGCATGTGCTGGCCATGTTTGTTGGCGTTATCAGCGTCCCTCTTTTGGTTGCGGAAAACTTGAAGCTGCCCGCCTCTGACACCGCTTATTTGATCAGCATGGGGCTGTTTGCATCTGGCCTCGGGACTTTTGTACAAGTGCGTGGTTTTGGCTGGTTCGGTTCACGGCTACTTGCCGTTCAAGGGACCAGCTTTGCCTTCCTAACTCCCTTGATTCAGGCCGGCCACGCGGGTGGGGTCGCTTTGATGGTAGGGATGTCGATTGTCTGCGGCCCGACGGAATTGATCCTCGCTCAATTCCTCGTCCGTTTGCAAAGGATCTTTACCCCGCTGGTTTCGGGCACGGTCGTTCTGTTGATCGGATTGTCACTGATCCCGGTTGGGTTTCACAGTATGGCTTCCGGTCTTGGTGGGAATGTCCCGGCCTGGGCTCCGTTAGCGATAAGCGGTTTGGTGGTGCTCTTGGTCTTAGCCCTCAACGCGTTGAACACGTCTTGGAGCCGCGTGGGAGCGATCCCGATTGCCTTGGGTGTCGGTTATTTGGTCTGCTTTGGCATCGGCGCGATCTCGAGCCAACCGCACGCCGCGAGTAATTGGATCCAGATTCCGGTTCCATTGGCCTTCGGATTTGCCTTCCGGCCCGAGTTGCTCCTCGCTTTTATTTTACCTTATGTGATCACCACCCTGGAAACGGTGGGTGACGTTACCGCCACCTCTCAACTTTCCGATGAACCGATCTCTGGCCCGGTCTATTGGCAAAGAATTCGCGGCGGGGTGATGGCAGATTCTTTGAATAGCATTATTGCGGGACTTCTTAATAGTTTTCCCAATACAACCTTTGCTCAGAATAATGGCGTTATCCAACTCACCGGAGTGGCCGCTCGGCAAGTCGGATACTGGGTGGCAGCGACCCTTTGCTTACTAGGTCTGATCCCCGAGTTTGGCCGATGGGTCGCGTCGTTGCCGGGACCAGTCTTAGGCGCGGTAACCTTCCTCTTATTTGGGTTTGTAGCCACTGCGGGGATCCGCATTCTCCAACGGGTCAATCTCGGCCATCGCGAACTATTGATTGTCGCTTTCTCATTAGGCGCAGGCGTGGGAGTTCAAAGCGTTCCGGAATTGCTAAACCCCTTGCCCGAAGCGCTTCGTTTGGTTTTTGCGTCCGGCATTACCACCGGAGGAATCTTTGCCTTTCTGTTGAACGCGATTTTGCCCGGCGCCAGCCCCGTGCGTATCGACGAAGCCGCCGAGCTGTAAACCCTTATTTCACCACAAAGACACAGAGGACACGAAGAGGAAGGCAGGCAAATCGATATTCATCGGTTTGCCTACCGTCTCAACTTCGTGTCCTTCGTGTCTTTGTGGTGAAATTCATTTCCCTAGTTGCTTGATCAGGGCTGCCCGGGCTTCCCGGGCGCGAGTCAACGATTCGACGAGCTGGCGGGAGCTATCGCTCTGTTTCGCCATTTGTACGCCAAGCAGTTTGGCCAGCTCCGCTTCGAAGAAGATCACGGCTCGCAATGTCGCCTGCTCTCCTTCCAGGTAGTTGAGACCACGGCGCAAGAGGTCGTAGATTCCCGGCTCCGCGTGTTCCAATTCGGTCGCTTCCTCGACCAATTCGGCAAAATATGAGGCGGTCAGCGTGCGCGAGTAGTCGCTGCGAATGCTCAAAAACGGTGCTGCCACCACCAGTTCCCGAAGCGTGTGGATCTCACTCTTGCGGGATCGGCTGAAGGTTAGTTCGCATTGAAAAAACAAATCGATCTTGCCGGCAAACGGACTGCCCGGACGTAGAGCGCCTTTGGCGATCGCTTTCAATTTCCCGATCTCTTGGCTGAACCAGGTCAAAATCAGACTGGTATCCGAGAAACGGATGCGCCGGATAAGAATGGCGCTAACCGTTTCTGTCGACATGGTGAATAGCCGGCGCGCTCGAACCTCGCAATTCCTCCGAAGGAGTAGGACTCCAAGTTATAGGTCCTATCCGTCCTATAAATCTTATCCGATCCAAGGCCCTGCCAGCCGCAAGCTAACCGCTAGCGCGATCAATCGCCAGTTATCTTGGCGGGATCGACAATGCCAGATTATCCACCGCCAGACCTGCTTCCTTGACCGCTTCGCTTAGGGTCGGATGGGCATGCACGGTTCGACCGAGATCCTCGGCGCTGCCCCCGAACTCCATGATGCTAACAATCTCAGCAACTAACTCAGAAGCGTTGTGGCCGATGATCTGCGCCCCGAGTATTTTGTCGGTGCGAGGGTCGGCGATGACCTTCGCGAACCCAGCCGGTTCGTCGTTGGCCAGAGCCCGGCCGTTCGCTGCGAACGGAAACTTGCCGATTTTAACCGCGGTCCCGCTTTTCTTAGCGGCTTCTTCTGTAAGCCCGACGCAGGCGGCTTCCGGATGCGTGTAAATCACATTTGGCACCAGGTTGTAGTCAACGTGCCCGGCCTTGCCGGCAATGTACTCAACGCAGGCAATCCCATCCTCTTCGCCCTTGTGGGCAAGCATGGGGCCGTCGATAACGTCGCCGATCGCGTACAAGCCCTGCAGATTGGTGCGGAATTGCTGATCCACCGCGATTCGTCCGCGCTCCGTTAACTTCAGACCCAAGTCCTTCGCTACCGCGCCATCTAAGAAAGGTTTTCTCCCCACTGCCACCAAGACCTTATCTGCCTGAAACTCAAGGCTCTGTTCTCCTTTGGTTTTAGCCTGGACGAACACCTTTTTGTCTCGAATGGCGACGTTCGTCACCAAGGCATCCACGTGGAATTTTAGGCCCTGTGATTGCAGCGTTTTCTGCAAAACCTGCGTCACATCTGGATCGAGGAAGGCGGCAATCCGGGGCAAGAACTCGAGGACGGTGACGTTGCTGCCCAAGCGAGACCAGACCGAGCCTAACTCGAGGCCGATGGCGCCGGCGCCTACCACCAGCAATTCTGCCGGCACCTCGGAAAACGAGAGCGCTTCGTCGCTGGTAACGACATTTTGCCGGTCGATGGTTACGTTGGGCAGATCCATAGGAACGCTGCCGGTCGCCAAAATCACGTTTCTGCCCCGGTGTTCCTCGCTAGAGCCATCGGACATCGTCACCGCAACTTTGCCGGGGGCTACGACCTGTCCGACGCCCCGTATGCGGGTGATCTGATTTTTCTTCATCAAGAATTCGAGGCCCTGCGTGAGTTGTTTTACTACAGCCTGTTTCCGCGCCATTAATTTGGCTAAGTCGACCTGCAAGCCTTCAAAAGTGAGTCCGTGATGCGGCGCGCTGTGACGAGCGAAATGCACGTACTCAGACGATACCAGCAGCGCTTTACTCGGGATGCAGCCTATGTTGAGGCAAGTGCCGCCAAGCACATCGCGTTTGTCGATGATTGCCGTGTTGAGCCCGAGTTGAGCAGCCCGGATTGCACCGGTGTAACCAGCAGGTCCACCGCCAAGGACGATGAGATCGAAATCGGCCATAAAAACATCTTTAGCTGAATCCTGTGGATGAGCAAGGTAGACACCACGCCTAGTGCGCCGAGACGTTTGAGATCTTAGTGCCCGATTTGAGCCAGCCGTGCGTGTTGTTCCGTCCAGAGCGCGGAATTTGGGCAGGCTAAACCAGCGGGGGTGGTGCCCGCGCGGTGTGGCTCAAATCCGGCGCGGTAAACCGCTGGGATAAAAACCCATCCACGGCGCGCCGAGATTTTCGCCCTACCCATTGGGCTTCGATCAACCCCGGGTTAGATCTCGGTCAAATAACGCCGCAGCAAAAAACCGGCAAACGCCTAAGCTAAAGTTTTCCAGCGCTTAGGGACCCACACGCCCGTTCGCCCGTTCGCCCGTTCGCCCATTCGCCCATTCGCCCATTCGCCCATTCGCCCATTCGCCCCGCACGCCGACACGCCGCCCTACTGCGCCACGTGCGGCGCTGCCTTATTAAGGGCGCGCAGATCAAACACCTTCCCCCAGTCACCCTGGGCGACCACCGGATAACGATCCCAAGAGTGAGTCGAGGCCGGATAATGTTCTTGCTCGAGCCGGCCCCAAAATAAGTAGTCGACCTTGAGTTGCTGGCAAAGCGGTTCCCATCCTGGTTCTCCCAGCATTAATTTGTCCAAGAGGGCCGCTTCCGACCGATATTCGAGTCCATGACTCCAAAGATGACCGGGAAAACCTAGAACGACGCGATGACCTGCCACCAGTGCCGGCTGATTGTAGGTGGGGTAGGCCGCGAACACCGCCTTTGGTGAAAAATCCTTGAGAGCGTCTGCTACTTCCGTCCACTCTGCCTGCTGCCCAATTGCGTATCCATTATCTTCATTGGGCGCCAAGCCGCCCACCAGGCTGACCAGTCCGGAGAAAAAAAGCAGGAAGAAAACGGGGACACGAAGCAGCGGATGCCATCGGCTCAGGAACATCTCCCAGATGGCCACCATCATTAGCATGTATGCCCAGAAAAAGAGCTTGGTATTGTCCCAATCCCAAGGAGCAAACCGGACAAAAGCGCAGAGGATAAACATGGCGAGCGACGGGAGCAGGATCTGGCGCATCCTGAATCGAGTCCGCCAAACGTCGATCCCTCTGGGAACGCAAAGATAGATCAGGAGAGCGATCGTTAGTGGGAGAAGAAAACCGAAATTAAGGAGCCAAACCGTGGGCACCTGCAACCCGTGCGGCACCTGCCGAAACCACCAATAATGTTGCCAGTATTCGTGCGCTTCAGCGACGGCCGTCCAACCGGGCTCCCAAGCTAGGGCGTTCGTTTTGCCAAAGCCGGTGACGCCGTAAACAAAAAATGTTGCCGGGATCAGAGAAAAAACTACCAGCCGGATCAGATGGCCTCGCCAATTTGGATTCCCGAACAGGAACCACCAGAGCAATAGGAAAGAGAGAAAGATAAAAGTATGCAGATGGAAGAGCGGCATCGTGCAATAGAGCAGCCATTCCCCCCAGAACGGGAGATGAGGCCGATCGGTTTGCGAATCCAAAGTCCTACGCCAGTGAGTGATGAGGATCAGGCCGGCTGGGATTGCGTAGAGCAGTCCTCGTTGAGTCACAAACAAGGCCAAAGGGATCGATTTCCAAGCAACATCGGCCTGGTAATCCTGGAGTTGCCAGGACTGGAAAATCAGAAAGCCAACCAAGCCGCCGTTAAATAGGAAGGCGGCCACACCAAAAGGGCCGCCAAAAAGAAAGAGCGCCCGGAGAGTGAGCAAAGAGCCCAGAAACGCGACCAAAATGATTCCGAGATTTGCATCGATCCCGATCAGTTTCAGCTCCGCATTGAATATGTCGATGCCGATAGGGTACCGCAGCTTATCGAAGGCGTAGATTGGGTTTTCCGGCCAATAGTGCGGGTTCGTCGCCAGAAAGTTGATGTGGGTCAGATGAAGACAAATGTCCCCGAGATTGTTCGGTGATAGCACCTTGATCGTACCGTCCTGGACAAAAATGACCTGACTAAAGACTCGAACGGCGAAGACCAGAAAAAGGAGGGCCATGACCACGCCGCTGATCTGAACCTTCTCCAGTCGGGTAAGCAGTTGTCCCGGACTAGCCAAAACCACGATTAGTAAAACGAGCAAACTCAGACCCAACGAGAGCGCTGCCGTCCATGGCATCAACCCGTAAGGGGAATACGCGAAACCCACGCCCAGACAGGTCGACAGCGCGATCCAGGAAAGGAAGAGCAGCGAGATCTTCATTCTTGGGACCGGTTGGACGGATCAAAGTCCGGTTTTCTTCCGGGGAAAACGTCCTTGAAGACGTCGCAGTTAAAGTAGGCTTTGCAAGGATCCATACCGTCTCGGAGGCGAAACGTCTGCACGAAGTATTTCTTAGTGAGGTGGTCTTCCAGATCTCCGGAATCCGATTCAAGAACGGCAATGAAATCGCCGTCGAGATCTTTCGGCCATTTATCGACTCCTTCCGAGTAATAACCGACCTCCTGAATGTCATCGATCACCCATGGGATGGGGAAATAGCTCTCGAGTAGGATCAAACCTCGCAGATGCCGCTTCGCAGAAGGGTCCGACCTTAATTTTTGGAGGATGGGATCAACGAATTTCCGATAATCCCGGAAGGTCTGAACATAGGCGTACATCTCGGCAGGGTCGTCGTAACGCACAAAGTTTAGGATGTAAGATTGATACGCCAGGTGGCCAAACAGACACAAGCCGACTACTACCGGGATGAACTTGGGCAGGTTGTCCCACAAGAAAACCAAGGCAGCCGCCGCCAAGAAAAGAAATGGCCAATCAATCGAAATAATGCACCACGGTGTCTTGTACGGGATGATCGAATAGACAAACAGGGCGCCAAAGCCATAGATGGCAAGGTATCGCAGGGCCGCGTTGCCGCCGAACAAGTATCGCAGAGTAAATAGCAGCCCAAGAACGGAGAACCATTCGTAGGACAGCATGAGCTTAACCCAGTACCAGTTAAGCTTCAGCCGCGCCAGGGTTGCCAGCGGTCCAAAATGTCGCAGGGCATGCGGTACCAGCGAAAAAAGATCATAGGTCGGTTTCCCGTGTCCTGCCGAGTCGACGCCGGTTTTTGTCCAGGTCTTGAAGGTTTCGAAGATCCCGAGTAAGCCGCTTGGATTGAGAAAGTTTCCCGAATAGAAAAATACAATCAAGGCGTAACCGGCCATGACCGCTCCAAACAGGTGGAGCCAAGGGAAGTCGATCGCGTCGTCGTTCCCGACGGGTCCAGGAACCGTTAACCCACCGCGCAGGACAGGTTCGACCGCCGGTTTTTGCGCGGCGCGACAAAAGAGGACCACAACCGGGATGGCCATCGCTGCCCCGAGGAAAATGCAGAGCGCGGCGCTTTGAGCGAATGAAAGGGGATTGGTTACGTCCCCCGGGGTATCCGGCGCGATCGTGGCCGCGTTCGCGGAAAACCGGCTAATGGCGAACAAGACGAGCGCGAATCCGGCCACAAAGATCGGCCAGGAAACGAGACCACTAATAGTAAAAGTGCGCCAGGGGACTCTGATCGGGGTCCGCGCTTCCGGATCGGTCGCCGGAATTACCTTTCCTGCTAGCCAGGTCACCAAAGCAGCGATGGCAAAGATAACCAGATGAATTGCGTAAGTCTCCTTGGTCAGAATCATTCCGGTGACACCAAGGACGACCGCCCAGATACTAGCTGGACTAACACGGTGGTACCAGGCCAGCGCTCCCCAGAAAGTAAGGATTAGGAAGAAGACTAGCCATGTCTCGTGGATGGCATAGCGCTCATAAAAGACGAATCCCGGGGAGATCGCCATGGCCAGCGCAGCCAGTGCCGTAGTCCGGTAACCGAAGAATCGTTTGAAGGTAAAAAGAAATCCGACCGTCACTGTGCCGACCAAAACAGTCGGCATTCGGAGCGCCCACAAATTGCGGCCAAATAAAAGCAGGAACACCCGTAACACGTAAAAATGTAGCGGGCCGTGGTAATTGTCCGGATCGTAGGCATAGTATCCCTGTTTAGCCATTTGATCGCACCACCAACCGTTGATCCCCTCATCGAAATGCGGAGGTTTGATATCTAGAAAAATAAGTCGTACTAGCGCCGCCAGCAGAATGATCGCGACCGAAATAGTAATTTGACGTTTGGTCATCGTTCGTTTTAGAAGGCAAAGAAAGCGGTGCGCATCCGTGCCAGGTCCTTTTCCGCCTTGCCTGCACAGAGGCGGTGATATTATGCGAACTCCGTGACATGTCCATACAGATTCCGCCACTCCTAACACTCGTTATTCCGGCGTTTAACGAGGCAGCCCGTTTGCCACAAAGCCTGGTAGAATTGAAGAAGCATGGCGATGGTTGGGATTTTCCTTATGAAATTCTGGTGGTCGTAGAACCCAGCTCCGATGAAACCCTTGATTTGGCCAAGACAGCAGCTAAAAGCTTCCCCGAGTTGAGAGTTATCGGTAACTCCGTCCATCGGGGTAAAGGCTTCGCTGTGCGGACCGGTATGCTGGCAGGTCGGGGTGAAATGCTCTTTTTCACGGATTGCGACTTGAGCACCCCTTTGCCGGACTTGGACCGGGCGATCGCACTTTTCAGGGCCGAGTCGGAACTTGATATCATCGTTGGCAGCCGCAAGCACCCGGACAGTCAGATTTTGCAGCATCAAAGCGCCATCCGTGAGCTGATGGGTAACACCTTCAATCGGATGGTCCGCACTTTGGCCGGCTTCAAATTCTTGGACACCCAGTGCGGATTCAAAGGTTTCCGCGCCCAAGCAGCGCGTGAAATTTTTAAGCGCCAGCAGATCGATGGCTTTTCGTTTGATGTCGAGGTCTTGTTATTGGCCCAAGCCATGGGCTTCGTCATTATCGAGGTGCCGGTCCATTGGTCCAATTCGCCGGAATCCAAGGTCCGGGTCGTTGGCGACAGCCTGAAGATGCTCGGAGATCTCCTTCGGGTCCGGAAGATCGTGCATGATGCACTTGACCGTCTGCCTTTCCTGAACCAGGCCAGCGCATCGTCTCGGAAATAGGTCTGGTCCGAGCGTCTTTTTCGTCCTCGTCCTCGAATTTTTGGTTTATTGCGCCCGACGTTCCCGCACGTTCCCGCACGTGCCCGATGAATGTCCCGAAGGGACTAAAAGGACTTAGCATGCAGCGTCCTTCCTCCCACCGACGTCGTCCTCGTCCTCGTCGTCGTCCTCGTCCTCGCAAGTGATTCTTCGCCCAGCGTGAAGGATGACCAGGAGCGCGAGTTCGTTGTCACGGCCAGATAAGCGGTATGCCCGTGGCACGCCTAAATGTCGAGGACGAGGACGAGGACGATGCTGCTGGGAAGAAGGAAACCCTGGGCTAAGTTCTTTAGTACCTTTGGGACCTGGGGCACCTTCGGTTAACCCCGAGACAACATCCCTAATCCCTCCAGGGCAACTTAATTGCCCTGATTTTTGATTTTCTGGGTGGGTAGTGTAACCCTGTAACTGTGAATGTGACGCGTACGATCGATTCCGATATCACGATGGCCGAATTGCTCCGGCAATATCCAGGTGCTCAGAGAGCTCTGTTTCGAAGCTATCATATCGGTGGATGCTCGAGCTGCGGCTTTCGCCCCGATGAGACGTTAGCGGAGGTTTGTGACCGGAACGGGGGATTGCCCGTGGAAGAGGTGACCGAGACGGTGTTAGCCGGACACGAAGCCGAGCAGAAGATGCAAGTCGCCCCAGAAGAGCTTTCCCGCCGGTTGCAGGAGTCAAATCCCCCGATGATCGTCGATGTGCGCGCCCGTGAAGAATGGGATGCGGTCCATATCGAGGGTTCTGAGTTTCTTACCCAGGACCTTATGCAGGAAATGATGACAGATTGGGAAAAAGACCGGGAGATCGTTTTCCTATGCCATCACGGAGTGCGCAGCCTGGACGCGGCTGCGTTCTTTGCGGGTCATAGTTTCTCCAATGTCAAGTCGTTGTCGGGCGGTATTGACGCCTGGAGTGTCCAGGTCGACCCCTCCCTTCCGCGCTACCAAGTGGAGTAATATGAGCCAGCCAGAAGAGTTTTCTCAAAAGATAGAAGAAGCGATTCGTAACCCTCGAAATCTGGGTGAAATGGAGGGCGCCGATGCTGTAGGAACGGTCGGAAGTGTCGACTGCGGTGACATGCTCCGGATGTGGGTGAAATTCCGGGAAGAAGGCGGTAAACGCGTCATCGATCGGGCCACCTTTCAAACGTTTGGTTGCGAGACCGCAATTGCGGTGGCTAGCGTCGCCACCGAATTGATTGCTGGTAAGACGCCGGAAGAAGCTTTGAAAATGGACAGTCAAGCGCTTTCAGCGCCTTTGGGACCGCTGCCGCCTGTTAAGATCCATTGTGCCCAATTAGTCGAAGGTGCGCTGAGGTCCGCTTTGGCTCCAGAATCAGTGACGTCCAAGGCGAAATCGCACGCTCCCTCTCTCCTGGAAAGCTTTCAAGGTCGCGACGCCAAACCTAAACAGATCAAATTGGAGCCGCTAAAATGAGTGAAAATAACGAAATTGCATTGAGCCGGGACTGCGAGGCGATTCAGATTCCCGCGGGTTTAAAAACCACGATTCCGGCCAAGACGAAGGTGATTATCACCCAGAACTTGGGCGGCAGTTATACTATCGCGTGTGACTACGGCCTGTTCCGGATTAATGAAGCCGACGCGGATGTGCTGGGTCTCGAACGGAAAGCGACCGACCAAAAGGAGCAACCCGCCAGCGGGGAGGTCGCCGAGGAAGCCGTCTGGGATCAACTCCGAACTGTGTATGATCCGGAGATCCCCGTGAATATTGTTGATCTGGGTTTGGTTTACGACTGCCAGGTTACCAATTCTGCCGATGGAACCAATGTCGACGTCAAGATGACTTTGACAGCTCCTGGCTGCGGGATGGGCCCAGCTATAGCTCAAGACGCAAGACTGAAGATTTTAGCGATTGCCGGCGTGGACGAGGCTAACGTCGAGCTGGTTTGGGATCCTCCTTGGAGCCAGGAGATGATCAGCGAAGCCGGCAAGATGAAGCTCGGCCTCATTTAGGGTGGCCCAAAAGGTGAGGTGGCTGCGAAGTAACCTGTAGTCAGTGAGTCAGTAATCAGTTTTGATGTCCCTCGGCCGACGTTATCGGCTTCTAGACTGATTACTGAGACACTGATTACTGATTACTGACCCCGAAGCTTGGCAGGCCCGAAAACGATACCCCGGCCTGATCATACTCTTGCAATGGTGGATTTTGTCGACTACTGTCGCCGTCCCAACGCACTTAAAGTCATGTCACAGCATCGCAGTTTAAAAGGAGCCAGCACGATTCAGACAAAGAGAAATGTGCTGAAAAGGTTTGAGCGAGTCGAGCTCCTCAAGAAACGCGGGGTCTTCAAACCCGGTGACCGCGTTATCGGTTTACCCAAGACCAAGCCAGACGAATAGGCTGGGCTGCAGACGCCGAAAGAAATCAGTAATCGGTTGGTGTCGACACACCAGCCCTTTCTCCGTGTGGGTGCACAAGTTGAGGAGGATCAACATTGTCTAGTGCTCCCTCAAAGATCAATATCTACTGATTACTGGCCTATTGTTTACTGATTACTGGTCTTTGCCATGCGGCTAAACCGTTACCTGGCGCAATCCGGAGTTGCCTCGAGGCGAGCCGTCGAGGAGATCATCCTCGCCGGCCGAGTTTCGATAAATGGGGCCGTCTGCCTTGAGCTTGGTCGTCAGGTTGAACCTTCCGACTCGGTTAAGGTCGATGGGAAGCTGGTTCGCCCCGAAGCACTACTCTACGTTTTGCTGAACAAGCCGGCCGAATACGTGACCACGCGGTCTGACGATCGCGCCAGGCCAACCATCTATCATTTGCTGCCCAAGAATCTCCACCAATTGGCGCATGTAGGGCGTCTGGATATTGATTCCGAAGGGTTGCTCATTCTTACCAATGACGGTGATCTTACCCTTCGGTTGACACATCCCAGGTACAAGCTACCGAAAGAATATCTGGTCACCTTGGACCGCGAGTTTGCGATGGCCGATCTGCCAAAGGCTAAACGAGGCGTGTATCTCTCCGACGGGCGGGCGCGGTTCGACAGCCTGACTAAACTCAACTCCCGGCAGGTCCGCGTTGTTTTGACCCAAGGCCTTAATCGCCAGGTACGCCGTGTGTTTGCAGCTATCGGCTACAAGGTGCGACACCTCAAGAGAACCAAGATTGGCCCACTGTCCGACAGTGTCCTGAAGCCGGGTGAGTATCGGCTGCTGCGTCCGGCGGAGGTAGCCAAGCTTCGAGGGTCGAAGTGAATTCTGATCCGACTGCGGGCGCTTCAGGATCAAATTACGTAATGGGTCGGACGAGTGAAGAATATGAACGGCTGCGGCGCCAGTCGGATCTACTGGAGCCGATCACGAAATCGGTGCTGGACAGAGTAGGCTTGTCCCCTGGGATGAGCTGTTTAGATCTGGGCTGCGGTTCGGGCGAAGTGATGCGCTTGATGGCCGAGCGGGTAGGGCAGACCGGTCGAGTGGTGGGGATCGATGTAGACGCTAAGTTGGGCGCGGGAATGCTCTCAGTTCTGAAAAGCAAAGGCTACCGCCAGTGTTCTTTTATCGAGGGAAATGTGGCGAGTTTGGAAAAGATCGAGACCGGCAACTTTGATCTGGTTTTCGCGCGTCTCTTGCTTCTTCACCTGGACGATCCGGTTCTCGCTCTCCGGAAGATGTATGAACTGGTCAGACCCGGAGGGCGAATCGTCCTGCAGGACTATTACTTTCCAACCGTGGACAGTTACCCGGTTCTCGAAGCTCTGCTCGAATTCAAAACCGTCTTCTTTGGCGTGTATGAAAAAGAGGGTAGAGAGACTCGAATGGGGCTAAAGCTCCCCGCATTCTTTATCGAAGCGGGCATCGGTTCTCCTGATGGCACGGATGTCGCCGGGTTTTTACATTCGTCGGTGGTCGGTCTGCGGCTGATCAGCGCTGTTTATCGGAGCGTACTCCCGCTTGCGTTGAAGCACGAAATCACGACTCAAGAACGGAGCGCCTGGTTTTTCGAAGAGATGCAAAAGGCAGAGAGCGCTAACTGCTTTCTCCTATCGCCATCGCTAGTAAGCGCGTGGAAGCAAAAACCATCGTGAGGTTAGGAGGCAACCGCCGAGCCATTGGTTAACCAGTTAGCGATTCTGGTCGTTACCTATTGAAACGGCCTCCCTTCGAAAGAACTGGACCGCTTCCTGTACAGGAGCCTCTGCGTTGAAAGGCGCAAAGGGCTGTTTTTTGAACCAGGTAGTCTGGCGTTTGGCATATTGACGGGTCGCCGTTTGGATCAATCGGATGCACTCGTCTAAAGAGATTTCCTGGCGTAGCAGTTGGTTGATTTCGGGCACACCGATCATTTGAGCGGCGGTTGTGCTAAACCCGCCGGCTGAGGCTACTTCCTCTATAGCCCCATTTTCGAGCATCCATCGTACTCGTTGATCGATTCGTCGGTTAAGCTCAGGCCTGGGACGGGTCAGCACTAATCCTGGGAACTGGTCGCCGGCTCCCGACCGCCGATACGACGAGAACGGTTTACCAGTCAATCGGATGACTTCGATAGCCCGTTCCACGCGGCGGCGATTGTTTTGGTCGATTTCTTGGAAGGCCTTCGGATCGCGATCTTTGAGCTCCGCTAACAGTAATTCTAAGGGTTCGTTTGCTAGTTTGTCTCTGAGTTCCTGATCGCTAACTGGGAGGTCGGGCAGGGGATTTATCAGCGCATCGATGTAAAACCCGGAGCCGCCCACTAGCAGCGGAACCAATCCTCGCTGGTTGAGCTGGCGAATTTCTTTGGCAGCCAAGGCAGCGTACTGAGCGGCAGCACAATTCTCTGTAATCGGTAAAACGTCGATAAGATGGTGTTTGATTCGATCTTGCAGGACCGGTGCCGGCTTGGCCGATAAGACAGGAAATCCCCGATAAATTTGGAAACCGTCCGCCCCAACGATTTCGGTTCCGAGGCGTTCGGCGACTTCGACCGCGAACTCGCTTTTTCCGACAGCGGTCGGCCCTGCCAGAACATGGAACCGCAGGCTATTCACTGGAAAAAGAGAAACCCGCTTTCGTCGAAACAAAAGCGGGCTTCAAGCTCTGTTGGAGGAACTTTAGGCAGCGCGTTCAATATCTGGCGTTTTCGCGCCGCTCACCACAAGCTTGCGTCCAAGAAACTCTTTATCATGGAGCTCCTTAACCGCTCGCCTGGCTTCCTCGAGCGTTGTCATTTGGACAAACGCGAACCCTTTCGAGCGTTGGGTATACTTGTGGCAAACCACTTCAGCGTTTCGTACTTGGCCAACCCCGTTAAAGAGGTTGAACAAGTCGCTTTCGGTGGCGTCGAACGAAAGGTTACCTACATAGAGCTTGGGGGAGGTAACCTCGACCAGTTCAGGCTTACGACTGATTTTCTCTTTCGTAGCGCCATTCTGACCCTGTCTCTCGACGGGTGGTTTTGGAGGGGCCGCAGGTTCAGGGCGCTTAAAGAAAGCGATGACTCGCTGCCAAAACGTGGGTTTTGGTGGTTTCTGGGCTTCTATTCGACCAGAGCGCGGTTTGCGGCGTCCCCTACGAGAGCGTCGTCCTGAGTAATGCATTGATTGGGATTTCATTGGGTCACGAGTATGAAGTTCATCGGTGAAGGGCATGCATTACGCACACTGAGAAAGAACAGTTTGGGCCGAAATAACCCTCTAACCCAAGGCCTTCACCTCACTGACGAGATCACCCGTCGTAATTACAGTGTGAGCATCTAGCCGAGCTGCCCTGTTAAAAGGGGGAACGCAATGTGCTAAGGAGAGAATCCAAAAACCACTGCGACCATCGCTCACCAGATTCCGGGCTCACAAGCCATCACCCCGGATCTCCCGTGTTACCCTAGACCTATAGTTGAATCTGCGGGGTTGGGCAAACGCTTTATCGCAACGCGAATCGTTGTGGTTTTTGTCGTTCGTTCTCGCGATCGAACGGGAGTCGGCCTAAAATAATGAAATGTCATCAGGCACGTCTGCTCAATTGTGCCTGCGGTCGTCATCTATAACCGGCCTCCCTAACCCAGAACGGTAAGGCTCAAAACCGGTGTGATCGATCCATTCGAAGATCGGTTTATCGTGCGCGCGCCGAGTTTTTCGCCCTACCGCTATCGACGCCAGGCTTCCTACGCCACCCGGCCGTGGCAATTCTTGTATTTCTTGCCGCTTCCGCAAGGACACGGTTCATTCCGCCCGACAACCGCCGCTTTCTGGCGTTGCGGGATCACGAATTCGACCTCGCCTTCTCCGTCCCCGTTGCCGGTCGCCGGTGCACTGGCCAGTCCGAGGTTCTCTCGCCTGGGAATTGGCCCGGGTCCGGGGCGGGCGGTTCCCGGCTGGTTCAGATCTGGAGCGTTCAATCCGAAAGGTAGCGTGGCCAGGAACTGCTCGAACGCCATGAGATTGGTCGTGCTTCTGAACAGGTTGGAAAGCACCTCGCCCTTTATGCTCCCCATCAATTGGCTGAACATGTCGTAGGCCTCGCTCTTATACTCAACCAACGGATCCTTCTGGCCGTAGCTCCGCAGATAAATCCCTTCGCGCAGACCGTCCATGGCGTACAGGTGTTCCTGCCAGAGCCGATCGATGGCGTTCAACAGGATATAGCGCTCGAGACCAGCCACCGCCTCGCTTTCTTCGTGCGCCACCTTCTGTCCGTAGGCGGTTTTGATCTTATCGACAATAAATTGGGAATTCTCTTCAAGATTCCGGCTATCCAGATTGGCCGATGCCCGGCTCAGCGCCACCGGGAACGTCGTATTCACCCACTGGAGCAAGCCATCCGGATTGGGATCAGAGCCGTCCACCGGTTCGAGGTATTCGCGCACTTTCTCGGGGATGACTTCATCGACGATCTCGAAAACCAATTTGCGCGGTTCCTGGGTTTCAAGCGCTTCATTCCGCAAGGAGTAGATCACCTCGCGTTGCTTGTTCATCACGTCATCGAAGTCGAGAGTCCGTTTCCGAATCTGGTAGTTCCTTTGCTCGACTCGTTTCTGGGCGGTTTCGACGCTCTTATTTAGCCAGACGTGCTCGAGTTCTTCGCCTTCTTTGAGCCCAAACCGTTCCATCATTGCGGTCATCCGCTCAGAAGCGCCGAAGTTGCGCATCAGATCGTCTTCAAAGCTGACATAGAACCGCGAAGAACCAGGGTCACCTTGCCGGGCACAACGACCACGCAACTGGCGATCAACCCGCCGCGATTCATGCCTTTCGCTAGCGAGGACGTGTAGCCCTCCTATGTCGGGTACGCCGTCCCCTAACTTGATGTCGGTTCCACGACCTGCCATGCTGGTTGATATGGTCACCGTTCCGCGTTGTCCTGCTCGGGCGACGATCTCGGCTTCCTGCCGGTGGTACTTCGCGTTCAGAACGTTGTGCGGAATTTTCTCGCGCTTCAACATGCGCGACACTAGCTCCGAGGCTTCCACCGACGCCGTTCCGACCAGAACCGGTTGCCCCTTCCCGTAACAGCCTTTGATCTCGTCAATCACGGCGTTGTATTTCTCACGCCGGGTCTTATAAATCCGATCGTTGTTGTCGGCCCGGATGCAGGGGCGATTGGTCGGAATGACAATGACATCGAGTTTATAAATATCGTGGAACTCGTTTGCCTCTGTCTCGGCGGTACCGGTCATACCGGCCAACTTATGATAGAGCCGGAAATAATTCTGAATCGTGATGGTGGCTAAGGTCTGGGTTTCGCGATCGATTTGGACCCCTTCCTTAGCTTCAACTGCTTGATGGAGACCATCACTCCAGCGACGACCCGGCATTTTGCGACCGGTATGTTCGTCTACGATAATGACTTTGTTCTCCTCGATGACGTACTCAACATCCTTCTCAAACAGGCAATAAGCCCTCAGCAACTGCGAGATGTTATGAATCCGCTCGGCCTGGCTATCGCAAAACTGTTGCCGGCTCCTTTTCTTCTCGTCTTTCTGTTCGGTCGTTAAGCTCTGATCGAGGTCGATCTCTGTAAATTCATTGATCAGATCTGGCAGCACGAACGCGTCCGCGTCGTCCGGGTTGAGATAAGAACGCCCCATTTCCGATAGATCGGCTTCCTGTTGGCGTTCGTTGATGGCGAAGTAGAGCTCTTCTTTTAGCGCGACTAACTCGTCCTTTCGCGAATCTTGATAAAACGAGAGCTCGGATTTATCGAGCGCCTTGCGGTTTTCCGGCTCTTCCATCATCCGAAGCAACGCTTTATTTCGCGGTTGCCCCAACTTCACCTTAAAGAGCAGTCGCCCGCCTTCTTCGGCGTCCCCTTTGTCCAACGCTTCTTTCGCCTCCGAAACCAGTCGCGTACAAACCATCGTCTGTCGCTTGACCAGCTGTTCTACCAGCGGCTTGAACTTGTCATATTGATGCGACGAAACCGTCGCGGGACCGCTGATGATGAGTGGGGTTCGAGCTTCGTCGATCAGGATGGAATCAACCTCATCGACGATGGCGTAATAGTGACCCCGCTGAACCTGCTGCTCTTTCGAGGTCGCCATGCCGTTGTCACGCAAGTAATCAAACCCGAACTCGCTGTTGGTTCCGTAAGTGACGTCGCAGTCGTACTGCGCCTTTCTTTCCTGTGGCGATTGATCGTGCTGGATGCAGCCAACCGTTAGTCCGAGAAACTTGAAGAGTTCACCCATCCATTCCGCATCACGGCGGGCTAAGTAATCGTTCACCGTAACCAGGTGCACTCCGCGTCCGGACAAGGCGTTCAGAAAGAGGGGACAGGTTGCCACCAAAGTCTTACCTTCACCGGTCGCCATTTCGGCGATCTTCCCTTGGTGGAGCCCCATTCCGCCCATCAACTGCACGTCGAAATGGATCATGTTCCAGGTCACCGGCTGATCGCAGACCGCCCAAGTCTTATCCCAGAGCCTGCGAGCCGTATTCTTTACAAGCGCAAACGCCTCCGGAAGGATGTCGTTAAGGCGACGAGCCAACTCTTCAGGCTCATCGATTTTTGCCAACTCTTCCTTCCACCCGAGACTTTTGGCGCGGACTTCTTCGTCGCTTAGCTTCTGGTACTGTTCTTCTAGCTCGTTGATCCTGGCGACGAGCGGCCGGAGCCGGCGCACCTCACGCTGATTCTTCGAGCCCAGGATCGCCTTTAATACCAAGTTAGCCATAACTGCTTTTTATCATTTGCTGCCCGGCTTTACCGCCGGAACTGATACGAGATCTGGGGGTAGCTGATCCGGGCTGAACGTTTCAACTTCTAGACGTACCAGACTTTCGAATCGACACCCGAAATTTGGGCGATGTTCGCCGCTACGGTCCACTATTGATCCAACTGCCACCACAGTCCCACCATGTTGTTTTACAATGTCGATCGTTTCCTGAACTTTTCCACCTCGGGTTACGACATCCTCAGCGACTAAAAACCGCTCCCCTGGATCGATTGTAAATCCCCTCCGTAGAACGAGTTTTCCATTCTCTTTTTCGGCGAAAATGTGCCGTTTACCCATGTGCCGTGCTACTTCCTGACCAACGATAATCCCCCCCAGGGCAGGGGAAATAACCGATTCGCACTCGACATCATTGAGCTTAGCTGCCAATTCGCCACAGATTCGAGCTGCTAGATCAGAATACTGCAACACGAGAGCGCATTGAAAATATTCACGACTATGCAGTCCGGAACTCAGAATGAAGTGCCCTCGCAGTAGGGCGCCGGATTGCTCAAATAGCTCTACAATCGGGTTGGGCACAGTTTCAGGAAGGTTTCAGCGCAATGGCTTCAATTTCGACTTTCGCGCCCTTGGGCAGCGCTGCGACCTGGATGGTCGATCGCGCGGGTGCTGCATTGGGAAAGAATTCACCGTACACGCTGTTCATAGCGGCGAACTCGCTCAAATCTATTAGAAACACCGTCGTCTTGACGACCTGCTCATAGGAACTGCCGGCAGCTTTGAGTACCGCTCCCATGTTTTCGAGCACCTGTCGGGCTTGGGCGCTGACATCGCCTCCGACCAGATCGCCCGTCGCCGGAACGATCGGAAGTTGCCCCGAACAGAACAGGAGTTGTCCCGCAGCGATCGCTTGGGAATAAGGCCCAATGGCGGCAGGAGCATCAGCCGAGGATACAACCGTTTTCATGGAGGCGTTCAAGGGTATTCAGAGACTAGCTTGTGTCAATCTAAAGCCAGGAGTCAGGATTCAGAATCCAGGATCTAGGAGATCGTGGGTTCGGAACCCGTTTCGGATGATCGATGACAATGACAAATTGTGGGCTTGCCAAAACCCAAAAGGTAGGGCGAAAAACTCGGCGCGATTCAAGCGTATTTCTCCACCTGGATCGACCGCGCCGAGTTTTTCGCTCTACCATGATCGACCTTGCGCGGGCCACCGGCCGTTGACCGTCTTTATCGCTAATCACCTATCACCTTTCGCCGCGACGCATTCTTTTCGTCGAGCGCGTGATCAACCCCTGACCTACTGGCTCCTGGATTCTGGCTCCTGACTCCTATCCTCAGGCCTGAGCCTCTTCTCCAGCTCCTCAACCTTCTGCTCCAGTTCCTTCACCCTCTGATTGAGCCGGGGTAAACGTCTAAAATTCATCTGCTGCTGAAGATACTCGCGCACTGGCATCGCCGGAGAACCAATCACGGTCGCGCGCGCCGGCACATCGCCAGGGAGACCGGCCTGCGCCACAATGACCGCATCATCCCCGATCGCAAAATGATCTGGAACGCCTGCCTGGCCGCCCAGCACAACGCGCTCTCCGATTTTCGCGCTGCCGCCCATACCGACTTGGGCTACGACTAGGCAATTCTTACCAACGCTAACGTTGTGACCGATCTGCACCAAGTTATCGATTTTGGTGCCGCGACCGATCTTGGTTTCACCTAGGGTTCCTCGATCGATGCAGCTTCCGGCGCCGACCTCGACGTCGTCTTCAATCACCACGTTTCCAATCGAGTTGATCCGGATGTTCTCGTTGTCGGCACGACTGACTTCACCGGGCTGCTTCTTCTGTCTCGCCGCCTCGATATTGCCAGGTTCCGCGGTCACAAATGAGAATCCATCTCCTCCGATGCTCGCATTGGGCTGGATGATGACCCGGTTTCCAATTTTGCAACGATCACCAACGGTGACTCCCGGGTGCAGCAACGCTTTCTCGCCGATTTCTACATCAGCACCGACGCTAACATTGCAAACCAAGCGGGTTTCGGCACCGATCACCGAGTTGGGCCCAACCCAGCAATGTGGGCCGACGCTAACTTTTTCACCGAGCTTGACGGTCCGGTCGATCACGGCAGTTGGATGAATCCCTGCCTCTGAGTAAACCGGACGCTCGAACAGCTCCAAGAGTCGAGCCAAAGCCACCCGCGGGCGAGTTACCAAAATGTAATTCGGCACCTCGAGCGAGGTCATTTCCGCCGGAGCGATCGCATTGGTTACCTGGTTCTGCTTAAGCAAACTCAAGACACCGGCGGAAAGGACCAAGGCCAGATCGTTCGGTCCGCGCACCAGAGCCGGGTGAAGAATTCTGGTGATGACGGTTGCGGGATCGCCCTGGAGTTTCCCGTCTACGTATTTGGCAATTTCGCCGAGCGTTTTCATTCGAAAGGGTGCGGTTGGTGGTTCATCCTCGGCGCGAGCCCGAATAGGACCTATACGACAAATAGGACCTATGGGACGAAGCCTTTACCTTTACCTCGCCGATCCTAACCTCCAACCTAAAACCTATAACCTGAAACTTAAAACCTCTAACCTTTCAGTTGCTGCAGCTCTTTTTTCAGCTCCTCGACTGTCTTTTGCAGCTCTTTCAACTGGCGTTGCATAGTGGGGAGTCTCCTTATCTGAACTTCTCGTTCCAGAAATTCTCGCAACGGTATGGCCGGGCTTGAACCTACGGCTTGTTTGGCGGGGACGTTGCCGGCGACTCCGGCTTGGGCCCAAACCACGGCGTCGTCACCGACCACCATGTGATCCGGTAATCCGGATTGGCCGCCCATTACCACCCGATCGCCAACCGTCGAGCTGCCTCCGAGACCAGCCAAAGCCACGATCAAACAATTCTTTCCGATGGTCGCGTTGTGCCCGACCTGAATCAGGTTATCGAGTTTAGTCCCGCTACCGATGCGGGTTTCACCCAATGTGCCTCGATCGACGCAGGTGCCAGCCCCAATCTCGACGTGATCTTCAATGACTACATTGCCGATCGAGTTGACCCGTACGATCTCGGTATTGAAACTCGTAACCTCGGTCTTCTTCTTGGGTCTGACGGACTCGACGCTTCCCCGTTCTGGCGTGACAAAAGAAAAGCCATCTCCGCCGATCGTCGCGTTGGGTTGAATAATTACGTGGTTGCCGATTTCGCAACGATCCCCAATGAAAACACCGGCATGGATAAGCGTCTGGTTCCCGATCTGGGCGTCCGCGCCAACGTTTACGTTGCTGATCAAACGCGTTCCAGTGCCGATTACCGTGTTCGGGCCGATCCAGCAATGGGGGCCGATACTGGCGCCGGCGCCGATCTTAGCCGTCGGATCGATGACGGCGCTGGGATGAATACCCTCGGCCGAGTAAGCCGGTCGCTCAAACAACTCCAGCAGCCGGGCCATAGCCAGACGCGGCCTTGGGACCAAGACAAAGTTTGGCACATCGATCGGCCCTAATTCTGCTGGAACCACGGCGTTGGTGACCCGGTTCTGCTTGAGCAGCTCCAGGACGCTCGCTGAAAGCACCAGAGCTAAATCTTCAGGGCCACGGGCGAGGGCAGGGTGAACAACCCGGGTGATCGCAACCTCAGCGTCACCGCGCAACTCGCCATCCAGATATTTTGCGATTTGGCCCAAGGTTTTCATAGGGCCATAACTAATTCGTTCACCTACGTGCCCGTCAAGCGTAGGAATCGGTAGGGGCGGAACAATCCGCTCCCAGCATCCCTTCAGGGGTTGTGAGCTTCATAAGTTTGCTGGACCAACATGTCCCAGGAATCGGTTTTTCCAGCCCCCAATTTCCTGGTAACAGCCTCGGTGGCTGCGGTGGCGGCCCGAAAAACCACGGGCGACTTCGAGTCAGGAGCAGCCGCAATCTGCAGATGCAAGATGGTGCCCGCCTTGGCAAAGAAGGTGATGGCGTAACGATCGGAACCAACCGGGAATTCCCCCAGCACCATTCCATTTAATAAGAGCCTGACGGCGCCGGTCGCATGCTGATCATCTGGGACAAACCAGATGGTATACGCTGCGACTCTTCCTTGATCGATGTCGTCGGTCATCTCTTTGACCAGCGGCGTGACGGCCAGCGTGACCGCTCCATGCGTTAACGAGTTACGCACCTCGGTGAGGCTATCTGCAGGCAGTCTTTGTTGTGCTTCCGACCACAAATAAAAAGCCAACCGCTGGTCCACCTGGTTCTGATGCAGAAACGTTTTGCCGAGGTTAGTGGTTTCTGGGTCAATATCCTGGTCGGTTAACTGAATGGTTTTACTCTGCGGGTTCGGGTCGTCGAATCCGCCGTTCATCAGCAGCGTCACCACGACCACAACCAAAGCGATCACGCCAAGACAAAGGCTGATGCGGATCACCAATGGGAGCCACCAAATGCCGGAACGATGAGACGGATGCCGGCGTCTTCGCCTTGGCAAGGTCGCGTTTCGGGGATGGGCCGGTGAACTACGAGGCGAAACTGCGGACATAGACGGCGCTGTAGTTTGCCCTAAGTAGTCCTCAAAGCCAAGCCATTAGGTACACGCGATAGAACTGCCACCCTGCAAAGCGGCTCCCCTCCCAGCACGCTCGACCAATCACCAATCACCAATCACCAATCACTCCTCTTCCCACCTCTGCGCGCCCCACCTCACTCAACCCCCAAACGCCAGCACCCCCTCAAACTCCTGCTTGGAAAGCGACATTACCGAAAGCCGGCCTTGGCGTAGCAACGGGATTTGGGCGAGTTTCGGGTCGGTCTTGATCTGTTCCAATGTTACCGGCGGGCTCACCGGCCTGACGGGTTTAATTTCAACCGCGGACCAGTCGCCGCTGGGCGCGGTCGGATCCGGGAAAGCCTCTCGACTGACAACGGCGAGCCCCACCACGGCTTTACCGTTCACGCTATGATAGAAAAGTACTTGGTCGCCCGACTTCATCGACCGAAGATTGTTCCGTGCCTGGAAATTGCGAACACCGGTCCAATCCGTTTTGCCATCGGCCACGAATTGGTCCCAGGAATAGGCGGTGGGTTCTTGCTTAACCAGCCAGTATTGACTCATTTCGTCAAATATAGTGGCATTCCGCGGATGTTCGACTTCGTTTGTCTGCGTTAACCCTATCAGGTCGCAATAATGCCCGGACTTTTTGTTAGTTTTGAAGGCGGAGAAGCTTGTGGGAAATCAACCCAGGTCGCACGCCTGGTTGGGAAACTGGAATCGCAAGGGCGCGAAGTCGTAGCCACCCGCGAGCCGGGTTCGACCCGGGCTGGAGAAGCGATCCGTAATTTATTGCTTCATTCCGAATCAGGAATCACGCTGACGCCGGAGGCCGAGCTCCTCTTGTTTGGCGCCAGCCGGGCCCAACTAGTGGAAGAAGTAATTCGTCCGGCGCTTAATGCCGGCAAGATCGTCATCGCAGACCGATTTAGCGACTCGACGACCGTTTATCAGGGAATCGCTCGCGGGTTAGACCTGAAATTCATTCGTCAATTGGAACAGTTTGTCTGTAGTGATTTGCTACCCGTCGTGACGTTCCTGTTGGATCTTGATCTCGAGACGATGCGCACCCGGCGGTTACGACGGGTGCGACCGGCAAATACTAAAGACCGAATGGAGGAACTGCCATCGCCGTTTCACGAGAAAGTACGGGAGGGCTATCTGCAGGTGGCCAGAGAATCTCCCACACGAATCAAGATAATCGACGCCGCGCGACCAGCGGACGAAGTCGAAGCATCGGTTTGGAAGGAGATCAATGCCATTCTTGGCCGATGAAGCGCTTCGCTATCTAGTTCGGGCGAAGAACAATGGCCGTCTGCCTCATTCCTATCTAATCACCGGTCCGGATGCATCGGGGAAACGTGATTTAGTGCAGAAATTCTTTAATGAGTTAAATCAGACAGCAGCCGCAGAAAAGCATCCCGACTATCATCTGGTTGAACCGGAGTCCAAGTCCCGCCGCATCTTGGTTGAACAGATCCGGGAACTCGAAGCCGCGCTCAGAATGAAGTCGAGCGAGGGGAAATGGAAATTCGGCGTGATTATTGATGCCGACCGAATGATGCCCCAGGCCAGCAACGCGTTTCTCAAGACGCTGGAAGAGCCCCCGCAAAAGTCGATGCTTTTGCTGCTGACCGCCGTTCCGGAAACGTTGTTGGAAACCGTTCAGTCCCGCTGCATTCGGATTGGGCTCCGTTTGGCGGCCAGCCCGCCTTTGGATCCGGCTGCGGAAGCGCTGTTATCGACGGTTGCTCGCGTCTGCTCGGAGCGACCCAACACGGTTGCTGGAGCGCTCACCTTAGCTCGATCCTTCCAAGATCGACTTCAGAACGTTCGGTCGGCGATTGAATCCGAACATGAGGAGAAGCTCAGCCGAGAAACTGAAGCGTATGGCCAGAGGACAGATGGACGTTGGCTCGAACGAGAGGAAGATCGATTACTGGTTCTCACCGAGAGTCGCTACGTGAAAGCGCGCTCAACCTTGGTGGATCGGTTGATGGAATGGTTTGCCGAAGCTGTTCTGGTTAAAGACGGTGTCCAACCGACCGGCCCATACGGTTCCGCCGTCCAGAAATTCGCCCAAAAATACACGATTCCTGAGCTCCTTAAACGCTACCAGGCCCTGGTCGGTCTACAGGAAAATCTCTCGAGAAATATCCAAGAAGCCCTAGCCATCGAAGTCGCGTTCCTCGACGCCTTTGGCCCGGCGTTGAAAAGTGAGAAGTGAGAAGTGAGAGGTGAGAGGTGATCGGTCGAGCGCGCTGGGAGGAGAGCCGCTCCAGGATGTGGCAGGTCTGTCCGCTGGTAGGGCGAGGCTCCCGAACAACCGGTTATTTTCGCAGGGCAAAACGTCATTCTTGTCGACTCTGTCTGTTACGCCTGAGACGCGCCGAGCCGCAACCCCCTGGCGAACCACGGCTCCGGCTTCGCTCGAAATGACCATTCGAGGTGACCAAGAGACCTAAGCTACGTCGGACTAGTCGGCGCATTTACCGTCCTAGCTTCGCACCTCTTTCTCCTAAACGAGTTTCTTCGCGAAGGTTTAGCGTCCATTCGGGAGCCTCGCCCTACCAGCCGCAGACCTGCCACGTCCTGGAGCGCCTCCCTCCCAGCGCGTTCGACCAATCACCAATCACCTCTCACGCTCCGCCCTGTACCGCCTGCCGAACTGATGCTCTAGTGAAACTCTGACCCACCATGCTCACCCTCTACATCCTCCGTCACGCCGAAGCGGAACCTGAGGCGCGTACCGACGCCGAACGGACCTTGACCTCGAAGGGACGAGAGCAGGCAAAAGCGATCGGACGTTTTTGTTTCGAGCAAGCGATAGTTCCCGCCGTCATTTTAACTAGTCCCTTGGTCCGCGCCGAACAGACCGCCAAATTGGTTTGGAAAGAGCTCGGAGAAAAAACGAAACTTGAGACAATCCAATTCCTGTCCGCCGGGATGAGCCCCGAATCCGCCTTTGCCCATCTCACTAAATTATCGGGCCTTGGCTCCTTGATGCTGGTTGGGCACGAACCGGATTTAAGTGAATTTCTGGCGGCCTCGCTGGGCGCGCCCTCGGAAAGTATCCGGCTTCGCAAAGCGGCCTTGGCAAAACTGACTTTACCAGAGACGAAACCGGGTGTTGGTACTCTGGAGTTCCTTTTGACCCCCAAACTTTTATGAAGCCAGAGATTGTCCGAACTCACTCTTTCGCTGCCGAGGTTGCCCGCTTCATTAAGGATTGCGCCATTGATGCGATCGACGCTCGCGGTTTTTTTCGCCTTGCCTTAAGCGGCGGGAGTACTCCTCGCCCAATTTACCAAGCGCTAGCCTTGGAAAATTGCAATTGGAGAAAATGGATTGTGACCTTTGGAGATGAACGGTGCGTGCCGCCTGATGACAAGCAAAGCAACTACCATATGGCCTCCGAAACCTTTCTACTGGTTACCAGCCCCGGCGAGGTGCTTCGAATGAAAGGCGAGATCGACCCCGAAGAAGGTGCGGAAGAATACGACGTCGCCATCCAGCTCCTCGGCAAACGCTTCGGTGAGACCCGGTATCGCCACGATTTGATTTTGTTGGGATTAGGGGAGGATGGCCACACCGCATCCTTATTTCCGGGAACGACGGCTCTTGATGAAAATCAAAAGAACGTGGTGCCGAATTTTGTCCCGAAATTTAATACCTATCGGCTGACCTTCACGTTTCCATTGATCAATGCTGCGCGTTGCGTTGCCTTTGCCATCAATGACAAGACCAAACAACCGCTCATCGATCGCGTCTTAGCCGGTAACACCGGACTTCCATCCGAACGAGTGAAGCCCGATAAAGGCGAGGTTCTTTGGTTCTTGGGACATCGGTGAGGGCTGGTAGGGCGAGGCTCCTGCGAAACCCAGAATGCCAACAGGGTTGCTGCGGCTCGGCGGCGTCGAGGCGTTTCCACTAAAGAGCCTCGACTAATACCGTCACCCTGCGAACGGTTTGAGGAAAGTCGGGAGCCTCGCCCTACCAATTGCCCCCTTCCTCCTGAACGAATCGTGACGGCCGTTTGAAGTCGTGATAGGCTGCGCCACATGGGAAACTCCTCAGAGGGATCCGGTTTTGAAGCGCTGCTCGAAATTACCGTTCGTTGCGGTTCGGGAACCGCCTTCAAAAAAGGAATCTCCTGGAACGCAGAGTCAGACCCGGAGCAAAGCTGGTCGCATTGGACCCGGTCATCGTTTCAGCCTTTTATTCTCCCTCATTTGGTTCAAGTGCAGGAACTCTCTTCCAGGCAGTTCGTTCGCGAAATTTTGAAGCTTGATCGGGCTTTTTCAGCTCTGCTCTCCAAGGAAACCGAAGAAAAAAGCCTTGAAGCAGGGCGCCATCTTCTTTTGACGAAATCGTTGAAAGCCGATCGGACTCTGGAACGGATTCATCGCGCCGTCGAGGCCGGGAGCGCGCCCGGGCATTTTGCCACCTTATTTGCTGTCCGCGCGGCGGTATTCTCTATTGCGCCCCGCACAGCTGTTCTGGCCTATCTCCTGCAAGAACTCGTCTGCGAAATTGCAGATCCAGATCATCAAGCGGAACTGCTTGCGCTTGGCTTGTCAGAGGTCAACGACTTCTTCCGGCAGTCCGTCGATACGGAATCGGAGGCTACACGATCGAATGCCTGAGACTGCCGTCGAGACGAAGACGGAGGAGCAGTTAGCAACTCCGTGGAACGTGGTTGTTCACAATGACCCTGTGAATCTGATGTCGTACGTCACTATGGTCTTCCAAAAGGTCTTTGGTTATTCGCGTGACCGGGCCACTCGGCACATGCTCGAAGTTCATCATCTTGGCCGGTCGATTGTTTGGACTGGGGCTCGTGAGCAGGCCGAGCTCTACGTTCAACAGCTTCATGGGCATCTCCTGCAGGCGACCCTGGAAAGATCCGAGGGATGTTGATTCGTAAGTGGAAACAGAAAGCCATCGAATTCTCTCGTATCGAACGGATCGAGGCTGAACTTCTAAAGCAGGTGCCGGTCTGTTGTGAATTCGATGAGGGGAGCAGCGCCGCCGCCAGGCTCTTCCCAAGTCCAACCGGCGCGTCGGATCGGGATCTTTTGAGGGATTGGGATGAGTTTGTTCGGCCCGAGCTGCGGCATCTATTCGTTTCCGCCAAGAAGACCGTGCAAGAGGATCTCGGATCGCTGAAAATGAAAGTTGGCCACCTTGGCCGGTTCTTGGTGCCTTTGGAGCATGCTGAGCGCTGGCTGAACGCCCTAAATCAGGCCCGCCTGGTGTTAGCTGCAAAATTTGAGTTCTCGGAAGCGGAACTCTCAGCATTCGAGCCACCTAAGACTTTTTCACAACGCGAACTCGTGCTCCATCAAATCAATTTCTATGCGGCAATTCAGGAACGCATCATCGAGATCCTGACAGCGTCGGACGAGAAGACCCGGTAGGGACGAGCTCCTGCTCGTCCGAGGGGCGCTGGGCGACCAGTGTGCGCCGATCAACCCGGGAATCGGACAAGCGGGAGCTCGTCCCTACCGCCTTTATGATCAATTCACTATTCAGTACTTCTACCCGTTGACGTGATCGGATCATCACGAGTAAATTTCGTTATGAGCAAACCCGTCGTCGAAGTACAAGTCAGGGCTGTCGTCCCGACAACCGGCGGGTGCGCAGTTTTTGTCGGGAACGACGAAAAGATCTTCGTGATTTACGTGGACCAAACTGTTGGCCAAGCCATAACCATGTTCATGCGAGGCGCTCAAAAGGAACGCCCGTTGACTCACGACCTCTTGGCTAACGTTTTAATGGCGCTCGGAGCGCGGATCGACCGAATCGTGATCAATGACCTAAAGCGGGGCACCTATTTCGCCCGCATGATCCTGAGCGCCGAAAACGAGTTGCACCAGCGGAAGGTGATCGAGATCGATGCCCGGCCAAGCGATTGTATCGCCATGGCAGCTCAGCAAAAAGCGTCGATTTATGTCAGCCGCGAAGTCTGGGAGGAAGTCGACGATATGGCGGATGTGCTCCGCAAGATGGAGGATGAAGGATCCAGTCCGGGTGAGTCAGAAGAAGAGTTCTAAAAAGTCCCGCTTTTTTTCAGCTGTCGATTGCAATTGAAAATGCACCACTTAGTTTGCCGAAATCATGTCTGACAGCTGGGACATCCCATCCGCCATCTCTCTTTATAATGTAGACCGCTGGGGTTCGGGCTACTTCAGTATCAATCGATCTGGCCATGTTCAAGTGATGCCGACTCAACAGGAGAGTCTGAGCATCGACCTCATGGAAGTCGTTCAGGAAGCCCGAGACCGCGGTTTGAGTTTTCCGCTGGTTGTCCGGTTTCAAGACTTGCTGCGACATCGCGTTGAGACGGTCAATCGTGCGTTCCAATCCGCCATTGCCGAAGCGCGTTACCAGAACGTCTATAAGGGAGTCTTTCCCATCAAAGTTAACCAACTTCGGGAAGTCGTTGAAGAGATCATCGACGCCGGCGCCCCCTATCATTTCGGGTTGGAGGCCGGTAGCAAACCGGAGTTGATTGCCGCCCTCGCCGTTCATCGCGATCAGGACAGCCTGATTATCTGCAACGGCTACAAAGATGTGACGTACATCAAGCTGGCGCTCCTCGGTCGAAGGTTAGGCAAGCTGACGGTTATCGTCGTCGAAAAGCTCGAAGAAATTCGAGAGATCGTTCAGCTCTCGAAAGAAATGGGCGTTCAACCTATCTTGGGTTTGCGGGTTCGGTTGCAGGCCAAGAGCCATGGGCGTTGGGCTACCAGCGGAGGGGAGAACGCGAAGTTCGGCCTTTCTACGGCGGACTTGGTCGCCGCCAGCAACTATCTAAAAGAGCAGGGGATGGCGGATGTACTCCGGTTGGTTCATTTTCATGTCGGCTCGCAGGTGCCCGATATTGGGGTGATCAAAAGAGCCGTACGCGAAGCCGCGCGTTTTTTTGCCAAGCTCTCGCATATGGGGCATCCGATGGAGTTTATCGATGTCGGCGGCGGGCTGGGAGTCGACTATGATGGTTCCCGCACCGCTTTTGACAGTTCGATGAACTACACGCTGCAGGAGTACGCCCGCGACGTCGTGTACAACATCATGGATGTGGTTGACTCGGAGAAGGTCGCCCATCCCACTATTGTGAGTGAAGGAGGGCGAGCCATTGTCGCTCACCATTCCGTGCTCATCGTCGAAGCCTTTGGCTCGATCGAGAAAGGCACGGCCGATTTGGCCCTGCAAGTCAACGAGACCGATCCGAAGCTGTTAACGGATATCGTGGAGATCCAACGGTCGCTCAGCAAGCAAAACCGGATGGAGAATCTGCACGACGCTCAACAGGTTAAGGAGCAGGCGCAATCAATGTTCGAGCTCGGTCTGTTGGACCTAGAGAGCAAAGCAAAGATCGAGACCATCTATTGGCAGATTGCCGAGTCGGTAGTCAACCTGTGCCGCGGTATGCGCTATGTCCCGGATGAAGTCAAAGAGTTAGAGATTTCATTGGGCGATCAATATCTCTGTAATTTCTCCGTCTTTCAGTCGCTACTGGATCATTGGGCGTTAGGACAACTGTTCCCGATCATGCCGATCCACAACCTGCAACATCCTCCCGATCGCAATGGCACCTTGGTCGATATCACTTGCGATTCCGATGGTAAGGTTAGCAAGTTTATTGATTTGCAGGACGTCAAAGAGACGCTCCCGCTGCATCGGATCACCAACGGTGAACCTTACTATCTCGGGTTCTTCTTATTGGGTGCCTATCAGGACATTATGGGCGACCTGCACAATTTGTTCGGGCGAGTCAATGAAGTTCATATCTTCCTCGACGAAGACGAGGACAGCGGGTGGTACATAGAAGAAGTGATCCAAGGCAGCACTGTGATCAGTGTCCTTTCCATGACCCAATGGGATCAAAATGAGCTGATCCGTCTGGTAAAAAGCCAGGTAGACGCGGCCATTAAAAGCGATCGCCTGAAGCCAAATGAAGGCATGCGCATGTTGAACGATTACGAGCGCGGTCTCGGCGGTTACACCTACCTGAACTTCAAGAATCAGACCGGCAACAACCCACCGTGACGGTAGGGACGAGCTCCCGCTCGTACCGCGCTACCCACCCTTCGCGTTCCCTCCGAACAAGTGCTTCAGCGTATCCAGAAATCGTTGCGGGAGATTGCCCTTATTGTCCGCGGGCTCAGTATTCGGATTAATGGGTTGTCCCCGATGAACCTGGCAGGTCTGCGAAGGACACATCGACTGCGGCAAGCTGATCTGATACGCCGTTCCGGCAGCTCGACATTCATCTGTCGCCATCTCATTTGATACCGAACAGAGCTCGACCTGAACCACTGGCTCCGGCGGAGTGAAGTCACCGTCCGGATATTTTGTCCGGGACGTTTTCTCCATCAGTCGCACCCAAATGGGCAAAGCCAGGGCTGCGCCGTAGCCATGTTGCTCAATGGTCTGCGGCTGATCAAACCCCACCCAGACACCGCAGGTTAACGAGTTAGTGAACCCAGCAAACCAGGCATCCTTATAATCATCAGTGGTGCCGGTTTTACCTGCGGCTATCCGGTCTAAACCCAATGATTTCGCGGATGCCGCCGTCCCGCGCGTTAGCACTCCTCTCAAGGTTTCCGCTACCATCCAGGAAATCGCCGGCGTCATGATCTGTCGTTGCACCGGTCGGGCTTGGTAAAGGACGTGACCTTCCTTGTCGTCAATCCGCTCAATGAGATAAGGTTCACGGCGCATGCCTCCCGAAGGAAAGGCGCTGTAAGCCGCGGTAACATCTTTCAGGGTTGAGCCGAAGGCGCCGAGAAAAATCGAGGGAAATTTTGGGATGTTGTTTCCGAGCCCGGCCTCGGTCAGAAGGGATTGTACCTTGTCTAACCCGACATGCTCAGCCACGCGAATCGTCATGGTGTTACGCGAGAAAATCAGACCGTCTCTTAATGGCAACATTCCTCGGCTTGAATTGTCCGAGTTCGCCGGGTTCCAGTGTGGCGCCTCGGGCACCTCGCCCGGATGCATTGGGTCATCGCTGATCAGGGCGCCCGGGTACAAACCACTTTGAAATCCGGCCGCATAGATAAACGGTTTGGCTGTCGAACCGACCGATCGCGTCGCCTGCAAAGCACGATTGAATTTGCTGTCTTTATAATCGCGTCCTCCTACGATGGCGCGAATCCCGCCGCTGTGATTGTCGATCACCAAAGCGGCGCCTTGAAGATAAGGAGTTGCATCCTCGTTCGCGCGATTGGTGTCGGTGAAGTCGGCTTTACGCGGATGTTTATAGTCGGCTTTTTCTTCGACCTGGGTTAGAAAACTATCAACCGCAGAGTCAGCCGCTAATTGCAAAGCAGGATCAAGCGTCGTGTAGATTTTCAATCCTCCGCTATCGATTTCGTCTTGAGAGACAATGCCTTGGAGTTCGCGATAAAGCGCATCCATCGCATAGTTTTGCTGTGGCACGGATGATTTTTTGCCGGTCGTCTTTAACGGCGTGGCCTTAGCGGCTTGCGCTTCGGAGTTGGAGATGTAGCCAAGCTCCGCCATCCGATCCAGCACCTCATTTCGCTGAGCCTCCGCACCCGTCGCATTGTTAATCGGGGAATAGCGATTGGGACTTCGGATCAAACCTGCCAGCGTCGCGGCTTCTGACAGGCTCACCTGAGAAGCCGATTTCCCGAAGTAAGCTCTCGCGGCCGCTTCCAGACCATAGTAACCCGATCCGAAATAGATCCGGTTGATGTAATCGGCTAAGATCTGATCCTTGCTGAAGGTGAACTCGATTCGACAGGCCATGAACGCCTCGAGAATCTTTCGGCTCATGTTGCGACCACCTAGATCGAAGCTGTTGCGAGCCAACTGCTGGGTGATCGTGCTTCCCCCTTGCAACAAGGTGAAATGGCTGAGGTTGCTGGTCAGCGCGCGCGACACACCGACAAAATCAACCCCATGATGTTCGTAGAAACGAGAATCTTCCCGCGCCAGCAGCGCCTTCTTAAAGAACGGCGATATCTGGTTCACGTTGACCAAAATCCGATTCTCGCCGTAGAGCCGGCTGTAAACGTTGCCGTCTGCATCGTAGATCCAACAGCGCTCCGGAATATGACCGACTTGCCGCAAGTCGAATGTTAGTGACCACCCAAGATAGACTGCGAAGATCAACCCGAGCGTGACGACTCCTTCGATGATCAGCGCGAAGAAAAATCGAAACCAGAATTCGATTCGTAAGAGAGTCCTAAACATGGTCAGGATTCGGTAACGAACGCGCGTTCATCCGTTTCGCGGTGGTAGCGCGTGATATCCATTTGGTTTGCGCAAGATGGTTTTCTTTTGAGGTTCGCTTTGTGAGATTACTTGGCGCTCTCGCTCCCGCTCATTCCCGTGGGTTCTCGCTCGCTCTCGCCCGTTCCGGCTAAGTCCGGCCGTCGTTGAAGAGTTCGTTTTCGCGCCTCCTCTTTTCGCCATGCCGCGATGGCGGCGTGATTTCCGGAAAGTAGAATCTCCGGCACCTTCCAGCCTCTGAACTCTGACGGTCGGGTATAGTGCGGATACTCTAGCTTGCCGTCGGTAAAGGATTCATCCTTAGCGGATTCTGCTTCTCCTAACACCCCCGGGACTAAGCGTGCGACCGCATCAACCACTAGCGTCGCGGCGATCGCGCCGTTCGTAAGAATGTAGTCTCCGATGGATAATTCTTCATCCGCCAGATAGTCGGCCACCCTTTGATCGACGCCTTCATAGTGGCCGGAAATAAAAATCAGGTGTGACCTTTCGACTAGTTCTTGCGCTTTTCGTTGTGTGAAACTTTGACCGGCCGCCGACATAAGAACCACGTAAGAGTCGGGTCTTCGAATCGCCTCAACCGCGGCGAAGATCGGCTCCGCTTTCATCACCATACCGGGTCCGCCGCCGTAAGGCGGTTCATCGGTAACCCGATGCTTACCGGTCGCCCATTCACGGATGTCGAGGCAGCGCACGCGAATCAACCGATTCTCTTGGGCCTTTCCTAAGATGCTTTCCGAAAAAGCCCCGGCACAAAGGCCCGGGAAGAGCGTCAGGATATCGAACTCAATCATGAACCGGGGGAAAATCCTCTTTTTACCGGCAGAAGTCCATAGGGGAAAGGAGTTCAAGGAGTACGACGAGGGCAACGATTTGGCGCTGTCTCTGATGCGAGATTCCCCCGCGCGATGGCGGTCTGCGATCTGAGTGGAACGCCAAGGTCTCGAAACGGTTCCCTGAACCTGAGGTGCGCGAGAGAACTTTCGCGTCTGAGTGTGAAACCAGAGTAGCAAAGCCCTATAGGCCCCGCTTCAGGCTATCGGCTTTCGCAGCAGACGAGTGTATTTCTCGAAAATCTCCTCGGGAGGTCCGTGAGTATCAGGGCAACTCGGGTGACGTGCCGGGGTCCGTATCTTCATCGGTTGGTCGCGCTTAATCGTGTCGATAAAACAGCGTTGCCGATGAACCAACTTCTTGGGGGTACACATCGCGGCTTGTACCCTAGCATAATCGCGCCAAAAGCCAAGGGCGCAGATGGTCCTCTGCGCTCAGGGACGAGCTCCCGACCACACAAAGCGGCTCGACTGAGCTCGCCAAAGTCCTGACGTCGCGGCCAAGTTCTAGAACGCGTCAGACCCTGGATGGAGGGCGCGCCAACGCGGAGCGACGGCGCCCTGCTCGTTCGCGACTCGTCCCAAAACCCCATTTTCTACGATTGATTTGCGTTATCCTCTCTTACAAGATTCGGCATGGATCTGAATCGCGATCTCGAAAAGATAGAGCTTCAGGAAGCCGAACTGATCTGGCCCAGATTTGACTTTGAGATTGCTTGGCAAATTGGCGCCCGATTGCGCGATCTCGGGATGGCCCGTCGATCCCCGATTGTCATTGACGTGAGATATTTCGGGCAACCACTCTTTTACAGCGCCTTACCGGGCAGCGTGCCGGACAACGCCGAATGGATCCGGAGAAAGAGCAATACCGTGATGCGCTTTCATCGTAGCTCCTATCGTGTGGGTCTGACGCTGAAGCAGGACGACACCACTCTCTTAGATCGATTTGCTTTGTCTTCTACCGAGTACTCGTCTCATGGCGGAGCGTTTCCGCTTCATGTTAAAGACGTTGGGGTAATTGGCGTCGTCAGCGTTTCCGGCTTACCGCAACGAGACGATCACGAGTTGGTCGTTGAGGCTCTCTGCCTGGCGCTCAACCGCGACTACGCTTCCCTGGCTCTTGCCAAAGAGTGAGAGAAGAAGGAGTACGAGGAGTGCAGAAGTGCAGAAGTGCAGAAGTGCGCGCGTCAGGAGGTAGCAAGTCTGTAAATTCAAGACAAAAGTTGCCGTTGACCGTTACGTGTTCACGCCAGGGATTTATCTCCTGAACTCCTGAACTCCTGAACTCCTGAACTCCTGAACTCCTTGAACTCCTTGAACTCCTTGAACTCCTTCAGCCCGGTACTAGACTTCTCGCATGGCTGACTCCGTACCCCCAGCCGTGTCGAGGCGCAGCTTTCTCTACGCAGTCGCGGTTGCCGTTGCACCGGTCGCGTTTGTGGCCCAAGTCCGGTCCAGTCTCGGTCAGGAGGCCGGCTCGGTTCTTCTTGAACCAACCCCTGCGGTTGCTGATAACGACCTCGAGGTAACGCCGTCTGAAACCCTAGGACCGGCTTTCGCACCAAATTCTCCGGTGAAAAACGACTTCCGTGAACCTGGGGTAACCGGGGTTTCGGTCAGCCTGACCGGCTTTGTGCTTGATCGGAAGGGAAAGCCCATTAAAGGCGCCTTGCTCGACTTTTGGCACGCCGACGCTGAAGGTCAGTACGATTTCAATGGCTTCCGTTGCCGCGGTCACCAGTTCACCGAAGCCACCGGTCGATACGAGCTTCGGACTATCCTGCCAGGGCTATACCCGGGCAGAACCAGGCACTATCATGTTCGGCTCCAAGCCGCACCCGGTCCTCTTCTTACCACTCAGCTCTATTTCCCGGACGAACCACGTAACACCTCTGATTTCCTGTTTCGCCGGGATCTGTTGCTAAACGTTCGCGATACTCCGCCGGGCCGCACCGCCAATTTCAACTTCGTGTTGCAAACCGCGTAGCCTGGAAAAACGGAAGGTGAAAAGACCGGCGTCCCCCGGACTTGCTTCAGCGCTGGGCGTCCAGCCACGCACCGTCTCTACCCTATAGGTCCCATAGGTCGTATAGGTCCTATCCGCCCGCCTGCCCACGTGCTTTCCATTCCGCGGACCTACTTCGCGCCCAGTGACCTCCCACCGACCCCTCACTATTCACTTCTCACCTCCCAGGTATGCCCTGTATCTTCCGCAGGTAGTACCGCGTCTTAAGGCGAAAAGTCGCCGGGTCCGGTTGTTGAAAAATCCGCGCGTGGCCATATCAACGAAGAGATACTATGAAATATTGGATAAAGATCCCGATCGTCCTTCTCATCGCCGTTCTCATGGTGACGGGCGCCTCGGCTCAGAATAATCGACTGGCCAGCGCCACGGACGTGGCTCGATACCTTGCAGGAATGCCGGTATCCGAAGGTTCGCCGCTCGCCTCGCTGACCCGGGATCCTCAATGGCTGGCGCATGCCAACGCCATGAATCTGTCGTTTGCCAAAATGGAAACCCGGCAACTGAGTAACATAAGGACTTGGCGCGCCACTATGCTGGCTCCGGTGATTCCTGCCAATCGGGTATGTCTTTACCTTTTCGGAGGACCTGATTTCCTTTATGCGAATGTCTTCTATCCGGATGCGCCCGCCTATGTCTTGGCCGGCCTGGAAACCGTCGATTCGATTCCGGATCTGCTCAGCCTCCCGATTCAGTCTCTTGAGAGCACTCTGCAGAATATCGAGATATCGCTCAACACAGCGCTGAACTACACCTACTTCGAAACCAAGGACATGAGGGAAAACTTTTCCCGATCGGAGCTGAAGGGTGTCTTACCGATTCTTTTTGTGTTCATCGTGCGGTCCGGACTAACCATCGCCAAAATCGACTACATTTCTCTGGCCCCGAATGGAGCGGTGCTTGATGGCGTGCGCTCCCAAGTACGTGGAGTGCGCATGCTTCTGGATGATCCGCGGTCGTCTCAAGAAAAGAGTTTGTACTACTTCAGCGGTGATCTCTCGAATGGCCCTCTAGCCGGGGATCCAGCCCTGGTCCGTTTCTGTGAGAACCTGGGACCAACAAACTCATTTTTAAAAGCCGCATCCTATCTCATGCATGAGGATGGGTTTAGCACCGTGCGGAACCTGTTGTTAAACGTGAGCGCTTCTATCGTACAGGACGACTCAGGTATTCCCGTTCGCTATCTAACGCCCGATCGTTGGGTATTGCGATTCTTCGGCTCCTATACCAACCCAATCGAACTCTTCAGAAAATATTACCAGACCGACTTGTACCAGGATTTCGGAGCCAATAGTCCAAAGCCGTTGACCTTCGGTTTCGGTTACCAGATCAATCGGCGCAGCTCGAATCTAACGGTGGCCGTCAGGAAACGATAAGAATGACAGATGACAGATTGGGCCACCGGACGGCGGATATCGGGTAGGAGTGGTCGGTCATCTATCGTTTGCCATGTGCTTTTGCTTAGCGACGCCACGTATGCGCCAGCTAATTTGTCATTTGTCATCTGTCATCTGTCATTCTTAAACTCCGCCATGCCGCCATCTGATTTACCCAGAACTCGTGAAGACAGGGAGATCAAACAAATCGCTACTCTGGCCACCGGAGAGATCGTCGCGCTTTGCAGCGACAGCACAGTTTGGATCTATGCCGGCAGCGACTGGCGAAAGCTACCCGATCTCCAGAATAAATAGCCAATAGCCAATAGCCGATTCGCCCCGGGAGATGCACTCGGCCAAAGCGCGACGTTGGCTGCAGATACCGCCGATTCACTGATCTGCCATCGGCTCTATCGGCTATCGGCTATCGGCTATTTATTCTGCAGGTGCGTATCACGGAAACCAGTCGGGTACTTCAGCCCGAATCCGAGCATTCGATCCAAAGCGATGTGTGAAGTCCAGATCAACGCGTACGGGAGCAGCCACGATGCGCCTCCAAGGAAGGCGTACGCGATCAATAGAAACGGACCCACGAAAGTGTGGACGAGGTTATAGCAAATCGTTCCAACCCGGACGCCGCGGAGATAGCCCAATATCGCCAGATCGGGCGCCAGCAATAATATTATAAACAGAAGCCAATTGGCATGGATCGCCAGATAGAAGATCAAACTAAGCGCAAGCTCAAAGCCGGCTTCGATTCGAAGCAGCATCGATGGCTTGACGAACCCGCCTGAGCCAGGCTCGCTTCGCCCTTCAGCCACCGTTTCGGATTTGTCATCTGTCATTTGTCATTCATGGTTTCCCGAAGCCAGGTAAAAGCCTCTTTCTGCATCGTTCTATCGAACTTGTGTGGCCCATCGTAGAAGCGTCCGGAGTATCGGTTTGGCTGACCGCACCGCTCATAGTGTGCAGCGATCCTCGCATGAGCCGCTTGCATTCCTTGGATTGGGAAAAGCTGATCGTCCCGATCGTATTGAATCAGCAGGGGTGAGGGCGCTCGACTCGCGGCCAGCTCAGGCCAATCCGCGATCCTGGCTAAGCCTGCTGGGAAAAACATCCAGGTATGCGGCTCCACATGGCGATCTAGCAATTCCGGCTGGGTTGCCATCATGCCGACGATAACCGCTGCCCCGATTTCATCGGAGGTTGCTTGAAGCAGCGCGGCCCGGCAACCGCCGCCGGATAGCCCGATACAGCCGCAGAGACCTGGCCTGACGTCAGAACGAGAGAGCAAGTACTGAACCGCAACTCGATCCTCAAAGCTGACCACCCCGGCCAAAGTCGTTCCCAATAGAGTGCAGTATTTGGCCACGAGATGCTCATGCCAACGAGCGGCGGCATTGTACCGGTCGCTCTCGGCGATTTTCTCTTTGCCGAAGAACTTTACGCCATCGTGCCCGTGAAGAGCGACGATCCCGGGCAAAGGGTCACGACTTCCATCCGGCTTTAAAAACCAAGCTTGGGTTCGAGGGCCGTAACCCGGCCGACCAGGATATGGCTTCGCCAGCCAAACCATCCCGTTTCCAGGTGGCTTCGATCCTGACATCCTCCGCGACCGGCCTGGTTCTGCTGAATCCGAGAACCTTCTGAATCTGCTGTCGGGTTTCTTCGCCGGGCGGAGCGGCAGGGTACAAGTCCGCTTGCCTTTTGGCGGCATCAGCCCAGTCGCTATAAATACCCAGATCGCGTTTCATCAGCCGGCCTTCAAACAGTTCCCTGAATTGTCATTTGCTATCTGTCATTTGTCATTTCCATTGGTCTCTCCTGACATAGGGTTGTCGGTCCCTTCACTACTGTCCACTGTTCTTCCGGCGACGGATCAATGGTGTCATGTGAACCGACTGCTTTGAACTATCCAACGAGAAACTCCTGATCTATGCAAGGAAGCCTTCGACTCGTCCGCACATTAGTCACCCTGGTCGCGAGCGTAGCAACGCTTGCTTTTGCTAGTGAACCCAGCCAAACCCCTAAGCCGGCCAGTGAAATCCCGCCGGCGTTTGCTCCGCAGACCGAGAGCTTCGATTATGTTCGCCGAACGGTGATGATCCCAATGCGGGACGGCGTGAAACTGTTCACCGTGATTTTGATTCCGCGCGGGGCTAACCATGCTCCGATCTTGCTGACTCGCACCCCGTACGATGCCGATCACCGCACCAAGCTTCAGTCCAGCGAACATCTGAGCAGTTTGCTTGGGGATTCCGATGTCGTCGATGACCTGGTTTTGAACGAAGGCTATATCCGGGTGCTACAGGACGTCCGTGGCAAACACCATTCGGAAGGCGACTATCTGATGAACCCGCCTCCGCACGGCACCCCGCTTAACCCCAGCAATGCGGATGACTCTACCGATGCCTACGATACGATCGATTGGCTGGTAAAAAACGTTCCGGAATCGAACGGCAAAGTCGGTATTCTCGGGATTTCGTACGACGGTTTCACTAGCTTAGCGGCGCTTTTTCATCCGCATCCGGCCTTGCGGGCCGCCATGCCGATCAATCCTATGGTCGACGGTTGGATGGGCGATGACTGGTTCCATCAAGGCGCCTTCCGGGAACAAGGCCTTGAGTACTTCGCTGGGCAAGAAGGCGACCGCGAAAGCAATCAGAAATGGTGGTCTGACCATTACGACGATTACGAGTCTTGGCTCGCAGCCGGATCCGCCGGCGAGATGGCCCGCCGCCACGGGGCACCTCAGGTCGGTTTCTATCAAAAGGTTGAGGCGCACCCCGCCTATGATTCGTTCTGGCAAGGACAAGCGGTCGATAAACTGCTGGCCGAGGAACCCCTCATAGTTCCGGTCATGCTGGTTCACAGCCTTTGGGACCAAGAGGATATCTATGGCGCAATTCACGTCTTTCAGGCGATAAAGCCGAAGGACACCGACAACCGCAAAGTATTTCTGGTGTTAGGTCCGTGGTTTCATCATCAGGTGCGCTTGGATGGCAGCGGCATTGGCCCAATCCATTTCGGGAGTGATACCGCCGCTTATTTCAGGGAAAACTTGGTCCGCCCGTTCTTTGATCATTTTCTGAAAGACGACGCACCGCCAGCCGACTTGGCGCCGGTAACCGCCTTCGAAACCGGAACCAATCGATGGGAGCGGTTACCCACCTGGCCGGCGACGAATGACAACGGCAAGATAGATCCGGCTGCTCTTTATCTACAGCCGAACGGCAAGTTAGGCTTTGACCGAGTGGTCGCTGCCGACCCTGGATTCGACGAATATATTTCAGATCCGGCGAAACCGGTGCCGTTTCTGCCGCGGCCAATTCATACGGGGGACGAGGAGGGAGAACACGATTGGCAAACCTGGCTAGTGCGAGATCAGCGTGAAGCCTCCAGCCGTACTGATGTGCTGACCTTCACCTCGGACGTTTTGACAACGCCCCTGAAAATCAGCGGCGCTCCCGTGGTAAACCTAATTGCGGCGACGACCGGCACCGATGGTGACTTTGTCGTTAAGCTGATCGATGTTTATCCCGATGAGGTTGGACGTGACTCCAAAATGGGTGGTTATCAGTTGATGATCTCAGCCGATATCTTCCGCGGCCGTTATTATCAAGGGTTCGATAATCCAAAGCCGATTCCGGCCAATGAAAAGGTCCGCTATCGGTTCAATTTGCCGAACGCGAACCATGTCTTTCTGCCCGGACATCGTTTGATGATTCAAGTTCAGTCGAGTTGGTTCCCGCTCTACGACCGTAACCCGCAGACCTACGTCGAAAACATCTTTTTGGCTAAACCGAGCGACTATAAGAAAGCTACCATTAAAGTATTTAACCGCGGCGAGGACGCTAGTTTCGTCGAACTACCGGTGGTGATGCGACGATGAAGACGCTGTTCTTTTATGCCGTCACGGTTCTTATTTGGGGGTCGACCTGGTTTGCCATAAAGCTCCAACTAAACGGGATACCAAGCCAGGTTTCGGTCGCTTATCGGTTTGCTCTAGCAACCGTGATTCTGTTTGCCTGGTGCTGGATTCGCCGGTTGTCGCTGAAGTTTAGCTTTCGAAAACACCTTTGGTTGATGCTGCAAGGGGTGACCGTGTTTTCATCCAACTACGTGCTTTTCTATGAAGCCGAGAAACATCTCGTCTCCGGCAGCGTCGCCATAGTCTTTTCCATCCTGGTTGTATTCAACATCCTAAACAATTGGTTCTTCTTCAGAGCGAAACCGACGCTCCAGATCATTGGGGGAGCGGTGCTTGGCCTGCTTGGAATTGTACTGACCTTCTGGCAGGAGCTCCTTAACCTGGGCTCGAGTCTGGACAATGCCCTGGGTATTCTGCTTAGTCTCGTCGCTACGCTCTGTGCGTCATTTGGAAATATGGTATTCGTCCGCGTGCGGAAAGAAGGAATACCGATCGTGCAAAGCAATGCTTTCGGGATGCTCTACGGATCGCTCGTCCTCTTTGCCTATGCGTGTTTCACCGGGAGCAAATTCAGTTTTGATACCTCGCCGAGCTACCTGTTTTCCCTGATTTACCTCGCCTTATTCGGTTCGGTGATTGCGTTCGGATGTTACCTAACCCTGGTTGGCCGCATTGGTGCCGATCGGGCCGCTTACACGAGCATTCTCTTCCCGATCGTGGCGCTTTTCCTATCTGCACTTTTCGAGGGCTATAAGCTTAACACCTTAAGTGCTCTCGGCATCATTTTGGTCCTGGTCGGAAATGGGTTAGTGCTTGCACATAAGCAGCTCTCTGGCGCTACTTCGACCAAACCGGAAACAAATAGCGGAGCTAAACCAGTCGAAGCCTAGGCGCCAATCGTGGAGCGCTGCCTCGCTTGCGAGGCCGTGGTGAGCAGAGCTGATGGTGCAGCCAATGCGTTGATCGGCTGTGCTCTTGGGCGGGTGAAGCCACAGACGCATCCTAGAGCGTAGACAACGATAGGGCCAGGCTTTGCTAGTTATCGTTGCTCACCACGGCCTCGCAAGCGAGGCAGCGCTCCACCGTGTGGTCCCACAGCCGTCCCCGGCCCGGCGTCGACCAATCACCAATCACTTCTCACCTTTCACCTTTCACCGATCACTCCCGCCATCCCCAAAAACTCCGCATACCGCCCAGCCGCCAGCTCCACCCCTCGCGTCTCCGCCTTCCTGAGCGGTCGAAAAGGATTTAGATCAATAGCGACTTTCTTCTTCTGAATGTTCCGCTTCCAGGTTCCAGCTACTCGGCCGTTGATAACGATCGTTGAAAAAAACATGCCATTGCCGCCGGGCACGATTTTCTGCGCATCCGCCGGATCAAGCACCGCATTCCGATCCCGATAACCCAGGACGTATTCGTCAAAACCTGGAAGCAGATGCACGGTAGAATCTATCTTACCTAAGACAGGTGGTTCCGGTTTCATCCAATAGACCTTGTCTTCGACGGTTACTGAGTCGAGTTGCCCTGAAACCATGGCGAGCCCCGCTTTAGCCTCGGTGACTTTTAAGCCTGACCACCAAACAAAATCTTGCAGTGTGGCTGGACCGTGACTGATGAAATAGCGCAAACTGAGCTCGGCTAACGCCGTGTCCCGATCCAAGGGGCGAGATTTTGGCGCCCACTCATCCAGCAAAGTATAGGTTGGCTGTTTACCCTTTCGCCCACCGAAACAGATCACCCGCTCGAGCCCCATTCTCCAAAGGATATGATAGCCGCGTTGGCCCGCGACCGAGATCCGAGCACGCTCTAACAAGTTGTAAATTTCGTCGCGGGTTAGCGGTTGCTCACCCTGGAGAGCGCCAACCAACAATTTCCGGATGCGCGCTAGAACCGTTTTGTCGAGGCCGTACCGTTCGTGACGCAATGAAGCCCCGGCGATAGTCCGCGGAGCCAAGAGTTCTAGCAACCAATGAACGTCGGCCGCCGCCACAAAATGCAGAGTGCCGCGCAGCGGCCAGGAGCGAATGATCCTGCGGTTGGCAATCGCGTTTTCAACTGCCGCCTCCGTAGCCGCCGGTAAACGCAGACCAATCGCCCAAAGCGTACCGAGATAATCTTGAGCTTGCATCGCTCCAAGCGCCGCCACCACTTCCGCCGGTTCTTGGCATTTCTTAGCTGCGATTTGCTGATTAACCAATCGATACCGGGCTATGTCACGGGGCGTCACCAACTATTTGTCATCTGTCATTTGTGATTTGTCACGCTCCCGCATGTTCCTCTCGCTGGAAACCATGCTATCATTGCATTGTGCCGACCAATGTACTTGGCGAGGATTTGCGTTGCTGCTGTCGTAGTCCGCTCACCGGTTTTTACCGCGACGGCTACTGTCGGACCGGTTCTGGTGATATCGGGCTGCATACGGTCTGCGCCCAGATGACGGACGAATTCCTCGAATTCTCTTATGCGCGCGGGAATGACCTGGTAACTCCGCGAGACGATTTTCCGGGTCTCAAAGCAGGAGATCGCTGGTGCCTCTGCGTGACGCGATGGCACGAAGCGGTGGAGGCCGGAGTTGCGCCGCCCGTTGATCTGTCGGCAACCCACGCCTCGACCCTCGAGTTTGTGACTTTGGAAGAACTGCAGGCTCACGCTCTCACCTGATCTCGATATCGGTTCCCTGTCTTTAGGACGGCGTCGGATCGGTGTCCGCAGGGCGAGGTTCAGGTCTTGACAGAGGGACCGCGTAAGTCCAACGCAGGGAGGGGAGCCGCTTTGCAGTGTCGCAGCTCTGAAGTTTGGCAGCAGGCGGCTCCCGAGCATGGCCGAGCGTTGCGCAGTTCTATGGGCCGCATCTGAATCGATAGATTGCCGAACGGAGTAGTGGGTTACGCTAGATTATTCGCGGGAGCCGCCTGCTGCCATCTGATAGAATTGCCACCTTACAAAGCGGCTCCCCTCCCGGCGCTGGGCGTCCCTTCCCTACCGGCTGCGAAGGCGAGCGATAGCGTACTCCGGTAAAACTACGCGCGTAGCGGTTAGCTCGCTTTCCAACGAGTCCATCACGTTTGAATCCTCAGCGGCTCGCTCGAACTCAGCTGCTGCCAGGATAGAGACGGTACCAGTGAGTCTTGGAACTAACTCAAGATCCTTGGTTTGCTCCGTAAGGTTAGCCACCCAAAGTTCTATACCGCCGTTTCGCTCAGTCCCAATGGCTTGTATCTCCCGCGGCGCAGAAATCTGTAGGTCGATGAGTGGTTGCCCGCGCAACCTCCCGAGCCCCTTAATTGCATGGAAAACCGGATACGACCCCCTGTGTTCATCGAACCAGGGCTGCGGATAATCCGTCTTCGCGTAGGTAATCCCAAACTCGCCGGCGCCGCTCCCCAGGCTTAACGCCGACGCGCCGCCCTTTGCGAAACGGGCCACGAATCCAACCGACCAGGCCGCCCCAAACAATCCCCGTTGCCGCGGATCCATCCCATTCATTGCTTGGCGAATATTCTGAGGATTCGGCATCGGCGCTTCACCGTAAGGATTCATCCGCAGTCCAATTGCGCTTGGACCAACCTGATACGGTTTACCGTCAATGAAGGCGCGGGCGCTGTCGGCCAGGTAGGGCAGCGATTCCAGACCTTCCATTGCGGAATGATCATCGCCGGCATGGAAGATTGCGACCGTGGTGAAGGTCACAAAATCGAGCGACTCGAGCGGTGGACGTTTCCGATTCAGCTCCGTAAAGAAGCTGAACATACCTCCACCCAGCTTGGCGTTCGGGAAAGCTTTGCGAGCCGCTCGGTAACAGGCATCCAGCCGAGGACAAGGAGGCCATGGACTTCCTGGTAATGTGCATTTCAGGTCCGGTGCAGGTGACACCATCACGGTGGAGAATGGATTACCGAGCTCCTGAGCCGATTGCCCAACCGCCTTAATGTCTGACTCGAAATTGTCAACGCTTGGGATGACGAACTCCAGCCAGAGCTCGGCTCCAATGGCCGATCCCAGCGCGGTCATTCGCTTCAGATCGGCAGCGCTATGTCCAAATCGCGGATCGTAGTGACACACGACATGAGCAGGTCCGGCCTCCTTCAGCTGCTGAACGGCTGCTTCAGTCGCATCCAAATCTTTCGGATGAAGTCCGATTCCGAGCGGCGGCATGACGCTGCTGCTGGTCGGTTTGCCAACGGTTACACTATACCCGCGATCCTCCGATTGAACCTGACTCGCGGATCCGGACACGGTTAGCGTGACTCTCTGGTCGATGGTGTCACCTTTCGGGATCGAGTAGGGCCAAGGCAGCGCCAGCGGACGGACATAGGTTTTGTAAGACGCATCAGTCCAGTTGCGTTGATCCTCCATCTCAAAGGTGTCCCCCTCCATTCTGCACCTAACTTTCAACCCGGGTAAAAACTCGTGGGTGATGGATCGCAGAGCCTTCATTGGCTGGACTGGATCGATCAACAACGGAAATCTGGTTTCTTCGATCGCCCCATCCACGTGCTCGACGGTGCAGGCAGCGCCGGCGATTCCTTCGATTGGATGGAGCACCACGAAGCCGGTTCGGTTGGTGACGAAGTCCGTGGTTGCCGTTCCCTTTCCAGAAAAGCTCAGCTGGCCGTCGGCTTTGCCGGTAATAACTGCGGAATAACGAAACTCGTCGCCGATGGCCGCCTCGTAAGAAACACGAAACGAATCGACACCTTCTTGCAGATCGAGCTGAGAGATCTCCGGCGCATAGGTGCCCCAGTTTTTGTCACGGACGATAAACGAAATCGCCCGGATCATTTCACCACCGCGATAATGAATATGACGCAGGTTACCGGCTTCGAATTCCGCGCTTAGTGGACCAGCCCGCAGGATACGGGGCGACTCTACCGGCTCATCCGTTCCGTACAGGCGGATTAAATCTGAAACTGGGCTTGGCATAGGATTCCGTGGAGCGGCCTCGCTCGCGAGGCCGGGTGGCCCTGGATAAACGCGGGATCGGACACGGCCTCGCAAGCAAGCCCGCTCCACGTCATGGGACAGGGTTGTAAACTGAAGCTCATTTGGTCCGAGAGGAAAGGAGGCGCTCAATGAGAACCGCCGTGATGATCACTGCGCCGATCGCTGAACCTTGCCAGAACGGCGACACATTCAAAAGATTCAGGCCGTTCCGGATCATGACCATGATCAAGACTCCGATCAAGGTTCCAACGATTGAGCCGCGCCCTCCATACAAGCTCGCTCCGCCGATCACGACCGCAGCGATCGCGTCGAGTTCAAGTCCGGTGCCGGCCACGGGATCGATCGACATGACCTGCGCGGACGCAAAGGTAATTGCAACCGCCGACAAGCCGCCCGAGATGATATAAGGGAGAATACTGAAACCGAGTACGTTGAGACCGGCAGTCCGAGCCGCCTCTCGATTCGAACCAATCGCATAGATCGTGCGTCCGCCCTTGGTGTAATTTAAATAGCTCCAAGCCAACGCGTAAAGGATCAACAACGTGACGACGTGAGCTGGTATCCCGAAAAAATTTGTATAGACGATGTTACCGAAATTCTCCGGTAGATCGGCGATCGCTGAGGCGCCGGAGAAGATGTAGGCAAGGCTCCGGCCGATCGCCATCACGCCTAACGTGACTACGAAAGCGGGCAGGCCAAATCGAGCGATCAAAATCCCTGAGAACAGACCAACTCCACAACCTGCCAGGACGGCGAGAATGATGGCCAGAGGTATGGGAAGATGCTCCAGGCCCCGTCCCAACAGCACGCCGGTACAGCCCGCTACCGAACCGACCGAGAGATCGATGCCGCCGATTAAGATGACAAACGTCATTCCAATCGCGACGATTCCGACGACCACCGATTGGTCGAGAACGTTCAGCAGGTTGTTAGAAGTTAAAAAATGTGGGGAAAGAGACGTCAGGACGATGCCGAGCAACAACGCCAGGCCGAGCATCCGGACCTCCAAGCGTCCTACTAACTCGCCGGCTAGTGAACGTCTTGCACCGGTGGAGCGGCCTGGCTCGCCACGCCGATTGGTGGACGGCGCCTCGTCCTTGTCCTTCGGAGCTTTAGCGGAGGAGGAGGCCAGGTCGGGGGGAGTCGTAGACTTCATCGATTTTCTATTGAGATTTGGTCAGGTGACCTACCAGACCTTCGATCCGGTCCCGGATCTGCCTCGCCGATGGCCGTGGAGATTGAGCGTCAAGCGTGACTCCTATCCAGCCCATATCATGGCCACGGCTGCTTTGGATTGAAAGCAAAAGGGTGGCAAGACCATGGTGGGTCTCAAGCACGAACTCGCCGGATTTGGCGTTGAGGGCCAGTGGGATCCGGGTATCGTCGATGCTTGGGGTGTCGGCGGTTCGGAAACCGGGATCAGCCTCCGGATTTGCTACCACCGTGTACAGGCAGAAAAGTCGTTCCTGATCGATCAGCGTCCAAAAAGCAGCCCCATTTAAGTCGCGCGCAATATCTTTCAGAAATGCGCTGTTTTGTTCCATCGAGGTTCGAGGAGCGGCAAAAAGGGTTAGCTTCTCTTCGTTCAACATGGCGCTCGGCACATCAGCGATGGAAACCCCGTCGCTAATCACCACAATCCGTTCGCAAATTTGTAAAAGCTCTTCGAAATCGGAAGAGATAATCACGATGCCTGCCCCCTTATCGGCCACCTGGCGGAGCATTTCATAAATCGAGGTTCGGGTTCCGATATCCACGCCTTTAGTTGGCTCGTCCAGCAGTAGAAGCGAGGATTCCAGGAGAAACCAGCGGGCCATGATGATCTTCTGTTGCATCCCTCCGGAGAAATTGAGCAGGCTGGTATCCAGTCGTTTAGCCGGCAAGCCAAGTTGCTGCACCAACCCATCCAACTTCTGCTTTCGATCTGAGTAGCCGAGTCCAAATTTCCGGGAGGCGGCCAGATGTCCCAACAACAGATTTTCGCGGACCGAAAAATCGGGCACGATTGCCTGAACCCGCCGGTCTTCCGCTACAAACCCGATACCCGCGCGAATCGCATCCGCGGCGCGTTTTGGCGCAAAGGGCTTCCCGTGAAGATAGAGTTCCCCGCGTTGCCGCGGGCGCAGGCCGAAGATTGTCTCCACGGTTTCCGAACGTCCCGCTCCAATTAGACCGCCTAATCCAAGTATCTCCCCTGCGTGTACCTTGAAAGAGACATCGCGCACCGCGGGCGGCGAGGCGAGGTTCTTCACTTCCAGTATGGGGGAACGAGACGCTTGGTTCCTGGTGGAGTTTGAGCGCTTGAGCGACGCCGGTTTCAGTTCTTGGCCGACCATCAAACGAATCAGGTCGGCCTGGCTCAAAGAGGCGGTCTGGCGTGACTTTGCCACGGTTCGCCCTTCGCGCATGACCGTCACGCGGTCGGTTATCGCGAACACTTCCTCAAGTCGATGCGACACGAACACCAGCGTATGCCCCGACCGCTTCAACGTCGTCATGATTTGAAACAGACGTTCTACCTCAGGTGGGCTAAGAGAGGCGGTCGGTTCGTCAAAGATGATTAACGTCGAATTGAGAGCCAACGCTTTCGCAATTTCCACTAACTGGCGCTGGGCGGCTGAAAGCAGGCGAACCTCGCGATTCAAGGGGAGCGTTTCCGTTTGTCCTAGGCGGTCAAGAATCTCCTCCGCTTTCTGCTTCAGCCGGTTGTACGAAAGGAATCCGGGATTCCCAAGCTCAGCGAGAAAAACATTCTCCAAGACGGACAGATCGGGAGCAAGGGAAGTCTCCTGCATAACCATGGTGATCCCATGCTGAATAGCCTCCCGCGGGCTTCGCAGATTTAACGGTTTATCGCCGAAAATGATGGTCCCGGCGTCCCGGATTACGTGCCCGGAGATGACCTTGGAAAGTGTGGACTTGCCCGCTCCGTTTGCTCCCAGTAAACCCATGACTTCGCCTGGATAGATGTCGAGTTCCGCTTCGGCCAGCGCGCGGGTACGTTCGAACGTTTTTTCGACTCCAGTCGCAACCAGGAGAGGCGCCGAAGAAACCTCCGGTGACCTTACGGTTTCGGAATCTTCGCGCTTCATAACCGGGCGTTATTGACTGGCACGTAAAAGGATCAAGTGTCGGGCGTCTCCACCCGACAACAGCAGCCGCGAATAGGTCCGATCACGCGCAACCGCAACGGCTCGGCCGCGTGTCAGTTTGGGAACCCTTCTCGGTCTGGAGTACATGGCATCCTGCGAAAGCGTGTCGGTCTCTCGGGAGCCTCGCCCTACCAGCTCAGTATTTTGCCATAGCCTGAATCAATGCAAAAATGCGTACGCATTTTGCATTGATTCAGGCTTACTTCACTTCGTTTGCGAACACGGTTTCTTTAATGGTCGGAAGCACCTCATCGATGTTCTTGCTCGTAACCACCATGATCGGGACAAGAATCTGCTTTTCTACCGACTCCCCTTTTAGATGTTTGAACAGCGCCTCTCCGGAACGGACTCCCATCAGGTAGGGCTGCTGCATTCCGGAGGCCACGATTTGGCCCTGCTTTAGCAAATCGACAAACTCGGGAATCCCGTCGAAGCCAGCGACAAGCATGGTTCCATCTCTTCGGGCCGCCTTGATCGCGCGTAAAGCACCCATCGTCGGCTGATCGGTCTCGATAAACAGCCCTTTCATATTCGGGTTCGCCGTCAGCATGTCTTGAACGAACTTGAACGTCTCCGTCGCCGAATAATTCTGCATCTGCTCAAGGGCGCATTCTTTTATCCCGCCCTCTGTTAAGGCTGCTCTGAAACCGGCGGTCCGCAGTTTACCGTTATTCCTGGTCAAAGAGATGGTTACGAGCCCGACAGTTCCATCCGCCATTCCTTTCTCCTTCATGGCCGCGACCAGGGCTTTGCCGGTGCCATAGGCACCTTCTTTGTTATCGGAGATGATAAACGAGACGTACTCGCCTTCATTCGTTCCGATATCGGCGATCACGACCGGAATATTAGCTTTCTGAGCCAGCGCCAAAACGCTGGGACAGGTGGAGCTGTCAGTCGGTGAGATCACAATCCCAGCTACACCGCGAGCAATTGCGTCCTGTGCGTTTTTTAATTGAGTCTGCGCGTCGTTATGGCTGTCGAATGCTTGAAAGCCGTACCCTTCTTTTGTAGCAACGCTCTCGACGCCTTTGGATAGATATCGCCAAAAAGGTAAATCGAGCCCGGGAGTTAGATAGACGATGTCCTTCGCTGAGGCAGTTAGCTGTGAACAAAAAACTAATGCGGTCGCGGCCGAGAATAGAAACTTGATGGTAGTTTTCATGGGGGAACGCATGCTGCAACTTGTCAGACAAGTTTTCTGCTGTCTAGAACATTTCTTCGGTGTCGGCTGGTTCGAACGCCTTGCTGATCGCGCCCGATTCGAGGCCAAATCCTCGACGTTGTTCGGATAGGACCTATGGGACTGATACGACCCATTGGAAGAGCAACCTCCGACAACCTAAAACCTACAACTTAATAACCCAAAACTTTTGAACTCTCTGTCCTCAAAGCACGATCCGCTCGTCGTCGATGTGAGCTTGAATAATCTCGTCGAAGTTTTTCTCGGCCTCGAAACCCAAGCCACAAGCCCGGGAGGCGTCGAGCGCGCGTGCCCATCCCTCCACGATCCGCATAATGGTCGGGTCGGGGGAGCGGCGAATCAAGTTCACGCGTTCGCTACCGGCGCAACGCCTCAGGCTCTCGATCATCTCGCCGACGGTAGCCGATAGACCTGGCATCGAGAGATTGCGCCGGTCCCCAACCGATGCGCCGTCGATCTCGGCGGCCCGAAAGAAAAACCGCACCGCGGATCGGGGAGATGCAAACCAATGGCGAACGGTATCCGGCACCGGCAAAATGGCCTCCTGTCCATTCAGGGGTTCACGGATGATGCCGGAAAAGAAGCTGGAAGCAGCCAGGTTCGGTTTACCCGGGCGGACACAAATTGTCGGTAATCGTATTCCGATCCCGTCGAAGAAACCCTTTCGGGTGTAATCCGTCAGCAGCAATTCACCGATAGCCTTCTGGGCTCCGTATGAGGTGAGGGGAGTCTCAAAGAATTCTTCGCCGATCAGCGCGGGAAACGGCGCTCCGAACACGGCTATCGAGCTGGTGAAAATAACTCGCGGCCGGTGTCCCCCATTGCGAATCGCCTCAAATAGATGCTTCGTGCCGTCAACGTTGATCCGGTAACCTTTATCAAAATCCGCTTCGGCCTCGCCGGATACCACCGCCGCCGAATGCAGAACAATATCCGGACGGTCAACCACGACTCGTTCGGCAACGCCTGGCTCGGCCAAGTCGCACGCGATCGATCGGATCGTAAACGGACTGGCGGGGATGGGCGGGGAGTCGACGATGTCGCACATCGTTAAACTATCGACTTTTTGACCAGCGATTTCGCCCCGACCGGCCAACTCTTGGCAGAATTTTCGGCCAAGCATCCCGGCTGCACCAGTAACAAGTACCTTCATTACTCTCTCTTTCTGGGTCTAACGACGGCGGTCGCTAAGCTGGCGTCCTGCGGTCGATCGTTTCCGGCGAACCGGTTTCAAAGGCGATTCAACTTGTCAGACACGTATAATCCTGTCTACAAATTTATCCGGGTTTCCCTCCTTACTCATTTCGTGTATCCTCCCATGATGTCTGACAAGATCTCTTCCACCAAGAGATCGCGCCGGTTAACCGACACGATTGCCGAGTACCTAACCACGACAATCCGCGACTTGGCTCCCGGCTCGAAACTCCCGTCCGAAAACCAACTGACCAAACAGTTTGGGGTTAGCCGGTCCGCGGTCCGTGAAGCCATATCCGCGGTCGCTTCTCTCGGTCTCCTGGAGATCCGCAAAGGCGCCGGCATGTTCGCGCGCTCGCCTTTGGTTGGTAGTCTTCAGCTCCCTGGGCTCGATTATAGTAATCTCGTCAATACCGCCAAATTGCTTGAAATCCGGACTGGGTTGGACGCAGCGGCAGCCCGAATCGCGGCGATCCGGCGAACCGCAGACGATCTGAAATTTCTACAGGAAATGAACGCGGGCGCTTCTCGACCCGATCTGACCATCAATGAATCGGTCGAAGCGGATGTCGCGTTTCATCTGGCCATCGTCCGGGCAACCCGAAACGATTATTTCGTTTCAATCCAGACTTTCCTTCTCGAACATTTGCGCGCCGGAATCTATTTCACCCGAACGCTTGAATCCTACTCCCAGGAAATGGTGGAGCAGGTCCGACGTGAGCACTCTGAGATCCTTCAGGCGATAGAAGACCGCAACGCCGATCTCGCTTCCCGGCTAGCCGAGCAACATGTCTTGAACGCCCGATCCCGCATGCGGAGCGCGTTCGCTTCGCAGGTTGTTCCAGATATCGGCTAAAAGCTTTCGAAAATCGTCCTCGTCCTCGAAAGGCCTGTACTCAACCAGCACCCAATGTGCCGATGTCTAGACAAGATAGAATCAACGGTTAGTGCCACACGCTCGAATGAACGTCCGAGGACGACGACGACGAGGACGAGGACGATTCAATGCGCGATGCTATTAGTCTTCGCTTTGGCCTGTTAAGCTTTGTGTCTTAGTGCCTTTGTGTGAGACTAACCCTCCAGCTAATAACCCTCCAAAGAACCATCCAACAAAGAATGAAAAACAAAGTTAAATGGGGCGTACTAAGCACCGCCGATATCGGGATGAAAAAAGTGCTGCCTGCTATGCAGCGAGGTGAGTGGTGCGAGATCGCCGCGATTGCATCGCGTGATCTCAAGACAGCGCAAGCGGCGGCCGCGCAGCTCGGAATTCCCAAGGCGTACGGATCATACGAGGAATTGCTGGCCGACCCTAACATCGAAGCGATTTACAATCCGCTCCCCAATCATCTGCATGTGCCCTGGTCGATCAAAGCCGCCGAAGCCGGCAAACATGTGCTTTGCGAAAAACCGATCAGTATGACGACGGAAGAAGCTCGGACGCTTCTAGAAGCTCGTAACCGGACCGGGGTTAAGATCGAAGAAGCATTCATGGTGCGAAGCCATCCTCAATGGCGAAAGGCGGTCGAGCTGGTCAAGAGCGGCCGGATTGGCAAAGTCCGCTCGATCGCCGGTTGTTTTAGCTACAACAACCATGATCCGAAAAATATTCGGAACATCCTGGAATTCGGTGGAGGCGGGATGATGGATATCGGTTGCTACCTGATCTACACTTCGAGGTTCATCTTTGGCGAGGAACCAACCCGAGTGGTCGGCGTGATCGAGGACGATCCTGACCTGCGAACTGACATATTAAGCTCGGGAGTCCTTCATTATCCCTCCGGCCACTGCATCTTCACCTGCAGCACGCAGCTAGTCCCGTATCAGAAGGTCCAGATCTTTGGCGCCAAAGGCAGGATCGAGATCGAGATCCCGTTCAATGCACCGCCGAATAAGCCTTGTCGAATCTTCGTCGATGACGGTGCCGATCCTTCCGGCAGCAGCGCTGAGGTGTTAGAATGTGAGGTCGTCGATCAATACACCATTCAAGGTGACCTCTTTTCCCAAAGCATTCGTGAGGGGACCGAGCAGCCCGTCCCGCTGGAAGGTTCAATCACCAACATGGCCATCATCGAAGCCGTGTTCCGTTCAGCGAAATCCGGTAACTGGGAAAAACCCTAGCCCGTAGGAACAGGAGTGGCATTGCCGAGTCGTTGGGGCTGCAACGCCCCTCCGACTCGGCGATGCGTCGCCGATGGTCTGACCAACCCGATCACGCGACAGCAGTTTTTCGCCGATGAATCGTGATCGTGTTCCCATCCGGGTCCAGGATCGCTGCCATCCGGCAACCTGGAAAATCCATCGGTTCGATCACAAACTTGCTTCCGAACTCTTTCAGTTCCTTAACGGCGAGGTCGAAATCCTCAACTTCAAGCGCGACCGATCCGCCATGGGAAGAGGGTTTGAACTGTTCGGCTCCCGCTCCGATGGCGAGAACGCCCGGACCAATTTCATATTCAACCCAACCTGCATTCTCGCCCTCGTAGACCATCCCGGGTTTCAACCCGAGGGTCCCTTCATAGAACGACCTGGCTCGTTTTAAGTCGGTGACTGGATAAACGCTGAATGCGATTTCTTTGACTTGCATGATGAAGTTTTCTCAGTGTCTGGAGATTTGACAACTCGCCGTGGCGGCCGGCCTCTTTTGGCGGGGGCCGAACCCATACCCGGCGCCGATGAATGTTCATGCGAACACATAGCGGGCTCAGTCACAACTGTCAACAGGAGAGGAGCGTATGATACACAAAAAGGCCATGTATCACAAGATCGGGGGGAAGAACCGATCGCGATCACCACGCCAATTAAATTGCCAAGGAATCCTAGGCTCGCGGTTCCGGGGCGGTCTCCAATAGCTGGGATTTATCCTGCTTTAGTGCGACTCGCCGCCTACCCGACTTCCCAGCAAGAGGGTATCGGCGCCCGTAGCAGCGCTAGTAAAACGACGATTAAAACTAGCCCAACACAAAGCACCAAAGCGGATCGATGCCGCCAGATCAAGCTTGGAGCCACCTTGCTCGGTTCCCAGGGAAACATCTTCCCGATGTAGCGATTCAGGTCGATTCCGTCTCCAGCCACGGGCTCTCCGTCCGAGTTGTTGAAAGCTTCTTGGCAAACCTCGCAGATCGTCGATTCCCCACGGTGTGCCTCACCACAGATGGCGCAGTGATTGGCGGTGGATTCTGGATTCACGAGGAGAGTATAGCCGATTTTTCCCTTCGATCACAGCGGGGGTCTTTGTGATTAGTGATTGGTGATTTGTGATTGGGGATGAGAGGTGAAAGGGCGTGGCTTGGCCCATCATGGTAGGGCGAAAAACTTGGCGCGCCTAAAGGGTCTATTTCGCCGAATGGTTTGTCCGCGCCGGTTTTGAGCCGTTGTGATCAGGGGGTATGATCGTGCTAAATCCATCGGGCAAAACTGGCCTCCTGGTGAACGTCGGATTTCGGATCGTCGTATCGCGGAAGGCCGCGCTGGGTAGCGGCTCAAAACCGGCGCGTGCAAACGGAAAATTGTAAGCATCCCATCGGCGCGCCGAGTTTTTCGCCCTACCTGATCGGCTTCGTTCTACCACCGATTAGACCAATCACCAATCACCAATCACCAATCACTAATCACTGATCACCAATCACCAATCACTAATCACTAATCACTAATCACCAATCACTAATCACCAATCACTAATCACCAATCACTAATCACTGATTACCCCCTCACTGATCAATCCCCAAATCCTTCCGCATCTGATCATGCGCCGTCTGCTGTTCGTCAGACCACGGACCTGTCTGGTCGACAAACCAATGTTTGGCGACAGCTGCGCTGCCGATTTTGGTTTTTGCTGCGCGTTTCTCCAAGATCTGGTAGTACCGATCACCGGTCTTTTCATCCCGATCCTTGACCCAGGTGCCTGCAGTGTTAACGACATCGGCTAGCTCTTCTGAATTGTCTTCTAGAAAGCCCGCTGCCCGGATCGCTAAGGCGCCGGCGATTAAGCGATAGTGGAACCGAACATCCGGAATGATCTTATTCTTAGCCAGACGCGGCAGTTCTTGCTTCGGCAGCTTCAGGACGATCGGCACGTTTTTAGTCTTTTCCTGGTTATTGACGTACTGGGTCACTTGATAAACACCGGATTGCTGTTGCTTGCCTAAATCGGGGAGCTCAGAGTCGCCACCCTCCGAAAAACCATCAGGCACCCCTTCGCTGCCCATCAACTCCATTCCGTCATAGCGGGCCAGCCAAGCCGCGGTGAACCATGCGCGCGCCCGCTCTTTTTTTGACAACTTCTCGTTAGCTCCATCCTGCAGGGCTTTCACATAGCGTGCTAGGATTTGGTCGTAAGGAGCCCTTAGGTAAGGCGCTGCTTCGTCGTAGCGATCCTCTCGGACCAGGCGGCGGCCCAGTAAATATCTCAAATTAGCAATCGGATCCTCTGTCCCGTCCGCGCTCTTTTCAGATTTAATGGGTTGCCGGTCGACGTAGGCCTTCAGCTCATCCGCCGTCAAGATCCTTTCCGCCACGAACGCCATGTCATCCCAGAGTTTACCTTTCAGAAACACGTCTAAGGCGGACATAAAATCGGCTCGCTCAAGCTGCAGAGCCCCCAGATCGCCGCTGACCGACTGCGGAAAAGTCCAGTGACCGCCCTCTTGATCACCTGAATATTCGTCGTCTCCGGAATCCGGCGTTGCCTTCCATTCGGTGTAACCTTTGATCGGATCGATCGCTTCACGGGCTTGCACCATGCTCTTGGCCGCATCATCCAGTTTTCCGGCTCGCCGTTGCAGTTTAGCTCGCAACCATAACGCCGCGGGGGTGTCGCCTTTCGCTAAATCTAGCCAATGTTCTGCTTCCTTGTAATTACCGTTGATGTACGCCAACCAGCCGAGATATTCGGCGTCCTCCATCTGGCCGACTCGCGCGTCTTTGATCACAGAAAGCCAGCGAGCCAGCCGGCCACTTTTCTCGGCGGGCTCAGCTACTCCTTCCTCCTCTAAATCGGGAACGGATTCGGTTCCTAAAATGTGGACTGTCACCAGGCGACGGAGCAACGGATCCTGTGCTGCGGCCTTCAACGCTAACAGAGTCTTTTCCTCTTCAGCCTTTTTCTTCTGGTCGTTCCAATCCCCTTTTTCTTCGGGTTCCGGGCCGTAGTTCAACATCCCGTCGACCGGCTCGCGATCCGGGATAAGAGCCTTGAGCGAGACAACTGCGCTGTCGTCACCGAGCGCGAGTTGCGTCAGGAAAAGCGGCGCCGCTTTTTCTGGATGCCCCTGTTTCCATTGGCTCCTGCCTTCCCAACCGTAGCTATCGGCGGCCATGCCCAAAGAATCGGCAAATCCCGTCTTAGCGAAATCACGGGTATCCTGGAACCACTTTACTGCTTGAGGATCGGCCTTCTTTAGTGCGGCCTTTCCCAACATAAAAGCTGCCCAGACCGTTCGATAATGTCGTTCTTCCGCGGGACGTTGTAATAACGCTTCCCATTCCTTCTGGGCTTCATCCCATTTACCTTCTCGATAGGCGAGCGCTCCGCGGTGATAGTCAGCGAATTCTGAAGGATATTCTTCCGGCAACGGATCCGTCGTTTTATCATTTGCCCCAGCGATAAACTTGCGGGCGGCTTCGTGCTGAGCCGTTGCCTTGGCGGCGTCATCCGGTTTGATCCGTCCTTCTTTCAGCGCACCGGCAAAGTCGTTTAGATCAGCGGCCGCGGTCAATTCGCCTAACGAATTGTCCGAGCTATCGTCGCTCTTATTCTGGTCATCCGTTGCCTCTTGCCCCTCCTTTACCGGAGCGACCACCAGGGTTTCCTGTGGCTTAAAGCCTTTCGCCAACCGTTCGACTTCGAGTTGCCAATAAAACTCTGGTGACTGGGTGATCTGTTTGCCGCCGTTATCGAGATAGACTTGTGGGCCGTAGAACCCGGTAGCGCCTCCTTGCTGAAATGCTGTTACCGCCAGAATCGCCGAGAAAAGCGTCAGGAGGATGTGCCAGCCGCTCTTCCACTTGCGACTGAACCGGGGTGGTCTGGTCATAATCAAACTATCCTATACCGCTAGGTGTTCCGGCGGCAAGACTGCAGGGAACGGTAGGGGACGAGCTCCCGCTCGTCCGAGTACCAGTAGCCGTCGGCAGCTGTCCTTCCGCGTCGACATAAGGGGCAAGTCGGAGCACGCCCCTACCGCTAAGGCTCCGGTTTCAGCCACCGGCATCGGCGAAATTACCATTCCGCATTGGCGTCTTGCGAACTTAGGCAGAGTGAGAGACGCCTAATGCCGATGCGGTCACTGTTCATAATCCAAGGTCTTGTTGCGTTTGTCGGGTGCCTCTTGATTTCGCGCAGTTTGGCGGAAGATCCGGTGGTAGTCCGTTATGCCGATCCAAGTCTAACCCGATTGGAGAAAGAGATCGGGGTCACCCCCGCGCAAAAGGACCGGTTTGACGATATTGTCGTTAAGTACCGAGACCAATCCTATCTGAGCGGAGACAGCGACTCGAGCGGGACCGAAGCAGAATCTAGCGCCAGTCCGCAATCGGGTGGGAGGAAGGGTGGAGGCGGACATCGGCGGGCTGGGGGATCGGCCTTTACTGCAGCAAAAGGTACTAACCTGCGCCAGGAATTAGAAGAATTGGCCACCGTCTTGACCCAAGAACAGTTGAAGAAGTTTGAGGATTTAGCTCATCATCGAGATAAACACCCTCATCCGTCTCCCTGAGTCCCGGTTTCAACGGCGGTAGGGATTAGCTCCCGCACATTCGCCATCCGTGCAGCATCAACCTCGAGGCTTCGAATCGGCTATTGGCTATTGGCTATTGGCTATTGGCTATTGGCCACTATTGTCTCTCCACTCCCCTAACCATGCGCATAGTCAATACAAACGCTCTCCCCGAATATTCCTGGTCTTCGCCAAAAGGGAAATTCGTTTCCGCCGGGAAAGAAGTTTCCGAAGCTTTAGGTCGCGACCCGTCCTCTACCGATCTCAAAGAGCGACACCCCTTTGACGTCGAGATCTGCCGGGTCCCGGCAGGGAAAGTGCCATACCCCTACCATTCTCACAGCGCGCAATGGGAATTCTATCACGTGATTTCAGGGACCGGTATGGTCCGGCATCAAGATGGAACCAGTCCCATTGAACCCGGCGACGCCTTTCTCTTCCAACCGGGCGAACCGCATCAGTTGATCAATAATGGTTCCCAAGATCTCATTCTGTACGTCGTTGCGGACAATCCGATCGGAGAATCAGCCTACTACCCCGACACCGATAAATGGCTGGTTCGTTCACCCGAACGCCGAATCATCCGATCCGAACCCATCGACTACTACGACGGCGAGGAGTAGGGGAAGGGAAAGAAGTTCAGGAGTTGCAGGAGTTCAGTAGTTCAGGAGGCCAAGATCGGACTCGCTGGGCTAAATCAACGCCCTGGGACCACCGATAGAATCCCAATCGCCCCGTTCTTGCCTGAAGCTAAGCAAATGCCGCGCGCGTGCTCCTGAACTACTGTACTTCTGAACTCCTCGATTTTCGCTCTTGCCTATAAAGGGCGCTACCTTGCCGCCTCATGAAGACGATTGTGATTGGGGCGGGAATAGCTGGCGCTAGCGCCGCATTCCATTTGAGGGAACTGGGGGTAGAAGTAGAGATCATCGACAGCAATGCGCCCGGACGTGCCACCTTGGCTGGCGCTGGTATCATTTGTCCCTGGCTTTCGGAAAACAGCGATCACGATTATCAGACCCTTTCATTTGCGGCCTACCGTTATTATCCGAACCTCATCAGCAAGCTAACTGCACTTGGTGAAACCGGGATTGAATACGACTTGGTAGGCGGTCTTGCCGTTGGCGAATCGCTTGACCAACTCGAGCCCGTCGTCCGGCGCCTGCAAAAGCATTTGGCAGATGGCGTAAAGGAGGTCGGCGACATTCGTTTGCTGGATAAGGGCGGCCCGAGAGAACTTTTTCCTTATCTTGATCCCGCCTTAGCCGGTGTTTACTTGAGTGGTGCGATTCGCTTGTCCGGCGAGTCGATCCGGAACGCCCTGCTGGGAGCTGCCGCCAAGGCCGGCGCCAAACGAAGGTCCGGAACCGCTGTATTAGAGCGTTACGGTGACTCGGTTGTGGGCGTCCACCTGAATGGCGAACGTATCGAAGCTGATTCAGTGATCGTCGCCGGCGGCGCCTGGTCAGCCGGCTTATGCCGGCCCTTGGGTTTAAATCTCGATCTGCAACCGCAGCGAGGTCAGATTCTTCATCTGAAAGTCGAGGAGACGAATACCGGCGCTTTGCCTGTGATCGTGCCGGTTCTCAATGATTATTATCTGTTAGCGTTTGCCGACTCTCGCGTGGTCGTCGGTGCAACTCGTGAAACCGGCTCCGGCTTCGATTCCCGAGTCACCGCCGGCGGTGTCGAGGAGGTACTGCGAGAAGGATTGAAGATCGCTCCCGACCTGCGAAACGCTACCTTAATCGAAGTTCGAGTTGGGCTTCGCCCTATGACCAAGGACGGCTTGCCCTTGATCGGCCGCCCATCCCAATTAGGCGGCCTCATCATCGCGACCGGACTTGGTCGCTACGGCTTAACTGTTGGCCCCTACGCCGGCCGCCTCGCCGCCCAGCTCGCTGCCGGCCAATCCCCTGATATCGATCTCAGCCATTACGCACCCGACCGTCTCTGACATAGATCTTTGCGTCTTTGCGTCAGATTTTCTTCACGGCGCCGCTGCTGGAACCGCCCGATAAGCGCCGATCTCGTCCGAAGCGATATCCTGCGTCATGACCCAACTGTCGCCAGAAGCAATCTGCACGGTCCACGACTGGTAAGCCTGCCCGGCATGGGCATTGAAATGGTTGTCGGGGACGGACTCAAAACTGTTGTAACGGTACAGCCGGTAAGTGACCCCGGGGGTCAGCCCTGACACTGTGACGGTTAGCACCAGGGGCATAGGGGCCGGCCTCTCGTTCGAGCCGTTCTTGATCGCCGGTATCTCGTAGTTAACATTGGTATCGACCCGCACCGGCACGGTCTCGTGGTCAGTGTCTTTGACCCCGGTGATCGCGATCCCGAAGTTCGTGCCGTTATCGGCGGTCGAATAGATCGCCCCGTTCCTGGCGTTCGCTTGTTTCCGGCTGGCTTGGAAGCCGCCAAACTCATAGCTAAAAAAGTAAGGCGGATCGTGCGGATGCCAGAGACCGTTGTCGCTGAAAGTGACGATATCGTCCGTGTAATAACGCCCGTCAGTCAATGGGTGGGTCGAGCCGATGCCGAATACTGGTACGATGTGGTCATAGTCGGAGCCAGCCCGAGGGTTCTTATCGTGATAGAAGCGGTACATATTCATGTAGATGCCGATCGCCACGGGATACCCTTTGAGAACATTTTCTTTGACCCATTTGAGAAAAGAGTCCGTGTCCTTTTCGGCAGCGTAGTTCCACTCGATCGAGTTCAAATGCATTTGGGAAGCCGCATAGTGATCGTTGATCCCAAGTAATAATTGGCTTCGATAACGGCTCTGTGGGGTGTTGTGGCTGGCGATTGCCCGGGCGTCGTATTGAGAGAGGTATTGGCCGTAGTAGAGTCCGGCGCTAATGAGGGATACTTCGCCGCAATAACCAAAATTGGCTTCCCACTGAAGTCTTGGCGGGATGTTATTGTTCCACCAATTCAAATCGGAAGTCGTAGGATCGGCGCTACCGGTTGGGACCGGCAGCAGGGAAGCCCCGACCAGGCAAACCAGGAACGCAAGATTCCGCCGCGAATTTCGCATAGCTCATTGGGGAAGAGACGGGCAACGATTTAATCGGGTGGCGGTGAAACTGTCAAATCGTGGAGCGGCCTCGCTTGCCAGGCCCGCGTTCTTGTACAATATCGCAGAAAACGCGGTTCGCCGTCGACACCGTGAATGACTACTCTGATCTTTGACCCGCCACCGCTCCATGGATTCGCAACAAGCGCTTGAGCATTACTTCGGTTTTCGCGAATTCAGGGAACCACAGAGCGAGGTTATCGCTGACATCCTCGCCGGTCGTGACGTGCTTGTGGTAATGCCGACCGGGGGCGGTAAATCGCTTTGTTATCAGCTTCCCGCCGTTCTGATGGACGGCGTTACGATTGTCGTTTCTCCTTTGGTGGCGTTGATGAAAGACCAGGTCGACAGCCTGGATTCACGAGAGATCGCGGCGACTCTTATCAACAGCACGATCTCCGCCGCCGAACAGCAGGAACGGATCCGGAAGATGCGGAACGGTGAATACCGATTGGTTTATATCGCTCCCGAACGTTTCCGGAGCTGGTCTTTTTTGCGGGCACTGGGCCAAGTGACTATCGCATTGTTTGCCGTCGATGAGGCTCATTGCATGTCTCAATGGGGACATGATTTTCGACCCGATTATTTTCGCTTAGGCAAAGCGCTCGATGATCTGGGGCGCCCGCAGGTGGCAGCGTTTACTGCGACCGCCACGCCCGAGGTACGGAGCGATATTGTCGAGCGTCTCGGGTTAAGTGAGCCCAAGATTTTTGTGGCAGGATTTGCGCGGCCGAATCTTCGGTTCGTCGTGACGGAGGTTACCGGCGAGTCGCAGAAATACGAGCGTCTGCGCGACCTGATAAAGCGCCATCGCACCGGTATTGTTTATTGTGCGACCCGAAAACGAGTCGATCAAGTGAGCGACAGTCTGGAATCTTGGAACCTACGAGTAGCCCGGTATCACGGTGGGATCGATGATGACGCTAGAGAAGAGGCCCAAAATCGCTTCACCCAAAGCGATTGTGATGTGGTCGTAGCAACCAATGCGTTCGGGATGGGTATTGACCGCGCTGACCTGCGATTTGTTGCGCACTTTGATATACCGGGTTCGGTGGAGGCGTATTATCAGGAAGCCGGGCGAGCTGGTCGCGACGGTGAGCCCGCCGAATGCGAGCTCCTTTTTAGCTACGCGGATACGCGCGTCCAAGACTTCTTTATCGAAGGCAGTAATCCCTCGATCGAATTGATCCGGACGTTGTATCTGCTCCTTTGCCGCCTGGCGAGCGAAGACGGTGAAGTGTTAACGCCCATCCGCGATTTGACGGCTCGTCTCGATAGCGAAAATAATGAAATGGCCGTCCGATCCGCCGTCACCATCCTTGATCGGCACAGTATCATCGATCGGTATGACCTCCCCGGAAGAGGAGTGAGTGGGATAAAATTGCTGCAGCGCGACTTACGGCCTTCCGATTTGCCCATCGACGTCCGCGGCCTTCATGAAAAGGAGAAACGGGACCGGGCAAAACTGAAGGCAATGATTGGCTATGCTTATGGCCGGGAATGTCGCCAAAAGATGATGCTCCAATATTTTGGCGATCCCGATCTCACCAATTGCGGGTCCTGCGATCAATGTTCGACGAATCGTTCCGAAAAGCTCAGGCCGCCTTCCGAATCCGAATTGCTGCTGGTCCGCAAAGTGTTAAGCGGGGTTGCTCGCATGTCGTTCCGGACCGGAGAAGGGTTTGCTCCTCGCTACGGCCGGAACCGGGTCATTCAGGTACTGCAAGGCAGCCAAGCCAAAGAAATCGTGGATGCACGGCTCGATGAGCTTACCACTCACGGTTTGCTCAAGACTATGCCGGCAAATTACTTATACGAATTGTTTCGCGAGCTTGAGGAAGCGAAGCTCCTCTATTCCACCGGCGGGCAATATCCGATGATTGGGTTAACCGATCTTGGAATCGCAGTGATGCAGAACCGAGGATCGTTCAGCTTGGTATGGCCGGAAGAACCGAAAAGGCGCGAACCCAAGAGGTCCGAGCCACGGCTGCAGGAGGAGGCGCCTTTTGATCTACCGCTTTTCGAAGCGCTACGCAAAACCCGCGCCGCTTTAGCCCAGGAACAAGGCGGCGTTCCTCATTACGTGATCTTCCCGGACGAAACGCTCAAAGCTTTCGCCCGCATCAAACCGGGTTCAATCGAAGCGGCTCGCCGGATCCGCGGAGTCGGTGAGATTAAAGCCCAAAAATATGTGCCGGCCTTCCTAGCCACGATCCAGGAATTCGAGAATTAATGACTCGCTCCGCCAAACCATCGTCCTCGAGTGGAGCCCGACCTGAGAACGTACTTCCCCCGACATGGTCAACCGCGCCGGCGTTCTATCATGTGACCACACCCTGGGAACGGCTCGGCCGCGACCGATGCAGCGCGCTAAACCTAGAGCCGCAGGTTAGCTCCCTGTGCAACCATCTCAGTTTTACCGGAGCCTCGCCCTACCACCCGACGTTCCCGCACGCCTGCCATGAGAAAGCTGAAAGCGCGTCGAATGGTTCCCGCCCGTTCCCTACTCCTTTTGCGTCTCTGACAAGAACCAAGTGCGCCGCTCGGTCTCATCGATCCAATTCTCGATTAGGCTTGCGGTAGCCACATCGTTGTGCCGATCGCAAATCTCATGGGTCGCCCGCAGGAATCCTGTCAATTTCAGATTGTCCGCGGCAAGCTCAGCCAACATCTCGTTCGCAGCGACAAACTCGGCGTTGTTATCCTTGAGCCGTTGATGTTCGACGATATCACTGATCGAATGCAACGTCGTGCCGCCGATCTTGCGAGCGCGTTCCGCGATGTCGTCCGTCATCTCGAAAATCTGCTCCCCTTGTTCGTCCAGCAGTAGATGATAGTCCCGAAAATGCGGACCGCTCATGTGCCAATGGAAATTCTTCGTCTTTACGTAGAGCGCGAAAACATCAGCGAGCAGCTCACGAAGGGAACTCGAAATCTCGGCGACGCCATCCTGGCTGAGATCGGTTGGGGTCCTAAGTGCTTCGCTGACTTGGTCCTCTAGTTGAGTCGTACTATTCTTGCTCATAATTTTTCTCCGTCCGGCAAACTCGACGCTCCCTTATCACGGAGCAACTAACTTTCAGAGGCAGAGTGGGCCACCGGGAGGGGAGCCGCTTTGTCGCGTGGCAGCTCTATCAGCATCTTAGCAGGCGGCTCCCGAGAATGATCCAAGACGCGCGTTGGTCCAGGACAGGCCTTCCCATTTTTCGTGATAGAGCACGTTCACCCGATAGATAATTCCCGGGAGCCGCCTGCTGCCGTATGATAGACCTTGCCGCGCGACAAAGCGGCTCCCCTCCCGGTGGCCCACCACTCCGCTTTCCCAACCTCGCCAACCTCGCCATGGTCAGCCTACCGTCGCCTAATAATGGACTTCAAAGGTTACGATAAATCGTTTGGCCTGACTGATAAGGTCAGCTTGATCACCGGTGGCGCCGCGGGTATTGGGCGAGCGATCGCCACTTTGTTCGCAGAGAAAGGTGCAAAACTAGTGCCGGAACCTCGAGCAGCGCTGCCCAGCAAATCGTCGTCGTCCTCGTCCTCGATTAACAGGGCGTTGTCAGGGGTCTCGAACGCCGGCGCCTTAGAACGTCCAGTCTGCGGTAATTCGTAGACGCCGGGAAGAAAACATATCGAGGACGAGGACGACGACGAGGACGAGAACGAGAAAGACGAGAACCAAGAATCCTGCAGACCCTGCGCGCTGCACGTCCTACCCCTGAACCGACACTTCCATTCCTTCCCGTAAATCATCGGTTGGATTTTGCACGACCATATCCCCTGGATCCAACCCGGCGAGGATCTCGGATTTGGCTCCAAAGTCGCGACCGAGGGTTACTTCCTTGAAATGAATCTTGTGGGAAGCATCAACTGTCGCCACCCGTGTACCTTTCGAATCGATCAAAATCGTATTATCCGGAAGATAGGTTAGCGGAGTCGAATTTGGCAGCGAAAGCGTCGCCCGAGCGTACATGCCGGCGTAGAGACGGCCGTTGGGGTTTGCTACATCGATCTCCAGTAAGATAGTCCTGGACGACTGATCGAAAGCCCCGGCATCCCGCGCCACTTTTCCGGCAAAGGTTTCGCCAGGATATTCATCAACGGTTACGGTAGCCGCTGCTCCAGGTTGTACCCGGCTAACGTCAGATTGCGGTACATTCACAAATACGCGCACTGGATCGGACTGCGCCAAATCGAACAACTTCTGGACGGTCTTAGAACTACCCGAAGTAACCAACGACCCCACATCGACATAACGGGCGGTGATGACGCCATCGAACGGAGCCCGGACCTGTTCATACCCTGTCATCTGCTGCGCATTCTCCAGGCTGGCGACCGCATTGTTCTGGTTTGCTTGTTGGACCTGTTCGGTCGCTAACACCGTGTCAAGTTCCTGCTGAGAATTGACTTTGTTAGCAAACAACTGTTGAGAACGGGCGGAGTTCGTTTGTGCCAATTTCAAGTTAGCCTGCGCTAGTTGAAGCTGCGCCTGAGCCTCTCGCAAATTGGCATCAATCTGGGGCGCCTCGATATCGGCTAACACCTGCCCCTGCTTAACCTTGTCACCGATGTCGACGTACCACTGTTTCAGGTATCCATCTACCCGAGAGTAGATTGACGCGGCGCGGTTGGCTTCAATATTGCCCGGTAAGATCAAAGGGGCGGTTGCTTCTGTCCTGGTCGGGTTAACCACAATGACGGTCTTTTTCCCCGCGTTGGCCGCGATCACGGCCAGTTCTTGGCCATTTTGCCATCGAGGGTAAATGGCCAGAAAATAGACGGCTAGTCCAATTCCTATCAGGAGGACTAATCCCACTAAGATCCGGCGGCGCCGTCGAGGAACATGGGAAGTCGGAGACACGCCGGCTGGTTGGCTACCGGTCCCAGCCTCAACGTTTACGGCACCTTCAACCGTTCTCTCTTCTCTCTTAGACGTGTTCATACAATTCAATCACCAGTCACTAATTACTAATCACCTCACTCACGGCGTCGGACCGCAAACGAGGATGAATCACTTGCGGTTGGTACGTCTTCTTCATCAGCCGATAGACGACGGGCACAAAAAACAGGGTAAAGAATGTCGCGAACAGCAAGCCTCCGATGACCGCCCGACCCAGCGGCGCGTTTTGTTCACCGCCGCTTCCCAGGCCTAACGACATTGGCAGCATCCCAAGAATCATAGCTAACGCGGTCATCATTACCGGGCGAAGCCGGGTAAAGCCGGCAGACAACGCAGCAGCAAAACCGTTCTTTCCAGAGCGAAACTCGTCATTCGCGAAGGTCACCATCAGGATGCTGTTCGACGTCGCCACACCGATACACATGATCGCGCCCATCAACGCCGGCACGCTGATGGTGGTTCGCGTAATAAAGAGTATCCACACGATGCCAGTTAGTGCCCCCGGCAGGGCAGTGATGATAATGAACGGATCCCGCCAGCTCTGGAAATTGACCACCATGAGCGCGTAGACCAGGAGAATTGCGAAAGCGAGGCCGACGCCAAGACCGAAGTACGAACTATACATGCTCTCGACCTGACCCCGGATTACTAAGGTCGTGCCCCGCGGTAGATGTGGCTTTTCATCATTCACGATCTTTTGTACCTGACCGGCCACGGATCCCAGATCCTGATTTTGTACGTTGGCGTATACATCGAATACCGGCTGCACGTTATAATGACTGACGACAATTGGTGCGGAGCCATGTTCGACAGTGGCAAGATTACTCAGCAGTTGCGGCTGCGGAATGTCGGTGCCGGTTAGCCCTTCCGCTGGCATTTGATAGCCGCTGTTCGCCGTTACCGGAGCCAACGATCCATCCGTGGTTAGCGCGATCGGCGTGTGTAAGATGTCCGGAACCGCATTGATCTTATATTGCGGCGTCTGAACGGAGATAAGATAGCTGACTCCGTTCGCAGGGTTCAGCCAGAAATTCGGAGCCGTCTGTCCGCTTCCACTGAGCGAGACCAGAAGATTGTCGGCGATCTGTTTCTCCGTGAGCCCTAACTCTTCGGCTCGGGTTCGATCGATATTGACCAGCAGAGAAGGATAGTCGGTTACCTGATGGACATTGACGTCGACTGCTCCCGGGATTGCGGCCATTTTGCGGCTCAACTCTTCTGCAATTTGATAGTTCTTGGGATCATGCCCGACCACTTGCACGTCAATCGGCGCCGGAAGTCCGGCGTTTAAAGTCTGGCCGACGATATCCGAGGGCTGTACGAAGAAGCGATAATCGGGGAATTTCGCCATCAAGGTTTGGCGGATTTTCTTCACATAGTCCCAGGTCGGTCCGTGATGTTCCTTATTCAACGATACCAAGATCTCGCCGTCCGAGACGCTGATAGTCGCCGTATCACTCAACGCGATATTCAGGTTCATTGGTAAGCCGATGTTATCCAAGACGAGATCGATCTCGTCTTTTGGTATGATGCTTCGGATTACCTCCTCAACCTGGGTGAAAACATGTTGGGTATCTTCGATCCGGGTTCCAACCGGAGCGCTGACGTGAAGCCGAAACTGGCCGGCATCGACTAAAGGAAAGAAGTCTTCGCCTAAAAAGGGAGTAAGAATGAGCAGAGATAGAACCACCAAGGAGAGCGCGATCGTCACCACTAGGCGCGCATGTTCCAGACACCAGGTTAGTCGCGCTACATAGAAACTCCGCAGGTTGTCAAATTGGCGATTGAACGCCTCGTGGATTCGAACGAACCAACCCTGGAGCGGCCTCGCTTGCGAGGCCGACGCTTGCGAGGCCGACGGTTGCGTGTCCGGCGAACCCTGCGCAGCCTGATGGTGCTGGCTTCTTTCCAGAAAGTTGACCATTGTCGGCACTACCGTCCGCGACAATAGGTAGGAGGCCAGCATCGCGAACACCACCGCCATCGCGAGAGGGGAGAACAGAAAATGGGCAGTGCCGCCTAAGAAAAATATCGGGACGAACACAATACAGATACAAAGCGTCGCCACTAAAGCCGGGGTAGCGATTTCTTGGGCGCCATCCAGGATGGCATCGATCATCGATTTTCCCATCCCAAGGTTACGATGAATGTTTTCGACCTCGACCGTGGCGTCGTCCACTAAGATTCCCACCGCCAACGCCAGGCCGCCCAGCGTCATGATGTTGATCGTCTGGCCGAGCACATGCAGCACAATCACCGATGTACAAATCGAAAGCGGAATCGACGTCGCTACTACCAGAGTACTACGCCAAGATCCCAGAAAAAGCAGGATCATCACCGCCGTCAGACCTCCGGCGATTAAGCCCTCGCGTAGAACTTCAAACAACGCGGAGCTAACAAAGATCGATTGATCGAAGAGCGGCTTGATCTGGAGATCTTGAGGCAGGGTCGCCGCGATTCGGGGCAACGATTTCAGGACCCGCGCTACGACCTCCAAGGTGGAAGCGTCTCCATTTTTTAGGACTGGCAGAAGGGCGGCCTTGATCCCGTTCGACACCACCATATTGACTTGGGGTGTGTATCCGTCATGAACCGTGGCGACGTCGCGAATGTAAATGGTCGTGCCATTTATCTGCTTCAGCGGCAGGTTATTAATCGCTTGAATGGTGTCGGTGTTACCATTGAACAAGACATCATATTCACGCTCGCCGATCTTGGCCGTACCGGAGGGGATGATAACACTTTGCTGATTAATAGCGGCACTCACCGCCTCGGGTGCAATCCCATAGGCTTGTAGCTTCCTGGGGTCGAGGTCAACCGATACGGCCCGGGTTTTCCCGCCGTAAGGCAATGGAATCGATGCTCCTTGTACCGTTGCCAACTGGGTCCGGATGAAGTTGGTAGCATAGTCGTAGAGCTGTTGTTCGGAGAATTTCGCTCCTCCTACGCTTAGCTCTAGTACCGGCACATTAGCTGCGTTATAGCTGAGGATGTTCGGCGGTGTGATGCCAGGCGGCAGCGTCTTCAGGATGGTCTGGCACTCCGCGGTTACCTCAGAAATAGCCGCATCGACGCTAGCGCCTTGATGCAGATAAACCTTGATTACGGCAATCCCATTGAACGAGTTCGATTCGATGTGTTCGATGTTGTTGACCGACGTAGTCAAGGCGCGCTCGGACACGGTCGTGATTCGGCGCTCCATTTCTTGAGCGGGGAGCCCGTTGTACATCCAGATTACGCCGACCACCGGGATATTAATCGCTGGAAAGATGTCCTTCGCCATCTGCATCCCGCTGAGGATGCCTCCGATTAAGAGTAACAGGCCGACCACCGTAAACGTGTACGGCGCGCGTAGTGCAATCTTGACGATCCACATCATAAGCCTACCCCGCTTGAGTCTGTTCCTCCGACTTCCCGGCGAATGGGCGCCACCCGGATGCGCGCCTACTCAGGACATTACCGTTGCTCTGCTGAGCTGCAAAGTGATTCGCCAAAAGGCCACAGACGAACAATTGAAAAGGATGATAGAACATGATTGGTAAGAGAATCAGTCCAAGGTTCGCGTGCGTGCCAAAGATCAGCTGGGCTAAAGGCACGCCCATGGCTAAGGTCTTTTTTACCGAACAGAATAGTGCTGCGATAAAGTCGCCTCGCGCGAGCTGTACGCTTTTCGACACGACCACAACTAAAAGAAAGATGACCGTGAAGAGGGCAGCGACGGCCGCTAGTACTTGGAGAGTTAAACCGATTCCATACTGTTCCCAGACCCGGCCTTCCACCGAATCACAGAACGCCGTGTAAACGATGAAAAGAATCACTCCGTTACTGAGAAGGTTGAGCAATCGGCGATTCGCGTCGGCCCATTGGCGAAGGAACCGGCGGCAGCTCATGCCCACCATGAATGGCACCAGGGTCAGTAAAGTTATCTTCAACAGAAGCGGTCCAAAAGCACCGATCTGGTCGCTGGCCTGCATCAGCAATCGGACCAGCAGAGGAGTGAACATCACGCCCAGAATGTTGGAAACGCCCGCGTTAAAAATGGCGCCGGGCGTATTCCCCCTAGCGACGGTGGTTAAAACTACCGACGTAGAGACGGTCGAAGGCAGTACACAGAGGTAGAGGAATCCATCGCGCAGCGCTTGCGGTTCCGCCGGCCAGATCATCCGGGTCAACTCGTAAAATAGCCAGCCAACCACGGGAAAGACCAAAAAAGTAAAGCCCTGCACAATGAGGTGGAGTCTCCAATTACCAGCTCCCGCCTTCATTCGCTCGAGCGCCATTGCCAACCCTTGAACGAAGAGGATAAGTGCGACCCCGGCGTTGTTGATAAGATCCGGGTGCAACCATCCTCCCTTGGCTCCCGGTGACGGAAAAAGGAATGCCAGCCCTACGGCACACAAAAGCCCGACAATAAATCCGTTTCGCTTGATAGTCGCCCAAACCCAACCTCCGCTGGTTTGGCCGACTCTACTTCCGGCCGAGCTTCTCTGTTCCAGTGTTTGTAGTTTCATGTTGGTATCGGTAGGGATGAGCTCCCGCTCATCCGTGCTCGTCCATACGCTTGCTACCACCGAGACTCTCCCTTCCGCGACGCGATGTAGCGACTGCAAAGCGTTTCACTTTTTGCCAAATCCTTGGCACTTTCTCTGATCTCACTGGAGCTACTGCTCTTTCGAGTAGCGAAAAACCATTCTCCCTAGCCATAGAAAGCCGGCTGAGAACATCAGAACTTGAGAGATTACTCAGCAGCGTGCTGGGGAAATCATTTATGAAAGAAAGTCTCTTATCGCGTCGTCACCTATTGATCTCTGGTCTGGCGGGGTGCTCCGCAATGATCACTGGTATAGCGTTACCCTCTCCCCAGGAAGCACCGCCGGGCTACATCCGGCCTGGGCCAATCAGCGCTCGAGGAATGGCTCCGGGTTTGAAAAGTAAGCTACTTTTCGGCACAGGTACGCGTAGCTATGCTCTCATATTCGGAAAGAAAGATGAGCTGATGGCCGGGTTAACGGAGTTTGCCGAAAGCAACCATCTTGCGGCCAGCCATTTCACCGCCATAGGCGCTTTCCAACATGCAGTGCTTGGATGGTTCGATCGCGAGAAACTGGCATTTAGGGAGATCCCGATCACCCAACAAGTTGAGGTCGCCTCCTTGACTGGCGACATCGGTTTGATCAACGGCAAGCCCGCCGTACATGCCCACGCGGTAGTCGCTTTGCCGGATGGAACTACGCGAGGTGGCCACATTATTAACGCCACGATTTGGCCAACCCTGGAGCTCTTTCTCACGGACGAACCGGCTGCCCTGGTCAAAGAAGAAGATCCTGAAACCGACCTCTACCTGTTCAATCCCAAGGCGTAAGGATGCAAAGACAGATCTTTTGAAGAGAAGTTAGCAAAGTAAGCAAAGGTAGGCGGTGCTACAAATTGAGTAATGCAGCTGAAATCGCCGCCAAAACCGGAATTGATCCCTGTCTCCGAAACCCTATCCGGGATCTGTAAATTTTGCTACCTTTGCTAACTTCTAATCAAAAAGTCTGTCTTTGTGAACTTTGTGATCTTGCTGTGCAATGATCCATTTGGGCAACAGCCCCTAAATGCATGACCCTCTGTGTGGGCCGTCGAGTCAAAAATGGCCGGGATCTCCGCTCGGAGAACGCCAGGTCCCAGTTGACCATGGGCGTTTGCGGTGTTTCAAGTCTTGTGCCTTTCACCTGATCCTTGTCGCTGTCCAGCACCTTCCGGTCTGCATCCATAAAATCTACCTTGCAGTCGCGGCTGGTAAACTCGTTCCCTGACTCGGACAAGATCAAGGTGCTTTGGACTTGCATGTATCCATTCACTTCGCCGTCCTTCAATAGCACTGCGTAAAACGTCAGTTTGAACTCTTTGTCGCCTGTTTGGGCCCAGCGGCCGTATCCGGGACCGCGCCCATCCGAACCAAGGCCTTGCGGAAACTTGGTGTTACCGCTCGTACTAAAGCTGCCGTCCCCGCCAAAGCTCGCAATGCTCAGTAGAGGCTGTGATGGCCCGCCCCCCGCGGATATCTTCACTTCCCACACCCCCACCAACGCCTTTTTCTCAGCCGGCTGTGCGACCAGCATAATCGGAATAGTCACACACAAGAAAGCCAGCCCGATTAATCCATTTTTCCTGTTCATATTCACATGCTGCCAAGGTGTCCCATTCAGGACCACTGTTGTTCGGTTTTCAACTTGCTCTTTGATCCTCCGCCAGCTTAAACGCTAGCTCTGTTTCCCATTTCGCTGGATCCGGCTCCTTTGTTGGGTCGGTGCGGTAGTTCTCGACACGTGCCCGCCAAACCTCGCCGTTGGGACTTGCAGGCCGCTTGTCCCAGACAATGCCTTTCTTCTCTGCCCAAGCCAACAGATCGCCGGTCGCCTGCATGAGACCCTCGTAAGGTCCGGTGTAGATGAGAGTGGCATAGCGTCCTGCCGGCAGTATGTCTGCAATGATGCGGTTATCGCCTATCACAGCCCCCGCAACCGGAACGGCTACGTCAATCTCCAACTTCGCCGCCATATCAATGACGCGATAGCGCCACAAAGGCGCGCCGGTGGGCTTTAAGCCTTTGCTCGCCAACCAGCCATACACTTCACCCCAGAGTGGCGGCAGCACTTCTCCCAATTCTTGCATTGTAACCTGCGCTCGGATCCCCATGTAGGGCTGCTCATTTCGATGTTCGATCTTTGGTTCGGTCATCATCTGTGTGCGTTCTCCTGTGATAAGTTTTTCTGTAGGCTGAATCAGGCGTTCCTCTCTAGTTCTCAAGTGGCATCCAGACTTCAATCGGTCCAGTGCCGGTCATTGGATCGAATTGCTTACCATACCGTTCGAAGTTCGGCTCGTCCGCGATTAGCTTACCTGAATCCGGCAACCACTTGTTCCAAATCGTGTAGTGGGTGCGACGGAGCATCGAGACGTGTTGGCCATGTTGAAAAACGGCGTATCGCTGGCGCCTGATACGAACGGTCGCAAATCCATCGGGCAGAGCGGCGAAGTGAGATACCTTCACGCCGGCGATATATTCGAAGCCCGAACCGTCAAAATTGTGAGAAACCCCGTAGGTTTCGGGACCGATCTGCCCGGCTAGGTTGCCGATGTATGGTTCGAACCGCTGCCATTGGCGCGGAATTCCTTCGCTGGTTTCAAAAGTATACCGGGAGCTGAGGCCGGCGATAAGTAGGCGATCATTCTCCTCGAATCGTGGTGGGTCGAGTTGGATCAACATTGATCTATCCATGCGAATCGGTTCCACAAACTGGATATGGCTAAGATTGCCTGCGGAACGAAAGTCTTCAGGTGTGGCCTGGAATTGTTCTCGAAACGCTCGCGTAAACGCCTCATGTGAGCCATAGCCAGCTTCGAGGGCAACCGTAAGAATGTCAGGCGCGCCAGCGGCCAGGGATCGGGCTGCTTCCGTGAGGCGGCGGCCACGAACATATCGCATGAGGGATTGTCCTGTCGCTGCGCCGAAGGCTCGCGCTAGGTGGTGGTCGGTTACGTCAACCGATTTGGCGATTGATTCGAGCGAAATATCTCCTCCTAGACGGTTCTCGATAAACCAGAGAGCCCTTTCAACCGGGCTAGATGCTCCTTCACTTTTCACGCGTCGAGACTAACAGGAAGCGTATTAGTCCGCTTGATCAGGATTGATTAATCGACAAAAAACAGCCAAAAATAATTTCGAAAGGGCCCGGCGACAGAAGAGGCTACTTAGCCATAGGAGGACAGATTTTATGGATATATCGCGCGGCGGAGAAAGTGAGACCCGCATGGGGAAAGCCTTGCGCGACGGTTACCGGGATAAGGTCTTCCTAATGACAAAAATCGACGGTCGTACGAAAGAGGCGGCTAGCCGGCAGATCGAAGATTCATTGGCGAGGTTGCAAACCGATCATATTGACCTTCTCCAGCACCATGAAGTGATCCGGTTGGATGACCCGGATCGAATCTTTGCCAAAGGAGGTTCTCAGGAAGCGGTTCTCGAAGCGCAAAAAGCCGGAAAAATCCGGTACATTGGCTTCACTGGGCACAAGGACCCGATGGTTCACCTTCGAATGTTGCAGATCGCTTCAGGACATGGTTTTCACTTCGATGCTGTTCAGATGCCGCTTAATGTTATGGATGCGCATTTTCGTAGCTTTCAGAATCAGGTGTTGCCGATCTTGGTGAAAGAGCGGGCGGGAATCCTCGGAATGAAAACGTTCGGCGACCACTTCATTCTAAATAGCGATACAGTTAGTCCGGTTGAGGCGCTGCATTACTCAATGAGTTTGCCGACCTCCGTGGTCATCACCGGGATCGACCAGCCGGAAATCTTAGAACAAGCACTGCAGGCGGTCCGAACCTACCGAAAATTAGATGGACCCCAGATCGAGGCCCTCCTGGCACGCACGCGAACCGCCGCCGCCAGCGGGCATTTCGAATTGTATAAAACCAGCACGCACTTTGACGGTACGATTCACAACCCCGGTTGGTTGGGTTAGGTCACAGAGAATTTGACGAAGGACGAGGACGAATTGAGTTGCTTTGGCGCGCTGTAAACTAGTCTTAGCTTGGCGTCTTTGCGACTTTGCGTGAGATTTTGTTCTTATCTCAGCCCCGCATCCTCGGACGCCGCCAAGGCAATCGCAGACCAATCAAGATCGCCACGCCCTTTCGCAATTGCCGATAGCATCCGGTCACGCAAAACTGAGCCAACTGGCATAGGAATGGCATTCTCGCGGGCCGTTTCTAATAGCAACCGGATATCCTTCCAACCAAGTCTCAGGCGAAAGCCGGCCGGCTCATACTTATGATGAGCCAAATCCTGACCGTAGCTCTTATAGACGATCCCTCCGAACAAGGTCTCGGAGAGGAGTTCAGCCATCCGTTCTCGCGAAATACCATTTTTTTCGGCGAACACGAACGATTCAGCCATGGTTTCCACGGACGCCATAATATTAAAGTTGAGTACCAATTTCGCGACATTCCCTTTCCAAGGGTCTTCCCCGAAATCGAAAACCTTTTCGCTGATACTTTCGAGTAAGGGTAGGACGCGTTCCTTTGCGGGTTGGCTTCCTGCTAATAGAATAAACAGCTTGCGCGCGGCGGCTCGCTCCGGCCGTCCTGAGACCGGTGAACCAAGGTACGATACGCCTTGCTTTGAATGTTCTTCGGCCAGGTCACGGGCAGTTTCCGGTGAGATCGTACTCATCGAGACATGAATGCCTCCAGGACCTAGTCGCTTAAGGAATTCCGGGTTTCTGACGGTAACGGCTCGCACGGCCTCATCGTCGGCCAGGATGCTGAACACGATGCCACCGTTGTCGATAACATCGTTCTGATTGTCGACTACGGTCGCGCCGAGCTCAGCCAGTGGCAGTGCTTTTTCTTTCGTCCGGTTAAAAACGCGGACCGGGTAGCCGGAGGTTAGTAGATTCCGGGCAATCGGAAACCCCATATTCCCTAGACCGATAAATCCGATGGTCCGCTCTTTGGACCTAGACTCGTTTATAGTATTCATCGCGCAAAAACTTTCACCGCAGAGACACTGACGAGGACGATTTGGTTGCGGCTATGCCGCCTTCGTGTCTCTGTGGTGAGTTCGTTTTAGTCTCCCGACTAGAGTTTAGTTTGGTTTACTACCTTCCGAATGATCCGAATCTCTTCCTCACTGAGCTGGACTTCCCCGGCTTTGGCATTGGCGATCGCTTGATCGGGCGTTCGGGCGCCGACTAGGGCATGCGTACATCCCGGCTGCGCCAACGTCCAAGCAATGACGGTTTGCGCGATCGTGATGCCTTTACCTTCAGCGATTGAACGAATGACGCCCAAGAGCGCGTCCACCTTCGGGCGATTCTCTGGTTGGTACCACGGATTGCCCCGACGAACATCTCCTTCGCCGAACACCTGGTCTGGACCGATCTTCCCGCTAAGAATCCCTAGCGCCATCGGCGAGTAAGCCAGAAAGGCCACTTGGTGATCTCGACAGAAAAGGAGATTGTCCGATTCATGTTGGCGCTGCAGCATCGAATATTGTTCCTGATCAGTATCGAGTTGACCGACAGACTGATAACGCTTCATCTGGTCGATGGTGGCGTTGGAACAACCGATTGCTCGGATCTTTCCTTCCTTTTTCAACAGCAGCAGTTCCGCCATCACGTCTTCGGTTCTGGTGGTCGAATCCTGCCAATGCGTTTGATAGAGATCGATCCGATCGGTCTTTAACCGGCGAAGACTTTCTTCGATTTCATACCGGATCATTGCCGGCCGCAGGTTGATATACACCTCGTACTTTTTATCGGCTTCGCCCTCGGCTTCACCGGTCTCGCTCGCATCGAAGAACTTGTCTCCTTCTTTTTTGTACCAGACCATGCCGCATTTAGTTGCTAACACGACCTTATCGCGAATGCCTTTCAGAGCCTCGCCAACCAGTTCTTCCGAATGGCCGTACCCGTACATGGGAGCGGTATCGACCAGATTAATCCCATGATCGATGGCGGCGCGGATAGCTCCTGCCGGATCGTTCTTCTTCGTGCCACCCCACATCCATCCCCCGATGGCCCAGGCGCCAAAGCCAACCACTGATGCCTCAATTCCGGATTTACCTAACGGTCTATATTTCATGTTTTCTTGTGTGTTTTATTTTAAATTTCTAAAGCTGCGCATGATGCGCGTAATACTAACTTCATACTCACGTCTCCAGCGCGTGGAGCGCACAACCTCTCGAGCGATGGCGCTGAGCATTGCCGAACACCAGATGATGGCTAGCGGCGGGCCGGCCTGAGGTATCAGGAGTAGCAACAATGCTACAAATACCAGCAACGCGTATGCAAAACCGCCTTCTCCCAGCACCAGTTTTGGCTTTCGATACCACATCCATTCGGCCCGCAGTAATTCACCGCGATCGACTCGCGTCCAAAGCCCATCGAAGGACTTCTGTAATTGAACCGGAGGTAACTCAGGAAACCTCCAATCTTCCTTGGAATTAAAATCTTTCCAGAAACCCCTCCATCGATTGAGCAATTGACGCACTGTGTAGCCTCCTGATTTATCTATACTCAGGCTAACATCCTGGGTTGGGATCGCTATGCTCGCAACGAGCACTTATTTCCTACCCGAAAGGAGGAGAAAGAGGTGAGAAGTGATTGGTGATTGGTTCTAGCGTGTGAGCGAAAACCCATCAGGTAGGGCGAAAAACTCGGCGCGCCCATGGGTCTGATTGTTATGTGACACCTTCGCGCCGGTTTTGAGCCGTCGTGATCAGGGCGTTTCCACTGGGGTTGACCCTCGATGGGCCGCCGCGATTGGCTAGTCGTGGATTCGAACGATGCGAGGGAACTCCGCACCACGCTGGGAGTGGCTCAAAACCGGCGCGAGGATGCGATATAAAAAGCCGACCCATGGGCGCGCCGAGTTTTTCGCCCTACCTGATGGGTTTTGGCCCGGCGCTGGTCCCAATCACCAATCACTAATCACCTCTACTACTCTGGCATCGAAATTAACCCGCGTTTATTGGCGATGGCGATCGCTTCGGTACGTCCCATGGCATCTAGCTTCGCCAGGATCGACTTGACGTGAGCTTTAACCGTATTCTCGCTGATATAGAGAACCTGCCCGATTTCTTTATTACTCCGGCCGTTAGCCATGTATTTAAGCACCTGGAGCTCGCGTTCAGAAAGCTCCGGATGCGCCATCGACTCAGCCAGCTTCGAAGCAATCGAGGGAGGTAACAACGATTCTCCCTGCGCCACCCTGCGAACTGCATCTCGGATCTGCTGAGGAGCTATTCCTTTGGCTAAATACCCTTTAGCTCCTGCTTTTAAGGTACGCCGGATATCTTCCTCGCTCTCATATGTCGTCATCACAATGATCCGAGGCTTGGGCCCGTGTCGGCCAGCTAGTTCAGTAATAACTTGGAGCCCGTCTTTTTTTGGCATTCGCAGATCGAGCAATAAAACGTCCGGAAGCAGCTGGTCGCATAGCTCACAGGCTTCTTCACCGTCAGCAGCCTCTCCGACGACTCTGATATCCTTTTGCGATTTGAAAATAGCGGCTAAGCCCTCGCGAACCACCGGATGATCATCCGCAATCATCACAGTAATGACGTCGTCGGAAGGGCTCGGAGATGGTTTCACGGCGATTGGCGATTCGGTTCTAGCGTGAGTCATAGCCTAAATCCGATGAAGCCAATGAGAAACCATTTTTCGCAACCTTCGGCATTTTGTCAGCCATGAGTTGTCGGGAGCTCAGATACCCCAGTCACTGACTTGGTGCACTAGTCCCAGGCAAGTTCCCGCGACGATTCGTCTCTTTTAAAGCGCCTGAGCTTCCCGAAAAGCATAAATACCGTCGGAACGAAGAACAAAGTCGCCGCCGTTGCGAATATTAAACCTCCGATCATGGCGCGGCCCAGCGGAGCGTTTTGCTCGCCTCCATCTCCCAGGCCTAATGCCATCGGCACCATGCCGATGATCATGGCGAGCGCTGTCATGAGCACCGGCCGGATCCGCACATACCCAGCCTCAAGGGCGGCTCGGTAGGGATCTTGATATTGATCGAGCAACTCATTCGCAAAGGTGACTACCAAAACGCTGTTTGCGGTAGCCACGCCCATACACATTATCGCCCCCATTAGCGCCGGTACACTCAGAGTCGTGCCGGTCGCAAACAGCATCCAGATGATTCCAGTCAGTGCGAAAGGCAACGCCGTGATGATGATAAACGGCTGCGTCCAAGACTGGAAATTGACCACCATCAGCAGATACACAAGGATCATCGAAAACGCTAAGCCGACGTACAACCCAGTATAAGAAGCTTGCATGGTCGTAACTTGGCCGCGTACCGCGATGAAACTCCCTCTCGGCAGATCTTTCCGGGCGGCATCGATGAGCTTTTGTATGTGATTGGTTACGTAGCCCAAATCCTTACCGTCGGCTGCGCCGTAGATGTTGATTACCGGAAGGATATTGTAATGATCCTCGACCGGAGTGGTGGTACTCCGCGAGATTGAAGCAACATTAGCTAGAATCTGGCCTTGTCCCTGACCTCCCAAAATCGGTAGGTTTCGCAGATCGTCGAGAGAATTCATATCGTATTGCGGGACTTGAGCATTGAACTGGTAACTAACTCGATTCCCTGGATCCACCCAAAAGTTAGGAGCAGTTTGTTCCGATCCAGATAAGGCGCCTAGCACGCTCTGGGTTACGCCTTGAGCGGTTGTACCGAGGACCGATGCCATATTACGGTCTATATCGATATTCAATTGAGGTACATCATTCGGCTCTTGAATGCGGAAATCCACAGCCCCGGGAATATGCCGGACCTTTTGCATTAACGTGCTCGCGAAATTGAAATTCTCGGTCAGGTTCGCCCCAATTACCTGAATGTCGATCGGAGCCGACAAGCCAAAATTAAGGGTTTGGGAGACGATGTCAGCCGGCGGAAACCAAACCGTGACATCGGGAAAATCATGCGGCATACGAGCTCGGATTGCCTGTACGAACTGATCTGTCGGACCATGATTTTCGTTCAGCGAGACCAAGATATCGCCATCGGCTGCGCTCACTGTCCCTGTATTATTGTACGAGGTATTAATGCCGCTGTATGGGATACCCATATTATCAACGATCATCTTTACTTCGTTCGCCGGAATGATCTGCCGAATCATCTGTTCGATCTGATCCACCGTTTTAGCGGTTTCTTCGATGCGAGTACCGGCTCTCGTACGGACATGCATATCAAATTGCCCGGTATCGACGGACGGAAAGAAATTCTGGCCGAGGAATGGAAACAGGAAGGTTGAAGCGACCGCAAATCCAAGCACTAAAGTGACCAGCTTACCCGGATTTCGCAGACCAAGACTCAGGAGATCACGATAACCCTCTCTGAATTTTTCGAATCGCCGATTAAACCATCGGTGGAATCGGGAGAACCAGCCGAACCAGGCGAACCGCTTCCTGACCGGATGCGATGCTACGCCATGCTCCTTCATCCAATACATCGCTAAGGTCGGGACCAGCGTGCGCGAAAGAATATAAGAAGCGATCATCGCAAAAATGACGGCCTCAGCTAAGGGTGCGAAGAGATATTTGGCCACTCCCGAAAGAAAGAAAATTGGAACGAAAACGATGCAGATACACATGGTCGAGACGAGAGCCGGGACCGCAATTTGACCGGCCCCATCCCGGATGGCCTGCAATGCTGGCTTACCTTCCGCCAAGTGCCGATCAATGTTTTCGATTGTCACGGTGGCATCATCCACCAGGATACCGACGGCCAGCGCGAGACCGCCTAAGGTCATAATGTTGATCGTTTCTCCCAGCGCCGTCATAACCGCAATCGAAGAAAGAATGGCCAGAGGAATCGAGATCGCGATGATCAACGTGCTTTTCCAGTCGCCCAGAAAGATTAGAATCATGATGGCGGTAAGACATGCGGCGATCACCGTTTCCCGTACGACGCCTTCGATCGCGTCCGTCACGAAAATCGATTGATCAAAAAGCATCGAAATCTTTAGTGCCGGCGGTGTTATCTGTTTGAGAAATGGGACCTTGTCTTTGACTCCTTGCACGATATCCAGCGTCGACGCGTCACCGGTCTTCTGAATAGTGAGGAGCGTGGCTCGCTTGCCGTTAAAACGAACAACGTTGGTTTGAGGTATGCTCCCGCTAAATATGTGGGCGACATCGCGAACATAAATCGTCGTCCCGTTTGCCAGTGTCTTGATTGGAATCGAATTCAATTTCTCCAAGCTGGGAGGACTAGCATTGACACCGACCTGATATTCGAAGCGGCCTATCTTTTGGGTGCCGGAAGGTAAGATCAGACTTTGCGCGTTGATCGAGCTTACCACGTCATTGGGCGTCAGTCCGTACCCTTGTAACGCCTTATAGTCGAGATCGATCTGGATGGTTTTCAGCTTCCCGCCGTAGGGGTAGGGGATACCAACGCCGGGTACCGTAATGAGCTGGGGCCGCACGAAATTCAATCCGAAGTCGTTGAGGTCTTGTTCAGGCAGGCCGCTCAAACCTACCATCAGTACCGGAACGTTACTCGCACTGTAACTGATTACCAGCGGCGGTGTCACCGCCGTCGGCAGTTGTTTAAGGACCGCTTGCGAAACTGAAGTTACCTGCGCAATTCCCCTGGGGACGCTGGCGTTTGGCTGAAGAAAAATCTTTACCACGGCTATTCCGTTTAATGATTCCGATTCGATATGTTCGATGTTGTCGACCGTTGTCGTCAGAACCCGTTCGTAAGGCGTGGTCAGATGGTCAGCAATATCCCGGGGCCCCATGCCCGTATAGTTCCAGATCACTGAAATCACCGGAATGTTAATCGGTGGGAAAATGTCCTTTGGGGCGGTCAAGACAGAGAGCACGCCCGCGATTAAAATGAAAATGGCCAGAACGATAAACGTGTAAGGCCGCCTTAGTGCTAAGTTAACGATCCACATGGCTAAAGAAGGGATTATCTAGTGTTAGAATACTGGAGTTATGAAGATGTTGTTGTGTCCGAAGACGAGGTCTGCTTCTTAGCTCGCCATTCTTAAACTCCTTGAACTCCTTGAACTCCTGCAACTCCTTGAACTCCTGCAACTCCTGCAACTCCTCGAACTCCTTGTTTCTCATTTGTCATTCCGTCGGGGTTAGTTCGGTCGATCTCACAACCACGACCTGAGTTCCGGCAGCCAAACCAGGCGGAGGATTAATAACAAGCTGATCCGACTCGGATAGGCCACTAGCGATCTGCAGCCGGGTGCCGAAGTCATGAGTAATTACAACCTTGCGAAGCTTGATCCTACCATCTTGACCGACTATCGCGACCGCCGTCTGTCCGCCTTGTGAAAGCAAAGTGGTGGGCGGAATCATTACCCCGGTGCCGTCCATGGGGATATCAAGGTTCGTCTGAACGTAAGCACCCGCTAAAGGCGCGCCGGTAGGATTGGGAGCTGCGAGTTCGGTTAATAACCTTTTGGAGGTCGGATTGATGGCTCCGGCCGTGCTGACTATGTGTGCGGAAAACGTCTGGCCTGGGAACTCGTCTACCGTAAGCTTGGCTTGCTCACCAGCTTTCACCAGTGAAGAAAAGGCTTGTGGAACCGTGACGTACACCCGAAGAACCGAAGTCTCGGCCATTCGGAAAAGGGCGGTTTGTGAGCCGGCGGCGACGTAATCTCCGATATCGGTGTTGCGGGTCGTGACAATTCCGTCGAATGGAGCCCGTACCATTTTGAATGCTTCCAGCGCTTCTAACCTGGCGACTATGGCTTGATCCGCGATGACCGTAGAGCGAGCACCGGCGTAGTTGTCAGCGGCGGTATCGAAATCCTGGGCCGCGATAACTTTGTTGTTATAAAGGTCCTGGTCGCGCTGATACGTGACCGCAGCTAAATCACTTGCGGCCTGCGCCACCTTAAGTTGTGCTTGGGCCTGCGCCAGTTGCTGGTCAACCTCGGGAGTATCAATCTCGGCCAGCAGATCGCCCTTCTTTACCCGCGCCCCAATATCAAAATACCATTTCTTCAGATAGCCGCTGGTCTGGGCAACGATAGGCGAATCGGTAAATGGCATCGCTTGACCTGGTAACTGCAGGTGTATGAGTCCGGTGGATTTTTCCGGATGCACAACTTCGACCTGGACCCGAGTGGCCTGATTGGTCCGTAATCGAACCTCGGCCGTCCATTGGTCGCGCGTGTAAATGCCGAATATGGTGACGCTGATAAAGACTGCTCCTGCTATGATTAACCCGAGAAAGATCGGTTTCGCGCCTTTCTGCTTCGGTATGGGAGTAGAGCTCGGAGCTACCGTCGGGGTCATTGTCTCACTCATCGTTCCCTCCCTCATCCAAGCCTGCTCGACGGGCGAGAATAAAACTAATCGAGTACTCGAGCGTCAATATGTATGCGTCAGACATGCGGAAATCGTCCTACCTTCCTAATGCAGCGGAGAACTAGACGGCTCAATACTGGCGGTCATGCCGTTCGCTAAACTGTCAGAGGGATTGAGGATAACTTGGTCCGCCGGGGATAATCCGCGGGAAATTTCCAGCCGATTACCCAAATCCTCATCGATGGTAATCTTCCGAATCTCTACCTTTCCACGCGGATCGAGTACGCCGACGGCCGCACCTTCGCGGCGGAAAATCAGCGCGTTCTCCGGTATCGTCAGGTAAGCGGAGTCCGCCGCGAACTTGAACGTTACTTGGACGTAGGCCCCTGGTAGCAATTCCCCCGATTCATTTGGGACTTTGAGTTCCGTCAGGATTGAGCGGGACACCGGATCAACCACCTCTGCAGTATTGGCAACGTGCGCTGGAAATGTTCGACCGGGGAACTCAGGCAGGGTTAGGTCACCCTCCATCCCTATTTTTAGAAGTCGCGCGTAGGCTTGAGGCACCTGTACGTAAGTGCGTAACGGCGACGTTTGAGCGACCACGAAGAGCTGATTGCCGGAGCCGTTTGCAACATACGTTCCGACATCGACGTTTCTCGCGGTAACGATACCGTCGAATGGCGCCCGTAGAATCTTAAACGCCTCGAGAGCGTTTAGCCGATCAATGTTAGCCTTGTCCGCGATGACCGTAGCTTGGTCTTCGGCATAAGTATCAGCTGCGGTATCGCGCGTTTCGCCATCAAGAACCTTCTGATCAAAAAGCGTCTGATCACGTTGGTAAGTCACCTCGGCGAGATGAGCACTAGCTTGTGCAACCTGGAGTTGCGCTTTCGCTTGAGCTAACTCTTGGTCGACCTCCGGCGTATCGATCTCACCGAGAATATCGTTCGCGTGCACTTTGCCACCGATATCGAAGTACCATTTTTTCAGGTAACCACTGGTTTGAGCGTAGATCGGCGCCTCGGTGTACGCTTGCGTGTAACCGGAGAGCTGCAGAATACCCCCTCCGGGTTTCTCCGGATGCACGACATTCACTATCATCGCCGGGGCGCTGGGAGACATGGATGTTATCGGTGCTACCGTTCGAGTACCAGTTAGTTGGTGGTAAACAAATACGGCCATGACTCCGAGCGTCGCTCCGCCTCCCAAGAACAATTTGCGAGACCTTTTCGTTTTTTGCCGCGCAGTCTCGTCTCTCGGCGCTGTCACGTTTGAGCTTTCTGGAGTCATACTGTTATGCAATTTTAGCGATCATTGCTAGGGATCGCTATTGGCAGAAGGGGTTCTTTCTAGCTACCCGAACGGGTAGTCCCAGCGAGAACAGGAGTTGCAGGAGTTGCAGGAGTTCAGAAGTGCAGGAGGTCGTAATGCCGCGCGCTGGGCCAAGGTCCACATTCTGGATTTCCCGGTAAGAATAAATCCCCTTTTTTGCTTGAAACTTAGCCGGATGCCTTACGCTAACTCCTGAACTCCTGAACTCCTGATTACTTTCGGTCCACTCCACCAATCATCCTAGAATCGGCAACTGAACCACCACACTAGTTCCACGCCCGACGGAGGTCCGAATATCGAGCTGAGCATCGAGTTGTTTAGCGCGTTCCCGCATACTAGCGATGCCTAATCCTTCTCCAGCGTCTAGACGCGCGCTATCGATACCCGAGCCGTTGTCCTTTATCTCCAGGGTTACCAAAGCAGGATCGCCCTTGAGCAAAACACTGACGATGGTCGGTCTGGCATGACGAAGGGCATTACCGATCGCTTCTTGCGCGATGCGGAGGAGACCTTGCTGAGCGGGCAGTGGCAAGCTCCCCTCCCGGAATCCTTTCGAGGTAAAATTGCAGCGCAAACGGCCTGGAATATTAGAACGTTCAACCAACATCCGCAGGGCCTGGACCAGGCCGGAGTCTTCGATGATGTCTGAGCGCAGGCTCAGAGCGGAACGGCGTGCCTCTGCTAAACCAAAGTGGGCCAAATCGTTGGCCCGGTCGATATAGCCACGGCTTTCATCAGCCTCTGTCCCAAGCGCTTCCATGGAGGCGAAAAGCTGCATGGAGATGCCGGCAAAAATTTGAGCCAACGAATCGTGAATTTCACCGGCCAAACGATTTCGTTCCTCCAAGACCCCAGACTGTTTGGCCGTTCTTGCTAACCGTGTAAGATGGATAGCCAACCCAGCTTGGGTAGCCAAGGCGCGAGCGATTCCCAGTGCTTCCGGATCGAAATCGCGCTCGTCCTTGAAATAGAAGGCCAGCAGACCCTGCATCTGGCCGCCAGAAGTAAGAGGCATAATCAGTCCGGTCCGCACGCCGAGTTCAATCAGATATTCTTTTAGTCCCGGTGGTGTCGATGAATTCGGATCAAGCAGGCGGGTGACAGTGGTTGGTCGGTCCCGATACACGGCCAGATGTTGTTCCTCAGGGGATACCGATCGCCAGGCCGCGGGAAAACCCGCTTCAACCGGGGACAACACCTTGCCTTCCTTAAGAACCAATTCGACCGTTAGGCGGTTCTGCTCACTATTCAGTAACCGCAGGGTAGATAAATCAGCACCCAAAGACCGGCTGATCGAGGCCATCACTTGCCCGAGGAAGTCGTCCAACTCTGGTACCTCGGCCAAGGTATCAAGGCATCGCCGGAGCACTTCGTTGGCTTTAGCTAGCTGGGCGGTCCGCTGCTGCTCGCTGATACGCAATGCCTCCTCCGCTCCCTTTCGCTCGCTGATCTCACTTAGTAGCTTTTCATTCGTTCTGGTGAGTTCGGCGTTCAGATTCGTTACATCAGCAAAAGCGTTTGCCAGGGCAGCCGTCGATTCATGTTGTGCCGTCACATCCAATATCGTGCCCACATACTCTATGAGATTGCCCGACTCGTCCAAAACGGGGCGACCGATGGTGCGAACGTATTTTGTCGTGGCGTCGGGTAGAACTACCCTGAACTCATAGTCCCAGATCTTCTTTTCGCGCACTACCTGGCTAAGGCGCTCTTGAAACGAGCTTAGGTCGCCTGGGTGGATACGTTCCAGTGCCTTTTGGTAAGGCACTGGTTTTTGCTCAGGATCAAATCCGAAGATGCGAAAATGTTCGGCCGACCAATAGACGTTGTCCTGATTGGAAACGTTCCAAGTCCAGCTGCCCGTAAGGCTGAGGCGTTCGCCTTCCGCCAATCGAGCTTCACTAAGGCGCAGCTCCTGAAAGGATTTGCGGACCTTCGATAACAGGCCGGTGATGACGACCGCTGTGGTCAGATAAGCGACAAATGCCGCCAAATCGAGCGGAGCCGCGAGCATGAGACGAAAGACCGGTGCAACAAAAAAATAGTCCAGGCACGCAATCGCGGCTAACGAGACAAAGATCGCCGGAAAGAAACGGCCTTGGAGCGAGACCAGAACGATGATGACCATGTACAGAAGGGCGGCTGCGGAAGGGAGAGAGTGCAACTGGAAGCAAATAATGGTTAGAAGAGCCAGACCCGCCACCCCAATCAAACAGAGCATCCACGATCTCCGGAACGCCTGGGCCGATTTCAACGTCATGCGCAAATTTTGAGGCCCTTTCACCTTTTGTCCACTTGCAGTAGGAATTCGGGCGGTAAGACTCATTGGTGCGCCTGACCCATATCGGAGGGGCGTTGCATTCCGCGATCTTAGCTCGCGCGTATCTCGACGCCGAGAATCGTATCTCGAAGCGCTGCATCCGGATAGACGCGACGCCCATGCGTGGAAACCATTCCCGGCGCCATCCTGACTCCTGCAACTCCTGAACTCCTTTCCCTAACTCTTTCGGGTTAAATAGAACGATCCGTTTTAAGCGTAGGCGTGGCCGGCGCCGGCCATTACAATCCTGTGAGATTCATCTCAGTCGGCTGTGACCCCGGCTGTCGTCTCTATGGATAAGACTGTGAAACTAGTGCGCTTTTATCAGACCGGTGGACCGGATGTACTAACCGTCGAAGAAGTGGTTCAGCAGCGGCCGCAGCGCAATGAGGTTTTGATCAGGGCGCAAGCCATGGGTTTGAGCCGGATCGATCTCCTTTGGCGGGAAGATTCGTATTTTGAGCAACCGGTCTTCCCCGCCGGGATCGGTTACGATGCCGCCGGCGTGATTGAGTCAGTCGGGCCCGAAGTTAAAACGTTAAAGGTGGGCGACCGCGTTTCTACCTTTCCGGCCGCTTCTCTGTTAGACTACCCGGCTCATGGCGAGGCGGTCATCTACCCCGAACCCGCTTTGTATATTTACCCACAGAAGTTGAGCCCCGCTGAAGCCGCTTCTGTTAATATGGGCCTGTTTGCGGCTTACTTCGCCTTCGTCGAACGTGCCAAGTTGCACCGAGATCAGTTTGTCGTGATCACCGCCGCTAGTTCGTCGATGGGTATGGCAGCGATTCAGGTGGCCAAAGCGTTGGGAGCAACTTGTATTGTCGTTACCCGGTCAGAGGAAAAGCGCAAAACCTTGATCCAAACTGGGGCTGATCATGTGGTGGTAGCCGGCATGGACGATGTGCAGGAATCGGTCCTCGAGATAACCGAAGGCGAAGGTGCTGATGTCATTTACGATGGCGTCGCTGGTCCTGGTCTGGAGGAATTGGTCTGGGCGACCCGCAGATTCGGCTGTGTGATTGTTTACGGATGTCTCGGAGCCATGGACGCGGCCACACCGTTTCCGCTCGGCGCCTGTTTTTTGCGTGGCCTCAATCTGCACGCGAGCTTCAAGATTTTTGATTATACCGGAAATTCTAGACTCGGCATGCTTCCAAATCCGCCGGCAATCGAACGCGCCAAGAGCTTTGTTTCGACAGGGGTCGCTTCTGGGTTGCTCAAACCGAACATCGACCGCGTTTTCTGCGGGCTAGGGGAATATGTCGCTGCCCATGCCTACATGGCCACAAACACCCATACCGGCAAGGTGGTCGTCGCGTTGGACGACGTCGGGTAGGGCGAGGCTCTGTCAATTTTGAGGAGGCTTCGCAGAGTTCACTTTAGTGCTGCGAGGCTTCGTGCATGCTGCGCCGAGAGGTTGCCGAGCCGCTCTCCCGGCGGTGGCTCTATCGGGAAGAGCCAGGCTCATTCAATAGGTGATGTCTGCTCGCGCGCCAGGGGAGTCGTCCCGCGGCCGCGCATGCGCGTTAACTTTGATGGGCGCCCGGCAGGCCATCGCCCCGAAGGGGCGATAGGACTTAGCCCAGGGTTTTAACCCTGGGTTAGGTATAATAAGAGATGTGCCCTGAAAGCGGGCATCGGCCCAGGTCCTGGCGACCTTTCGGCTTTCACTGATTACCTCCCCTTAAAACGCTCATATCAAACAAGCGCTTCATTTGCCCATTTAAAACATCTGTTTGACAAATTAAAACATCTGTTTGAATGTGGCATCGTGGTTACCAGAGAACGCAACGAAGTCATCGCTGAAACCAGCGAGGAAAGCACCCGTGAAAAGATCTTAAATGCCGCCGGCGAGGTCTTTGCCGAAGAAGGCTTTGAGGGTGCAACCATTCGGGCTATCACCGACCGGGCCGGCGTTAATGTGGCCGCCGTCAATTATCATTTCCGCGATAAAGCCGAGCTCTATACGAAAGTGGTCTTACAAGCCTGCTCGGTGCAGGCTGCTCTCCAGGATGCCATGGCTGACGCCGCGGCCTCTCCCGAGGACCGGCTCCGTAGCATCGTCCATCATTTTGTCCGATACTTGCTCGATCCTGCTAGACCGGATTGGATGCGGCGCTTAAAGGCCCGCGAAATGGCAAATCCAACCGCCGCTCTGGATGAGCTCGTCGAGAAAAACCTTCGCCCGCTACGCGACGAATTTTTGAGACCCACTTTGCGGGAGCTTACCCAAGGGCGTTTCAATCAGCGAGAACTTGGTCTTATCGCCTCCAGCGTGATGAGTCAGTGCCTTTACTTTCTTCAGTACCAGCCAATCATCGAAAGGCTTAATCCCGACTTCAAAGACTTCAAATCCAATATCGGGGAGATCGCCGATCACGTGACTCGGTTTTCACTGGCCGCTATCCGCGAAATGACGCGTCAGGCTCGCCGTTCCTAGCCTTCAATCCTTTACCATCCTATGAGCGCTTCTTCTGCTACGATCTCTGCTCCTACCTTAAAAGCATCTGTTCAGGAACGCCCGACGGCCCCCGGCAGCGCTGGGTCAGACATAGGCGCTGCTAAGCCCAAGCGGCCAAAGCGTCGCCTGGTTCTCCTGGCCGTGCTCGGCGCCATTCTGCTGGCTGGCGGTGCGACTTGGTTCGTTCTGAATGCCGGTTATGAAACCACCGACGACGCCACCGTCGAAGCGCACGTGATCCAGGTGAGTCCGAAGATTTCGGCCCACGTCAAGGCAGTTCACTTCGATGATAACTATCAAGTTAAACGAGGGGATCTGTTAATTGAATTAGATCCTCGCGATTTCGACGTAAGTCTGGCTAGCTCTCAAGCCAATCTGGCCTCCACTCAAAGCAAGCTGGCGGAAGCTGAAGCTCAACAGAATGTTGCCCAGGCTGGCCTGGGACAAGCTAAAGCGGATCTTACGAGTGCGCAGGCAACCGCGGACAACGCTGAAGCTGACCTCAAGCGAAACCAGCTGCTCTACCAGACGCATGTCATCGACCGGCGCGAGTACGATTCTTCCGTTGCTCAGGCGAAAAGCGATGTAGCGAACGTCGAGTCGTCCACGAAGAAAGTGGCTTCGCAGGAGGCGCAAGTCCGCTTAGCGGGCGCTCAATACGCGACCGCTTCGGCCGAAGAACAACAAGCGGAAGCGCAACTACGCCAAGCCCAACTGCAGGTGTCGTACACGCAAATCTACGCTCCGTTTGACGGCCGGGTGACGAAGAAAAGTGTCGAACCCGGCGACTATGTCCAACCTGGTCAGACGCTATTCTCTCTGGTGCCTCCCGACGTGTGGGTGATCGCGAACTTCAAAGAGACCCAGCTGAAAAACATGAAAGTTGGCCAACCGGTTTCGGTGGAAGTCGACGCCGTGCCAGGTCACGATTTCAAAGCGCATGTGGACAGCTTTCAAGCCGGGACCGGTGGCAAGTTTACCTTGTTGCCTCCGGAAAACGCTACCGGCAATTTCGTTAAAGTCGTTCAACGTGTGCCCGTGAAGATCGTCTTTGACGAACCCGCCGTTAGTCTGGAGCGGCTCTGGGCCGGTGAATCCGTAGAACCCAAAGTCAACGTCCGAGACGGTTTCGCCAGGCTTGTTCACCAGGCTGCGCCGTTAGCGCCAGCCGTCCTGGGCGAATAAGGACCACTCAAATCCGCGCCTAACCGACCCACGATGGCCAATACCACCCTCGTGCCTCACCCGGACTACGCCCAAACCACTCCGCAACTTCCGACCTAAAACTTAAAACTTAAAACCTAGAACTGAGGAGCCATGAGTCACACCATCACACCGAGCGGGCGATCAGTGAATCCATGGTGGATCGGATTAACCCTGACCTTAGCCACATTCATGGAGCTGCTAGACACGAGCATCGCGAACGTGTCGCTGCCCCACATTGCCGGCGGGTTGGGAACCAGTCTGGACGAAGCCACCTGGGTCTTAACCAGTTATCTCGTGGCGAACGCAGTGGTGCTGCCACTTAGCGCGTGGTTAAGCCGAGTGTTCGGGCGCAAGAACTATTACATGACATGCGTCGCTCTTTTCACCTGTGCCTCTTTTCTGTGCGGCGTGGCGCCTAACCTTGAACTCCTCATTTTCTTCCGGGTACTGCAAGGAATTGCCGGTGGCGGGCTAGCGCCCTCGGAACAGTCGATGCTGGTTGATGCTTTCCCACCGGCTAAACGCGCTGCTGCGTTCGGACTTTACAGTATGGCGATTGTTTGCGCGCCCGCGCTCGGGCCGACCCTGGGCGGATGGATCACCGATAATTCATCTTGGCGTTGGATCTTCTTCATCAATATCCCGGTTGGGGTTTTGTCGCTGTTCTTGACTAGCCAATTGGTTACCGATCCGCCGGCGTTCACCGAAGAACGTCGTCGGATCAAAGCGTCCGGCAAATCTAAGGTCGATTACCTTGGCATTCTCTTATTTGCCGTTGGGTTTGGTTGTCTGGAAGTCGTTTTGGACAAAGGACAGGAGGATGACTGGTTCGGCAGTTCCTTTATCACGGCGTTTACCGTGATAGCGCTCAGCGCTTTGGCTATCGCGATTGTCTGGGAACTAAACCATAAGGATCCGGTCGTCGACCTAACCCTGCTTGGGAACCGGAACTTTGCCATAGCCTGTACGTTGTTTTTCCTTTTCGGTTTTATCCTGTTTTGCACCACCGTTCTGCTGCCGCAACTCCTGCAAACTTTGAATAGCTATGATGCCACCACCGCCGGCATGGTGCTGACCCCTGGCGCAATCGTGATTGTGTTGATGGCGCCCTTCATCGTTCGGCTTACCCCGATCGTTGGGGCTAAGCGACTTATTTTGATCGGGTTTGGCATATCGGTTTTAGCGGTGTGGCACCTTGGCCAGCTCACTTTGAGCGCGGACTACTGGGTCTTTGCCCGAGCCCGTATGTTGCAGGGGGTTGGGCTGGGGTTCCTAATCGTTCCCATTACGCAGGTTGCCTATTCGTATCTTCCTTTAGAGAAGAACAATAAAGCCAGCAGCCTGACCAACTTGTTCCGCAACGAGGGCGGTAGCTTCGGGATCACCTTTGCCAACACCATCTTGGCCCAGCGAGCCCAATTTCATCAAAGCATCTTGGCCCAACACGCCACCCCGGATAACCCGATCTATCGCGATTGGTTGCACCAAGTGAGTGCGGCCTTCGTTCGCGGCGGCTATTCCGCTTTTGAAGCGCTGAACCGCGCTCAGGGTGAGCTAGCCGCCATCTTGAATCAGCAAGCATCCCTCTTATCCTATTTCGATTGTTTTGTTGGTCTGCTGTTGCCCGGCCTCGCCGGAGTCGGTGTCGCCCTGCTCATCAAGAATTTCAGACCGCCTGGAAAACCCGTAGAATCACATTGAGCAAAGTATTCAGTACCCAGAGGAGTTCAGGAGTTGCAGGAGTTCAGAAGTTCAGGAGGTCGTAATGCCACCCGCTGGGCCAAGGTTCACATTCTGGATTTCCCGATAAGAATAGATCTCTTTTTTTGCTTGAAACTTCGCCAGACGCCTTACGCTAACTCCTGAACTCCTGAACTCCTGAACTCCTGAACTCCTGAACTCCTGAACTCCTGAACTCCTGAACTCCTGAACTCCTGAACTCCTGAACTCCTGAACTCCTGATTACTGATTACTGATTACTGATTACTGATTACTAAAAATGGACCACCACAATGAACACATCGTTTGCTGAAAAAGTTGTATTGATCACGGGCGGAACTTCTGGAATCGGAAGGGTGACAGCAGTCGCTTTTGCTGAACAGGGCGCAAATGTCGTCATTTCTGGCCGGCGCGAGGCTGAGGGAGCAGAGTCATTGTCGCTAATTCAGAAAGCGGGCGGACAAGGTTTATTTGTCCGCGGCGATGTGAGCGAGGAATCAGAGATCGAAACGCTCGTGGCCAAGACTTTGGAGCGTTTTGGCCGGCTGGACTTCGCCTTCAACAACGCTGGGGTTGGGGGAGAAGGACGTGCCACGATCACCGCTACGGCTGACATCTATAATCGCATCATGGACATCAATGTACGCGGCGTCTTTTTTTCGATGAAACATCAGATCCCGGCCATTCTTCAATCGGGCGGCGGCGCCATCGTGAACAACGCGTCAGTACTCGCGCTGCGGCCGAGCGCCAATTCTCCGATCTATAGTGCCAGCAAAGCAGCCGTCGTTGCTTTAACGAAATCGGCCGCCCTCGAGTTCGCTCCTAAAGGCGTCCGGGTGAATGCGATCTGCCCGGCTATTATTGAAACCGATCTGACCCAACAGATTAGAAGCGACGAGCAGAGTCGCGCCCTTATGATGTCCCGTCATCCGGTCGGACGTTTCGGCCGGTCGGAAGAAGTCGCTGCTGCGGTTCTCTACCTCTGTTCACCGGAAGCGTCCTTCATTACTGGCGTAGCCTTACCGCTCGACGGTGGCTTCTCCGCCTAAAGGGGGTGCGCGCACGAAACATCTTAGTTGGCTTGGCACGCGCACCCGCGTATGGCTCTGATTGTTTGCTTCCGAGGTATCAACGTTGGAGGGCATAGGACTTTTCGTCCAAGTGTGCTAGCAAGAGAACTGGGTGCCTATGATGTCGTGAATGTCGGTGCTGCCGGCACTTTTATTGTCCAAAAGCCTGGCTCTCGCACAAAATTCCTTGCGGAACTGCGGCGGAAGCTGCAGACGCGGGAGAGGCGATCTCCTCCGCGAACAGCCATTCGAAGCACAAAGCTCCTCGGTGGCGAGCTTTAGGCGAGCCGCCGCGCGTCAGACCGCAGACAGAGCGGCATCGAGAACCTCAATCATGAAATCGGCGTCCGCTTTGGTGATGCACAAAGGCGGTTTGATTCGAAGCGTGTTCGCATATAGACCGCCTTTACCAACGAGTAATCCTAAATCGCGGGTTAATTCATGTACCCGGGCACACTCCTCTTTGGCGGGCTCCTTGCTTGCGCGGTCTTTCACCAGCTCGAGACCGAGCATCAGCCCTTTGCCACGAACCTCGCCGATCAGATCGCGCTTCTTGGCTAGTTCATGAAAGCCACGGATGAGCTGATTTCCTACCTGGAGGGCGTTCTGCTGCAGTTTTTCGCGATCGATCACCTGGAGCACCGCTCGACCCTGTGCACAAACGACTGGATTTCCCCCGAAAGTATTAAAATGGATGCGTTCGGCGAGACTCTTCGCAATCTGCGCCGTGGTTACCACCGCGGCGAGCGGAACACCGTTTCCGATTCCTTTAGCCATGGTTACGATGTCGGGTATCACACCCTGACTTTCGAATCCCCAATACGTCTCTCCGGTACGGCCAAAACCAGTCTGGACTTCGTCAGCGATGCAGACACCTCCTGCCGCTCGCACATGTTGATATACATGCTTCAGATAGCCGTCTGGGAAAAGAACGGTCCCGCCAACTCCTTGAATTGATTCTGCAATAAATCCTGCCACTCGCCCGGGGGTGGCGTATTCAATTAAATTGAGCACATCGTCGGCGTACGCTTCACCGGCTTCCGGATAGTCCGGTCCATAGGGTCCACGGTAGGGATAGGGAGCAATGGCATGATGAACGCCAAAGCTGTGAGGAACGTTGAACTTCCACGTTCGATGCGCGGTCAGCGCCATCCCGCTGGCGTTACCTCCGTGGTAGGCATTCCGAAGCGCGATGAGGTCGTAGTTCCCGGTGAAAGCTCTCGCCATCAAGATCGCCAGATCGTTTGCCTCCGAGCCCGAATTGACGAAGTAGCAGACTTTGAGATCGCCCGGCATTTTCGCGGCCAGGTCGCGCGCATATTCAGCGACGTTCGGGTGCAAATAGATAGTCGTGGTATGGTGGAGTGTCTCGTTCTGGCGATTAGCCGCCGCCACCACCTCCGGATGACAATGACCGACGCTCACGGTAGCAATCCCCGCGATGCCATCTAAATAACGCCTGCCTTTTTCGTCGAATACGTATTGCCCCTTTCCCTCAACGATCATCATCGGTTTCTGGTAGTAGAGAAACAGCGCTGGGTTCAGGAACTGTTTCCTGAGGGCAAACACCTCCTCAGCGGATGGACCCGTGTAAGGTTTTGGCGTGTAGTTAAACGGGGGTAGCTCGGGCGTTTTCATAGGCTGAACAGGCGAAAAGGCCAATTAATATCTGTAGATTACATAGCGCGGCGGAGCCGCAACCAAGAGACACAGAAAAATCTCACGCAAAGACGCCAACCCGCAAAGAAGAACTTAACAAAAAGTAAAGAGCGTAGCTTTAAAAAACTCCTCCTGGTGTTGAAGCAGCCCAGGTTCAAATTCTCCACCGTCAGCGCCCAAAGTTTTGGAAGATCGACATCACTGCCGTAAGGCTTCCCGGCCTCATCCAGTATTTGTTTACAAATACTCCCGAGCAATAGATTAGCGTTGCGGGCTACGGTTGAATATCAATCACGGACACGGTTCCGTCTTTGAAATTGCTTACGTAGGCGCGTTTTTGGTCCGGAGCAATCGCGACCAGGCTGGGTGCGTTACCAACCGTGATTGGATCTCCCACTGGCGCGTATGTCGTCGTATCATACATAACGACCGTAGTGCCAAAATTGTCGATACCGATGTTCGAAAACGGAACGTAAAGATATCTTCCGTTTTTTGTGACCGCAAAGTGCGCAGGATATTCAGTCGTTGAAATAGTTGCGGCGACGTTTCCGCCTTGGACAACCGTGATCCCAGTGAAGCCTAGTTCATTAATGGTGGACGGGTAATCGACGTAAACGTCTTTCTTGCCTTTTGGATTCACCGCACACCAAGTTCCATACACATATTGTGAGCTGATGTAACCAATCGTCTCCTTGGTTGCCGTGTTGACCGTGTAGAGGCCGCCGACGCCCTCAACGCCGGCGTCGATCACGTAGGCGGTCTTGCCTCTCCGCGCAAATGCCACGGATTCAGGCTGTGCGCCGAGGGCGAAGCTGTTCACCTCTTTCGTTTTGGTATCAATCACCGAAATTGTCCCAGTTTGCGAACCAGAGCTCAAATTTGGCACCCAAACCTCTTTTCCGTTCGGGGTGATCGCAAGATACCTCGCTATCCGAGGTATCGGTACCGTTTTGACTATAGCGCCGGTTTCGGCGTTCAGAATGGTGACGGTGCTAGAAGATTCGAGATAGGTATAGTTTGAGATGTAAAGTTCCTGACCATCAGGTGTGATGGCCATACTCAGCGGTGCAGTATTCGCCGAATAAGGTGATCCCTTCTTAATCTTGTTTGTCTTCGCGTCGATTACGGAAACCGTGTTATCCAAAAGGTTCGCCACATAGACGAGATCATTGTTTGGACTGACAACGATGGAATTGGGACCTGCCCCCACCGTGATCGTTGTTAAGACTTTATTCTTCGGGAGGTTAGCTTCGGGCGTCGAAATATCCGCCTCCGTTTGCGCAAGCGCGGTTAACACTGGACAAGCCACGATAAGTATCGCGAATGCGGTAAGCAACAATCGGCGACCCGGCGTCGACGCACTTTTGTTCTGATTCATGAGTAGGTTCTGATTGATGGTCGGTCCCGGCGCGGGTGTTCGTCCGCAATCGAGAGTTCACTCCTTACTTCTGGAAAAAGTTCGCGAGGTTTCAGAAAATGATGAGAAATCTTCTGATTTGGTTAGACCCGAGCCAGGAGTGAAACTGCCGCGAAAAAGCGTTCGCCCACACGGTGTTACCGGACTCCGCGTCCGCGGCCCAAACATGGCGATTGAACCGTTCTCTGTCCCCTACGGGTCACGCAGGACGAGCGTATCGCCCGGGTGGCCATACTTGGCGGCCACCAACGCGGTTTCGGCCGCGTCCAGAAAGGGCTCGCAATCTCGGCAGATTCGTCCGCCCAGATTTGAATCCCAAGAGGAAAGCTCTTGCTCAGTTTTGCATAGGGCGCACACGCCCCGCACCGCCATCGGTAATGCTCTAATGGCCAGGCTCATGACTATTTTCCGTTTTTTTGGTTAAACGACAACCTTGCTGCCGCGGCAGCGCACCTGCGGAGGTCGAGGAAGCCATCCACGACGTTCCCTCTTAAAATCTCCAACTTGAATATGAAACTGCAGAATTAAGAATTCCGCTGTTCAGAGATTAATTAAGTTTTATGTCCGCAGGGACTCGTGATCGCTAACCGTCGCGCCTTCTGCATCGACAGATCCCGCCGGCGCTGCGCCCGTTTATCGATCACGTGTGAGTCTGACGCACTATTTAGAGTACTGAAATCTGCTTTGCCACATTGCTGAGGTTCAGCATCAGTTTCCTTAACGTGGCGTTTTGCTGCTTCCAGCTCATACCAAAGGAAAGCCAGCGTTTGCATAGATCCTCTTCCCAACGGCGCCAGCGCACCATTCCTAGCCTTACCCGGACCGCTGGTCACCGTTGTCTAATTGTATTGTCTGCCCGAGCTCCTCGGTACTCCAATGTATTAAAGCGTCCATATTGATAGCTAATAGCTATTGTACTTCATGGAGCTTCGGCATCTGAAATACTTCGTGGCAGTGGCTGAGGAATTGAATTTTGCCAGAGCCGCTCGCCGCGTCCATATCGCTCAACCCTCGTCGTCTTGCCAGATTCACATCCGGCAGCAAAGCAAGAGAGTATCCGGCTCAAACCGTTAGCGAGTGAGCCCGCACGGCGAGACTGGCCAGACCAACGTTTCGACCGGTTATCTTTAAAAACCGAAGATCAAGTAGCCGAGATAGCCGAGCGCCGGCGCAGAAACGAACCAGTAGAAGGCTTCCTCTAGCACCTCAACGTATCGGTTAGAGGATTCTACGCGCATTATCGGACTGTTGGTGCGCAACCTGGTTTCGGCGGTCTGATTGGTTCGAACGACTTCCAGCATCAACCGATGGTGTGCCTCGGAAAAATCGGTGATTTCTGGGGCGGACGTTAACGTTGTTCTGTCGGACTCTCCTGTGCTAGCGGAATGTCTGGCAGCTTCGAAAGTAATATTCATAACCTGTAAGTGAGCTGATTGGTTTGTTGATAGGGCAACTAACACCAAGAATTGCGGGATCAGCCTCTGGTTGCACGAACTGCCGCAATCCGTGGTCCGGCTCAGGCAAAAAGAAAGAGTTGTTCCTGGCCTCGATTGCCCCGGCCTATCAGCATTCTGTTTCTCTTAGCGATGGCCGTATTAGCTTAGGTGAACGAATTGAACGCACTGACGCTAACCAAGTCTTACCTGCGCGACGAGCCGGCCGGCGACAAACCAGACAGCAATTACGGCAGCTGAGACAAATTGAACAAAGGCAAAGGTAATAAAGCGGAAATAATCACATGTCGACAAAGGAAACCGCAGTGGTTACGGGGGCATCACACGGGATTGGAGCAGGCCTGATGACTCGTTTTTTGGAAAAGGGCTATAACGTGGTCGGGAATTCGCGCGCCATCAGTCATTCAACCAACTTAACTCCATCGCCGCAGCTGGCGCTGGTGGATGGCGATATCGGTGACTCGGCTACGGCTCAAAAGATCACCGACACTGCTATCGCGCGGTTCGGCCGCATTGATATTCTGGTCAACAATGCCGGCTTGTTGGTGTCCAAGCCTTTTGTCGATTACACTACTGATGATTTCGAGGCGCTAGTATCGACGATCTTAGCTGGCTTCTTTTATATCAGCCAAAGCGCTGCTAAGCAGATGCTTCAACAGCAGTCCGGGCATATCGTAAATATTTCGACCTCTGTGGTCGATCAGCCGATCGCCGGCGTTCCGTGTGCATTACAGGTGCTGGCCAAAGGCGGATTGCACGCGGTCACCCGCGCCCTCGCCATTGAATATGCCGGACAGGGCATACGCATCAACACCGTCGCTCTCGGAGCCATAAAAACACCGATGCACAAAATCGAAGCCCATGACTTTTTGAAAAGCCTTCAACCCATCGGCAGAATGGGCGAAATCGATGAGGTCGTTGATGCGGTGATGTACCTGAACGGCGCCAGGTTCGTCACGGGGGAAGTGCTCCACGTTGATGGCGGCGCGCATGCCGGAAAATGGTAGTTCCTGAACTGATTTAGAGAAAAAATGGACGAACAGAAGTCTCTAGACACCGGAAGTCCGAGAGGTCGAGCGATGGCGTTTTGTCAGCAGTATGGTCTGCGAATACCAATCCTGCAGGCGCCCATGGCCGGCTCCTGCCCGGTTAACTTAGCGGTTGCGGTCGCGGACGCGGGGGGTATGGGCGCGATGGGTGCTCTTATGTCGAGCCCGGATGCGATGGCCAAATGGGCTGCCGAGTTTCGCTCGCGGAGCCTTGGGCCGTTTCAATTGAATCTTTGGATTGCGGAACCGGGAGCGCCGGCACGTGATTTCGCCGCCGAGCAGCGGGTACGAGAGTTCCTGTCGAGTTGGGGGCCGGCAGTCCTGTCTCGCCCAGGTGAGGCGGCGGCGGACCCGGCCGAGACGGCCGGAATCCGGTTGCCGGATTTTGAGAAGCAGTGCGACGGTTTGATCGCCATCAGACCCACAGTTGTTTCTTCGATCATGGGTCTGTACTCTTCGCAATTTGTCGCAAAGTTGAAGGAGCACGGGATCGCCTGGTTTGCCTGCGCAACCACTCTGGCTGAGGCCCGAGAGGCGGAGCGTGCTGGGGCCGACGCCATCGTAGCCCAGGGGTACGAAGCCGGCGGCCATCGCGGCTCCTTTGATCAAGCCGCTGCGGAGCGCCAGTGTGTTGGCCTTTTTGCATTGCTGCCACGTTTGGCCGATAAACTCTCCGTTCCGATTATCGCTGCAGGTGGCATTGCCGAAGGACGAGGGATTGCCGCCGCGTTGACATTGGGCGCGAGCGCAGTCCAGATCGGCACCGCTTTTCTTCGCTGTCCGGAAGCGGGCACGCATGCAGCGTGGGCAGATGCGTTGGCTGATTTGGAGCCGGAAGCAACCACCATGACGCGCGCGTTCACCGGCCGGCTGGGCCGTTCGATCGAGACCGACTACGTGCGGGCCGCCAATTCGCCAGATGCACCGAGACCGGCTCCCTATCCGGTTCAGCTCGATTTAACTGCGGCCATGCGCCAGACCGGACTAGACAGGAAGGATATTCACCGGATGCAGCTTTGGGCAGGACAAAGCGCGGCCTTTGCGAGCCGCGCATCTGCGGGGGACTTCGTCCGCCGCGTTTGGGATCAAGCCGAAGCGCTTTTACCGTGATGCGTAGTAGGGTCCTTCACTTATTCGCGGATTCGTCCCGTTCGCCGTGGATCCACTTTAACTGCAATTGTCTTCCCAGGATATCGAACAATTCTTCTTCCATTACCGGTTTCGGTAAGAAATCGTTAGCTCCGGCATCGAGGGCCAGGCGCCGATCGTCGGCGAACACACTGGCCGAAGAGGCAACGATGACGAGGTTCTGAGTTTTCTGAGAAGATCTCAGATGTCGGAACAACGTGTGTCCGTCGTGGCCTGGCATCCGTATATCGGAGATCACCGCATCGAAATGGCTCTTGAGCAGGTCTGCCGCTTCTTCGGGTGAATCCGCTTCGATCGCATCGAATCCGACCGTTGAAAGAAGCTCTCGCAAGATCCAACGATTGAGTGGTTCATCGTCCACCACCAAAATCCTGCGGCGCGGCCCTTCATAACCAATGACTTGGGGAAGCCGCGATTCAGCCCTAAGCGGATCTGCCTCTTGCAGAGGGATGGCAAAACTGAATGTACTGCCTTGGCCAAGTTGGCTCGAAATGGTAATTTCGCCCCTTGATGACGCGATGCCGCGTTTACTTGGGCAGTATGTTAAATCTGTTCCTACCCAATGTCTTGGCGGAACCTGCTCTCTCTTACTTTTAGGTGATTTTTGCGGAGGCTTCAGATTGCCCGATTGCCTTAAACGCACAGACTTAGTGCATTAAGTCAGTGACTGGGGTAGTGGCCATCGATTCAGCTCGCTGGCTTACTGACGATCGTTCGCCGATTTGAGGTTACGATTGAGACAGGGATTCCGGCCATCGGGACCAAAAACGTTCGGCCTTTCCTAAGTTGCTATCTACTCTCACGAGATCTCTACGGGATTCCTGTTTGTTAGTTGTAGCTCGATTTAAAGAAACAAAATTTAGTTATCAGCATGATCCAGAAAATCGAAGACATGAAAAGAGAAGCGACTTTGAAAAATTCCTCCCTAGGCAAGCGCGCAGTTGTAGTTGGTGCAGGCTTGGGTGGATTATCGGCCGCCCGGGTGCTGGCCGATTACTTCAACGAAGTGATCATTCTGGATCGCGATGAGCTACCAGATGACGCCGTCCCACGCCCCGGCGTTCCTCAAGGTAAACACCCGCACGTTCTCCTAGGAGGCGGCCTCAAGGCGCTAGAGAATCTGTTTCCTGGTTTCGGCAATGAGCTAATGCGAGCCGGAGCTGAACCGATGGAACCGGGGTACGATTTCCTCTATGAGGTCCCCGGTCAGGATGTTTGGCCGAGAATTAAACTCAGCTGGCCGACGTACTCCATGACCCGGCCCCTGATTGAGCGCACCCTCAGACGGCAGGTCGAGCGCCTAGGGAACATAACCGTACGACCTGGATGCCGAGTCCTCAGTATCTTGAGTGAAGCGCATGTCCTCGCCGCAACGGGAATTCGTTATGAAACGCCCGCCGGCAATCGCAAAACCCTTGAAGCAGATCTCATCGTGGATGCATCCGGAAATGGATCCATAACCTTGGAATTCCTGAAAGCGACTGACCGAGGGCTGCCAACAGAGACAAGCATCGGTGTAAATACTCGGCACGCCAGCGCCCTTTTCGAGCGCGTAGACATTGGGAATGATTACAAAGGGGTTTTCACTTTTCCCGATGCGCCCGAACACTGTCGTCGCGGCCTGATCCTCCCGGCAGAAAACCATCGGCACCAAGTCGTACTAGCAGGGAGAGGTAACGATATTCCACCCATCGATGGTAATGAATTTCTGGGCTATGCCCGGACGCTCCCGACGCTGAGCGTTTATAATGCGATCAAAAATGCAAAACGTCTCACCGGCATAACGCCGTTTTCTTTTGCCGAAAGCAGATGGCGACATTTCGCGCAAGTTCCTGATTTTCCCAAAGGGCTACTTCCGATCGGAGATGCCATTTGCCGGTTAAATCCCGTTTACGGCCAAGGCATGACCGTGGCCTTGCAAGAAGCCAACCTGCTCTTTGATCTGCTTCGGACATTGGATGGAAATTCGCTCGCTACGCTGGCGCCAACTTTTCTAACCAAAGCTGAGACGCTGATTGCGGCTCCCTGGGCTATGTCGGCCATTCCTGATTTCATTTACCCGGAAACCACCGGCGAACACCCAGGAGACTTGGAGGATCGCCTCAATTTCCGGAGCGCATTAGGTCGATTAGCTGTCCGCGATCCGGAAGTATATGAATTGCTGACAGAGACCAGGCACCTTCTCAAGCCACTCTCTCTATTAGACGATCCTTCGATCGTAAGGAGAGTAAAAGAAGAAATTGTCAAGGGCTCGCAGGGTAACCAGTCGCTAGCAATCGCCACGAGATGAAAGTGTCTTTATTGGAGTTCCGAATATCGAAGCCGTAGGTTTGGCTTGGCCGCTTTTTTTTGCGATCCTTGCGATCTTTTGCGGCTATTCCATTCTTCGTCTTTTTTTGCGCTTTTTGTGCCTTTTCGCGGCTATTTGTTTACCTTCGTTACCTTCTGTAAAAAACCTTCTGTAGTGGCCTGCACCGATCCTCCAGATGACGCCCGTTCGGACATCGGGTGGCAATTTTTGGACCACTCTTCAAGCTCATTCAGACAGCGTTTGCAGCAGTTGGGACAAGAGCGGACCGATCCCTGAAGTAACGGGGTTTCTTGGGTTCATGGCATGGGAGAAGAGCCACGAGTCTGTGTTCGGTCTGCCGCGCAAACTGCGTCCGGCGGTACCAGACGCGACGAGCCAGAATTTGGGGTGGGCTGGGTTACAGGCCCTTCGTTGCCGGAATAGTGCCCCCAACGAAGTTCATTGGCCTCCCCTTTCTCAGCATTTGCTGGTCCTGATGACCAGACCTCCCGCGAAGATGAGATTCAGGTACGCGGGAGGCAGAAGGGACTTACCGCCTCCTGCTGGCTCGATAGCGGTAATGCCGGTTGGGAGTGAGGCAGAGCTTTGCTGGCAAGGTACCGTGGACTGTTTACATATTTATTTGGACCCAAAGTTGACTGCACAGGTAGCCACGACGTCGTTCGAGCTGGATGTCTCCCACACCACGATCCCACCGCTCGACGCTTTAATCCTACCTGAGCTCCGCGCCACCATGCTGGCCGTGGACGCCGAGTTGACCACTGGCGGCCTCGGCGGTCCGCTCATGATCGAGTCGCTCGCCAACATTTTAGTAGTTCGCCTGCTACGCTATATCTTTGGACTGCGCCGGCTCGTCACTCGGACGGACGGAGTACTTACGCGCCGGAAGCTCACCACGATTATCGACTACATCATGGCGAACCTACACCGCAGTCCGACGCTGGAAGAAATGGCTGCGATGGTGAGTCTTAGTCCCTATCACTTCGCGCGGCAATTCAAAGCGGCAACCGGTTTACCGCCGCACCAATTCCTGATCACCCGGCGCGTTGAACAGGCGCAACAGATCCTGCGGGGACGACGGAACCTCAGTCTGGCCGAGGTCGCGATAGGTGTCGGCTTCTCAGACCAAAGCCAGCTCTGTTTTCACTTCAAAAGGATCGTTGGCGTCACCCCAGGGCGATTTCGGGCCTCGGCAAAAAGGGACCTGAAATTTAGAAGCGAGCACGTTCCGCCAACACATGGAGAGGCAATCTATTTAGGTTAACTCCGTCAGAGCGGCTGCCTACTACCGCGCGTGTTGCCATATCGCCGAGTTCTGAAACTCTCGCTGCTCCGCTTTCTTGGCGGCGGATCGTCGGCGTCACACCGGACTGGCGTCCTGTCCTATAAATAACCTGGCTTTCGTTGCGATCAAAATGGGCCGCCGGTCCGGCAGCTGCCCATAGGCGTCAAGTTAAGAAAAGGCCCTACATGCCCCCTGATCGGTAGGGCGAAGAACTCGGCGCGCCGAGGATATAATTAACTGATCTAACGTTTTCGGGCCGGTTTTGAGCCGCGCCGTGGGTGTGCCACTACCTCCAGAGCATCGGAGTCTCCAACGTTAAGTTCGTGAAAATTCTCCATCGATGGCATGCGCATGCACCGGCTCAAAACCGGCGCGTACAAGTCCAGAGAGTTAGCAACGCGTCCAGCGCGCCGAGTTTTTCGCCGGCTCGACTGAGCTCGCCGAAGTCCTACCGCGCCCAGGGCCGCACACGACCGATCGCTCAGGTTGACGCGCACGGGCAGCTGCCAGACGAAAGCCATGTTATTTAAGGGCCAGGGCACTAGTTCGAGCCTCCGCAAAAATCGCCAAAAAATAGAAGCGAGCAGGTTCCGCCAAGACGTCGGGTAGGAACTTACTTAGCTTACTCCTCAAGATGACAGAAGACGATAAACAACTCGTTCGTGATTCCTGGGCCAAGGTTATGCCGATTTCGGATAAAGCGGCCGAGCTTTTTTATAACCGGCTATTTGAGTTAGATCCGTCGCTTAGACCGCTCTTTACGTCAGATATGACGGAGCAAGGCAGAAAGCTGATGAAAATGATTACGGTCGCAGTCAATGGACTGGATCGTCTGGATGAGATTATTCCGGCAGTTCGAGAACTTGGGAAGCGCCACTCAGGATACGGTGTGACGAACGACCATTATGACACAGTCGCTACCGCACTTTTATGGACCTTAGAACGCGGGCTTGGTGATGAGTTCAATGAAGATACTCGTAATGCATGGATCAAGACGTACACCCTATTGTCAACGACCATAAAAGAGGCGGCGGCTCAACCCGCAACCGCCTGATGATTAACCGCGCTGCATGCCGTGCTCGTCCTCGTCGCCGAAGGTTTTGGCGCTGAACTGGTTGTTCGGCGTACCAGTCTCCGCGAAGTTCGCTTTCCGTAATTTCAAACAGCTGGGCCTTACCAACCTTTCGAGGACGACGTCGACCAGGTACTGTGAATATCGCGTTGTGGGTTGACAATAATCGCGGTCGAACTCGCCTCGTCACCGAGTAGGTAGGAGGCATGGGCCAGGCAGCCCAGGTAGTACTGTTTCAGGACCATAAGAATCTCTTTCTGTCATCACAGCGCGTATAGGGCAGGCATCCCTGAGAAATTGGGCGAGGAAGGCGCCCGCAACTGGGCAGATCCCCGCCAAAACCAACCCAATCACCTCACATCTCGCCTCTTCATTCCGTCATCGAACCCATTGTTTTGGGTACCTGTGGTGGCGTTATTTGGGTTGGGTGGTCGTGCGGAGGTAGGGCTTGACGGTCTTGTAGCCCGGGAAGGTCTTGTCGGCTTCCTCATTGGAGACGACTCCGGTGATGATGACGTCGTCGCCCTGCTTCCAGTTGGCGGGGGTGGCGACCTGGTGTTTGGCGGTGAGCTGCAGGGAGTCGAGGACGCGGAGGACCTCGTCAAAGTTGCGGCCGGTGGTCATAGGATAACTGAGCTGCAGCTTTATCTTCTTGTCAGGGCCGATGACGAAGACGGTGCGGACGGCGGCGTTGGCGGCCGGGGTGCGGCCTTCGCAGGTGCCGGTCTCGTCGGCGGGGAGCATGTTGTAGAGCTTGGCGACCTTGAGATCGACGTCGCCGGGGGCGCCGATTACCTGCCGGAGCGCAACAAAAGGGCTCTGAAAGGGCACTTTTGTTGCAACGCCGTTGGTGTCGTTAGTGCTTTTCCATCGACGGATCGATCTTTTCCGCCCAAGCCAGAATGCCGCCGGTAAGGTTTGAAATATTCGTGAATCCAGCCTGCTTCAGGGCCAGCGCGGCCTTCTGGCTGCGTACGCC